>FWWM01000288.1_pt1 | contig 169163 bp, 175 predicted proteins | sample 2228351 | NCBI WGS metagenome assembly FWWM01 (sample SAMEA103939774, study PRJEB20133) | metagenome | reverse complement strand
GGCCGTGGCCACATTGAAGCGACCCGGTCAGGGTCCCCGCCCACCGCCGCGACTAACGTTTCCACGGCTGAAAGGCCGTGGCCACATTGAAGCACGGCCGCTTCAAACATCCCCGGAATGGGATGGTCGACGTTTCCAACGCTGAAAGGCCGAGGCCAAAGGGAAGCTAGGTCTAGGGTAGGGCAAAAAGAGGCAGGGTGTTAGGTGCCTAATGGGGTCATCCGGATCCTGCTGCCGCCGAACGGGCAGCTGCCCACAGCCAGAGGCCTTCAGGACACCGCTAGCGGACCGGCCTCATCCTCTCAATAACTTTCTTGAGGATCTCCTCCCCCGGCAGGTGCCTCAGCTCGACCTCATCCACCATCCCCAGAATGACCTTCACCGCCGTCATCTCGACGCCCAGCACCTGGGTCAAATCCCTGACAATCCTGATGCGCTGTACATCCCTCTCGGAGTACAGCCTCTCGTCCCCGGAGCCTCGAGCGGGATGTATCAACCCCTGCTCCTCGTAGATCCTGAGCGTCCTGGGGTGAATGCCCACCATGTCCGCCACCACGGACGCACTGAAGATCGGCTTGTCTGCTGGATCAATGCGGAAGGGCATACCTGCGGCCCCTCGAACGGCCCCCGGATGTACTGCATGATAGCGTCAACCGCGGCGGGAGTCAAGGTTTCCGATGCCCAAAAGGGAGGCTGCGACCACACCCAAGACGGAGAGGATAACCACAGCGGCCAGGGACGGCAGTATCCCCTCCTGGTAGAGGGCAAAATCGCTGGCCTGCCAACGCAGATGACCCGCCAAAGGAGCCGTGGCCGCCAGAAGGGCTCCCACAGCCGGATCTTCCTGGTTGACCGGTATCAGGTGGGCCAGGAGTCTGAAGACCGCCAACGACCAGACAAGGGCCGTGACTGCAAGCAGTGCCTTCAGAGCTCTCGCCCGCATCACGGCCGAGCTGTCGAGGCCTCGGACAGCACCGCCTGGTAGCCCTCGCTCCTGGCCCTGTCCAGAACTTGGGCCACCCACCGCTCCGCGCGGTCTATGCCCTTGTCATCCGCGCCCACCATGAGCCGGGCCTTCTCGCCCACCTCCGCCGCCAGACGGAAGTTGCTCCCATCCACACTGGCCTCGTACTCCACCAGGGGCCTGAGGACGTTCTGAACGAACCTGCGGGTGCTGGCTATGGTGCGCCTCCGTACATCGCCGTAGCCCTTGATCATTTGCCCCGTGCGCGCTGTCAGGCAAGCCAGCTCATAGGACAGGGGCGCGAACTCCCTCACGTTGGCCAAGTACTCTGCGATCAGCTGTCGCTCGTGCTTGAAGCGCAAGGACCTCGGCCTCAGGGGCTTCAGGAGCGTAAGCCATTTGAGCCACAGGTACCCGCGCAGGCTGGTGGTCCTAGGGTGCTGTTCCCACGTGGCCCTCCGCAGACCCTCGCCCTCCCGAAAGCCCAGGGCCCGCGCCAGGGCCAGCACGGGCCTCACCAATCCTTCCGGAAAGAGGGCGTAGATCTCGTAGGCATCCGGTTTGAGGTAGTCCGTCACCCAGTAGACCTCGCCTGGGCGGACGCCTACATGCCGGCGGATCCTCTCGAAACGCCCGCTCCGCGTCTTCAGTTCCGCCACGCGCACGGCGTCGTGGTAGGCCATCATGGTGGCGAGGGTCTTGGCGAAGATCTGGGAGAAGGAGAAGCCCCGCGCCTGGCCACCTATTGATCTGTCCAGCTCCACGATGTCCATGAGCTCCCTCAGGTACTCGCCCGCGTAGGCTGGAGACTGGTAGTCTATGAGCCGGGCCAGTGCCTCCACCGCCGTCCGCACCACGGGCTCGGGCAGTTTCGACCTGGCCTCCTCGACCAACTCTTGGAAGGCCCCCCGATACTTAGCGGGAAGGCCCTCCTCCCTTTCCTCCACCAGCCTATCCAGATCTTCGCCCTGGCCGGCGGAAGGTGCCTGCAGGTAGGCACCGGAGGCCACGTGCTGGTAGCCGAGCTCGAAGGCCTTCAGGTTCGGGGCCACCGCCACCCCCACCATTTGGACCGCCCGCTCGTAATCTTCGCGGCCCATGGGCAGGAACCCAGCCGCCGCAAGGCCCCCCAGAAGCGCCGCGTTGGCGGACACCTCGTCAAGCCCAGCATCGCGCACCAGGCCTATGGCGTCGAAGGCCACGTAGCGCCCACTGAAGGCGCGTATCAGGGCCTCCAGCTTGGCGTTGTCCACCACCCCGCCGAACATGGGCATCTTCTCGGTCACCGAATAGAAGCGGTGGGTTGAGGCGAGCACACTTGTGTTTTGGGAACTGTAGCCCAGCTGAACCAGGCGCGCCAGCTCCAGGTACTCCTGTCCTATCAGCACATCCACGCCGCCAGGCACTGGGAAGTGCCCGAAGACCACCTGGTCCAGAAGCTGAGGATCCTTCCCCACAGCAATCTCTATGTAGTAATTGGTGGCTCCACCGCGCTGTGCCAGGCCGGGCAGGGCCACGGACATAGGTCGGTGTCCGGCCAGCTGTGCCGCGGTGAATATCCACTCGGTCAGCACGTTGCCGCCCTGGCCGCCTATGGCCGCTATGAGCACGCTCAGGACCCGCAGATCGCTCTCAGGCATGGTCAAATCCTCACACCGAACAGCGCCGACAGGAGCAGTCGATTCACTGAGTAAGAGAGCCTCGACAGCAGCCCCGGATTGTGCACCACCTTGACCTCGTAAAAGCTGGGGCAAAGGATGGCCGCGTGGGCGATCTCTCCGCAGAGGCCGCATCCGACGCACGTCTGCGCTATAGTCACTATCTCGTCGTCCCGCAGTGGGTCGGGGCTCTTCTTTACTGTGAGGGATGGGCAGCCGTTGTACCGTATGCAGGCGTGGTCGCCCACGCAGACGTCTTCATCGACGCCGAACTTGCCCTCCGAGACGGGCTTGCCGGCCTCTATCTGCTGTTTCAGCACGGGGCGAAGCCTGCGCTGTTTCTCCAGCTGACACTCCGCTTCGGAGATCACCACCTTGAGGCCAGGCTCGGTCGTGGTGTAGGCCTCCTGAAGCACCTTCAGGGAGTGCTTGACGCTGTAGGGGTTGACCTTCCTGATCCAACCGACGCCCATGCCCCTCAGGGTGCCCTCTATGTCCATGCGGGCTATCGGCTCGCCCCGCATGTTGCGGCCCGTGGCAGGGTTCTCCTGTTGCCCGGTCATGGAGGTCCAGAAGTTTTCGAAAATGACCAGCACAGCATCCTGGTTGTTGTAAACGGCGTTGGCCAGGCTGGTGGTCAGCCCGCTGTGCCAGAAGGTGCCGTCGCCCATGAAGGTTATGGGCCGCTTGGAGAGGGCTCGTCCAATGGCCGACGCACTGGCCAGGCCCGTGCCCATGCCCGTTATGGAGTCCTGATAGCCGAAGGGGGGAAGGCCTCCCATGCTGTAACAGCCGATGTCGCCGGGATAGTAGGTCCTGCCCACCTCTTGCTCCATAATCTTGAGGGCCGAGAATATGGGCCGCTCGGGACAGCCCGTGCAGAAGATCGGCGGCCGGGGCTTAACGGGCTCGCCGAGGTAGGTTGAGGCCTGCTTGAGATGGCTCTGCATAGCCTCCATCCTGGCCATGACCTCGGCCGAGCGTCCGTTGCCACGGTAGATCTCCTGGGCCAGAAACCTGGCCACGGCCGGCATCAGGCTTTCGGGGGTAAGCTCGCCGGCCAAAGGCACGAAATCCTTGGCAAAGATCTCCACGGGCAAGCCTTCCTTCTGCGCCATGGCCCTTATCTGCTGTTCGAGGAGGTTGGGCATGCCCTCCTCCACGACCAGCACCCTCTCTTTGCCCCTAAGGAAGCCCAGTATCTCTTCAGGGGCCAGCGGGTGGACCACGTTCAGGCAGAGCACGGGGAAGCGACAGCGGCCCGTAAGGTCTGCCTCACCCAGGAGGTACAACACCCTCATGAGGGTGTTGTAGATCATCCCGTGGGTTATGATGCCCACGCTGGCCTCGGGATCTGTGCCTGGGAAAAGCTCGTTCAGATGGTTCTGGACTATGTACCTACAGGCCGCTGGAACCCTCTGCTCAAACTTCCAGCGTTCCTGTAGGGGCATGAAGGGAGGCAGTGTTACCCGGTGGGGCTGTACCTCAACGTACTCCAGCCTGCGCTTCATGCTTATGGGCGGCTCCACATTGTCATCACATACCAGGCGCCCCTTCATGTTGCCCGTGCGGGTGCGCAGCAGGTACAGCACGGGCATGTTGCTGTACTCGGAGAGGCGGAAGCCCTCCTTGACCAAGCGAGCCATGGTCTGGGCATCGCCCCTCGGGTCTATACATATCAGGGACGATTTATGGGCATAGGGCAGACTTCGCTCGGCCACGCTGGTGGAGTTCACCCCGTAGTCCTCGCCAACGAACACCATGGCGCCTCCCTGCACGCCCGTGGCGGCCACATGGGCCAAGGGGTCGGCGGCCACGTTGTTGCCCACCACCTTCCAGTTCACCGCGCCCCGCATCCTGGTGTGCACCGAGGCCTCCAGCATGGCGGCCGCTGCAGCCTCGTTGCCGGAACCCTCGAAGTACACGCCCATGGGCCTAAGTATCTCTTCATAGGCATCGGCTATGGCATCGTGGAGGCTGCTGGTAGGGGCACCTGGGTAGCCCCCGAGGTAGCTTACGCCGCTCTCGAGAAGGGCCTTAAGGATAATGAGGGCCGTGTCCCCCACCAGCACGCCGCCCTTTCCGAGCTTAAGCTGTTCCAAGTACTCTCGAGAGTAGTTCTTGCCCATGGGAAATACCTCTTCTCCAAGTTGGCCTGCTGAGCCCAAGGGGATTATATGACGGAATATTGCGGTCCTGCAACAGGTCGTGACAGTTACGCTATAGGGTGGCCGCCGAGCAGGGCCGTCACGCGGTCCATAAGCCGCTCAGCTATCACGTCCTTGGGGAGAGGCTGCAGTTCCTCCACGGTCCCCGACGCGTCTATGAAGTAGACCTGGGCCTCATCGGCCCCGATGGAGGCCGGAGCATCGTTGGCCACAATGAGGTCAAGTCCCTTGCGCTCGAGCTTCTTGCGCGCGTTGGCGATAAGTTCTTCTGTCTCAGCGGCAAAGCCCACCCTCACGAGGCCAGGCCTTCGGACCGATGCCAGTATGTCTGGCGTCGCCGTGAGCCGAAGGGTCAGCTCCCCGCGCTCACGCTTGACCTTCGAGGGGCTCTGTTCGGCGGCCCGAAAGTCGGCCACAGCGGCCGCCATGATCAGGCAGTGGGCATCCTCCACCTCGCGGGAGACGGCTTCGAGCATTTGGGCCGCGCTCTCTACCCAAACAACCTTGGCCCCCCACGGGGGCTTGAGGCAGGTGGGGCCCGAGATGAGGGCCACGGAGGCCCCCCGGTCCAAGGCGGCCGAGGCTATGGCATACCCCATCTTGCCAGATGATCGATTGCCGATAAAGCGCACCGGGTCGATGGGCTCCCTGGTCCCGCCGGCGGTCACCACCACCTTCCGACCAGCCAATGGCCCCCTCTCAGCCAGGGCCAGACGCACGGCACCTAGGATCTGGTCGACCTCGGCCATACGGCCCAGGCCCACGGCGCCCGAGGCGAGCCAGCCGTAGTTGGGACCCACCAGCCGTACACCTCGCCTGCGCAAGGTCTCCAGGTTGGCCTGCGTGGCCTGGTTCTCGAACATCTCGTAGTCCATGGCCGGAGCAACAACCACGGGCGCGGTGGTGGAGAGCGCAGTAAGGGAGACTATATCTTCTGCGAGACCGTGGGCCAGCCTGGCCAGGAAGTTGGCCGTGGCCGGCGCCACCACCATGCAGTCGGCCTCTCGGCCCAGGGATATGTGGCCCAGGTCCGTGCCCAACCACCCAGCCAGCGGAGACGTGTGGACTGGCCGCTTGGTGATGGCCTGGAAGGTCAAGGGGCCGATGAACTCCTGGGCAGCAGGCGTCATGGCTACGTCGACGATGGCCCCGGCCTGAACTAACTGGCTAGCCAGCTCGGCGGCCTTATACGCTGCAATGCCGCCGGTGACGCCAAGAACCACGCGCTTGCCCTCGAGCAGGCTCATCGGTCCTCCTCAGCATTCATCTCGTAGATGAGTCTCAGGCCTTCCAAGGTAAGGTAGGGATCCACGTGGTCGATCGCTCGCGTCTCCGAGGCCACTACGTCGGCCAGGCCTCCCGTAGCGATGACCACCGCCCGCTCACCCAGCTCAGCCTTGAACCTCCGCACAATGCCCTCCACCAGGCCTACATACCCGAACATGAGGCCCGACTGGATGCTGTGCACCGTGTTCTTGCCTATGGCTCTTGGCGGGAGGACAAGTTCCACCCGGGGCAGCTTGGCCGTGCGCTCGAAGAGCGCCTCCACAGAGATGACGATGCCCGGCGCGATGGCGCCGCCCAGGTAGTCCCCTTCGGCCGATATGGCATCGAAGGTGGTGGCAGTGCCGAAGTCTATCACTATGGCCGGCCCACCGTACCTCTTGAAGGCCGCTACGGCGTTCACTATGCGGTCGGCTCCCACATCTTTCGGGGAGTCGTAGAGCACACGTACTCCGGTCCTGATGCCAGGCTCCACCAGCAGAGGCCTCACGTGCAGATACTGCTCGATCATGCCCTGCACAGCGGCCGTGAGGGTGGGGACCACGCTCGCGATCACGGCCGCATGCACGTCCGAGAAGGAGAGGGCCTTCAATTCCATAAGGTTCTTGAGGATCACGGCCCATTCATCGGCCATGCGGTGCCTTGCGGTAGCTACCCGCCAGTGGGCCCGGAGTTCTGGACCGTCAAAGACGCCCAGCGTCAGGTTGGTGTTGCCGATATCCACTGCCAGCAGCATGGCGTCACCCGAGAATCAGGTTGTCTATGAGCCTAGTCTTGCCTATCCACACGGCCAGCAAAACTACGGCCGAACCTTCTATCCGCTCCAGCTCCTCCAGCGTCTCGGGATGGACCACGCTCACGTAGTCCACCCTCGCCAACGGCTCCTCTTCCAGCACCTTGAGGGCAGTGGATTTGATGGCCGAGCCGGATCGTTCTCCCCCCTTCCAGAGGTCCTGGGCCACCATGAGGGCCCGGTAGAGGACAGTCGCCGCGCGGCGCTCCTGAGGGGTCAAGTATACGTTCCTGGAACTCATGGCCAGGCCATCGGCCTCGCGCACCGTAGGGCATACGACGATCTCCACAGGGATATCGAGATCGGCCACCATGCGGCGCACTATCACGCTCTGCTGGTAGTCCTTCTGGCCAAAGTAGGCCCTGTGAGGTTGGACTATGTTGAACAACTTGGCCACCACGGTGGCCACGCCGCGGAAGTGGCCCGGCCGAGATTTCCCTTCCCACCTGTCGCTCAAGCCTGCGACCTCCACGTAGCTGCAGAAGCCCTCCCGGTACATCTCGGCCGCTTCCGGCGCGAAGAGGATGTGCACGCCAACCTCCCGAAGCATCTGCTCGTCCCTGCGCACGTCCCTGGGGTAGCGGTCGAAGTCCTCCTGGGGGCCGAACTGGAGCGGGTTCACGAAGATGCTGACGGCCACATGTTGGCATTCAGACAGGGCGCGCCGCACCAACGACATATGGCCGTCGTGAAGGTACCCCATGGTAGGCACGAATCCCACAGTGCCCGGGAGACCAGCCCTGATGTCCCTCAGCTCAGCTACCGTGCGGATCACCTGCATAGGTGCACCTAGCCCAGGATAGCTCCGATCTTGTCAGAGTGATACGAGTGCTCCTCTGTAGGGAAGGCACCGCTCTGCACATCTTTGATGTAGGCAGCCACGGCCTCCCTCACTATGCTGGCTGCATCCACGTACCTGCGGGCGTGTTTCGGGACAAAGCCCGGGAAGAGGCCCAGGATATCGTGTATCACCTGGACCTGTCCATCGCAGTGCGGCCCGGCCCCAATGCCGATGGTGGGTATGGACAGGCGCTCTGTAATGGCTTTCGCAAGCTCCAAGGGCACCGTTTCCAGCACGATGGCGAAGGCCCCAGCCTCCTCCAACGCCAGGGCATCGTTGAGTATCTGCCTGGCCGACTCGGGCGATCTTCCCTGCACCTTGAAGCCGCCCAACTGGAGCACCGACTGCGGCCCCAGGCCCACATGCCCCATGACAGGCACACCCGCCCTCACGAGGCCAGCGACCGTCTCCGCCACGGTTACCCCGCCCTCCAGTTTTACAGCCTGCGCCCCGGCCTCCTGCAGCAGTCGACAGGCGTTCCTCAGGGCCACGTCAAAACTGCCGTGGTAGCTTCCAAAGGGCATGTCGGCCACGACCATCGCCCTGGAGGTGCCCCTCACTACAGCCCTGGTGTGGTGCACCATGTCGTCCATGGTCACAGGCACCGTGTTCTCGTAGCCGAGGACCACCATGCCGAGGGAATCGCCCACGAGGATGATGGGGATGCCGGCCTCCTCTGCCAGCCTTGCCGTAGGCCAGTCGTAGGCGGTTATCATGGGTATCTTCTGGCCCTTCCTCTTCATCTCTTTTATGTCAGTGACCGTCACCCTCATGCCAAGCCTCCAGAATTCTTTCGACAGCAGCCCAGCCGGCCGGATCGCCCCGGCCCGCGGCCCTGGCCACTGGCAGGGCCAGCAGACCCAGGGCCCTGTAGGCGGCAGCATGCCGAGGATACGGGCCGGCCAGCGCTTCGATGTGGGCACCAACCGTATCGGCATCCCCTCGGGCGATGGGACCTGTCAAGCAGCGGGGCAGGCCCATGGCTTCGATATTGGCCACCGTGCCTTTCAGCAGTGAGAGGAGCCCCTGCTCGGCGAGCGACTCCTCGAGGCCGAGGTCCCCCAGGATCTCGTCGGCGGCAGCGAAGAGGGCTACCGTGTAGTTGGATACCATCACTGCAGCGGCGTGATAGAGCACTTTGGAAGCGGGGGACAGCTCCAGGGGCACGCCTCCCAGCTTGGCCGCAAGGTCCCTGAGCACCGCCGAGGCGCCACGGTCGCCCTCCACAGCGAAGATCACCCCTTGCAAGCTGACAGGTCCACCCGCGAAGCTCTGCATAGGGTGAAAGCTTGCCACACTGCAGTGAAACCTTCTGAGTGGTGCCAGGACCTCACTGCTCAGGGCACCGCTCAGATGGGCCACCACCAGCCCGGGCCTGCAACCGCCACCATCGGCCATCTGGGATGCCACTGTGGCTATTGCGGCGTCCGGCACGGCTATCAGCACGATGTCTGCCATGGAGGCCGCCTGTTCCGGCTGCACGGCAGCACAGCCCAGCTCCTCGGCCAAACTTCGGGCCGAGGGGCCTCGGCTGGACACTGCAACCACAGGGTACTCGGGCGGAAGCGCGTGGGCCAGAGCACGGGCAGCCCTTCCGGCTCCAATGAAGGCAACCTTCATCACGGAGGGCTTCCCTCAGGACGTTGGCACAGGAGGAAGTCCCGGAGCGCCTGCCCCGGCAGGGATGGAGAGTAGCATCTGTACCGCCATCTCGGTCACCTCACGATCCAAGTGGCTGACCCTTAGACCTGCCCTTCGCGGCCTGGCCGCCAGTCGATGGTCGGCCGGCCAGGGCTTTGAGCCAATTATAGGACAGAAGCGGTCCCAAGGCAAGCCCCGCGACACAGCTTGAACGCCTGGACTTGAAGGGAGTAAAATGGGCATGAGAAACCCAAGCATATCTGTGAGGATTCCTCCGGAGGAACCCCTGGTATGGAAAAGGCAACATGGACCACCAAGAAGGGCCTCGCCCAGATGCTCAAAGGCGGCGTCATCATGGACGTTGTGACCCCCGACCAGGCCAAGATAGCGGAAGATGCAGGCGCCGTAGCTGTAATGGCCCTGGAACGGGTGCCGGCCGACATCCGGGCGGCAGGCGGTGTGGCCCGCATGGCCGATCCCGAGCGCATCCTGAAGATCATGGACGCTGTAACCATCCCCGTTATGGCTAAGTGCCGCATCGGGCACTTCGTGGAGGCCCAGGTCTTGGAAGCTATCGGCGTAGACTACATCGACGAGAGCGAAGTCCTCACGCCAGCAGATGAGGCCCATCACATCAACAAGCACGAGTTCAGGGTTCCTTTCGTCTGCGGCGCTCGGGACCTGGGCGAAGCCCTGCGCCGCATCGCCGAGGGTGCGGCCATGATCCGCACCAAGGGCGAAGCCGGCACGGGCAACATCGTGGAGGCAGTGCGGCACATGAGGGCCGTTATGGGCGCCATACGCAAGCTTCAGAACATGCCGCCCGAGGAGTGGATGGCCGAGGCAAAGGCCCTTCAGGCCCCCTACGAACTGGTGGTCGAGGTGGCCCGAACGGGCCGACTGCCCGTGGTGAACTTCGCCGCCGGCGGGGTCGCTACCCCTGCGGACGCTGCCCTGATGATGCAGCTGGGAGCCGACGGCGTCTTTGTGGGATCTGGGATATTCAAGTCCGAGAACCCTGCCAAGCGCGCCCAGGCCATCGTCAAGGCCGTCACCCACTTCAGGGATCCCGCCATCATTGCCGAGGTCAGCAAAGGGCTGGGCGAGCCCATGCCGGGCATCGACCTGGCTACCCTGTCTCGGGAGCAGCTGCTGGCCACCCGAGGATGGTAAGGGCTGAACCATGGCAGTACGGAGGGTTGGCGTACTCGCCCTTCAGGGCGACTTCAGGGAACATGTCGAGACTTTCAGCCGCATCCCGGATGTAGAGCCCGTGGAAGTCCGCCTTGCCAGGGACCTAGAGGGCCTGCACGGCCTCGTCATCCCGGGCGGTGAGAGCACAACCATAGGCAGGCTCATGGTGGATTTCGGCCTCCTGGAGCCCATCAGGAGGCTCGCCCTGGAGGGCATGCCCTTGTGGGGGACCTGCGCGGGGCTCATTGTCATGGCCAAGGAGATAGTCGGCGGCACCGACCAGCCGCTCCTCGGGTTGATGGACGTGCGGGTTCGGCGAAACGCCTTCGGCAGGCAGATCGACAGCTTCGAGGCCGATCTGGTCATCCCTCCCCTGGGCGATCGCCCCTTCCATGCAGTATTCATCCGAGCCCCCTACATTGAATACGTGGGCCGAAATGTAGAAGTGGTCGCCGCACTGCCCGACGGCACTGTGGTCGCGGCCCGTCAGGGCAACCTGCTGGGAACCTCCTTCCACCCAGAGCTCACCGAGGACACCCGCTTCCACGAATATTTCCTGGCTATGGGCTGAGCGGACCGAAGGGACGACCTTGGGCCTCTGCCGACAAGTGGAAATAAGAGATATCCTCAAGCTGGGCGGCCTAAGGAGGAGCCTGCTCAGGCTCGACGTGCCGGAGTCTATACTCCATCCCTATTCGCCCCTCACCAGAGCCCTGGTGGCCGTCCTGTGGCCCCTCGCCAAGACGCGGGTCCTCGTCTACGAGGCCGAAGGCAGCCCTGCCGGCTACCTTCTCTTCCAGGTCGCCAACAGGTCCACAGGCAGGGTACTGATGATGGCATCGAGCTACGGCCCCCATCAGGCTGAACGCAGAGACTATGCCTGGCAGTGCCTCCTGGAGGCCGCCGCAAGGGAGGCGGGACGGGCAGGCCTTCAACAGGTGGCAGCGAAGGTTCCGGAAGAGGGCGAGGCCCTGGCACTTTTCGCCCGGTGCGGGTTCCGGCCTGCCGGCCGCGAGTTCCTCTTCGGAGCGCCCGCTGCAGCCATGGTTGCGCGGGCAGAACCCACGCCTGGGCGACCGGTCAGCCGGCGCGACCGCACCGCCTTCGACCGTCTGTGCTTCGAGCTCTGCCGCACCCCCGCCACAGCTGAGCTTTGGGCTGTGGCCTTCCCGGGACGCAGCAGGCCCGGTTCTCAGGAACTGTTTGTGTGGGACTCCCCATCCGGGCCTTCGGTGTTCATAGCAGTTTCCGGCCAGAGCCGCAGGATGCTGCACATCCTGTATGACCCGGCAGCCCGAGGGATGCTCCCCGGCAGCATCGCCTGGATCCTGACGCGCCTGGGCCGGCAACGGCTGCGCACTGTATATGCGGGGGTACGCGAGACCCAGCAGGAACTCGCCAGCATCCTCGAAGATATGGGATTCAAGCACCTGGTCACCCAGAGCTTCTTAGTGAAGGATGTGGCCCGCAGGATAAGGGCGGAGGCCCCCGCCCATCGCGCCTTCGCCCGAAGCCTGCGGCCCCTACTCAATCTATCGAGGGCTGCCCAATGACGGAAGGGAAAGTGCTGGCTTGGCAGACAGAACAGACCGTAACCGACGATCTGGAGGCCCTGCTCACGGTGCTTCCGCGCCATATTGCGGAGCCTGTGGAGGCCATGCCCGACAAGGGGGATCTCCTGGAGATCGTGATGGACCTGGGAAGGTTCCCCGAGGCGAGGTTTCCCGGGCGGGAGGTCATCCTCTCGGACAAGGAGATCACCCACGAGGACATCGAGTACGTGGTCTCGAGGATTGGCGAGTTCGGCCTGGACAACCGCGCCGGCATCGAGAGGACGCTCCATAGGATATCTGCCATCCGCAACCGATCGGGCCGGATCATCGGGCTGACCTGCCGGGTCGGAAGGGCAGTTTACGGAACCATAAACATCATCCGCGACCTGGTGGAGACAGGAAAGAGCATCTTGCTCCTCGGCAGGCCCGGGGTTGGGAAGACGACCATGCTGCGAGAGGTGGCCCGCGTCCTCGCCGATGAGTTCCGCAAGCGGGTAATAGTGGTTGACACCTCCAATGAGATAGCTGGCGATGGAGACATACCGCACCCAGGCATAGGCAGGGCGCGGCGCATGCAGGTGGCCAGGCCGGATCAACAGCATGCCGTAATGATCGAGGCCGTGGAGAACCACATGCCCGAGGTCATCGTCATCGACGAGATCGGCACCGACCTGGAAGCCCAGGCGGCTCGCACCATAGCCGAAAGGGGAGTCCAGCTAGTAGCTACCGCCCACGGCAACACCCTGGAAAACCTCATGCTCAACCCCACCCTCTCAGATCTGATCGGCGGCATCCAGTCCGTAACCCTTAGCGACGAGGAGGCCAGACGGAGAGGTACTCAGAAGACCGTTCTGGAGCGCAAGGCGCCCCCCACCTTCAACATCCTGGTGGAGATACAGGATTGGCACCGGGTGGCCGTGCACCCCGATGTTGCCCAGACAGTAGACGCCATACTGCGCGGCCAACCTGTGGCTCCTGAGATCCGCTGGCGCGACGAGGAGGGCCGCATCCACATCGAGAGGCCTGCCCAGGCACCGACTCGCTTCGAAGGCCGCATCCTCGTCCCAGGCCGAAGGCCTTCGGAGACCGTGCAGCCCCCTTCGGCGGGACCTCAGCCGCCTCGCCCCGAGCCAACGGTCCAAAGGCAGCTCAAGATCTACCCCTTCGGCGTGAGCCGCGACAAGCTCGAACAGGCCATCAACAATCTGGGAGTACCAGGCATCATTGTGAAGAACCCCCAGCAGGCCGATGTGGTCATAACGGTCAAGAACTACTATAGGAGGCGGCCCCAGGCCCTGGCCGCTGCCGAGAGCCAAGGAGTGCCCATCTACGTTCTCAAGTCCAATACCATCACGCAGATCCAGAGGATCGTGGCCGACATATTCCAGGTCCCGCAGGAAGCTAACCCCGTCGACCAGGCGATCCAGGAGGCCGAGGCGGCGGCCCGGAGGGTTTTGGAAAGCTCAGAGCCTGTGGAGCTGTCGCCCCAGGTGGCGTATATCCGAAAGCTCCAACACGAGATTGCCGAGCGATACAACATACTCTCCAGAAGCGAAGGGCGGGAGCCCTTCCGGAGGGTGAAGTTCTACCCTCCTGAGGAATGAAGCCCATGCCTCTCTTCGTCGCCTTAGAGGGACCAGACGGAAGCGGCAAGTCGACCCAGCTCCAACTCCTGGCGCGAAAGATCGAGGGCGTGGGCCTTCCTGTCCTGACCACCAGGGAGCCCGGAGGTACCCCCCTGGGGGAGCGCGTCCGCGAGCTCCTATTGGCATCCGATTTCGCTCCTGAGCCAGCCACCGAGCTCTTCCTCTTCGAAGCCGCCAGGGCTGAGCTAGTGTCCAAGGTCATACTCCCCACCCTGGCGGCGGGCAAGCACGTGCTCTGCGACCGGTTTTCGGCCTCCACCGTGGCCTACCAGGGATACGGTCTCGGCCTTGACATGGATATAATTGCGTCAGTTAATAGGCTGGCAACCCAGGGGCTCGAGCCCGACATCTACATACTCCTTGACGTGCCGCCCGAGCTCGGCCTCAGGCGCAAGCGGGGGGCCGTGAACCGCATCGACGAACGGCAGCTGAGCTTCCACAGTCGCGTAAGGGCCGGCTATCTGGAGATGGCCAGCAAGGATCCCAGCCGTTGGCTGGTCTTCGACGGCTCTCAGGCACCCGAGCAGCTGGCCAGCCAAGTTTGGGAGGCCATAGGACCCATGCTGCTTGCAGCAAGGGACCCCGGTCCCGTTTAGAAGCAAAAGGAGTGGCCTGCTATGCCTGACCTCGCACGATATCTCCCCCTGCTTCAGTTGATCCTGGCAGCCCTGGGCGCCTACCTGGTGGCCCTCTGGTTCGCCCTGATCTTCTGGACGTACCGGGACATACAGTCCCGCACCAAGGACATCCTGGTGCAGATCATGGCTACCCTCTTCGTAGCCGTCTTCACCTTCCCGGGGCTCATCCTGTACCTGATCCTAAGGCCGAAGGAGACCCTCGACGCTGTCTACCAACGCACCATCGAAGAGGAGTTCATGCTTCAGGATCTCGAGACCAGGGAGATCTGCCCCAACTGCCGGGTGAGGGTAAAAGGGGACTTCGTCTACTGCCCAAACTGCCGCACAGCGCTCAAGAGGGAATGCCAGTTCTGCCATAAGCAGATCAACGTGAACTACCAACACTGCCCCTACTGCGGAAAGTGATGCGGCCCAACCACAGGCACATCCACACCGTGTCCTTCGACCTGCACGGAACCTTGGTGACCTTCGACGTGGACGACGTGTCCGAACGCATCGCGGCGGCCTACCAGGTGTATACTTCGGCTGTCCCATCTCCGGCACCCTGGCAGGACTTCCACCAGGTGTGGATCGATGTCAGGGCACCGCTGGAGAAGCTGGCCCGCGAGTCCTACCGGGAACTCCGTATAGGCGATGTAGCAAAGGAAGCCCTTAGGAGACTCCATGGCTTGATCGATCCCAGCCTCCACCTGCTGGATGAGATGGTCCGAGCCTACACCCGGGTGTGGATTAGGAACCTGTCGCTGTCGGCGGGCGCCCAGCAGGTGCTCAGGGCCCTTAGGCCCGACCTTAAGCTCGTCTTGGTAAGCAACTACTCAGACACAGCAACGGTTTGGCGAATATTGGACCAGTTCCGATTGAGAGACCTCTTCGATGCCGTGGTGGTCTCGGCCGAGGTTGGCTGGCGCAAGCCTCACCCCGCCATATTCCTTGAGGCCCTACGACGGACCAAAAGCCAGCCGGAGAACACCGTGCACATCGGCGATGAACCCGACCACGACGTGGCAGGGGCAGAGGCTGTGGGCATCGCAGCCATACTGTACGATCCACTGGACAGACATGTCGGCTTCTATGGACGCCGCGTGGCAAGCCTGCCCCAGGTGGTTGACTGCATCCGGAGAATGGGGGGTTGAAATGGCCATGAAAAGGGCCGCCCGCCGCCTAGGGAAGGCTCTGGCCATCGCAACGGCCCTCTCGGCCCTGCCATACCTGATCCCCCTTCCCAAACCTGAAGAGCGCGACGCCAGTGAGTTTGCGCCCTCCGATGAGTTCCTACCTGTCGAAGGCCTCGTCACCCACTACAGGGCGTGGGGCGAAGGCAAGCCCATCGTCATGATCCACGGCTTCTGGTCCTGGTCCTTCACCTGGGAGCCGATGGGCAACCTTCTGGCCCGATCGGGTTACAGATGCGTCGCGTTGGACCTTAAGGGCTTTGGTCTGACGGAGAAGCCCCAGGGGGCTGACTATTCCCATCGCTCCCTGGCGCGGTTCGTAATCAGCTTCATGGACGTCATGGGGATAGATAGGGCGGCCCTAGCAGGAAGCTCCATGGGTGGAAACATAGCCCTCCATGCAGCGCTGAGGTATCCTGAGCGGGTGGGCGGCCTCATCCTCGTGGCACCCGCGGCCTTCGCTGCCTGGGGGCTCATCGGAAGCCTGGGGGCACTGGCCGCTTTACCGCCGCTGAGGCGGGCCATGAAGCACGCACTCCGGCGGTACGCCCTAAGCGAGCGCAGCATCAGGGCCATCCAGAGTTCGTACTTCGATCCTGCCCACGTGGGCGCCGAGACCATCGAGAGGTACCGCCTGCCGTTGAGGACCAAGGGCTGGGACGACGCCCTAATCGGGTTGCTAAAAGCCAGCAAGCAGAACTCGATAGCACACCGGCTGCCTGACGTTTGGCAGCCCACCCTGCTTGTGTGGGGAAAACATGACAGGGTTCTGCCACCTAGGTGGGCACAGAACCTTGCCCTTCACATGCCTCACTGCCAGATACAATTTATAGAACGAGCGGGCCATCTGCCCCACGAGGAACAGCCCGAGGCTACAGCCAGGGCTGTGGAAGCATTTCTGGCCGCCGAAGGCGGCCATATCTGGGGCTGAAGGGAGGCTGACCGTGATCCCCATTAGCGACGAGGTCCGAGCTAGGACTGTTCCCTTCGTGGAGTACACGCTGATAGCCCTCAACGTACTGGTTTTCCTGTATGAGGTCTCCCTCGGTCCCAGGGGGATGCAGGCCTTTATCTACGGCTACGGGGTCATACCGGTAGAATTGTTGACCGGCCATGAGCTCAGGGGCGTGCCGAATCCGGTGCCACCCACGGCCACGCTCCTCACATCCATGTTCGTCCATGCGGGATGGCTTCACCTCCTGGGCAACATGCTCTATCTCTGGATCTTTGGGGACAACGTCGAGGACAACGTGGGACACGCAGGCTTCGTGTTCCTCTACCTGGCTTCGGGATTGGCAGGGTCCGCAGCCCATATTTTCTTCAACCCCGACTCGGCAGTTCCCACCGTGGGCGCCAGCGGTGCCATATCCGGCGTTTTAGGGGCCTACGTGGTCCTGTACCCAGCGGGGCGGGTGCGGACCATGATGTTCATCCCTCCCTTTTTAACCTTCATCCGCGTTCCTGCTTTGGTGCTTATAGGGTTCTGGTTCCTGATACAGCTCATGGGCGGGCTGGCGTCCATAGAGAACCCCGATGCAACGGGCGTCGCTTTCTGGGCTCACGTGGGCGGCTTTGTGGCCGGCCTGCTGCTGGTGAACATTCTGAGGAAGCGACATCGGTACAGCTACTATGGCTAGGAAGCCAGTCCGCCAACTTCGAAGGCACCGGGGTAGATACGCAGGCCGGAAAGGCAGGAGCTGGCTCAGGGCCATCCTCCTGTTGTTCTTCGTCCCACTGGTGCTGGGCCTGGCCCTCGCCATAGCAGCTGCTGGCACCGCGTACTCCTATTACGTACAGACCGCAGCGGCCCTGGAGCGCTTCCAAGGAGCCACCTTCGAGACGACAAAGATCTACGACCGCAACGGGGTCCTCTTGACGGAGATCTTCGACCCCAGGGCTGGTAGGCGCACCCATGTGACCCTCGAAGAGATGCCCAGATACCTGATCGAGGCCACGGTTGCCACGGAGGATGCCACCTTCTTCACCAACCCGGGTGTGGATATAAGGGGCATCCTGCGGGCCGCCTGGGTCAACTTACAGGGTGGGGAGATATCTCAAGGCGGCTCCACCATAACCCAGCAGTTGGTGCGCAACGTTATCCTCGCCGACGAAAAGTTCGAGCGAAGCCTATCCCGAAAGCTACGCGAGACCGTGCTCGCCCTCGAGCTGACCCGCCGCTACTCGAAGGAACAGATCCTCGAGATGTACCTTAATGAGGTCTACTACGGTAACCTTGCCTACGGGGTGGAGGCAGCGGCCGAGGCCTACTTCGGCAAACAGGCCAAAGACCTGACCTTAGCGGAAGCGGCCCTCCTGGCAGGCCTACCTCAGGCCCCCACGCTGTACGACCCCACCCTCAATTTCGACCTGGCAAAGGAACGACAGCGCCAAGTGCTCAACCTAATGGTCAGACAGGGCTACATCACGCAGGAGGAGGCCGACGAAGCCTTCCAGCAGCCACTGAACATACGCAGGCGCCACAACGTTCAGATGCTTGCACCCCACTTCGTGAACTACGTGAAGGGGATCCTGGAGGAAAGGTATGGTCCCGAAGTGGTGAACCGCGGAGGGCTCACCGTCTACACCACCCTGGACCTACGGTTCCAACAGTTGGCCGAACAAGCTGTCAGATCGAAGCTCGCGGAACTGCGCCAACGCAACGCCCACAACGCCGCTCTGGTGGCCATGAAGCCTGGCACCGGAGAGATCCTCGCCATGGTGGGAAGCGCCGACTTCTACGACGAGAGCATCGACGGCCAGGTGAACGTGGCCGACTCGGAGAGGCAGCCCGGAAGCTCCTTCAAACCCATAGTGTACGCAGCCGCCTTTACCAAGGGCTGGGGCCCTGGCACCGTGGTCCTGGACGACCGAACCGGCTTCCCCGGCGGCCCCAGGGGCACTCTCTGGTATCCGCGAAACTACGACGGCCGCTACCACGGCTACGTCACTCTCAGGTCGGCCCTTGCCAACAGCTACAACATCCCGGCCGTCAAGGTCCTCCAGTTCGTAAGGGTGGCCGACGCCATAGACCTCGCCCACCGCATGGGCATCACGGGCCTGAACAGGGGCCTGAGCTGGTACGGCCTTTCGTTGGTGCTCGGGGGCGGCGAGGTGAAGTTGGTTGACATGGTGAACGCTTACAGCGTGTTCGCCAACTACGGCGAGTTTGTCCCAAAGACGGCCATACTGAAGGTCATAGACCGCGACGGCAATGTGCTCGAAGAGCTCGATCCCCAGAACGTGCCCAGGACGCGCGTCCTGACCCCCCAGGTGGCATGGCTCATCAGCGACGTGCTCTCGGACAACCGCGCCCGAACGCCCATGTTCGGTGCCAACTCGCCCCTAAGGCTCAGTCGGCCTGCGGCAGCCAAAACCGGCACCACGGAGAACTACGTTGACAGCTGGACTATCGGCTATACGCCATACCTGTCGGCTGGCGTCTGGGTCGGCAACTCCGACAGCAGCCCCATGTACGAGGTGGCCGGGGCCATAGGAGCGGCACGGGTGTGGAACGCCTTCATGGAGTCGGTCTTCGACCACCCAGAGCTGGAACAGGTGTTGACAGGTCCTGACGGCAAACTGGAGCTGAACTTCGTGCGCCCTCCGGGCCTGGTCTTCGGCCGATGCGTGAGCGTCATGGACACCAAAGACAGGCCCTTGAGTGAACCAACCCCCAGGGCAGAGGACAACCCTCCAGTCTTCATCACCTACGACTGGTGGCCTGCAGACAAGCTCCCGGGAGGCCGGTGCTCCCCAACGGCCTCCGGAACACCCACTTCTCCCTTCATGGAAGAGCCTACACCAACACCTACCCCCACACCAACGCCGGAACCCCTTCCTGCCGGATGGACCCGAGTGCCGGATGTGTTCGCTATGCCCGAACAACAGGCCCTCAAGATGATTAGAGATGCAGGACTCGTGGTTGGCGGCGTGAACTACCAGACCCAGAAGGACATGCCGCCCGGCGTAGACATCAGGATAGTGCCTCCGGGCCACGTGCTCAGTGTGACACCTACCTACGGAACGCTGCTGCCCAGAGGGTCCACTGTTTACGTAGCCGTGAGGAAGGAGTAAGAAACGCCAGCCGTGCACCTCTTGTCGACCAGGTCCTTCCTGCTTACCCGCACTGGCTGGCTCCGGCCAGGCTCTCCTGCGGCACCCAGGATTGCCCGCTTACCGTTGCTTCCTTCCGGACCTGGCGGGGTTCACGGGTTCCTGCCGCGCAGGACCCAGCCTTCAACGCTGCCCGGCGCAGGCAGTCCAACAAGGGCCGGCCTCGAAGGGGAATTCGACCCCGCTGTAGCGGATTGCGGGTTCAGGGCACCGCTAGCTCCCCGTCTAGCACGGCTGGCAGTTCCATTATAGCAGCCCTCAGGCTGTCTTCACGGACAGAAAGGCAAGGCCTGCTAGCATTAGTCCTGATCCGGCCAGTTTGGTGGCTAGCCGCGACTCCCCCAGGAGCTGGCTGCCCAGTACAACGCCGAAAAGCATGCTGATCTCTCGCGCCGGAGCAACGTAGCTTACTGGAGCTTGGGAGAAAGCAAAGAGCACCAGGAGGTAGGAGAGGGGGGAGAGCAGTCCCACAGCGACCACCTCCCAGCGATGAAGACGCCATTCGAGCCGAACGTCGTCCCACCTAGCCAAAGCAAAGGGCGCTAAGATCAACGTACGCCCGGCATCGGCCGCATACCCCTGGAGCACAGGCGACACTCCCAGAGATGATACCGAGAACTTGTCCCAGACGCTGTACGTCCCGATCAGCAGGGCTATGGCCAGACCGAAGCCGGCCCCCGCGCCGGACGCCGCTTGCAGCCCACCGACGCTCACTCCGGACAGCAAGACAGCACCGCAGATCACCAGCACGATGCCCATCAGCCCCCAGGGCCCAGGGCGTTCCCCGAGCAAGCCTATGCCACCGACCGCCGCTACAGCAGACCCAAGCCCCCTGGCCAACGGATAGACCGTCGAGAATTCGGCATGACGGTAAGCGCGTAGGAGCAGTGAGTAGTAGACGGCATGAAGTACAGGAGCCCCTGCCAGGAAAACCAGACTAGTCGGTACCCTTCCAAGGCCGTGGAGGACTAACATGGCCAGGGCAAGCGGAAGGTAGATCAGGCTTGCGCACAGGCTGAAGAGCCACACGAAGGCCAGCACGCCGACGGAACGCCTGGCCAGGTAGTTCCAGCCTGCGTGGCAGAGGGCAGCAAATAGCACTAACATCAGCAGCCCAGTGGCCAAGGCCCTGCCTCCCCATCAGCTTGCATAACGGGACACAACGGAATGCATCACAGGGAGAGGTTCCCCTTCAGGGCCTTCAGGTCCTCGGGCCGGTCCACATCTACCAGGACACCCGGATCTTCCACGGGGACCTCCACCACAGCCTTCGGCCACCGCCCCATAACCTCGCGCCCGCCCACATCCCCTTCGAGGGTGGACAGCTCGGCGAAGAACCTTCGGGGAAAGACCGCGGGGTTACCGCGCTTCCCCTGGTACACAGGCACAACTATCGAGCCGGAGTGGGCCCGGCTTACATCGAGCAGTCTGTCGATAGTGTCAGGTCGCACCAGCGGCTGATCAGCCAGGTAAAAGAGCGCGGCCTGCGCTTCCTCCCCCACAACCTCAAGCCCCACCCTCACACTCGAGGAAAGGCCATGCTCCCAGTGGGGGTTGGCAATGCAGTAAACGGGCAGACCCCTAAGAGCTTCCTGAACATCTCCAGCCCTGTACCCCAACACAACAACCACTCTTCCGACCTCGGTGCGCAGCAGAGTTTCCACCGCCCGCCTCACCAGGGGCCTGCCATCGAGCTCTGCCAGCTGTTTGGCGCTGCCGAACCGCCTGCCCTGCCCAGCCGCAAGCACCACGGCTGCCATCTTACGGTCCACGGCCTCAACCTCGCCCCAGCTCAGCAGGAGGACGCCATCTACACGTCGGTGCACCAGTGCCCTGTGGGCAAAGTCCAGCCCCAGGGCACGATCCACCAGGTTGACCTTGTTGAGCACGACCCAGACCCTCGCTCCCTCCGGAATGCCCTTCATACCGCCTTCGGGGTGGGTGACCGCGTACGCGGCGATCTCGGGCGTTACCACTTCGCCCTCTTTCAGCCCCGTAAGGGTTATGAAGCTTTCGAGACGGTGCACGGAATCCGCTGAGAGCGGATTATTGAGGGCATCGGCTCCCACCAGCACCAACACCTTCGTCGCCGCTGGAGGGACCACGGGCTCGTGCTCAGCAGGGACCTTGAGGGGTCTGCGCCGGGCCCCATCGGCCTCGACGATCACGAGATCTGCTGACACGGCGCCTGCCAATGCTGGCACCTCCTCAGGATCAAGCCCATGGAGCTTGTCGTCCCTTATGCGGCTGCCCACTACCGTAACGTGGCCATGCTCCTGCAGGCCCCGCCTCACAGCGCCAACGAGGTCCTTCGCCTCCTGCCCAACTATCAGGAGCGGGCTCTGGGACCTGCTCGGCAGGGATATGTTGGTGGTCGTCGTGGTCACGACCTTCCAACCGAGGGCCAGTGCTTCCGAGGCCAGCCGAAACATCGCTGTGGTCTTTCCGCCTCCGCCCACCAGGGCTACAATGTCCCCCCTATCGATCCCAAGGGCATCGAAAATGGTTAGATAACGCATGGCGCGCCGACCCCAAAGCCCAATCTCTGGAGGCATTATAATGCGCCCTAGGCACCAGGCAGGCCAGACCGAGGGACGTTTTGCCGCTGATAGATAGGGCCGGAAAAGCAAAGCCCGACCGTGGTGCTGGGCTAGGACCCCTCCATTGGCCCCTCCCTAGCCGGGACCGCAAGGGTGAAACGCGTCAGGTAGCCCTGGGATGCTGGCCCACCTCAGGGTTGACGCAGTGGGGCGGGATCTCGCCCCTCAGGCCGGCCTTGAGGTTCTCCACGGCCAGCATTGCCATCCGCAGCCTGGTAGCATGGCTAGCACTGCCTATGTGGGGCACCACGACAACGTTTGGCAAAGAGAGCAGGGGGTCATCCGGAGGTATGGGTTCAGGGTCTGTCACGTCCAAGCCGGCTCCCGCGGGCCGACCCCTCAGCAGGGCCCTGTAGAGGGCTGCCTGGTCCACCACTGGCCCCCTGGCTGTGTTAACCAGGACCGCCGTGGGCTTCATGAGGTCCAGCTCCCGTTCGCCAATGAGGTGGTAGGTCTGCGGCGTGAGGGGCACATGGAGGCTCACGAAATCGGCCTCGCGAAGCAGGTCGTCCAGAGGGGCGAACTCGGCTCCCAGCTCTGTCTCAACTTCCGGCTTGCGGGACCTGCTGTAGTAGATCACCCTCATGTCGAAGCCGCGGCCGCGGCGGGCTACCTGATAGCCGATGCGGCCCATACCCACTATGCCCAGCGTGGCATGGTGGACGTCTAGACCCAAGAAGAGGTTGGGAAGCCAGGTCTTCCATAGGCCCCGCCGGACATAGTCCACAGCCTCCACGATCCTCCTGGCCACGGCCAGCATCAGGGCGAAGGCCAGGTCAGCGGTGGTGTCGGTCAGGACTCCGGGGGTGTTGCCGACGAAGATACCTCTAGCCGTAGCGGCCGCCACGTCCACGTTGTCGTAGCCCACGGCCATATTGCTGATCACCCGGAGGCGCGGAGCTGCCGCAATGACCTCGGCATCTATACGGTCGGTCAAAAGAGAGAGGATGCCCTCGGCATCCCGCACTTTTTCCAGAAAAACCTCTCTGGGCGCGGGTGTCTCCTCGGGCCAGACCTCTATTCCCTGCACGTCGGCCAAGCCCTCCATGGCCTGGGGAGGGAGAGGCCGACATATGAAGACCCGGGCCAAAGCTACAGCTCCGTGTACCTCTTGAAGTCGTCGTAGAGTGGGAAGGCTTCCGTGAGCTCGAGAACCGATGCCCGCACCTCGGCCATTACCCGTTCGTCGCCCGGATTCGACAGCACCCTGTCGATCAGCCGAGCAATGACCCGCATCTCAGCTTCCCTCATGCCGCGGCTTGTGACAGCGGGTGTGCCGAGGCGAATGCCACTGGACACTGCCGGAGGCCTTGGATCGAAGGGCACCATGTTCTTGTTGACGGTAATGCCGCACTGCTCTAACAGCTGTTCGGCCTGCTTTCCCGTGACCTCCTTGTTCTGCAGATCCACCAGCATTAGGTGGGTATCGGTGCCGCCCGAGACCAGGTTGTAACCTAGTGAGATCAGCTCATCGGCCAGAGCTCGGGCGTTGGCCACGATCTGACGCTGGTACTCCTTGAACTCCGGCCTCATGGCCAGTCCGAAGCACACGGCCTTGGCAGCTATGACGTGCTCCAGCGGCCCTCCCTGGAGGCCTGGGAACACCCACGAATCGATGGCCTTCGCATACTGCGCCTTGGACAGTATGAACCCCGACCTGGGACCGCGGAGGGTCTTGTGGGTGGTGGAGGTCACAACATCGGCATAGGGCACGGGATTGCTGTGAAGGCCTGCCGCTACCAGTCCGGCGAAGTGGGCCATGTCCACCACCAGATAGGCTCCTACCTCGTCGGCCACCTCGCGGAAGGGAGCAAAGTCTATCTCCCGCGGGTAGGCGCTGCCCCCGGCGATTATGATCTTGGGCCTGTGCTCCCGCGCCAGAGCCGCCATCTGGTCGTAGTCTATGGTGCCCGTATCGCGCCGCACCCCGTAGGAGACGATGTTGAACCACCGGCCGCTGAAGCTCACAGGGCTGCCGTGGGTCAGATGCCCGCCATGGGCCAGATTCATTCCCAAGATAGTGGAGCCGAGCGGCGCCAGCGCGACATATGCGGCCATGTTGGCCGATGACCCGGAGTGGGGTTGGACGTTGGCGTGTTCGGCCCCAAACAACTGCTTGGCCCTCTCGATGGCCAGGCTCTCCACGCGATCTATGTGCTCACAGCCCCCGTAGTAGCGTCGACCAGGGTATCCCTCGGCGTACTTGTTGGTCAGAACTGAGCCCTGTGCCACCAGCACGGCCCTGGGCACGAAGTTCTCCGAGGCTATGAGCTCTAGGGTCTCCTGCTGCCTGCTCAGCTCATCATCGAGTATCCTCGCCACCTCTGGGTCAGCCTCCGACAAGCTCATCCTGAGGATGTCCGCCATGCCTCAAACCTCCCTCTGCCTTGCCTCTGATTGTCGCACAGACTCGTCCAAGGCCGCAAGCCCGATGTCGGCAAGCCTCCGAGGGTATGCCCTCTCGCAAAAGCTGGCGGCACTAAGAGCCAGCACGGGTCGGGCCCCTACCCCAACGCGGTTGCTGGTAGTATAGAGGGTAAATTCGAAGGAAGGGGTTGGCCATGACCATCATAGAGGACGTTGTGGGGAGGGAAGTGTTGGACTCCCGGGGCAATCCTACAGTGGAGGCCGAGGTCCTGCTCTCGGGAGGTGCCGTCGGAAGGGCCATAGCCCCATCCGGCGCCTCCACGGGAGCCCACGAGGCATTGGAGCTCAGGGACGGCGATCCGGCCAGGTATGGAGGCAAGGGTGTTAGACGCGCTGTAGAAAACATCAACGAGGTGATCGCTGAGGAGATCGTGGGTCTCGACGCCACCGACCAGGCCGGTGTAGACAAGCTTATGCTCGAGCTGGACGGCACACCCAACAAAGGAAGGCTGGGAGCTAACGCCATAGTAGCCGTATCCATGGCGGTGGCTCATGCCGCGGCCAACGCCCTCGAGATGCCTTTGTTCAGATACCTGGGAGGCGTCGGTGCAAGGACCCTGCCGGTGCCCATGATGAACGTGCTCAACGGCGGCAAACACGCTGAAAGCTCTTCCGATTTCCAGGAGTATATGATCATGCCCCTGGGGGCTCCAAGCTTCTCTGAGGCCCTTCGCTGGTGCGCCGAGATCTACCACACCCTCAGGAAGCTCCTCAGCGAGCAGGGCATGCCCACCACCGTCGGCGACGAGGGGGGCTTCGCCCCCGCCTTCCGGTCGAACGCGGAACCCATCGAGCTTCTCCTAAAGGCTATAGAACGGGCTGGATACAGGCCAGGAGAGCAGGTCTACCTAGCCCTCGACCCCGCGGCTACCGAGCTGTACAAGGATGGCCTCTACCATCTCGCGAGGGAAGGGAAGAGCCTCACCAGCGACCAGATGGTCGCCATGTACGAGGAATGGATTGCCAGGTACCCCATCGTCTCCCTTGAGGATGGACTAGCAGAGGACGATTGGGAGGGCTGGAAGCTGCTAAAGGCCAGGCTCGGAGGCCGCATCCAGCTAGTGGGCGACGATCTGCTGGTGACAAACCCAGAGCGGATCCGCCGGGCAGTGGCGGAAAACGTTTGCAGTGCCCTCCTGTGCAAAGTAAACCAGATCGGCACTGTCACGGAGGCCCTCGACGCCGTGTCCCTGGCCCAGAAGGCGGGATGGGCAGTGGTCATGTCCCATAGAAGCGGCGAGACAGAGGACACGACCGTTGCCGACATGGCGGTGGCAACCAACTGCGGCCAAATCAAGACCGGGGCCCCTGCCAGGACGGACAGGGTGGCCAAATACAACAGGCTGTTGCGCATCGAGGAGCAGCTCGGAGACACGGCCATTTTCCCAGGCAAGAGCGCCCTCTACAACCTGAAGGGTGCGGTATAGTTGTATGGCCTAGGGCTGGCCAAGGGCCTCGATGAGGGAGGTACAGGTCATCTCCTTGGCGGGTGGAAGATCCAAGAGCCGTAGCACCGTGAGCGTCACGTCGCACAGGCGGCCGTAGGGAGGTCTCAGGCGGGCCCGCCGGTAGGGGCTACCGTCGGGAGCCACCAGGATGCACGGGGCAGGGTTCATAGAATGGGCCGTGTGTGGGCCGCCGGTCTCAGGGTCGATCATCTGCTCGGCATTCCCGTGATCGGCGGTCACGATCAAAGCTCCCCCCATGGCCAGGGTGGCATCGACCACAAGGCCCAGACCGCGGTCCACCGCCTCCGCCGCCAGCTTAGCCGCCTCTATGACGCCCGTATGCCCCACCATGTCGCAGTTGGCATAGTTTATGACCACAAAATCGTACCTGCCCGAGCGTATACGGTCCACAGCCACCTCTGTAACCTCCGGCGCGCTCATTTCCGGCTTGAGGTCGTAGGTGGCCACCTTCGGAGAAGGAACCAGAAGCCTGTCCTCGCCCTGGAACGGGGTCTCGTAACCGCAGTTCAGAAAGTAAGTGACGTGGGCGTACTTCTCAGTCTCGGCCACGTGAAACTGGGTGAGCCCATGGTCGCTGATGATCTTGGCCAGAGGGTTCTTCACCTCCATCGACCTGAAGGCCACCAAGACGGGCAGTCCCTCTTCGTACTCCGTCATGGTAACGAAGAGGATCTCCTTCAGAGGCTCCCCGCGGTCGAACTCGTTGAAATCCTCCAGCACCAAGGCCTTGGTAAGCTGGCGGGCCCTGTCTGCCCGGAAGTTGAAGTGGACGAAGGCATCGCCGTGGCTAGCCCGCCCCACCGGCGTTCCCTCCTCCACGATGACGCAGGGCACTATGAACTCGTCCGTCACGCCTTCGCGGTAGGATCTCTCTATGGCCTCCACCGCTGAAGGGGCGGTGCGTCCCACACCATGGACTATGGCGTCATAGGCCAACTTGATCCTATCCCACCTCTTGTCCCTGTCCATGGCGTAGTACCGGCCCGATACGGTGGCGATCCGCCCGGTGCCCAGCTGCCGCATGAAGCCTTCGAGCTCCCGCACGAAGCCCAGACCGGAGTCAGGAGGGGTATCGCGACCGTCGGTAAAGACGTGCACAAAGACCTTCGACAACTCAAAGCGGTGCGCCATCTCCAGGAGAGCGTACAGGTGACGGGAATGGCTGTGCACCCCCCCTGTGCCCACCAGACCCATAAGGTGGAGGCTGGATCCCCTCGCGCGAGCATGCTCCATTGCCTTCGTGAGGGCCTCATTGGCAAAGAGGGTGCCGTCTTCGATAGCCTTATCTATCAGCGTGAGGTCCTGGTACACTATGAACCCAGCGCCAAGGTTCATGTGCCCAACTTCTGAGTTTCCCATCTGCCCCTTGGGCAGGCCCACAGCCTCCTCACAGGTCTTCAGCTCTGTGTGCGGATAGGTGGCCCATAGCCTGTCAAAGTTCGGGGTGTGTGCCAGATATATGGCGTTGCCTGGTCCAGGCGGTGCCAAGCCCCAACCATCGAGCACGACCAGGACGATGGGTCTGTGCAACCTCGCCACTAGGCAGCGACCTCCTCCCGAGGAAACCAGACGTGCATTATACCCTACCAGCTCCGTCTCCTGGGCCCAACGCCATTGCAGACGACCCTACGGTCGTTCTCCCGCGGCCCGGCCCCTGAGATGCCCACCCGCCCGCAGTCAGGGGACCTATTTCGTGCCGCTCCTTGCAGTCGGCACTTCTGCAGGGGTCATGAGCCATGGGCCGCCCGGGCCGAGTGAATGGTCGCTGACCGGAAACGGAAGCTATGGCCCGACCCCGGCCCAGGCAGTTTCACCCGATGGCCAGCACTGCGGGTACGTCTTGCCGGCCCACAACGCAGCGTCCCTGCCGAACTGGCTCCCACACAGGATACATGCCGTCCACGCGGGGCCGTGCGGACCGGGGCCCAGCAGGCGCGGTGTGGAGAGACAGGAGGGCCGCAGCCCCGCCGATGGCGCATCGGCGGGTTAGCGTCAGGCCAGTATTCCCCTCGCCGAGGGATCGCTCGCCGTCCCTGTGCAATGCGGTTTCCGCGCCGGTAGAGCCGTTCGACAACACAGAACCGAAGGGGAAGTAGGTCCTGGCTCGCACGCCTCCCCCGTCCCCATCGAGAGCTGCGGCGTGGAGCACAACGCTGCGGGGGCAGTGTCTCTCTCAAGCAGGGTCCAGCTAGCTTAAGTGAGGGGCAAGATGAAGCGAACCTGCCCCATAGGTGGTGCCTAGGCGACCGGAAATGGGCGGGTGCTCCCCTTAAGCTCGCCTTAGGTAAAAGCAGATTTCAGGTATGGTTCGCCCACGAAGGTTTCGACCAGCCGATCGCCCCAGCCTGAGGGCCAACCCAACGGGTGCCCCACTGCGGCTCGCAGTATCTCCATCGATACCGCTCATCGGTAAAGCCCCCTAAGGACCACCGGATAAAGCAAACCGCCGTCCACAGCCACAGATGCACCCAACGTCGTCGGATCTTCAGGCAGTACGCTGAAGGATTGGGCAGGCCCAACCGGATCCTAAGGGCCATGGTTCCAGAGGCAGTTTCCTTGGCCCTGGTCCACGAGCCGCCGTGGATTGACAGCGGTGGTATAATTCGACTAGGCTATCGAGCAACGCCCCCGACCGATTGGCACCTCGGGAACGAGATGGAAAGACCCTTCATCCAGATCCGCGACCTGACCAAGCTGTACTCATCGGACAACGGACAAGTCCTTGCCCTCGATGGCATCGATCTAGACATTCCCGAAAAGCAGTTCGTCTCGGTGCTTGGCCCCAGCGGCTGTGGCAAGAGCACCCTGCTCATGCTAGTGGCGGGCCTGATACGGCCCACCTCTGGCTCCATCGCTATCAACGGCAGGCAGGTGGATGGCCCCTACACGGACCTTGGCATCGTATTCCAGCGCGATGTCCTTTTGGACTGGCGCACGGTGCTCGACAACGTGCTGCTGCAGATCGAGATCCGTAGGCTCAAGCGCGCGGCCTTCGAGCCCGTGGCCAGAGAGCTCCTAAGCAGGGTCGGCCTTGCGGAGTTCCTGAACGCTTATCCTAGAGCCCTCTCTGGAGGCATGCGCCAAAGGGTAGCTATCTGTAGGGCCCTGGTCCACGACCCGCCCCTGCTCCTCATGGACGAACCCTTTGGCGCCTTGGACGCCCTGACCCGCGACCAGATGTCGCTAGATCTTATGCGCATCTGGGAGCGTACTCATAAGACGGTGGTCTTCGTCACCCACAGTATCCCCGAGGCAGTCTTCCTTTCCGACCGAGTAATAGTCATGTCGCCCAGGCCTGGACGCATTGTGGAGGACATCACCATCGAGCTCCCGAGGCCCAGACGGCTTGCCATCCGGGACACCCAGGAATTCGCGGAGTACGACCGGCACATAAGGGAACTGTTCATGGCTCAGGGCGTCCTCATAGAAAACTAGAGTCACCCCGGGAGGCACCCATGGCACAGGTGGCAAAGGTTTTAAGGGCCGAAGCCGTAGGAAGAAGGGCCGGTGCTGTCAAGGACTGGGCCTACCCTGTACTAGCCGCGGCTGTCTTCTTGACCCTCTGGGAAGCGGCAGTACGCCTGCTGGACATCAAGCCTTACCTTTTGCCCGCTCCCACCAACATCTTTCAGAAACTTATCGGCCAGTGGGGAACCATATGGGATTACACCCTAGTGACAGGCTACGAAACGGTCCTGGGCTTCCTGCTGAGCATCGCAGTGGGCATCCCGGTGGGTATGGCTATCTTCTACATAAGGCCCTTGGAAAGGGTCATATATCCCTTCTTGGTGGCATCCCAGACGATACCTAAGGTAGCTATAGCCCCCCTGCTGGTAATCTGGTTCGGCTTCGGACTTACACCGAAGGTAATAGTCGCCTTCCTCATAGCCTTCTTCCCCATCGTGGTGGACACGGTAGTTGGCCTTAAGAGCACCCCGCCGGAGATGATCTATCTAGTACGATCCATGGGCGCGAACAGGCTGCAGACCTTCCTTAAAATAAGCCTTCCCAACGCCCTGCCCAACATCTTCGGAGGCCTGAAGGTGGCCATAACACTAGCAGTGGTGGGGGCAGTGGTCGGGGAATTTATCGGCGCCGACAAGGGCCTCGGTTACCTGCTGGTAGTGGCCAATGGATATCTAGATACGCCCTTGGTGTTTGCGGGCATACTGGTGCTCAGCCTGATGGGCATATTCCTCTTCTTTGTGATCGAGCTGCTAGAGCGCCTCCTCATGCCGTGGCGGACTGAAGAGCACTTGGAGATCGCCAGGGGGACCATGTGAGCTTGCAGCGAAAGCGGGAGGCCGACCTCGTAGTCCTGGGCGACTGGGTGCTTGCATCCCACGAGGTGGCCTTGCCGCACTCAGCGGTGGTGGTTATAGGTGACCGCATAGTTGAGGTCGGCCCCCAGCAGGAAGTCCTGTCGCGGTACGAGCCCAGGAGACGGATCGGAGGCCCCGACAGGATCGTGGCACCCGGGCTGATCAATACTCACACTCACCTGTTCCAGACCTTCCTCAAAGGTCTGGGCGAGGGCCTGGCCCTGCGGCCCTGGGTCGAGAGGGTGACTACCCCTGCCGCAGTGGCCATGAACTATGAAGAGGCCTACCTGTCAGCCCTTGTGGGCCTCATCGAAGCCCTCCATACCGGCACTACGGCGGTCTTCGAGTACGGATACGCTTTTCCGGACCCAGCTCTCCATGAGGCCGTGGCCTCGGCCTTTCGGGAGATCGGCCTGCGGGGCTGGATAGGCATAGGCGTCAACGATGCCGGTGCCGAGTGGGGGGTCCATCCCAGCTTCATTCAGCCGATAGATGAGGCGATCCGGAAGGTGGACAACCTGAGACACACTCTGGCCTGCCAGAAGTATCCCCTCCTACAGGTGGCGCTGGTTAGCGGAAGCGTGAGGGGTATCTCCTCGGATGGGGTCAAAGCCTTCCACCGATATGCTGAGGAGAACGGCCTACTCTACTCGCTACACCTCAAGGAGACCCCACAGGACGACGACGTGGCCCTAGCCCGCTTCGGTTCGAAGGCGGTCCCATGGCTGGAGCAGTGCGGGGTGCTGACTCCCACGCTGCTGGCCGTGCACTGTGTATGGCTAGATGCCTCGGAAGTGGCCGTTCTAGCCCAGGCGGCCTGTGGCATATCCCACAATCCCGTAAGCAACATGTATCTGGGGGTGGGAATAGCTCCAGTGGCCGAAATGTTGGAGCGCGGCATGCCCGTCGGCCTGGGCACCGACGGCCCAGCCAGCAACAACAGCATGGATATGCTGGAGACCCTGAAGTTCAGCGTGTTGGGGCAGCGCGCACGAAAGCTTGCCCCCAATGCCGTGGCCTCAAGGGACGGCTTCTACATGGCCACCGAGGGAGGGGCCGCGGGCCTCGGAATGAGGGGCAGGCTAGGACGGCTCCAGGCCGGCTGTGCGGCCGACCTTGCCGTCCTCCGCATGGACAGCTACGACACAGTTCCGTGCCACGATCCCTATTCCACCATAGCCTTCTCGGCGGGGCCTACCGCCGTGGAAGCCGTGGTCGTCGGCGGGCGCGTTGTGCTGGATGGCGGTACCATCACCACCGTGGACGAGGCCGAGATACTACACAGGGCCAGCAGGGCTGCACGAAACCTCATCGGGCGGATGCCCGCGGCAGCGGGAGTAAAGCCATGATCTTAGGCATCACCATGAACCCCGATGCAGAGATACACACCTTGAAGGAGGCAGCCGGCCTGGCCGAGGAACTCGGCTTCAGGTACTTTTACCTCGCCGACCAGGGGCTGAGCCGTGACGTATATGTGACTCTGGCAGCCCTTGCATCCTCCACCACCAGCCTTCGGCTGGGCCCCGGCGTTACACACCCCTACGTTCGGCACCCGGCGGCCACGGCCGTGGCAGTGGCCACCCTCGACGAGCTCTCCGGCCGGAGGGCCTTCTTAGGGGTAGGGGCGGGAGGAAGCCGAGCTCTGCGGCCCCTCAACCTGTCGCGTACCGCGCCCCTCACAGCCTCCAAAGAGATGGTGGAGATAGCGAGGCTGTTATGGTCAGGTTCGCCGGCCACCTACAACGGCAGGGCGTTCCAACTGACCAATGCCCGTCTCGGCTTTCTGTGCAGGCCGGACATAGAGGTCCACTGGGCGGCAAGGGGCCCGAAGATGCTCAAGCTTGGAGGACATTTGGCCGATGTGGTCTTCCTCCATGGTGTACCCCATGAGGATGTGCCAAGGCTGGCCGCTTGGGCCAGAGAGGGCGCCGCAGAGGCTGGGAGACAAGTCAGGATCCACCTGGCAATGGCTTTCGTGTACGACGACCATTCGCTGGCAAGTGCTCGCCTCAGGACCGCCTACAGGCTGGTGGACATGTCTGAGGACGCTCGGCATAGGCTTGGCCTGTCCTCTAGGCTTGTCACTGATATCACCCAACGGGTGCTAAGCTCCGACCTTCAGGCAGCAGCTCAGCTGGTGGATGATTCCGTGCTCCGGCACTTCGTGGTAGACCTTCGCCAGGAGGGGATCCTCGATGAGATAGCTCGCTTGCTTGGGCCGATAGGTCCGGATGGCATAGTTGCCGAGATTCCGGACCCTAACGCTGCCCACCTCGCCCTGCCCGCGGCAAGGCATGCCATCGCGCGCCTGATGGCTACGCTTCAGTCGCTCCAAGCTGCAAATACAGGACAGGAGGTGTCTCATGGTTCGGAGTAAACGGGCACTCGCGTTCTTGACCCTCGTCCTTCTCTCGCTCACGGCACTGCTCATGGCATCCTGTGCGCAACCTACCCCTCCTCCCGCGGCCAGCCAACCCACACCCGCACCACCTCCAAGCCCCACGGCCAAGCCCGCACCGGATAAGGTTACCCTGCGGCTGTCCTGGCGTTGGAAGGCAGAGTTCGCGCCGTTGGTCATCGCGGACGACAAAGGCTTCTTCAAGGAAGAGAACATCGAAGTCCAATTGCTCGAGGGGAAAGGCTCTGGCGACGTTGTGCCCCTTATCGCCAACAAGACCGATACCTTTGGCTACCTGAACCTCACCACGGTGGCCATCAGTATAGGTAAGGGCCTGCCCGTGAAAGTCGTAGCGGGCCTGATGGCCAAGAACCCCTCGGCCCTGGCCTTCTTCACCGAAAAGAACATCAAGCATCCCAAAGACCTCGAAGGCAAATCCATAGCCCTCACCCCAGGCGAGGCCTTCGCAGTCATATGGCCTGCCTTCTCTACAAAGTGGAACATCGACACCAGCAAGGTAACCACGGTGAACCTGGATCCCGCCGTCAAAAACCAGGCCTTCCTTGAAGGGCGGATAGATGTGCTCCCGGTTTACGTCAACAACGAGCTGCCCCAGATTCGGTACCAGGCCAAAAAGCCCATCGATATACTCGTGCCCGCCGACTGGGGATTCAACACCATAGCCAACGGCATAATCACCCACGTGGACACCATCAAGGAGAAGCCTGATCTGGTCCGAAGGTTCGTTAGGGCCGTGGTGAAGGGCTACAAGTACGCCATGGAGCACCCGGACGAGGCCGTGGCTGCAGTGTCAAAGCGCTCCGACGCGCTGGCCAGCCAGCCCAAAGAAGTCTTGCTGGAACAGGTGAAGATGACGTTGGACTACATGTACGGCCCCAACAACAAGGGCAAGCCCATCGGCTGGATGGCTGAGGAGGACTGGAACGCCACCATCGATCAGCTCTACGAGACCAAGGCGATAGATAAGAGGTTGCCCAACGACACCTTCTACACCAACGAGTTCGTGCCGCAGCAATGAGGCAGGGGGACCCATCCAAGGCCTTTGTGAACCCGCCGGATCTGTATCCGCCCCTGGGCGTGGGCTGTCACGTAGCGGTGACAGGCAAGACCGCCTACGTGGCAGCCCAGCTACCCCTGGACCGGGACGGTCGGTTGGTGGGCGCCGGCGACCCGGAGGCTCAGGCCACACAGGTCTTCGCCAACCTGCGCAGTGCCCTGCAGGCTGTAGGTGCGGACCTTGGGGATGTGGTGAAGCTGACCACTTATCTGAAGGACCTCCGCCACAGGCCCACGGTCATGGAGGTCCGCCGCCGTTTCTTCGGCGAGTATCGCGCCCCTAGCACTCTGGTAGTAGTGGCAGACCTCCCGCTGGAGGGTGCCCTCCTGCAGGTGGAGGCTGTGGCCGTGCTGCCGTGAGCTGCTCGGCCGTGCGGAGGATAATAGAGCCAGCCAAGAGTCCAAGGCCCACCAGCCACTACTCCCATGGGCTGCTGGTGGGCCCTTGGCTCTACACCTCGGGGCAGACAGCACGGGACACGGAGGGCAAAATCGTGGGCGAGGGCAGCCTGGCCCTGCAGATGGAACAGGCGCTCCGCAACCTGGACCTCGTGCTGGGCGAAGCGGGCCTCGGCAGATCCCACCTAGTAGCCCTAAGGGTCTTCCTGCGGAGGGGAGCTAACCCGAACGAGGCGGTCCAGTACCTGAAGGCTTTTCTGGGAGCGCATGCCCCGGCTGTGACCGTATGCTCTATCGAGAGCCTGGCCTATCAGGAATACCTTGTGGAAATAGAGGCCATAGCTTGCAAGGACGACCAGTGGACCCTGGCGGCAGGCGGCTGATAGCCGTTGCGGACGTGCATCAGCCCACCACCTACTATTCCCATGCGGCCATGGCCAACGGCATCGTGTACACGGCCGGCCAGGCGCCCCACAGGCCAGATGGCTCTGTCGTGGACCCGGGGGACCCAAGGGCACAGGTCCAGCAGGTTTGGGAGAACATGCGCAGGGTCCTGGCAGCAGCAGGCATGCTGCCCAGCGATATGGTTCGCCTGGCCGTATACCTCCGATCTCGAGACCTGGTGGCTCTGTTCTGGGAGATCGCCCAAGGGTATCTGGGCGACGCCCGCCCGGCCGTCACCCTGGCCGTCATCCATGGCCTGGCCGACGAGCGCTACCTACTGGAGATGGAGGCAGTGGCCGTGCTTAGAAATGTGGTGCCTCGGCTAAAAGAGGTATCAGAGGCCAGCTAATCCGAAAGGCCGCCGGGCTCAGGCTAGCGTTGGACGTCCATGACCCGCCGGTAGGCCGAGCGCAGTCGGGAGCCGCCGAGGCCGGCCCATCGGTTGCGCAGGTCTGCATCTAGCTATCATGGCACAGGGCGGCGAGGTCCTCCCAGAAGCCGGGATAGGAGATCTCGACGCAGCCGGGGTCGTCAACCCGGGTCTCGCCCTCGGCCGCCAGCCCTGCCACGGCCATGGCCATGGCCATCCGGTGGTCGCCATAGCTGGAGACCTGGGCGCCCTTCAACTTAGCGGGACCGTGCACCACCAATCCATCGGGCAAGAGCTCTACCTGCGTCCCCATCTTGCCCAGCTCCGTGGCTGTAGCCAACAGTCGGTCCGTCTCCTTGTACCGAAGCTCTTCCGCGCCCCGGATACTGCTGGTGCCTTCAGCACAGGCCATGGCCACCGCCAGTGCAGGCACCTCATCGATGAGCATAGGTATCTCCTCGGGCACCACGTCCGTAGATCTTAGGGAAGCGCTCCGAACCTTCAGGTCGGCCACGGGCTCGCCGGCCTCCGTACGGAGGTTCGATACCTCTATACAGGCCCCCATGCGACGCAGGACATCCAGCATGGCCGCCCGTGTGGGGTTCAGCCCTATGGACGGGAGATACACCTCCGCGTCGGGGTGGATCGAACCGGCAACCAGCCAGAAGGCGGCAGAGGAGAGGTCGTTCGGCACCCAGATCGAGAGGGGCTTTAGGCCGTCGGCCGGCTGAACCCTTATGGCGTCGGGGCCTACATCGATACAGGCCCCCATGGCGCTCAACATCCTCTCGGTGTGGTCCCTGGAGGCTATCTTGCCCGTGAGCGTCGTGAGGCCTTCGGCCAGCAGGCCAGCCAGCAGGAGGGCTGATTTAACCTGTGCCGAAGCTACGGGCAGCTCATAAGTGATGCCCTTCAACACACCCCCTCTCACAGCGATGGGAAGCAAACTGCTGTTGGCCCTGCCCATCACCGTCGCGCCCATGGAACGCAGGGGGACACAGACGCGGCCCATGGGCCTCGACCGGAGGGAAGCATCGCCCGTGACCACCGAGAAGAAGGCCTGCCCGGCCAATATTCCCAGCATGAGGCGGGCTGTGGTGCCGGAGTTGCGCGCATCCAGGACATCCTGGGGTTCCGTGAAGCCGCGGAGCCCAACACCCTGAACCCTCAAGTTCCATCGCTTGGGCTCCTGCCTGGTAACCTCGATGGGTACGCCCAGTGCCTGCAGGACACTCACTGTGGTCAGGCAGTCGGCCCCTGGGAGGAAGTTCTGCACCGTGCCGATGCCGTCGGCAAGGGCGGAGAACATGACCGCCCTGTGGGATATGGACTTATCCGGCGGGACCTCCACAGTGCCCCGAAGGCGTGCAGGCCTATGCACTGTCCCCCGCCCTATCGCCATGCTCATACTAGGGAATACCTGTCGCGCCTGTACTCGTCCAGAAATACGGTGCAGTGGCTGCAGAGCACGAGGGTCCCCCTGCGCACGTGGGTTCCGGCCAGCGTTCTGTGCCGGTAAGAGTACTCGTGCCGCGATACATGTCGGCTGCAGTAATGCACCTTACATCGGTCACAGCAAGTAAGCATGGGATTGCCGCAGCCCTCGGTCCCGCAGAGCCCCTTGCCGTTCAGGACGACCCCTATCTCGCGGCGCCTTGCCTCCAGGGCTTCGGCGGCCTCCCTAGCGGCGTCCTGGAAGAACCTGGGAAGACACCCGTTGCAGACCCTACGGTTCACATCCCCGTGAAGGGCGCAGAAGTGCTGTCCACAATAGGAGCACCTGTCTACCGGCTCCGCTGAGCAGTGGAGCACAAACAGCCGCCTCGCTTCGCAGCTCAGAGCCACGGCCCGCCTCCTACAGCCGAGCGAGGCGCTGCCGCAACCAGTGGTCTGCTAAGACCAGGGCCATCATGGCTTCCGCAACCGGCACCACCCGGGGGCAGATGCTGGGATCGTGCCTTCCCTTGACCTCTATGGAGGCGGGCCTACCCAGCCGGTCCACCGTCATTTGGGGTTTAGATATGGACGATGTGGGCTTGACAGCTATACGCACCACGATGTCGGCCCCCGTCGATATGCCCCCCAGTATCCCGCCAGCGTTGTTCGTGCGCGGCACGATGCGGCCCCCTTCGGTAGTGAACTCGTCGTTGGACTCAGATCCGCGCACCCGAGCAGCCTCGAACCCCATGCCTATCTCCACGCCCTTCACGGCGGGTATGCTCAGCATGGCCTTGCCGATGTCGGCGTCGAGCTTGTCGAAAACAGGTTCGCCTAGCCCGGGCGGCACGCCAAGGCCCCAGACCTCAACTATCCCCCCCAGGGAATCGCCTTCCCGCCTGGCCGCTTCCACGGCCTCGACCATCAACTTGGCCGCCTGCGCATCCGGCGCCCTCACCGGGTTCCGTTCAACCTCGTCGAGGTCCACCAGCTCTGCCCGGATGGGCCCTATCTGCCTCGTAAAGCCCACCACCCGGATCCCGGCCGTGGCCAGGAGTTTCTTGGCCACCGCGCCTGCGGCAACCCTTCCCACCGTCTCCCTGGCGCTGGCCCTTCCGCCACCCCTGTAGTCCCTTATGCCGTACTTGGCCTCATAGGTGAAGTCCGCATGCCCAGGACGGTAGAGCGCCTTGATGGCCTCGTACTTGGAGGAGTCCACATCTTCGTTCCAGACGAGCATGGAGATGGGGGTGCCTGTGGTTACACCTTCGAAGACGCCGGACAGGATCTGGACAGTATCGCTCTCCTTGCGGGGTGTTGTGACCGAGCTCTGCCCAGGCCGCCGCCTGTCCAGCTCCCGTTGGACGTCGGCCTCAGTAAGAGGAAGGCCTGCAGGACAGCCGTCTATCACTACGCCCACGGCCGCCCCGTGGGATTCTCCCCATGTAGTTATGCGGAAAACTGTGCCGAAGCTGTTGCCCATACAAGCACATTAGAGCCAGCAGGCATAGAGGGTCTGCATCCCTGCTTCCCTGTGGAAACCGAAGCCCTCGTACAGCCGCTTGGACACCCAGTTCCTTTCCTGGGTGCTCAGGTTTATTTGGCGCATATTACGGGCCCGGACCACCTGGACCAAGTACTTGAGCATTTCCGGTGCCAGCCGCCTCCCCTGAAACTCCGGCAGGATGGCGATACGATCCAGGTGAGCCCAGAAGCCGAAGTTGGCATAGCTGAAGTAGCCGATATCTCTTCCGCCCAGGCCCACCAGGTAGACCTCCACTCCAGGCTGGGCCATGTATTCCTCGAAGGCCCTACGCTCGTTCCACCACAGCCAGGGGTAGGCAGAGTGGTCAATTACCAGTATACCATCCAAGTCCTGCGGACCCGCCTTCCTGAAGGCGAGGTGCGGGCATGGGCTCCCCTCCGTGCCCTTGATGCGGTAGGCGTAATATATGAGCCGCTCCCACTCGACAAACCCGAGGTCCGCCCATGGGCTTCCTTCGGCGAACACCCCATCGACCAGCATAAGCACCACGAGCACTCCGAGCCTTCGGAACTCCTCGGCCAGGGCGTGCCACAGGGCCGGCAGGTCGCTGTCCTCCCGTCGATACTCCGCCACGTAGCCCATAGCAGGGCGCCTCATCCAGAAGTCACCGATTATGTAGTTCCCTGTCTCGGGCACCCACCACGCCAGGCTGGGATAGGCCGCCACGTGGCGACGTATCTCCTCCTCGGGTATCGCGCTGAACCATCCCATGCCGAGGCGCTTCACATCCTGCGGACTCAGGGGCTTAACTGCCCGTGACATCACTGCCCGTCTCTGTACACAGTATCGAGGCGAAGCAAGCCCAGAGGCGTCAGCTTAAGGCCCTTGATATAAGGCTTCACTAGCAGGCTTTGCTTGCCGTAGAACACGGGGATAACCACGTGTTGGCCTAGCGCCAGCTCCTCGGCCCGCTTCAGGGCTTCCCTCCGATCTGGACCGGCGAGGGAGTTCGAAAGCTCCAGCAGGTCGTCGAAGTCTTTGCTTGAGAACCCGACATGGTTCGCCCCGCCCTTCGATGCCAGGAGGGGCTCAAGTATTGCGATGGGATCTGGATAGTCGGCCAGCCAAGTGGACACAAAGGCCGGCATTTCGCCGCGGTCCAGAAGGGCCAGGTAGTCGCGCCACTCGACGCGCCTGACCTCCACCTTCAGGCCCAGGTTCTCCCTCCACTGGGCCGCAACGGCCTGCGCCAAGCGGCTCCCAGAGGTGTATAGGAGTATCGTCGGCAGGTTCTCCGCACCCAGGTAGCTGGAGTCCTTGAGAAGCTGCTTCGCTCGGTATATATCGAAGTTCTGGGTCAGGGATAGGCTGTAACTGGCCAAACCGGGCGGCACCAGACCTATCGCTGGATCCACGGTGCCGTGATAGGACGCCTTGGCTATCTTAGTGCGGTCGACAGCCAGATACAGGGCTTCGCGCACCTTCGGGTCTTCGAAGGGGCGGGCCCTGAGGTTCAGACCTACGTAGGTCACCGAGAACTCATCGACCTGCTGGAGCTCTCTGGAGAGGGGGCTAGAAGGATCTGCCGCCCGGAACAGATCGTCAGCTCCAACCCAGGTCACGTCGGCCTTTCCCGCCTCGTAGAGGTTCAGCCCCTGGAGGGCCTCGGGGCCCAGCAGGAAGCGCACCTCCAGCGCCGTCCTCTTCCGTGGGTATGTGTCGGCAGGCGTGAGCACCATTAGCTCCTGACGCCGCCACTCCTCAAGGCGGAAGGGTCCACTGCCGTTCGGCTTAAGAGTCCAGTCTGTGCCCAAGGCAACCTGGTCTCGATCCACCACAAAGGCGCAGGGGAAGGCGAGCTTGAACAGGAAGGCCGGGTCGCTCCGGGACAGGGCGATCTCGATCCTGTCCTTGTCGACTACTCGGACCCCCTCCAGGCCCGACGCCTTTCCTGCGATCCGTTCGGCAAAACCCCTGATGGAGCTGAGATAGGTGGCTGCCGGGAGGGTGGAAGGATCGTCGGGCGCGGCGAGGTTCGGGTCGGATGCCCTGTCCATAGAGAACTTTACGTCCTCGGCCGTGATGGGCCTGCCATCGTGAAACTTGGCGTCCGGTCTGAGGGTGAAGGTATAGACCTTGCCGTCCGGCGATGTGTCAGGAAGGGAGGCTGCCAGATCCGGCTGTACCTGCAGGTCCTCGTCAAGGGTCACCAGCCCGCTGAAGATCTGCCTGACAACGAAGGCAGAATCCACATCCTTGACCATGGCGGGATCTAGGGTGGCCGGATCATCGCCCAGCGGGATAGTGATGCGTTGGCTGCCACCCACATTCAACTCAGGGAGAGCGTAGTTCCAACTGAGGTCCGCGCAAGAGGTGAGGAGCAAGGCCACGGCGGCCAATAAGGCGAATAGGTGCCGCTTAAGCATCAGACCTGTTCAGCGAAGTGGCAGGCTGACAAGTGCTCACCATCCACAGGGCGCAGGGGCGGCTCGACCTTGCGGCAGATCTCCTGAGCCATCCAGCACCTGGTGTGGAAGCGACACCCCTCGGGAGGCCTCAGGGCGCTGGGAACATCGCCGGTGAGGACTATGCGCTCGCGCCTGAGCCTGGGATTGGGCACAGGGATAGCAGAGAGCAGGGCCTTGGTATAAGGATGCTTGGGATGGGCGAAGATCTCGGCCACTGGAGCGATCTCAACCATCTTCCCCAAGTACATGACCCCAACCCGATCCGATATGTGCTCCACCACGCTCAGGTTGTGGGCAATGAACAGATAGGTGAGCCCGTACTCCCTCTGAAGATCGCGCAGTAGGTTCAGCACCTGCGACTGGATCGATACGTCCAGGGCCGATACAGGCTCGTCACACACTATGAACTTTGGGTTGATGGCCAAAGCTCGGGCGATGCCTATGCGCTGCCTCTGCCCACCGCTGAACTCGTGGGGATATCGCCTGGCATGCTCGGGATGGAGGCCGACCCTGACCAGCACTTCCCGCACCCGCTGCTCCCTGTAGGCCCTGTCACCGATGCCGTGGACAACCAGGCCCTCGGCTATGCTCTCACCCACCGGCATCCGGGGATCTAACGATGAGTAGGGATCTTGAAAGATTATCTGCATGTTGCGGCGAAGTGCTTTGAGCTCGGAGCCTCTGGCCTTGAGGACCGGTCTGCCGTCGAAGAGTACCTCGCCCTTTGTAGGTTCGATCAGCCGAAGGACCGTACGGCCAAGGGTTGTCTTGCCACAGCCGCTCTCACCCACAAGGCCGAAGGTCTCGCCCTCCCGCACTGAGAAGCTTACGCCGTCCACGGCCTTTATGTACCCCGCGGTACGCTGGAGGATCCCCTTGCGCACCGGGAAGTACTTGTACAGGTCGCGGACGACCAGCAGGTCCTTGTGGCCGGAGGATACCCCGCTGTCCACGCTCACGGGCTGTCTGCCGGGCTCCGTCACTTTATCTCCCTTCCAGCCATCTGGGTAGCTACAGCCTGCACCCTGGCCGGCTCATGATAGAGCCAGCAGCGCACTAACCTGCTCTCCCCGTTGTGGGGCAGTAGGTCAGGCTCCAACTTATCGCAGGGCTCGAAGCGCTTAGCACAGCGAGGATGGAAACGGCAACCTGACGGCAGGTTGAGCATACTGGGCACCGAACCCGGGATCACGTCGAGCCTGTCCTTGATCACTCCCAGAACAGGGATGGACGCCAGCAGGGCCTGGGTATAAGGGTGCAGGGGCTGTTCGAAGATAGAGTACACATCCGCGTACTCTACGATCTTGCCGGCATACATCACGGCCACCCTGTCGGCCATTTCGGCAACTACCCCGAGGTCGTGGGTGATCAGGATTATGGCAGTGCGGTGGCGCTTGCGCAGATCCTTCATAAGCTCGAGGATCTGGGCCTGCACAGTCACGTCCAGAGCCGTAGTCGGCTCGTCGGCAATGAGCAGCTCCGGCTCGTTGGCCAGGGCCATGGCTATCATGACCCGCTGGGCCATGCCGCCGGAAAGCTCGTGGGGATAGGCATGCATGCGGCGCTCGACATCGGGCACGCCCACCTCCTCGAGGAGTTCCATGGCCCTCCTCCAGGCCTCATCCCTGCTCATGCTCCGATGCACCATGAGCACCTCGGCGATCTGATCCCCAACCTTGTAGACAGGGTTGAGACAGCTGGTGGGCTGTTGGAAGATCATGGAAATGCGGTTGCCCCTGTATTCCAGCATCTGGCTCTCGGGCAATTTCAGGAGATCCACCCCGTCGAAGATGACCTTGCCCTCCACTATCCGCCCGGGAGGGGCTATCAGCCGCATGATGGAGAGGGAGGTCACGCTCTTTCCACAGCCGCTCTCACCCACAAGGCCCAATACCTCTCCCTCCCTGACGGTCAGGTCTACACCGTCCACCGCCCGGACCACTCCGTCCTCGGTGTAGAAGTAAGTCTTCAGGCCTTCGACCCTGAGCAGTTCCTTCATCGGCTTGCCTCAGATCTTCAACCGTGGATCTAGAGAGTCGCGCAGGGCATCCCCCACGAAGTTCAGCGAAAGCACCGTCAGGAATATGCATGCGCCAGGGTAGATGGCCAGCCAGGGGTTGCTCCACATGTACTGCTGTACGCCGTAGAGCATGTTGCCCCAGCTGGGCACCGGAGGCTGGATGCCGAGCCCCAGGAAGCTCAGGGCCGACTCCGTGATGATGAAGGCGCCCACGGAGAGGGTAGCCTGCACGATTATCGGTGCCATGGAGTTGGGCACCAGGTGCCTGAACATTATGCGCAGGTTGGAAGCACCCAGAGCCCTGGCCGCCTCCACAAACTCCTGCCCGCGGAGGGACAACACCTGTCCTCGCACCAGCCTGGCCGCAGGCATCCACCCGAAGATGGACAGGATGATGACCATGTTCAGGATTACCACCGAAATGCCGCCCGTGGTGCCTACCATCTTGGAGAAGATGATCAGCAGCGGAAGGGTCGGCAACGAGAGCATAAGGTCCACAATGCGCATGCTGACTGCATCCACCCACCCACCGAAGAAGCCCGACACCACCCCTACCAGGGTGCCGATAACTATGGTGATGACCATGGCAGTGAAGCTGACCAGTAGGGAGATCCTGCCGGCAAAGGCAAGGCGGGTCAGGGTGTCACGACCGAGCTCGTCGGTGCCCAGGGGATGCGCCCAACTGGGCCCGCCGAACATATTGTTTAGATCCTGCTGATCGTAAGCGTAGGGCGAAACTACGGGGATAGCAACGGAGGCCAGGATCAGTAGGCTGAGGACGACCAGCCCGGCCACAGCCATCTTGTGGCGCCGGAAGCGCCTCCAGAGGACCAACAGAAACGAGGGCTCCGGCGGAGCCAGCAGTTCCAGTTCGGCCTGTGCTATGGCCATGCTCCGGACCTCACGAATACCGTATGCGCGGATCGACTATGGCATAGGCGATATCGGCTATCAGGTTGGCTACCACCACAAGCAGAGCCGTCATGATAAGTATCCCCATGGCCACAGGCCAGTCACTCCCGAAGACGGCATCGTAGTAGAGCCTGCCCATGCCGGGCCAGGCGAAAACCGTCTCCGTGATGATGGCTCCGGCAAAAAGGTCCGGCAGGGCCAGGGCTACCACGGTTATTACCGGTATAAGGGCATTTCGCAGAGCATGCTTGAAGATCACCACGCGCCTGCTGAGGCCCTTCGCCAGGGCAGTCCGGATGTAATCCTGACGCAGTACCTCGAGCATCGACGATCGGATGAAGCGGCTCCAGCCGGCCACATAGAAGAGGCTGAGGACGACCATCGGCAATATCAGGTGTTTCAGCCGATCGATGGGATCCCATTCGTAGCCGGGGGTCGACATGCTGCCGGCCGGCAGCCACCTGAGGGTGACGGCGAAGATGATGATGAGCATGAGGCCAAACCAGAAGGTGGGCATGGATATGCCCACAAAGGAGAAGGCGGTGACGGCGTAGTCCAGCCTCGAATACTGCTTCACCGCCGAGTATATCCCGATGGGAAAGGCGATGAGCAGAGAGAGGATCAGGCTCGAAGTCATGAGAAGCAGGGTGTTGCCCACTCGGCTCTGAATGAGCTTAAGCACATCGACCCCGCGCGCCACCGTCCAGGAGGTGCCCCAGTCGCCAGTGACTATGCCCTTGAGCCAGTCGATGTAGCGGATGTGGACCGGCTTGTCAAGCCCCAAAAGCCTGTTGAGGCGCTCGATATCGGCCTGGGTGATCCGCGGGCTCGAGGCCCGAAGGGTGCTGAAGGGCCCGCCAGGGACGAAGTTGAGGATGAAGAAGATGACTGCAGAGGCGAAGAACACCACCAGCACCATCTGCAGTGACCGCCTGATCAGATAGCCTGTCAAAGCCGAAACTCCCTACAAGGCCAAGTTAAGCCTATTTTACATCCGGATTATAAGCCCTGCTAAGGGAGGGGGCGGCCCTTGTCGGGCCGCCCTCTGTTATCCCACGGTTACTTCTTCGGCAGGAACCACTCCTCGATGTTCCAGGTTGGCGGCGTCTGCGTGGGCGTGGGCTTGAAGTTCTGGAGATCGGCCCTGGCTGCGGCCACGTTCAACCTGTAGAACAGAGGCAGGACCGGCAGCTCGTCCGTGAAGATCTCCTGCTGCTGCAGGTATAGCGGCAGCCGCTCCTCATTGCTGAGGGTCTGGAAGGCCTTCTCCAGCAGTTGATCGTTCTGCGGGTTGCACCAACCCGGTATGTTCTGGCCCGAGTAGTTGTTCTCGGGTCTTGGTATGTTCTTGCAGGTCCACAGCTCCAGCCCACCAGGGTCATCGCCGGCCACCCAAGCGAAGACGCCGGTCTCAAAGGTGCGCTTGTAGAGGGGCCCCTCGCTCCCGAAGAACTGTTGGGCAGGGGTATACTTGAGGTTCACCTCGATCCCCACAGCCTTCAAGTTCGCCTGGACGATCTGGGTGTACTGCTCGCGCATCTTGTTCCCGGCTGTGGTCTCAAGGGTGAAGCTGAACCGCTGCCCGTCCTTCACCAGGATGCCGTCGGGACCCGGCTTCCAACCCGCCTGCTCCAGCAGCTGCTTGGCCTTGTTGGGATCGTATTCATAGGTGGTTATCTTGGCCTTGCCCTTGTTGGCAGGGTTCTCAGCCGAAGCCCAGTTGGCAGGAGGCAGCCAGGTGTTGGCCACCGTGGTCTTGCCGAAGAGCACCTTGTCCACGATCTCCTTGCGGTTTATGGTGTGGGCTATGGCCTTGCGGACGTTCTTGTCCTTAAAGAGCGGGTTGTCCAGGTTGAAGTCGAGGTGCTCCCAGACCATGGCAGGGGTGTAGAAGACCTTAACGCCCGAATCTGCCAGCTTGTCGAGCTCAGGAGCCTGGGAGATGCTCAGGGCATCCTCAGTGGCTACTTGGATCTCGCCAGTCTTGAGCTGGGCCAGCAGAGTGTTGGTGTCCGGGATGATCTTGAACACCACATTCTTGATCTTGGGCTTGGTGCCCCAGTAGTTGGGGTTCTCGGTAAGGGTTATGGACGCCCCTGAGACCCAGTCCTTAACCACGTAGGGCCCGGCCCCTACAGGTTTCCGGGCAAAATCTGACTTCCCGATGTCCTTGGGGGCCACGTTCTTGAGGACATGCTCGGGCCACACCATGGGCAGATCGCCCGTGGAGACCTTGTTGTACAGGGGGTCGACCACTGGGTCCTTCTGGTCCTTGTAGCCCGTGAACTGGGCCTCCTCTTCCTTCATCTTGCCCGCCTTGATGTCTGCCTGCTCCTGCTCGTAAAGGGCCCTGGCCTGCTTGGCCGACAGGTACCTGTAGACTACGGTCTGGTCATCGGGGCAGGCCACTTCATAGATCTTGTTGGTGAGGCTGCGGTCCGGGGCCTGGGTATCGGGGTTCTGATAGAGCTTGAAGCCGAACTGGAAGTCCTTGCAGGTGATGGGCGTGCCGTCAGACCACTTGACCCCCGGCTTCAGCTTGAAGGTGACCTCCAGGTGCCTGTCGTCTCCCTCGCCCACGAATTTCGCGCCCCCGTTCTCCACCGTGGGAACGCTCTGGGCCAGCTCCGGCACGTACTCGTTCTTTTCGTTCCGCTCGATGAGCGCCGCCTCTATGGCGTTCAGAACAACGTGGGAGACGTACAGCGTGCTCTCGGCGGAATAGAGGCTGTCAGGCTCCTGTGACATGCCTATGGTGATGGTATCGACCGCGGGAGGCTGGGTGGGCGCCGCGGTTGGTGCCGGGGCGGTCGTTGGCGCGGCAGTAGGCGCAGGCGTTGGCGTTACGGCCGGGACACACGCTGACAGCACCATGGAGAGTACCGTCACAAGCCCAAAGTACCACGCCAATCTTCGAAAGTTCATCTGATCCACCTCCTAGGGAACGAAGGATCCACACGGAACCAGTCATCAGATCTCCTACGCCCTGCAGGCACCACCTCCTTTCACAGCGGCTCCGCTGTCCGCCCGCTAGGGTTGAGGATGGGGTGCAAGCAGCACACAGGTCACCACAGAACAGCTATCCGCGGCAACCTCAGCCATTGTCCAGCGGATGGGTCCCCCTGTCCCAACCCCCTGCGGGCCATCACGTTGCTGCCCAAAGCAATATAGCACTGCTAACGCTATACGTCAATTCCCTCCAGCACTGCTGGCCGTCCTCTCTCGTTTCAGCCCAAGCACCGAGACCGCCAGCACCACAAGAGCGACCAACAGAAGCGTTGCGATCACGCCTATCAGGTCGGCCAGGGTTCCCGCTATGAATATGGGGAATACTGCCGAGGCATTGCCCAAAGTGTACAGCACCGAGAAAACCCTGCCTCGCATCCGCTCTGGCGAGCGCTCCTGCAGGATGGTCTGGGCGGGTACGGAGATGAAGGCACTCTCCATGCCCAGCAGCACAGCCAACACCATTACCCACGGAAGGAGACCGCTTCGGTCCGACCCTGATGCCCGCGCGAGGTCGTAAGCTATGGGCAAGAGGGCGAGAAGCAGGACAGTTATCCCTACGCCCAGCAAGCTTACGTTAACCCAGGCCTCCTTCCTGTTCCTGCCGTACCGGCTCACCAGACCTATGCCAACCAATATGCCTATGCCAGCGGGCGCCATAAGGAAACCAAGGTCGTTGGAAGGTATGCCGAGGACTCTGGTGACGTAGCCCGTGCCCAGCGTGCCGACCATCAGGAAGATGGCGGACGAGACTGTAAGGTGGGTTATGCTGATGGCGACCGGCCTGTCCGACCTTATGAAGGCCAGGCCCTCACCCAGGTCCGAGAGCACGGCGGCCAACCGCCCGCGCGCCTTCGGAGCGCCCTCGAGGATCACGGGCTCTCGCGAAGGTATCGTGCTCACTAGGAGAGTGCAGATCACGTAGAGGAAGGCCACCGCGGCAAATACCGCTCTGGTGCCTACGAGTTTCACCACTACTGGCCCCAAAACTGCAAAGCCTGCCAGCTGCGCCAGAGTGTACGTGAGGTTAAAGAGCGCGTTGGCGTCCACCAGCCGCTCTTTCCCCACCAGCTCGGGGATCACCGCGGCCTCAGCTGGCCCGAAAAACTGGCTGACGCTCGAGAATATCAGGGTAACGAGGTAGAAGCTGAGGAGCAGGAGCGGAATGGGCCACTCCTCGCCAATGGCAAGGTATGCAGCCGCCGCGAAGACCCGGAGGGCATTGGTGCTGACCAGAACCACCTTCTTGTTAACCCTGTCGACCAGCACGCCGGCCAGGGCGGAGAACACCACGGCAGGCACAATGAAGGAGAGCAACACCAGGCTTACGTAGGTGCTGGAGTGGGTGAGCCTGTCTATCTCGACCAACAGGGTGAAGCTGATGGCGTTCTGGGCCGTTTGGGAGATCGCCTGTGCCGACCAGAGGGCGAGGAACGGCCGATTGTGGAGGATCCATGGACCCGGCCGTAGGCTGCCGATGGAGGTCAGCTCTCCTGCCTTTGAACTATGTGCCGGAGACGTCGCTCGAACTCGCTCCGGGGCAGCATCACCCTTCGGCCACAGGTCAGGCACTTGATGCCTATGTCCGCCCCTACCCTCAGGATCACCCAATTGTAACCCCCGCAGGGGTGCGGCTTCTTGAGCCTGACCACATCGCCCGGACGAACATCTATCGGACCCTTCACGGCTCTGCACCAGCCCAGCTCACCTGAGCATTATACTGGCCCAAACTCTCCCGAGAGGCTATAATGCCTTTAGAGGGCCCTCGAAATGGCGAAAAACAGCAACCAAGGTTACGGGGCAGTCTACCTCTTCGCCCTGTTGTTGGTCCTGGCGCTGCTGGCGCTTCCTCAGGCTGTGCGGGCCCAGGCCCCCAAAGCGTACCTAGCCACCGTACGCGGCCCTATAAACCCGGTGGTGGAATCGTATTTGGGCCGCGTCATCTCCACAGCCGAGGCATCGGGCGCTGAGGCCGTAATTATAGCTCTCGACACCCCTGGCGGGCTCGATTCCAGCATGCGTGCCATAATTCAGAGGATCCTCGCTAGCCGTGTCCCTGTGGTTGTCTATGTCTACCCTCCGGGCGCCAGGGCCGGCTCCGCAGGGACGTATATCACCTACGCAGCCCATGTAGCCGCCATGGCGCCGAACTCCAACATAGGATCGGCGACCCCGGTCGCCCTGGGCGAAGGGGGCGAACAGCAAATGTCCCCTGAGATGAAGGCAAAGGTCGTAAACGACGCTGTGGCCTTCATAAGGGGCCTGGCACAGCAGAGGGGGCGCAACGCCGACTGGGCAGAGAAGGCCGTGAGGGAAGGAGCCAACCTGCCCGCCGACGAGGCGGCAATCCAAGGGGTTGTCGACCTGGTGGCCAAGGACATCCCTGACCTTTTGGCTAAGATCGACAGCAGAACGGTGCGCACAGTGGAGGGGGACCGAAGGCTCCGCACCCAGGGCGCCGAGGTCGTCACCGAGAACATGAACCTGGGCGAGGAGTTCCTCTACATACTTAGCGATCCCAACATAGCGTACATCCTTCTCAGCCTGGGGATGCTGGGCATCTTCTTCGAACTGTCTAACCCTGGGGCAATCTTCCCCGGCGTGCTGGGAGGCATCTTCCTGTTGATGGCCTTCTACGGCCTCGGGATGCTGCCTGTGAACTGGGTGGGCGTCCTACTCATAGCCCTCGCCTTCGTGCTCTTCATTGCCGACCTCTTTGTCACCAGCCACGGCGTGCTCACCGTGGGTGGACTGGTCGCCTTTCTGCTGGGATCGTTGGTGCTTATCAACACCGCTTCGGCTCCATACCTGGCCATATCCCTACCCGTGATAGTAGCCGTGGCCGCCTGCGTGGCCGGCTTCTTTATCTTCGCCGTCGGAGCCGTGTGGAGGGCCAGGCGCCGAAAGGTGGTGACCGGTGCCGAGGGCCTGGTAGGGAGTGTGGGCGAGGTGCGCTCGCCCCTTAACCCCACCGGCCTGGTGCTGGTCCAGGGGGAGCTGTGGAAGGCTACTTCCGTAGAAGGGCCTATCGAAGCGGGCGAGCAGGTAGTTGTCACAGCGGTCGACGGCCTCAGGCTCAGCGTGAAAAGGCTTCCGGCTGCCGAACAGCCACAGGAGCAAGAATCTCAGAGGGCGGTCCCCTCCAGAGAGGCCGAAAAGACCGGCCTGGAGCGGCCACCCGCCAAGAAAGGAGCCTACTGATGGAGTTCTTGGGTACCGCAGGGGTAGTGCTGGTCATCGTCATCTTCGGCATCATGCTGTTGAGCTCGTCCTTGAAGGTGGTTCAGGAGTACGAGCGCGGGGTCGTGTTCAGGCTGGGAAGGCTCATGGGAGCCAGGGGCCCAGGCCTGGTGATGATCATCCCCATCATTGAGCGGATGGTAAAGGTCGACCTTCGGATCGTCACCATGGACATACCCGTGCAGGAGTGCATAACACGGGACAACGTAACCGTCAAGGTGAATGCCGTCGCTTACTTCAGAGTGGTCGACCCCAACAACGCTGTGGTCAGGGTGGCCGATTACTTCCGAGCGACCAACCAGATAGCTCAGACAACCCTAAGGGCCGTGCTTGGGCAGTCGGAACTGGACGAACTCCTGGCGCACCGGGAGAGGATCAACGAGAAGCTTCAGCGCATCATCGACGAGCAGACCGAGCCCTGGGGGATCAAGGTCAGCATCGTCGAGGTGAAGGACGTGGAGCTCCCCCAGACCATGCAGAGGGCCATGGCCAAGCAGGCAGAGGCCGAACGCGAGAAGCGCGCCAAGATCATCCACGCTGAGGGCGAGTACCAGGCCTCCAAGATGCTGGCCGAGGCGGCCGAGGTCATATCCCGCAACCCAGTGACCGTCCAGCTCCGCTATCTGCAGACGCTCACGGAGATCGCCTCGGAACGCAACACCACCGTGGTCTTCCCCCTGCCGATAGATCTGATCAGGCCCTTCCTGGCCCAACTGGCCCCGCCCGCCCCAGCCCAGGCGCCCGTAGCAGGTGCCGGCAACGGCGAGGAAGCGGGGACCCAGTGAGGCCCGGAGGGCCGGGACCTTCATAGAGGCCTGACACGTGGGTGGGTCCATCGCAGGCCAGAGGCCCTGAGCCGCGGAGTTCGCTAGGGTCCTGTGGATCGTCCAGGGCCTTACGAGCCTCGCACAGCCTTTGCAGACCTCGTGGGAGGTTGGAGACACATGACTGGAGCCAGTTACGACGCTATAGTGGTGGGGCTCGGAGCTATGGGCAGTGCCTGCCTCTACCATCTGGCGAAGAGGGGGCTCAGGGCGGCCGGGTTCGACCGATACGCGCCACCGCACCCTTTCGGATCCCACCATGGGGAGAGCCGCATCATAAGGGAGGCCTACTACGAACACCCTGCCTACGTGCCCCTCGTCCAGCGGGCCTACGAGCTGTGGAGGGAGCTCGAGGCAGCGAGCGGATACAGCCTGCTTCTAGAGACCGGGGGCGTGATGATCGGGCCTGTCCAGGGGAAGCTCGTGGCTGGCGCAAGGCTCAGCGCCGAGACCCACGGCCTGCGCTACGAAATCCTATCCCCTGGCGAACTGGTTAGGCGCTATCCAGCCTTCAACCCGCCGCACGACGTTGTGGCCCTGTGGGAACCGAGGGCAGGGGTTCTGTTCCCCGAGAGGTGCATAGAAGCCCACCTCAAGTTGGCAGGCGAGCTGGGCGCCCAGATCCATCTCGACGAGCCGGTATCCAGCTGGTCGGTCCACCCCACCGGGACAGTGGAGGTAGCCACGGCGAGGGGCAGATATCGGGCCGATAGGCTCATCCTGGCGTCTGGAGCGTGGATGGGCACCTTGGCTGGCCCCCTATCGGGCAATCTCTGGGTGGAACGGCAGGTCCTCTTCTGGTTCAGGCCGCTGGAGCCCGAGCTGTTCACGCCAGGCCGATTCCCCATCTTCGCCTGGGAGCTTGAGGGAGAACACCTGATCTTCGGCCTGCCGGACGTGGGCACGGGGGTCAAGGTCGCCAGACATCACGACGGCCAGAAGGTGGACCCGGACAGCGTCGACCGAAGCGTCCATCCCCACGAGGAAGCCGACGTGAGGTCGCTGGTGGCCAAATACATTCCGAAAGCCAACGGAGAACTGGCCAGCAGCGCTGTGTGCCTGTACACCAACACGCCGGACTACCACTTCGTGATCGATAGGCATCCCGAATACCCACAGGTGGTGCTCCTGAGCCCCTGCTCTGGGCACGGCTTCAAGTTCGCGGCATCCGTCGGCGAGGTGGCGGCAGACATGGCCCTGGGCCGTGAGATCGCCTTCGACCTCTCGCCCTTCGGCCTCAGATGGCAGGCCCCTTGAGACCTTTGCCACCGAGATTCGACTAGCCGACCTGGCGCTGAGGACGCATCAGGCAGAAGGTCTCCAACTGCTCCAGACAGCGGAAAGCACCTGCCGGCGGGCCCAAAAGGCGGTTGTGCGGCGGCGCGGCAAAATGTAAAATCAGCCCAGCCCAACCTGAGAACGGCCGCAGTGAGGACGGTGATCGCGCTAGCCAACCAAAAAGGTGGAGTGGGCAAGACTACCACTGCCGTCAATTTGGCCGCCTTCCTCGCCGACAGCGGCCTCTCCCTCCTTCTGATAGATTTGGATCCCCAGGGCAACGCCACCAGCCACCTTGGCCTGGACAAGCGGTCGGCCCAACCGAACGTCTACCACCTTCTTAGGGGCGATGCACCGGCCGAGCGATGCGTGCTTGCCACCCGAAGGCACGGCCTTAAGGTCATACCATCCAACCCCGAGTTGGCGGGCATAGAGATGGAACTCGCCGTTGAACCGGGCCGCGAGACCCGGCTGAAGAGTGCCCTGGCTTCCCTGGATGAAACCTTCGACCTGGTCCTCATCGACTGCCCTCCAGGGCTCGGCCTCCTCTCGGTGAACGCCCTGGCCGCAGCAGATCGTGTGCTGGCGCCCATTCAGTGTGAGTACTTCGCCCTCGAGGGCCTCACACAGCTTCAGGAGACCGTGCACCTGGTGCGTCGACGCCTTAACCCGTCCCTGAAGCTGTGGGGCATCGTGATGACCATGTACGACGGCCGCACCAATCTGGCGGTCCAGGTAGTCAGGGAGGTACATGCCTACTTTTCCGACATCCTCTTCGACACCCTGATACCGAGGAGCGTCCGGCTGAGCGAGGCGCCCAGCTACGGCATGCCCATAGCAGACTACGACCCGTCCTCTAAGGCCGCCCAGGCCTACAGGCGGCTGGCCGAGGAGGTCGTTCAGAGGCTTAGAGCAGAGACCGCGCTGACGGTGAGGAAGGAGCTGTATGGCTAAGGGAGGATTGGGACGGGGTCTCGACAGCCTGATACCTGCTGGACACGGCGAGCTCATAGAAGTACCCGTGGGAAGCATAGTGCCCAACCCCAAACAGCCACGAAAGGGCATGGACCCGGCCTCCCTTCAGGAGCTCGCCGCCTCCATAGCCAGGCACGGCATACTCCAGCCACTGCTGGTCACCCATCAGAGCCCAAAGGTCGGGCCAGCTCCCATCAGATACCAACTAATAGCCGGGGAGCGAAGGCTGGAAGCGGCAAAGATAGCAGGCCTGACCAGGGTACCGGTCGTGGTGCTGGAGGCCACTGCCCAGGAAATGCTCGAGATGGCCCTCATCGAGAACCTGCAGCGCCAGCAGCTGACCCCTCTCGAGGAAGCGGCGGCCTACTATCACCTTATAAACGACTTCGGGCTGACCCAGCAGGAAGTGGCAGCACGGGTTGGCATAAGCAGAGCCGCCGTAGCCAACCGGCTTAGGCTCCTGAACCTCCCCGAAGGCGTCAAGACCGCGCTGCAAGAGGGCCGCATCACCGAAGGACATGCCCGGGCCCTCCTCGCTCTGGAAGGCGAGTCTGCCCAGTTGGCAGTGCTGGCCAAGGTGGAAAGGGAGGGCCTGAACGTCCGGCAGACTGAGGCGCTGGTCCGACGGTGGCAGAACAGGGGGCGTGGCGACGCCCAGGCTCACCTGGCTAATACTGACCTGTCCGCCCTCGAGGCACAGCTGGCTGAAAGGTTGGACGCCCGCGTGAGCCTGAGGGTCGGACAGAAGGTTGCAACCCTGGCCGTGCGCTTCCCGTCCAGGGACAAACTCGAGCGGGCCGTCGAACTTATTCTCAAAGCTACACGAGGAGGCTACTGATCCATGTCAAAAAGGACACCCCAGCAGTCCAAGGGTCGAGGCCGGGGCGCGGTGACCCCCCTTTACCTTGCCGTGGCTGTCCTTATCACGGTTGCGGTAGTGGGAAGCCTGATATACCTGAGCACACCCCGTCCTGCCCAGATACAGCAGCTTTCGGGCATACCCTCCCGGGATGCAGAGCTGGGGCTGGAAGGGGCAAAGGTAACTATCACCGAGTACTCGGACTTCCGCTGACCCTTCTGTGCCCGTTTCGCCCTAGGTGTAGGGCGACAGATCATAGACGAATACGTGCGCACCGGCAAAGCGAAGTTCGTGTACAGGCACTTTCCCGTCCTTGGTCCGCCATCGGTCCTCTTGGCGGAGGCGGCGGAGTGTTCGGCGGATCAAGGAAAGTTCTGGCAGTTCCACGACGCCATCTTTGCCATCACTTCCGACGGCAGTGAGCCTCAGATATCGGCCGATAGGATAAAGCAGATCGCGGGGGGCCTGGGCCTGGACATGGCCTCTTTCTCGGACTGCCTGGACAATCATAAGGCCTTAGCCCGTGTCAACGCCCAGATGGCCGAAGGTCAGCAACGAGGAGTGAGGTCGACGCCCACCATCTTCATCAACGACCAGATCCTGGTGGGTCTGCAGGACTACCAGACCTACAAGCAGGCCATCGAGACACAGCTGGCCAAGTAGCCACAGCAACTGCTCCGCAGGCCCAACGGCCAACCCATAGGCTGCGGCAGGCGGCGCGGACGGACCTTACCAAGAACCGGAGCCACCCAGGAGCCTGGTGGAGGGCATCTCCGCCATGGCCCGCACCAGGCTGCTGCGTATGCCCGTTGCCGCGGCGACAACGGCCTGCTTTATAGCCTTTACGTTGGACCTGCCGTGGGCTATAATGGCCACGCCCTTCACGCCCAGGAGGGGAGCGCCGCCCACCTCCGCCCAGTCCATGCGCCGGGCCACCTTTCGGAGGGCTGGCAACAATAGGCTCGCGGCGGCCCTTCTCAGCCAGGTGCTGGTGAACTCCCTGCGGAGCGATGCTGTAATTAGGGACGCAACCCCTTCAGCAGTCTTGAGGACCACGTTGCCTGTAAACCCATCGGTGACAACCACATCGACGCGGCCCGAAAAGATGTCGCGACCTTCTACGGGACCGACGTAGTTTAGCGGCAGCTGCTTGAGGCGCGGTATAGCCGCCTGCACCAACTGGTTGCCCTTGGACTCCTCCTCTCCTATGCTCAGGATACCTATCCTTGGGCTTCTGATCCCCAGGATGCGCTGGGAATAGATGGAGCCCATGAGGGCGAACTGAACGAGATGTTCGGACCTGCAGTCCGCATTGGCGCCGGAGTCGATCAGGAGCACGAAGCCTCGGTGGGAGGGAAGGGGAACCGCTATGGCCGGGCGCTCCACGTTGGGCAGGCGCCCGAGGTACAGGTAAGCGGCAGCTGTCACGGCACCGGTGTTCCCGGCGGAGACCATGGCCTCTGCCTCGCCCTCGGCCACCATGCGCGTAGCCACCACCAAGGAGGCTCCTGTGCGATGTCGCACTGAGGCCATAGGCTGGTCGTACATAGTTATCGTGTCCGCGGCATGGCGTACCGATACCGAAGGGGGTACGACCCTCAACCGCTTGAGCTCGGCCTCGATCAGCTCCTGGCGCCCCACAAGCACTACTTCGGCCCCTGTCTCGAGGGCAGCCAGCACGGCCCCGCGGACCGTGACGCTGGGCCCGTAGTCCCCACCCATGGCATCTACAGCGATCCGCATGCGGGCTATATGTCCAGGTTCTTCACGTTCCGGGCGTGGGTCTGGATGAAGCGGCGTCGGGGGGCAACGGCCTCCCCCATGAGCATCTCGAAGATCTCGTCGGCCTTAACGGCATCCTCGATGGTAACCTGCAGGAGGGTCCGGGTGGCTGGGTTCATGGTCGTTTCCCACAGCTGTTCCGGGTTCATCTCGCCCAGGCCCTTGTAGCGTTGGATGGTCACCTTCTCCCTGGACCATCCGCGGGCTTGCAAGAGCTGTTCCAGCTCGCCATCGGAGTAAACCCACACCTTCTCCTTTCCGTTCTGAAGGCGGTACAGCGGAGGCATGGCGATGTACAGATGCCCATGGGTTATGAGCGGCTCCATGTAGCGGAAAAAGAAGGTCAAGAGCAGGGTACGTATGTGGGCACCGTCCACGTCGGCATCGGTCATGAGGACGATGCGGTGGTATCGCAGCTTCGAAAGGTCCAGGCTGTCGCCGATGCCGGTACCCAAGGCTGTGATCAGGGCGCGGATCTCGTTGCTACCCAGGATCTTGTCAAGACGAGACTTTTCGACATTCAGGATCTTTCCCCTCAGGGGGAGGATAGCCTGGAACCTGCGGTCCCGTCCCTGCTTGGCCGAACCACCTGCAGAATCGCCCTCCACTACGAACAGCTCCGCGCGGGCCGGGTCCCTCTCGGTGCAGTCGGCCAGCTTGCCGGGCAGGGTCATCCCCTCCAGGGCTCCCTTGCGCACCACCAGCTCCTTGGCCTTTCGCGCCGCCTCCCTGGCCCTGGCCGTGGTTATACACTTCTCCAGAATGCGCCTGGCGTCGGAAGGGTTCTCCTCCAGAAAGGCGCTGAAGCCCTCCCCCATGGCCGATTCCACCAGGCTCTTCACTTCGGGGTTGCCCAGCCTGGTCTTGGTCTGTCCCTCGAACTGGGGATCCCTAAGATAGACGCTGACGACGGCGGTAAGTCCCTCGCGCACATCCTCACCCTGCAGGTTGGGCTCGTTCTCCTTCAAGAAGCCGTTCTTGCGCGCATAGTCGTTGAGGCTCCGCGTGAGGGCCGAACGGAACCCCGTAAGGTGGGTGCCGCCGTCCACGGTGTTGATGTTGTTGGCGAAGCAGAAGACCGACTCCGACAGGCTGTCGCAGTACTGGAGCGCGATGTCCACAGTGGCATCGTCGAACTCCCGCCTCACGTAGAAGGGCTTGGACTGGATGACGGTGCGGCTGCGGTTCAGGTGGCGCACAAAGGAGACCACTCCGCCCTCGAAGTAAAAGTTGGTCTCCCGGTCGGACCGCTCGTCCACGAGGTGGATGGAGAGCCCCTTGGTGAGAAAGGCCGCCTCCCTGAAGCGTTGGGCCAGGACCTCGTAGTTGTAGTCGATGTTCTTGAAGATCTCCCGGTCGGGCAGGAAACTTACAGTGGTGCCTCGCCGCTGGGAGGGACCGACTTGCTCCACCGGCCCCGTGGGGTTGCCCCGCACATACTGCTGCACGTAGCGATAGCCGTCCCTGTCCACAACAACCTTCATCCACTCTGACAGGGCATTCACAACGGAGACGCCTACCCCGTGCAGGCCGCCGGAGACCCGGTATCCCCTGCCCCCGAACTTGGCTCCAGCATGGAGCATGGTCATGACCACTTCCAGGGCAGGCTTGCCAACCTGGGGATGCACCTCCACCGGTATGCCGCGGCCGTTGTCGGTGATCGTAACGCTGCCGTCAGCGTGTATAACCACCTCTATGTGATCGCAGAAGCCGGCAAGGGCCTCATCGACAGCGTTGTCGAACACCTCGTAGATGAGGTGATGGAGGCCCCGCGTGTCGGTGCTCCCTATGTACATGCCTGGGCGGCGGCGAACGGCCTCCAGTCCCTCCAGGACCTGTATATCGGAAGCCCCGTAACCCGAAGTAGAGCTGTCTAGCTTTTGCGCTTTCAAGGCCTGTCAGACCTCCGCCACACCCTCAAACTGGATGCGTCTAAAGCCTTAACCCTCTCACGGTAGAAAACCATGCTGGCAGCCACAAGGCCTGTACCTATGTACGCGTTGCCCACTATGGACACAGCGGTCCCCAAGGCCGTGGACATGATGTAACTGAGGGCCAAGGGGATACCCACGCTGATCACCGTGACCAGGACAACGAAGCCCAGGGCCGGCCAGAAGTTGCCCCTGACGATCTGGTAGCTCCAACGTACTGCCTCGAGGGGCCTAAGGCTACTTACAAAGAGCGCACTGGTTGAGAAGTAGAGGACGAACAGGGCCCAGAGCATGGCCGCCTGCACCACGGCCACCAGCGCGGCCGAGGCAGCCCCGGAGAGCGGGGCCACAAAGGCGCTCGAAACGAGCACCAAGATCCCTGAAGTGCTCAGCACTAGGCCGTAAACGCAGGACAGCCCCAGAAGCCTAACACACAGCATCGGCATAGACCTTGCCACGCTTCGAAGGTCAGCAACCTCTCCCCTGACACCCTGCCCGACAGCAGCCATGTAGAATGTACCTATGACAAGGGCCGCCGCAAGCAGCCCAACGGCTATCAGGGCTATCTCCAGGAGGTTGTGGGGAACGACCGTGAGGGCGGGCCGCAGGCCAGATGAGCCAAGCTCACCGCTCACAGCCGACAGGGTTGGCAAGTAGGCCGTGACAATCACAGCCAGGTTCACATGGGCAAGAAGGCCCAGCAACGAACTGGCCGGTTCCCACGCCGGCAGAACCGACAGAAGGCCCCCAGGATCTGCCTTGACCTGTAGTCCCGTCCAGAGGACCATGTCGGTGAGGAGAGGAACCAGTATGATCCAGGGCCTTCGGTTGACGACGTTGAAACCCGAAGTTAGAGTATCGATAACACCCAAGGTACGGGCCTCCTGCCCTATTCTATCACAACAGGATGCCGCTTCCTGCGGCCTCAGGAGGCCCACTACCCGTCATAGAACCCCACCATGGCCAGGCTCACCGTAGCTATCAACGCCCAGCTCCTCTACTCAGGCGGCAGCTACAGGAACGCCGGGGTTAGCCGCTACATCCGCAACCTCCTGGCATGGCTTCCCCAGGTGGACCCCGAGCTCCGCATCCTGGCCTTTGTGGGACCGCCGTTCGAGCCATCCCAGCTCGGCGACCGTCCTCCCGGCCTTCGTCTCGTCCCCACCCGCCTGCCCACCCAGACGCCCGCCGTCCGCATACTTTGGGAACAGCTGATCCTTCCCGCTCTGCTCGAGCGGTGCCGGCCGAGTGTCTTCCACTCGCCGTTGAACGCCCTCCCACTCCTCCACCGAACGCCCTCGGTGGTGACGGTGCACGACCTCGCCTTCGAGTTCTTCCCAGAGACCTATCCGGCCCTCAAGGCCCTGTACCTGCGGGCCAGCGCGCGCCAGGGCACACGAAGGGCCCGCCGCGTTTTGGCCGTCTCTAGGGCCACAGCCAACGATCTTATGGCGGCCTACGGCCTACCCCGCGACAAGATCGTCGTGGTGCCGAACGGGGTCGATCCTCGCTTCAAACCCAGCCCGCCCGAAGCCTGCAACGCCTTCAGGGCTCGAAAGGGGCTTGGGCCTTACTTCCTGTACCTTGGCACCCTCCAGCCCCGGAAGAACCTTGGCGTGCTCCTCCAGGCCTGGAGCCTGTCAAAGGCCAGCCGGGCCGGCTACATGCTGGTGCTGGCCGGTCCGCCCGGTTGGCACTACCGCCAGTTGGTCCAGACCGCGCGCAGTCTGGATGTGGCCGACCGAGTGGTGTTCCTGGGCTGGATACCCGAGGAGGAGGCACCCATCCTCGTGGCATCGGCCACGGCCTTTCTGTATCCATCACTCTACGAGGGCTTTGGCCTCCCCGTCCTGGAGGCCATGGCCTGCGGAACGCCGGTGATAGTAAGCGATGCCCCGGCCCTAACCGAGGTGGCCCAGGACGCCGGCCTCGTAGTCCCCGTCAAAGACACCGAGGCCTGGGCCCAGGCCCTGGACCGCATGGCCTTCGACCAGGACCTGCGGCAGGGCCTTTCAGCGGACGGTCTAGAGAAAGCGCGAAGCTACAGCTGGAGGCACACAGCTCAACTTACAGCCAAAGCCTACCGAGAGGTCGCCGCCCTGTGACCGCCAACATGCTCAAGCTCATCAGCCAAGACCCCGAAGATACCAGGGCCCTCGGCAAGCTGTTGGGCCAACTCCTCGACGATGGCGACGTGATACTGCTCTCCGGACCTCTAGGCGCCGGCAAGACAACCCTGGTCAAGGGGATTGCGCAGGCTCTGGGGATCCGACCAGAGGAAGTGGTGAGCCCAACCTTTACCCTGATAGCCGAATATCATGGGAGGATAACCCTCTACCATGTGGACCTTTACCGGCTGGAGCGGCCGGAAGAGGTATTGGACCTCGGGCTCACAGATTACCTTTACTCGCCCTCAGGCGCTGTGGCCATAGAATGGGCCGACCGACTCCCCGAGGGCCTGGTGGACGATGCCCTTAAGCTGACCTTCAATTACGCAGGCGACGACTGCCGGTCGATCGCCGTTGAGGCCTACGGCCCCCGCTCGTTGGTCCTTCTGGAGGGGTTGCGTTCTAGGGCAGTGGGGATGCTTGGCGAGGGCAAGTCCGAGTCCGATGGACCAGGGAAGGAAGGATGATACTTGCTATCGACGGCTCGACAACCTGGTGCTGCATAGCGGTTGCCAACGGGGAGACCGTCCTGGCCGAAAAAGGGTGGCTTACCAGCCGCGGCCACACCACCGACCTCACGGCCGAGATAGACACCACCCTTAAGCAGATCGGCACCGTCCCCGGTCAGCTCCAAGCCGTGGCTGTTGCCTTGGGGCCCGGGTCCTTCAGCGGGCTGAGAGCCGCTATGGCCGTAGCCAAGGGTATAGCCTTCGCCCTCCACATCCCGCTGGTGGGTGTCCCTACCATGGAGGCCATGGCGGCCCTTGCCTATCCGAGTGCCTCCCCGGTATGGTGCATAATACAGTTGGGTCGAGGTCGGGCCGTGGGTGCCCGCTATAGGGTCGATAGCTTGCCGCCCCTACGTCTGTCCCCCTATAACGTCTACACGAAGGGCAAGACTTCGCCGCTCGTCGCACCGGGAGAAAGGGTTGTAGGAGACTGGGCTGCCGTGCTTGACCCCGAAGCGTTGAAGGGACCGGTTGCCGCTCTACCCTGGTGGGGCGTTCGGCACTGCGCGGCACTGGCCTATCTAGGGGAACTCAAGCTTCGTACCAGCGGCCCCGACGATCTGACAGCCCTGGAGCCCATATACGTGAGCGGCCCTGCAGCGCCAGGTAGCGCCCAACTCTGAGGTACTGAGGTGCTTTATTCTCTGGAACCCATGGAACTGGACGATATCCCAGAAGTGATGGCGGTGGAGAAGGAATGCTTCCCCACGCCCTGGCCCGCCTCGGCGTACAAGCGCGAGCTCAGGGATCGATCTACAGCCCGCTACCTCGTGGCCCGCTACCACGGCACGAAAATTAAGCATACTCCCTCCCGAGATGACGAACCTCGCCGCGGATTCATTTCTATTAGAATACCTATTTTTGGGAAGCCAGCAGCGGTCATCCCAACCGCGAAGCCGCCCGTGGTCGGCTTCGCCGGCCTATGGCTCATGCTGGACGAGGCACACATCACCACCATAGGGGTCAAGGCCAGCCACAGGGGCAGGGGGGTGGGAGAGCTGCTCTTGCTGGGCCTGTTCGACGCTGCCCTGGAGATGGGTGCTTCTCTGATGACCCTCGAGGTCAGGGTCTCTAACGTGGTAGCCCAGAAGCTTTACGAGAAATACGGCTTCGAGCGGGTGGGCATACGTAAGGGCTACTACAGCGACAACGGCGAGGATGCCTATATCATGACCGTCACCGACATCCAGTCCTCCTATTACCGTGCGATCCTGCAACACCACAGGGCCCAGCTTCAGGAGCGCCACCTGGCCCTGGAGGAAGCGGAAGAGGGCTACCAACATGGAAAGGACGCTGATCCTGGGGATAGAGACCAGCTGCGATGAGACCTCGGCATCTCTGGTGGCGGATGGCACCGAGGTCCTGAGCAACGTGATAGCGTCGCAGGTAGACCTACACCGTCGGCACGGAGGCGTCGTTCCGGAGCTTGCGTCCCGACAGCACGTCAGGCTTCTGCCGGCCGTGGTCAGGGAGGCCCTCCAGACGGCAGGCGCCTCCCTGGCAGATGTGGCGGCCGTGGCCGTCACCCACGGGCCCGGCCTGGCGGGAGCCCTGCTGGTGGGCGTCAACTTTGCTAAGGCAGCAGCGCTCTCCGCTGGAAAAGCCGTGGTGGGCGTCAACCACCTCGAGGGCCACATCTACTCCACGTGGCTCAACTATCCCAATAGCCACCAGTGGACACCACCAGAGCTGCCCTGCCTGGTGCTGATCGTATCCGGCGGCCACACCCAACTGGTGCTCATGGACGGCCACCTCAGCTACCGAGCTATTGGCCGCACCCAGGACGATGCCGCGGGGGAAGCCTTCGACAAAGTAGCTCGGCTCCTCGGCCTCGGCTATCCCGGTGGGCCAGCTATCCAGCGCCTGGCCGAAGAGGGAGATCCCGAGGCCTTTCCCATGCCCAAGGCCACCCTCTCGAACCCCTACGATTTCAGCTTCAGCGGGCTGAAGACAGCTGTGCTCAGGCTGGTCCTGGCGCTCCAGGGCAAGCAGTTCAGGCAGCCCGACAAACTGGCAAGGGTTACCGCCGAACCGCCAGCACTGCCGCGCGAGGTGTTGGCCGACATAGCCGCCTCCTTTCAGAAAACGGTGGTAGACATGCTGGTAGCGCCCACCCTGGAGGCGGCAAAGACCCTGGGGGTCAGGGAGATCCACGTCGTCGGAGGAGTCGCGGCCAACAGGCTGCTCAGGACACGCATGCAGGAAAGCTGGCCCCGGGTACGCATCCCCCACCCGCAGCTCTGCACCGACAACGGTGCCATGATAGCTGCGGCAGGATACAGACTTTGGACAGCGGGGATCATCCATTCTGCCCTGGAACTCGACCTAGAACCCAACCTGCCCCTGACCTCTAGGCTTCAGGCCTGAGGATACCCTTTCTAAGGGCAAACTTCACCAGCTCGGCCCTGCTGTGGAGGCCCAGCTTCTCCATAATGTGGGCCCTATGGGCGTCCACCGTCTTTGGGCTAAGGACCAGCCTCTCGGCGATCTCGGCGCTGGTGTAGCCTTCGGCCACCAGCCGCAGGACTTCCCGCTCCCGCTCGGTGAGGGTATCCAGCGCATCCTTGGCACCTTCCTTCCGCGCCCTCACGAGGAAGTCGCTCACAAGCATGCTGACCACCTCGGGGTAAAGGAAGGTCCCCCCACGAGCGACGGTCTCTATGGCATCGATGAGCTCGGTGTCCGCGGCCTTCTTTAGCACGTAGCCCGAGCCGCCGGCCTGCAGGACCTGGAACAGATACTCCTCGTTGGCGTGCATGGTGAGGACCAGCACCCGACAGGAGGGACACATCTTGCGGATCGCCCCGATGGCCTCCAGGCCGCTCATGCCCGGCATGGTTATGTCGAGCAGGGCTACGTCGGGGCTCAGCTCCCGCACCTTCTCGATCGCCTCCTCTCCCGTGCCGGCCTCACCTATTACCTCCATGTTGGGCTGCCGGTTGAGCAGCAGGCGCAGGCCCGACCTCAGTATGCTGTGATCGTCGACCAGCAGTATCCGGATCTTGCGCTCAGTTCCCATCGCTCACAGGCACCTTAAGTTCCACCCTAGTGCCTCTGCCCAGGGCCGAATCTACCTTAAGGGTACCGCCAACCAGCGCCATCCTCTCCTGCATGCCGAACAGCCCCAGGCTCTTGAAGGAGGTGCCCTCCAGAAGCTTGTGCGGCTCAAAGCCGACACCGTTGTCCTCGACGAGGGCCCTTAGGTAGCCGTCGGCCTTGGAGAGGGTTACCTGGACCTTGCTCGCTCGGCTGTACTTTGCCACGTTGGTCAGGGCCTCCTGAATCACCCGGTAGATGGCTGTCTCCACGTGGGCGGGCAGCCTGTCCGTCCATCCCTCCACGTTTAGCTCGGAGGCGATGCCCAGCTTCCTGGACCACTCGCCGAGGTGCCAGCGAAGGGCAGGTATCAGGCCCAAATCGTCCAAGGTCTTGGGCCGCAGCTCCAACGCCATCCTGTGCACACCGTCGAGGGCCTGATGGGTCAGGTCCAGCAACTCCGACACGTACCTGCGGACCTCCTCAGGGTTCGGTTGCTCCAGCAGGACCTTCAGGCCGATGGCGATCGAGGTGAGCGCCTGTCCTGTATCGTCGTGGAGCTCTCTGGCTATCCGCTTCCGCTCCTCCTCCTGAGCCTTAAGGATGCGGGCCGACAGGGTCTGCAACTGTTCCGAGTACTGGGCTATCGACCTGGTCCTCTCTGCCAGCATGTCCAGCATCTGGTTCATGGTGCGCGCAAGGCGTTCTGTCCCAGGGTCGAAGAAGGGCGAAGCCGGCACCCGGGCCGAAAAATTCCCTGACCCGATCTCTTTGGCCGTGCGTTCCATGGCCTCAAGCGGCATCAGGGCCGCTTTTAGCAGCAGGAAGTTGGTTGCAACGCTCACCAAAGTGCCAAGGCTGGCCACCACAAGGGTCACCTCAAAGGGCGACTTATCCGGGTATATGGACACGTAGGTCGCGGTCACCCACGTACCCACCGCCGCGCCGAGGATCACGATGGCGGAGTTGGCTATCAGCACCTTGTATACCAGGGGAATTCTGGCAACTGGACCTAGCCAGCGAACCATAGCCATGCCGCGGCCTAGAGCAGCCCGGGTATCTTAATCCCTCCCGTAACCGAGCTCAGTTTTCTCGTCGCTAGCTCCCTGGACTTATTCAGCGCCTCGTTCACTGCCGCAAGGATCAGGTCCTCCAACATGCCGGGATCCTGCGGATCTATCGCCTCAGGATCGATCTTTATGGAGACCACGCTCTGCTGTCCATTGGCCACCACGGTAACGGCGCCTCCCCCAGCGGTGGCCTGGACCCGCTCCTGGGCCAGCTCCTCTTGCACCTTCAACATCCTCGCCTGCATCTGCTGAAGGAGTTTCATGCTAGGCTGCATAGGCATCCTCCACGGCTACTAAGCAGATTCTACAACCCGGCAGAGAACGTGTGCGACAAATCGGTGCGCCTACCATACCCCTAGGGCTGTGGGCATCCGACACAGGACCACAGGTGGCCACCTAGCCTGAGAAGCCGGGAAGCATCGTGGGCAGGGCAAGCGAAAAGGACGGGCACCTGCCTTGTCCCCAAAAGGCCCCAACTACTGCGAGGGTATCCTCATCCTAGGTGGAAGAGAGATGGCCTACGAGCGGACTGCCGGAACACGCCCGGGCCGTCTCAGGTGCCCCAGCGGCGCCCTAGCACTGTTTTTCTGATGTCCTTCGTAGCGGCCACACCCAGCCGTGGCCTGCGGTTGCGGTTGGCCGGCTAGACGATAACATCGTCACTGCCTCGGGATATCACTATCTCCTCGGCCTCGTCGAGCCGCCGGACCACGTTCACGATGCGCTGTTGCGCCTCCTCCACGGCCTTGAGCCGCACGGGGCCGGACAGGGCGATCTCCTCCTTCAGCATCTCCGCCGCACGGCTGGACATGTTTCGGAAGATCTTCTCTTTTAGCTCCTCGCCAGCAGCCTTCAGCGCAAGGGCCAGATCCTTGCTGTCCACCTCCCTGAGTACCCTTTGTAGGGACCTGTCGTCCAGCTTGACCAGGTCGTCGAAGGTGAACAACAGCTTTCGAACCTGTTCGGCAAGGGCCGGGTCCCGTTCTTCCAGGCGCATGAGTATCGCCTTCTCCGTTGCCCTGTCAACCCGGCTCAGGAGCTTGGCGACGTGCTCGACCCCTCCTGCCGTTGAGTACTCGTCGGCTATGAGGAGGGACATTTTATCCTGAAGCACCCGCTCAACCTCGCGGATGATGTCGGGCGAGGTGCGGTCCATGGTGGCCATCCGGGAGACCACGTCGGCCTGGAGGTCATGGTCGAGGGCGCTGAGGACGGCGCTGGCGGTGGCAGGAGGCAGATGGGCCAACACCAAAGCTATGGTCTGGGGATGTTCGTTCTGCAAGAAGCTCACCACGCTGGAGGGATCGGTTTTCCGCACGAAGTCGAAGGGCATCGGCCTCCTCAGGTTAGCGATGCGCTCTATGAGCTCCTCGGCCCTCTGCTTACCCACCGCCTTTTCCAGCAGTTCCCGTGCGTAACCTGCCCCGCCGATGGAGAGGTACTGCTGGGTAACCGACATGTGGTAGAACTCCTCGAGCACCTTCTCCCGGGTCTCTTCCGGCACCTTCTCCATCCGGAAGATCTCCATGGTGAGGCGCTCGATGTCTGCCTCGCGGAAATGCTTCAAGACCTGAGCGGATACCTCAGGGCCCAGGGCTATCAGGAGAGCTGCAGCCTTCTGCACTCCTCTGAGGGCCAACTGGTTAGCCATAGCCTCGCAATCCCTTCCCCCTGCAACGGCACTCCACGTGCTAACCACATCTTAGCAGGGGGCATGCCGTACCTTAAGGGTCTGCGGTATCTGAGCGGTAGGTACAGAAGTACTTACAGTGCACCGACCACCCTCTATAGGCCGACGTGGAGAGCTCGGCCCAGCAACAAACATCGGGGGCAGCTCGAGACACACACTTGCAAAACGACAATCCAAAAATTATCAAACGTGCATCTAGCGAGCCGAGTCTCTGCATAAAAGCAAAAGGAGGCAGTAAGTCATTGACGCCGCCGGGAATAGGCTGTATGATGGGGTCCATAATGTACTGGAGAGGCGCAATGGTTCCTCGTAAGGTCTTGCCATTAGGTATCTTTGCTATCCTTGTGGCAGCAGCGATCCCTGCCCTGGCTTTCGACCCCGCCGATCCCGCCATGCAAAGGGTGTGGCAGAGGTACGACAAGCCCATATCCGACGGCGCCGCCACCGACAGGTCCTGGATGTGGGGTCCAGGGCCCAACACCGCAGGGATCTTCGAGCCCTACGCCGAAAGCCCTGGCGGCCAGAGGCTCGTCCAGTACTACGACAAGAGCCGCATGGAGATCAACCGCACCGACGTCACCGACCCCGACCACCTCTGGTACGTCACCAACGGCCTGCTTACCGTGGAGCTCATAACGGGTAAGATCCAGAGGGGCAACGCCTCCTTCGAGGACAAAGGTTGCGGTGCAGACATACCCATCGCTGGAGACCCCGGCAACACATGGCCCACCTATCGCGGCCTGGCAGGACGGATAAACACCTCGGGCATAGGGGCCCCGAACCGCACGGGCCAGCACGCCACCGAGGTGCTCAACCCCGACGGAAGCACCTCGCCCTACCCAGGCGGCAACGACCCAGGCGCCCAGCTCGTCTACTACGAGGCCAGCCTGGGCCACAACATACCCAAGGCCTTCTGGGACTTCATGAACTCCACCGGCGTCATCTACTCCGACGGCAGCTACGTTGCAGCATCCCCATGGTTCGACAGGGTCTTCGTGATGGGCTGGCCCATAGGCGAGCCGTACTGGGCCATGGTCAAGGTGGGAGGTGTGGACCGTTGGGTGCTCTTCCAGCCCTACGAGAGGAGGGTGCTCACCTACACTCCCTCCAACCCCGATCCCTGGAAGGTGGAGATGGGCAACATAGGGCAGCACTACTACCGGTGGCGCTACGAGGGAGTTGGAGCAACCTGCCCAGGCCCCGGGCCCAGCCCAACGCCTACCCCCACGGCTGCCCCTACACCGACACCCACACCTGGTCCCACCACTGTATACGACTTCGTCGCGAGGGCCGACAGAGCAGCCTGGTCTAGCGGTCCGCCGCTGCAGACGCTTTCCTTCCCCGGTTCGGAGGTGGACAGCCAGGGTTTCGTCCTCTGGCGTAGCCCAGCCACCCTCGAGGGCGGCGTTTCCGCCGGCAGGTGCCTGCAGACCCATCCCAAGTGGGTGAACGACGGCTGGATATACGGCACCTATCTGGAATTGTACAGCCCGCTGAACTACACGGTGAACGCCAAAGACCGTTTCCAGGGGAGAGTGGGAATACTTCAGGGCGGTGCTGCCGGGAACGTGCGCTTCAAAGTCATGATCAGGCCCCAGGGCGGCCCCAACCAGTGGATCGTCGACCTGGTAGATGGCTACGGCGACGGCCTGAAGGTGATCGACGTGGGCCTGGCAAGCTGGGCAGGCAGGAGGGCCGACTTCATTCTTGAGGTAAACGCCAACGGTTCGTCAGGCCAAGATTGGGCCTGCTGGGTCGAGGCTAAGATCCTTCGCTACCCCTGAAAGCCCGCCGGAACCATCAAGAAGGACCCAGTTGGCCAATGGCTGGGGTCAGCAGGACCCGGAGGCCCGCTCACCCCGCCGCACGGCTGCCGCCGAAGGGCAAACCTTGGCTTTCAGCCGCGAACCGAGGTAACCAATCCAGCCGGACCTTACAGCCGACGGCGGAAGGTTGAGAGAAGGGCAAGCTCCAGGACATCTGTACAGCCTCCCCTTAAACTGAAAGGCCGTTAGGAGCTCGCACAACCACGTGCACGCCCTTTCGGTGTAGTGCAATGGGCAACGGCGTCCTTCCAGGGATAAGAGGAGTCGGGATGCCCCCACTTCAAACACCTTGGCTGGCCCCTGGAACTTGCCTCCAAAAACCCCGGATGGCGCCTCGGAAATGCGAAGCTCATCGATCAGCGACCGGGCTTGCCTGCCTCACCCAGGAGCACTTTAGCGACGTGCCAGAAGCCCATCAGGCCTCCGCCCACCTGCCTTCACCGCTCGCGGACCCCGTACAGGAGATTCCTTCTTCGGTGAAAAACACCCAAGGATCGGCACAACTGACCCACCAACGGGTGGCCGCGCAAACGGAGCCCCAACACCTGTAGAGAATAGCCGTAAGCGCCCTGCCTGCAGACACCCGTAACCACCGAAAGGCCCAGTGCCACCGCGGCCGACCTCAACGCTCAACCTCGGCACCTCCGGCACCCGAGCCTGACGGCCGACGGAGACCCCATAGCCAGGCAACGCTCGCCCCGGACGCATCTGCCGATAGGCTGGTCCACCAATGCACGTCAGCCCTGTCAGTGTGGCGAGCGGCGGGGTCGCCAGCCCTCCGGAACCTCAAACCGGTGACCTGGGGGAACCCAGTGCAGAAGTGGAACCGGCAAAGTTTGTTGAGCGGTGACAGGGAGGCCAAACAGTGCCTGTCCAGGGCAGCTCGAAATGCGATAAAGATCGACCGACGCCGCAACACAGGGCGCGTAAAGCCGTGGGGGGCAGCATCAATCTGACGCCCTGCCACAGGCAGGAGACCCATGCACGAAGAGTCGGTAGGGGCTTGCACAGGCCAACTGCCAGCCAAACCATCAGGCGCCCGAAGTCGGACGCCCCATCGAAGGGCTACCCGACGTGGCCGGCATATGCTCGGAGTCCCACGCGGTCATCGACCTGAGGCTGGCAGCCGAGGTAGTCTGGGATGAGGCCAGTAGGGCCCATCTTCGGGTGCATGCTGTGGAACGTGTGGGGTTCGGGGCTAAGCCTGTGGCGGTGGGGGAGCAATGGGACAGTCCAGGGGCTGGCGCGAGGTTCCCGGAACTTCCGCTTTAGCGCTTATTGGCCAACGGGCCCTTGACGGACCCGCAGAATCCAGGTCCCTGGGCTAAACCTCGCTCCAGGGAAAGCCAGCGGCATCAGCCGGATACCTTCCGATAGAAGGAGGGACGGTAGGGCACCAGGCCGAAGGATCGGGCGTTGAGGAGGATCTCCGTGGGTCCCACGAAGAGAAACCCGCCCGGCTTCAGGCACCGCGCGAAGTCGAGGTACAGTCGTTCCTTCGCCTCCTCGGAAAAGTATATGACCACGTTCCGACAGACTATCAGATCGTGCTCTCCGACGAAGGGATCCCTGAGGAGATCGTGGCGGCGGAAGGTCACCTTGGAGCGGAGGTTCTGACCTACCCAGTACTGCCCAGTTCTTTCCAGCAAGTACTTCCCCCGATAGGGGCTGGGCACATGGCGGACCTGGGCCTCACTGTACGGCCCGCCCGCACGGGCGATCTGCAGCACTTGGGCATCCACATCGGTGCCCAGAATCCTGTGGCGCAGTCCCGGTCTGGCCTCTTCCAGCACCATGGCTACGCTGTAGGGCTCCGCGCCCACGGAGCAGCCGGCCGACCAGACGTCCAAGGCTTTCCCCTCCTTTAGGAGCAGAGGGAGGATCTCCTCCCCCAAAACTCGGTACTTCTCGGGGTCGCGGAAGAACTCGCTCACGTTAATGGTCAGAAAGTCGTTGAAGGCCTGTCGTTGGCGAGAGTCCGTCATCAGGGATGCGGCCAGCTCGTCCAACGATGTCATGCCCTGGCGAGCCAGGTAGGCATCCAGCCTTCGGAGGAGCTGGGATGTCCTGTAGCCCGACAGGTCAACTCCCAGGGCCTGAGCCACTTTCCTCTGGAACCTCTCGAACTCGGAAAGGGCCACTGTCACCGCCGCGACACCTCAGCCATCAGCTCCACGATGCGGCCGGCCACCCGGTGGAGGGGAAGCACCTCGTCGGCGGCTCCTGCCTCTATGACGCTTCTTGGCATTCCGAAGACGGTACAGGTGGACTCGTCCTCAACGATCACCCTGCCTCCTGCCCTGCGCACGGCTCTGGCGCCCTCTGCACCGTCGGAGCCCATGCCCGTGAGCACAGCTGCCACCGTGCGGGCACCGAACTCGGCCGCCAAGGAGATCAAGGTCACATCCACCGATGGCCGTACTCCGTGGACCTTGGGCCCTGCCTCGACTCTCAAACGCCCGTGCCGGACCACAAGGTGCTTGTCACCCGGGGCTACATACACGTGGCCCTCCAGGAGGCCTTCGCCGTCAGTTGCCTCGCTCACGGTCATGGCCGAGTCCATATCGAGCCGTCTGGCCAATGCCCCGGTGAAGCCGGACGGCATGTGCTGAACCACGAGCACTGAGCATGGAAGGTCCGCCGGCAACCTGGGCACCACCTCGTGCAGGGCCCTAGGGCCACCCGTCGAAGCACCGATGGCCACCACCGCGCGCGCCTCCATCTTCGTGCCCCGAGAGGGCGCCTTCGATGCCGGGGCACCGATACGCGCCCGACCTGGCACTATCCTGCTTCTGGCAGCCGCCTTCACCTTGGCTATGAGCTCATCGCCGAGGCTCACGATGCCCATAGCCGATCCGTTCTGGGGCTTGAGGATGAAATCGACAGCCCCCAGCTCGAGGGCCCGCAGGGTCACTTCGGCGCCCTCCCTAGTGAGGGAGCTGAGCATCACCACGGGGGTGGGCCGGGTGCCCATTATCTGCGCCAAGGCCTCCAGCCCGTCCATAACGGGCATCTCCACGTCCAGAGTGACCACATCGGGAGCCAGCGCCACGACCTTCTCCAGGGCCTCGGCTCCGTTGGCTGCCGTGTCCACCACTTGGATGTCCGGATCGTCGGCCAGCCTGCGCGATATGGCGTAGCGCATGAAGGCCGAATCGTCCACTACGAGGACGCGAAGGGCCATCTAACCCACCATCTTCTTGACTGCGGCGAGCACCCGTTCCGGCTCAAAGGGCTTCAGTACGAAATCCTTGGCCCCATTCTTTATGGCCTCTATCACCATCGCCTGTTGACCCATAGCTGTGACCATGGCGATGCGCGCCGAGGGATCCACCTCGCGGATCGCCTTTAGGGCCTGCAGGCCGTCCATCTCGGGCATAGTGATGTCCATGAGCACGGCATCGGGCCGCACCTGCTGGTAAAGCTGGACGGCCTGGAGGCCGTTCTCGGCCTCGATGACCTCGTAGCCGTGCTCCTTGAGCAGCCGAGAACAGCGCATGCGCATGAAAGCTGCATCGTCGACAACCATGACCTTGGGCATATCCACCTCCAAGCCTTAGATCTCTATGGGAACCCCCCTGGCAGTCCGCACCATCATGATCCCGGTCCCCGGGTCGAACAGGACCGTGCGGGCATGCCGACCGCCCACATCCGTACCGAACACCGGGATCGAATGTTCCTCCAGCGCCCTCCGGACCGCCTCGACGTTGCGGGCTCCAACGTTAAGGCTGAGGGCGGAAGGGCCCTGCAGGCCGAACATCTGGGCGCCCCCAGCCAGCTTAGCCCGTAGCCTGCTCCTGAAGGCGCCCAGCTCGAGCAGTTCCTCCTTCAGGGCCGCCACAGCCAGGTCGGCGTACTTGCCCGGCATGCCGACAGGCCCGGTCCCGTTGGAGGGCAACATCACGTGGGCCATCCCCGCCACCAGCAGGATAGGATCATACAGCACCAGCGCCACGCAGGACCCTATCCCATAGGCCACCAGGAGCTGGCCCGGAGCCCTTGCAGTCTTGAGCTCGCCTATGGCCACCTCCACGTGCTGGATCGCCATCACTGACACCTTTCCCTCAGCCTGCTCATAAGCTCCCAGTCGGGCACCACTAGGAAAACCCCCGCCAGCTCACGCCCCCCTTCGCCGAAGAGGGACCTTACCATGAGCACCCTGTCGGCCAGGGACCCGCTCCGCAGGAGCACCTCCTGGACTATGGCCCCACCCATGTCGGCCACCACCGCTGGAGGCACGCAGGGCACCTCCATGCCCAGGATATCGGCCAGGTGGCCCACGAAGCTGTTGGCCATGACGTTGCCCATCTCGGACAGGGCCGAGGTCTGCAGCTCGTCCAGGGCCATGGCGTCGCCCACCGTGCCGCCCAACATCAGCTCCAGGAGATCGCGTACGGTATCCGGAGGGAAGATCAACACCGTCTGGCAGCCGCCCCGGCCGTGAAAGGCCAGGTATACGCCCACTACAGGGGCTTCTGGACTGCCCAACAACGTCGAGACCTCCTTCAACGACAGTTCCCGGAGCCTGAACTCAAGGGCCGCGAGCTTGCAGTTCAGCATCTGCGAGAGGCTGGCCAGGGCCCGTTGGAAGGCCACGGCCATGACGCCCTCCAGGCACTCCATGTCCCTTTCAGAGAGCAGGGGTTGGGCACTCAGCATATAGAGACCTCCGCCTTCGCCGAATAGGTCGCCCGGCCCGCAGCCTTGAGCACGGCGCCGGCATCGACGATGAGACCAACCGTGCCGTCGTCCAATATGGTGGCGCCCGAGATACACGGAGAGGTGGCACCGATGCCGCTCAACGCCTTGATCACCACCTCCTGGTTGCCGAGGGGAGCATCTACCCTGAGGCCCAGCTTGCGCCCCCCCAGGCCTATCACTACAACGTGGGCATGGCCGGGCGGGAGCTCCAGGTTGGCCGTACCCCTCAGCAGATCGGCCAACCCGAGAACCGGTACCGCGTCGTCCCGGTAGTTGACCACGGGGCGGCCTCCCACGGAGGCTATGGCCTCCCTGGGCAACCGCACCACTTCGCTCACTGCCGTAAGGGGTATGGCGTACACAACGTCTTCGGCCCTTACCAGCAGCGCCCTGATGATGGCCAGGGTGAGGGGCAGCCGGAGCTCCACCTTGGTGCCTAGGCCTGGCTGGGACTCCAGCTTGACCGACCCATTCATCCGCTCGATGTTGGACCTGACCACGTCCATTCCCACGCCCCTTCCCGAAACCTCCGTTATCTCCTGGGCCGTCGAAAAGCCAGGAGCGAAAACCAAGTCCAGGGCTTCCGAGGCTGTGAGCCGAGCCGCCGCATCGGGGCTTATGAGCCCTTTGGCCACGGCCGCCTTCTTCACCCTCTCGGGATCTATGCCGCGTCCGTCGTCCTCGACCCGGATAACTATGCTGCCTTCCTCCTGCAAGGCACCGAGCCTGACGGTGCCTTCCTCGGGCTTTCCCGCGGCAAGCCTCTCCTCGGGCGGCTCTATGCCGTGGTCCACCGCATTGCGCAGGAGATGCATGAGGGGATCGACCACCACCTCTATCACGGTACGGTCCAGCTCGGTCTCCTGGCCCTCCACGATGAAGTTCACCCGCTTGCCGGCCTTCCGGGCCAGGTCACGCACCATGCGCGGGAACCGGCTGAAGATGGTCCCGATGGGAAGCATCCGGCTCCTGGAGACCTCCGTCTGAAGGTCATCGGTTATGCGCACCAATTGGTTGGCTGTCTCCAAAAGGCCCGCCGCGCTGCTTTCATCCACACCCCGAGCAACCGTGGCTGCGATGCGTGCTAGGCGGGTGCGCACTATCACAAGTTCCCCCACCAGGTTCATCAGGTTGTCCAGCCTCTCCAGGTCTATGCGAACGGTCCGCCCGAATTTCTCCCTGCCGCCAGATCCGTTGCCCGAGGCTTTGTAGGCAGGAGCTTCTGAACCCCGCAGTTCGGGAGAGCCATCTGCCTGGGCCATGCTGGCACCCGCCTGAACCAGGCGTTCCACGGAGATCTCCTCCACCTCGTCCACCCGACACAGTTCGTCCTTCAGGCGATCGGGAGGCAGGTCCGTGGATACGAACATGGTCAACTCGCGGCCCGTGCGTTGGTTCTCGATCTCCTCCAAGGAGGGCACGGAAGCTATCAGCTCTCCTCTGGCCATGGCCTCCATGCACAGTTGAAGCTGGCGAGCGGCCGAGAATCCGCTCACGGGAGATATGCGGGCCGTTACCCGGAAAACGGGCCTTCCCTCCGCAATGAGCGCTTCTACGGTGGCCAGTTCCAGTGCTGAGAGGCCATCGTTAGGCGCCGCAGGGTAGCCGCTGGGCGCCGACCTCCCCAGCTCACCGCTCTGCGACAGGGGCTCACCCCGCGCAAGGGCCGATCGGATCCCCTTCAACCTGTCGAGCGCCTGCAGGAGATCGTCCACCACCTCCGTCGTGACGGCCATCTCTCCCCTGCGGATCCTGTCCAGCAGATCCTCCATGGCATGGGCCAGCTCGGCCATGGGCGCCACGCCTGCAGTGGCCGCCGCTCCCTTGATGGTATGGGCGGACCTGAAGACCCTGTTCAGCAGGTCCGGATCCGCACCCGCCTCCTCCATCTGTAGCAGGCACTCGTCAAGGGTCTGAAGGTGTTCGTCAACCTCCGCCAGGAACAGGGCCTTCTCTTCTTCGTTGAGGTTGGTCAGGAGAAAGTCGGACATAGAAGCTCACCGGGCGGGAACATGGGCACAACTAAGCCACTCTCTCCACAGCCGGAGCCTCCGAGTGTTCGACCTCGCGGAGTACGTGGTCCAGGTTGACGAATATGATCAGCCGGCTGTCGACCCTCAGGATGCCTTTCAGGTATTCCGTCTTGGCCGTTGCCACCAGGTCCGACGGCCTCTCGACGGCATCGGCGGAAAACCGAAGCACCTCGGTCACGGAGTCCACGGCCATGCCCACGATCTGGTCGGCTAGGTTGACGACCACGATGCGGCCGTTGGACATATCGACGGAGCCGGGGAAACCCAAGCACCGCCGAAGGTCGATGACAGGCACAACCTTGCCCCGCAGGTTTAGCACGCCCATCACGTAGTCTGGACTGCCCGGCACCGGGGTAATGTGCTGCATGCGTATGATCTCCTGCACCCTGGAGATCTCCACACCGTAGTGCTCGCCGCACAGTTGGAATACCACAAGCTGTCCCTGCATTGTCCTTATACCTCCCTGAAGGCCAGATGTATCTCGAAGGTCCCGAAGTTCCCCTGGAGGGGCACCACCAGCCGCCGCAGAGATAAGGTAGAGATGCGCGTTGGGCCATTTCCGTTCACGATGGCAGGCGGCGATATCTGAAAGGGCCACCCGGCCTGTGCCAGCGAGGTAGCCGCCCTGCCCGTGATGACGTTGCCGAGCTCCGCTATGCCGCTGAGCCCTAGATTGTCCAGCTCCGTAACGGGCTCGCCGGTCATGGCCGAAAGCAAGTTGAGGGCTGTCTCCTTGTCCAAGGTGTAGATGGCCAGACCTTCGAGCTTACCCGTCATGCCCACGACCACCCCTATCCCTCGAGCCGCGATGGGCCCCGTCTCAACCCTAGGCGCCCCCATGTTCACCGAAAACCCTGTCTCGGCGGACAGGACGCCCTTTGCCGATCCTAGGAAGGCATTCACTATCTCTGCTTTCACCTCCAAAACCCCTCCCTCGCCTGGTGCACGGCCATCCCTGCCCGTGGATGGGCCGCTCGTCTCGGGTGTACAATGAAGGCCCAAGGAGATATTCGACATGGCGCGGTCGGACTCTCAAGTACGAAGTTACTTACCTACAGGGCGCGTGTTCCTAGCCCTTTTCGGTACCACCCAAATTGCAGTCTGGGCGCACTAGCCGCCATCGATCCCCCATGAGTACTACGCCCGTCCCATGTGCCAGGGTCCTTCTGCCCCAGCCGCAACTACCTGCAGAGGTGGTTCGCAGGGCCAACAGGTTCAGGGTCGAAGTCCTCTTGGACGGGCCGATCTCTGCCTACCTGCCCAACAGCGGACGGATGAGGGAGCTGATCTACCCCGGAGCGAGGGCCTATGTTTCGCCCGCAGCCCGAAGGCGTGCAAGGACTAGCTACGACCTGCTGTTGGTAGAGCAGGGTGACCTGCTGGTCTCGGTAGATTCGCGCCTGCCCAACCAACTGGTGGCCCAGGCCCTCCAACACCGCTGCCTGCCCGAGGTGGGGAAGCCGACAAGCGTCCGGTCTGAAGTCAGATGGGACCGGAGCCGCTTCGATTTCGCCCTCAGCTGGGGTCTCCAGGAAGGTCTGCTGGAGGTAAAATCCGTCACCAAGGTGGTCGACGGGGTAGGCCGTTTTCCGGACGCAGTGACCTCCCGGGGAGACCGTCACCTCAAGGAGTTGATGGTGGCACGCAGCCGCGGCTTGCGGGCGATCGTGCTCTTCGTGGTCCAGAGGGCAGACGCCCAGGCCTTCGGACCGGACTGGGAGGCTGACCCGCTCTTCAGCGCCACCCTGGTCCAGGCGTCGGCCGCCGGAGTAGAGATATACGCCCGAAGGTGCCGCGTCTTTCTCCACCAGGTTCAGCTCGAAGACCCTCTCCCTGTAGAGATCTAGGAGGCTTCGATGGCTTCGGAAGTGATCGTTCGCGTCATCAGGGACAACGTCACGGAAAGCTATCACCGCGGTTCCCTGGCCGTGGCCGATGCCCAGGGCAACCTGTGGGGATATATCGGCGAACCCGAGGCCACGGTACTGATGAGATCGGCCATGGCTCCCTTCGTAGCCATGTTGTTGGTGGAAAGTGGAGCAACCCAGAGGCTGGGCATCGGCGATGACGAACTGGCCCTGGTGGCCGGAGCCCACAGCGGCGAGGCGGAACAGGTCGGAGCTGTGAGGTCGATCCTCTCGAAGGCGGGGCTCCGAGAGGAAGACCTTGCCTGCACGCCCTCCATGCCCCTCCACGGTCCCACGGCACTGAGGTTGGCGTGCCAGGGGGAGATCCCCCGCCCCATCCTGTGCCCCTGTTCGGGCAAGCACGCGGGCATGCTGGCCCTGTGCTCCCACTACAGCTGGCCCGCTCAAGGGTACCTGGCTCCTCAACACCCAGTCCAGCAGTTGATAGCCACCACCGTGGCCGAGCTGACGGGCCTGCCGGCAGAGCGGCTGACAACGGCCTACGGATCCTGCGGTGCACCAACCCTTGCCGTCCCGATCTACGCCCTGGCTACCGCGTACGCAAAGCTGGCATCGGCACGATCCACCGCCGGAGCAGGCCGAGAGCGCAGTTTGCACAGGGTGGCCTCGGCCATGAGGGCCCACCCGCGCATGGTGGCCGGCAGCGGCAGGTTCGATACCGACTTGATCGAGCTCTCCCAAGGAGAGATCCTGAGCCGTCAGGCCGGAGAGGGCCTGCAGTGCCTAGCCCTTACCAGCAAGGGGTTGGGCCTCGCCCTGAAGATCGACGACGGGTCCCACCGGCCCACGGCCCCGGCCGTTTCCTCCCTCCTGGCCAGCCTCGGGCTGGCGGATGACCAGACCCTTGCCAGCCTCCGGGATCGCCACTTCCCCACAGTGCGGGCAACCGACGGCAGGATCGTTGCTCAGATCGTTCCAGAGATCAGCCTCAAATGGCTGCCTCCTCGGCCGGAGCCCTAGGGCCCCATTGAAGCAACGATCTTCTCTCGACGTAGGCAAGGATCACCGCCCCCAACGTCAGGGCAAGGGTCACCACCGAGACCGCCACGTTGACCACCGGAACCACCGAGAGGGCCGTCAAGATCACGACCCCCAAAATCAGCTCAAGGACCATCCTAAGCCTGGGACGGGAAGGACCCTCGACCTTCAAGAGCTTCAGTATGCCCCCGCCAACGGCCATGCCAACGACTACGTTTCCCAAGGAAAGCACGAAGGCGAAGGCAGCAGCTAGTACGGCTGTCGCCATCACCCCTCCGATCACTATGGTCATCAGCAGCAGCACAAGGAGCAGCAAAGGGATCACGATGAGGGCCAGTATCCCAAGCCCAAAGGAGGGCAGAAGCCGCCTCAAGGCCACATCTGCCACGGCGGCAGCCGCCGCGGGAAACAGGACTATCAACAGGAAACCCAGAAGCAAGGGCGCCACCATGGACTTCAGCCTGTCCACGACGACGGATCCCACTGACCGCTCGACGGTGCGGCCGTTGGGCCGAGCCACCCTCTCCACCGCGCCCGAGATCTGGGCTCCCGGCGCAATGCTGGGTTCGTTCTCGGACGAGTAAGTAAGCCCCCGATCCAGCCTTGCCGTCGCCTCGATCTCCAGCTGGGAGGCATCCACCCTGGCCGGCCCCCCTATCCGTCCTGATATGGTCACCGAGCTCCCTGCAGCCTCCAGACGTCGGCCTACGGTGCCACCTATCTCGAGATCGCCGCCCGCCACCAAGGCATCTCTCTCCACGGTGCCTTCCTTGCTGATCCATAGGTCATTGCCAGCAGCCAAGATATCCCCCGTTACCCTTCCGTTGACCCTCACCGACTGGCCCACAGCGCGCACGGTGCCGTACACCACACCGTTGGGTCCCACAATCACCTCCTGTGCTACCGCCATCACCGTGCCGGTGACCGGCGCGTTGATGTACACCCGCTGGGCCAGGGCAAGGACATCCCCTCTGACAGGATGGCCTATCTCTAGGGTAGGACCGAAAAAGTAAAGGTCGTCCTCCACGGGCGCCGAGGGAGCCTCCGACACGATGCTGGCGGCCCTGCCGTCAGCAGCCGCTGAATGCAACATAGCTACAGCCAAAAAGAGGGCCGCGCACGCGGGCAGGAGGTACCTAAAGACAGCCCTGAGGTAAGGCGGTCCACTGCCGCGCCTAGGGGCTGGGCACACAGCAAAAAACATAGTTCTCCCTCCCTATCTGCAAAACGTAGGGGAATTATATCCAAGGCGAGGAGCGCGCCACACAAGCAACCTGATCTGTGAAGGCCAGCTTATAATCTTTTGCCGGTTGTCTGCACCCGGTAGATTGGGGATAACATGGATAAGCTTGAAGCCCTCTCGCGGTGCGAGCTCTTCCAGGAACTATCCACCAACGAGCTGAGCACCCTGGCCCAGAGCTTTAGACAGCGCCGCTACCTCCGCGGTCAGGTGGTGTTCCTCGAGGGCCGCCCCGCAGAAGTTGTGTGCGTGGTGGCCTCGGGGAGTGTGAAGCTCACCCAGGACACTCTGGAGGGCCATGAACTGATCCTTCGCGTCGTCCATCCGGGAGAGGCCTTCGGGGCCGTTGCGGCCCTGATCGGCGACGTGTACCCGCTTACGGCCGTGGCCCGGGAGGACAGCACTGTGCTCTGCTGTTCAGCCTCCCGCTTCAGGGAGTTGGTGGAGGATTACCCCTCAATAAGCCGCAGGGCGCTCCGTATCGTTTCCGCCAGGCTGCGGGAGGCCTTTGCGCGCATACGGGAGCTGTCCCTGGAGCGGGTGGACCGCCGCATCGCTCGGACCCTTCTGAGGGCCGCCGACGGGAACCTCCACAGGCCCGGCGGACCCGTTGTCAGGCTCACCCGGCAGGAGCTGGCGGAACTGGCGGGAACCACCCTCACGACGGCGAGCCGCACCGTTGCCCGATTCCACCGGCTCGGAGTGGTGAGAGCAGGCCGGCAGAACATCTCGATCCTTTCCGTCGACGGTCTGCGCGCCATAGCCGAGGAGAGCGAGACCAGGGAAGGTTGGCCCTCGGTAACCGCGGGGCTTCTGCCCTAACCTCTGCCGCCCTTTTGGGCCAGGATCAGCTGAAGGCCGGCGGGGGAGAGGGGATGGAAGACGATCCCTACCAGGCCGGCCGATTTCATCCACATGCGGAAGTCTAACTCCGAAGAGACTGTTCCACTGTCGCCCTGGAGCGAGAGGGCCAGTTGGACAAGGGTGGCCCCGAACCCAGTATCCCTCACCCAGTCTAAAACGCCCAACCCGCCATGTCGGGCCAGGCATCGGGTCGCCGAGAAGAAGAGCATGGAGTTCTCCTGCCAGCCCCGATGGGCTGTTACCTCCACCAGAGCTACCAAACCAAAGTTGCCCAGCAGCTCCGGGCCAGGCGTCCCGCTCACCACGCTCACGCGAAAGCCGGCCCTGCGGAACCCGCCTTCCACCACTCCCGTTGGGTCCCCTACCACCAGCACCTCCCTCGCCTTAGGGAACCTCTGCCTGGCCAAATTCACAGCCGTTTCGACAGCCTCGCCCCGGAGTGCTCTCGTCGGTAACTCGCCCAAAGGCCTACGTAGGCCCTCGAGGATGGTATCCCTCGAGAACACACCCCAGTCTTCCATGCCCAGGATGTCCGCCCGAGGCCCTCCAGGCCCTGCTCCCTGTGCAGGCGGCAGGTAGAAGCCCTCATCGGCATCCCCTGCAAGGTGCCCGAGGGCAGCAAGCGCATCACACAGGCTGGCCAAGGGTCTCTCGCGAAGGCCAAGGGCCTGGGCCATAGCTAGAGGCCTGAGGGTACGGCCCGCCAGAAGGTCCAGGATCCCCGCAGCCCTAGCCGCCTCCAGGAGTTCCCCTTCCAGATCTTCACTAGGCCCCTTGTCACTCACAATTAGAGGATACCGCTAGGAGCTCTATCCTTGTGCGTCGGTCCGCTGCTTCCCTCGGTGCATACCATCGAGGACAAGCCCAATGATGACCCCTAGCCTGACCGCCGCTTAGCAACCACGATGAGCCGGTGCGAGTACACCCCATCGGGCACACAGGTTATAAGCGTCAGGGTCTCATCCGGGGTCGGATCCATCACCGACGTCTCGGAGGGGAGGACAACCTTGGTCTCCACCACCTGGTAGAGATAGACGTCGCCGAGGGTGAAGAGGATTATCCCATCGCCCACCCTGACCTCAGGCAGGCGCTTGAAGACGGAGCCCTCGGTCGGATGGCTGACGTGGCCCGAAAGCACGACGTTGCCCGGCCCGCCCGGCAGGCCGGTACCCAGGTGGTACCCGACCGCGTGGTCGGCCGTCTGCCAGACGAGCCTGCCCTGACGGTCGTAGACCGTCTCCACAGTTACTACCTTGCTGTCCAGCCCGATGGACGGCATCACCAACCGGACAGGGGCGGAGACGAGGTAAGGGCTTCCCGGCTGGGGCGCATAGGGATCCGATGGAGGGGGTTGAGGGACCGTATCCACAGGTGCCGTGGTGGGAGCAGGTGAGGGAACCGCCGGCACGGCCTCTCGGGCCGCAGCGCCCGACGGCTGAAGGCCCAGGGGCCATGCCATGGCAAGGGCAAGGCCAACGGCCACCCCAACAAAGGAGCCTACAAGCAACATCGCGACAGAGCGCATCAGACGGCCCTGTCCACAAAGGCCGATCCCTGACCAAGGCTCGGCCTGTAGGTATCCAGCAGGGACCTGGCCCGGGCCGTTTCGTGAAGGGCCACGGCGATACGATCCAGCAGCCTCCGGGCCTCCTCCACGAAGCGGGCGTCCATCTCCGCCAGGAGCTGAGCCTGCTGGGGATCCAGTCGGCCCGCCTCGGCGATGAGTCGCTGCCGATCGGCCAGCAGGTGGTCGAGTTCATCGAAGCGGAACTCCCTCAGGAGTTCCAGAGCCCTGGAACTGCAATTGGCCAGCCGCTCGAAACTGCCCACCGTCAGGACACCCCCAACAGAACACGGCTTTCCACCGCGTCGCTGGCACGCGCAGCCGTCTCCCAGGCCGGCAACAGCTCCTGCAGATAAGACAGCACCTCCCGCACCGGCTCCGGGTCCTTGCGGAGGTTTGCCTCTATGAGGCGCCCCAGCATGTAGTCGTAGATAGCAGACAAACTTGAGGCAACCTCACCTGCCTCCGGGTTCAGCGTGGCTCTAAGCTCCAGCAGGATCTCCTGAGCCCTTAGGAGGGCCGTATGGGACAGCTCGATGTTTCCCTGATCCATGGCCGAACTGGCGATCGAAAGGAACCTGACAGCTCCTTGGTATAAAAGGACCACAAGCTGTCCTGGCGTGGCTGTCTCGATCTGGGTTTTCCTGTAGCTGCTGTAAGGATTGTCCACCATGTCCCCCTCCCCGCTATCCGGTAGTGCCGGTAAGGTTCGAGAGCTGGAGCATCAGCTGTGCGCTCTGGGCCTGATACTGAGCCAAAATGGATTCCAGCCTGGCAAACTGTTGGCGCAGCAGCGCTTCCCTGGCATCTATCCGGTCCTGAAGCACTTTCATGCGGGTGTCTATGTCCCTCAGCTCGCGGTCATAGGCATCCATCTTGGAGGCCATCAGCCCGTTGGCGGCCAGCACCTGGCCCAGATAGTCCGACAGCCTCACGAAGGCCCCCATGCTGTCCACAGCGACATCCAAGTACTGCGTCGAGTTGGTCAGCGTGGCATCGGCCGTAAGGGTAACCCCTGGGATGAGGGTGCTGTTAGTGCCCCCTGGGGCTATGGTTCCAGAAACAGTAGGCCCAGGCGTGCCACCCGTAGGGGTGAAGTAGGCGGTGATGTTGCCCGAGGCATCCGTAGTGATGGTGTAGCGCCCGCTTTGGCGCACGCCGATGGGACTGCCCGATGCCGAGACCAGGCTGCCAGATCCCGAGAGCGTGACGTGGCTCGCGAACCCGGCGAAGAGCTCCATGACAGCGTTCGGGTTGTCCTGCAGGGCCTTGGTCAGCTTGGCCTCATCCAGCACAAGGCTGTTGGTGCTCCCCGGCGCGCTGCCGATGGGACCTGTGCTTATCCCCACGTCGGCCAAGCTTCGGTAAGGGCCCGAGGCACCCAGCACCACATCCGTGACAATCGACCGCAGGCGGCTCTTCAGAATGGCCATGGTGGGGTCCCCGAGCAGCTTGCCCGCCGACTTGGTGTCCGGATCGTATCCGGAGTTCTTGTCGATCATGGAGGCCAGGGAGTTGAACTGCTCGACGAAGCTGCGCACCAGTCCAACCACGGAGGCGGTATCCTGGGATACGGTCACGTTCACTGGGTCGGCGCTAACCGCGTTCAACTGCAGGGTAACTCCAGGTATGACCCCTGTCACTGTGTTGGACGAGCTTGTCAACGTCTGGAAGCCGCTGCCCGTGTCCACAGCGAACTCGGCGGTCTGGCCAGCCTCCTGCACGGCTCCCAACACTCCGATAGCAGCCAGGAAGTTGCCCACATTGTCAGTCATGCTGATGAGGGCGCTGCCCGTTCGGTTCGAAGTCAGGCGCACCTTGTCCGCTATTGGGTCGTATGCCGCCGTCACTCCCGCGCCCGACGTGTTTATCCGGGAAAGGACAGAGGAAATACTGTCCGTGGGCCTGTAGCTGATGGTGACGCCGTTGATGGTGAAACTACCCGTCCCATCGGGATTGAGGCCACCGATGGGGGTGCTAAGCCTCGCCGTGGTCAACGGCTGGTTCGCCAAAGCTGTGCCCAGCATACCTATGCTCTCCAGGTAGTCCCTGCCGTTGGCGGTTACGCCCACCGAAAGACCGGTACCGGTCCCTGCAGAGCTGATATCTATCGTGTAGGCCGCGCCCGGTGTCTTCTGCGTCAGGGTTATGGAGCCATCGGCGTTGGCCGTGGCTATCACCGTCGATCCGGGCGTATTGTTTATGTCGTTGGCTATAGAGACCGCGTTGTCGTAAGAAGTGTTGGACGCCGGGGTAGCCGTCGTGACGGTGGTCACACCGTTTATGGTTATGGTGGTGGACGCCAGCGCTCCTGCCGCCACTGGACCGCCCGTCACTGTGGCAGCAATGAGGCCCTTGGGTGCAGCATCGTACAGTTTCGCCACCTGGAGGAAGTTGCTAGTGTCGCTTCCCGAGCCCAGCCGGACGGTGTATCCTGCTGGCCCCTCCAGCCTGAGGAGGTTAGGCCTCCCGTAGGCGTCGTTGGCCAGGCTGGCGGTGATGCCGAGCCCGGATGCGTTGATCTTGGCGATGATAGTGTTGTCGCCAGGTGCGTCGGTCCCGTTGGACAGCACGGTACTGCTGTCTATGCTGATCACACTGCTGCTGAAGGCGCCGGTTGTCGGGTTGTAGATAGAGATAGTAAAGGTACCGTAGGTGGGTGCCGACGCGAAGCCGGCGGAGGCCAGCGGAGCGGATGGATCGACCGCCAAGCCCACCGGGCCGGAACTGGCAACCCGGGTGGGGGTGGCCAGCCTGTTCACCACCACCCTGAAACTGCCTACCATGGCTTCGGAAGAGGCCGTAGCAGATACGGCCGAACTGCTGGCCACCGCCTGCTTCACATCTATGCCGGCCCTGAGCGTTAGCCTCGAGACCGCAGCCTGAAGGTTGAGGAGGCTGGTATTGATGGACCGAACTAGGTCCAAGGTCGTCTGGATGTCGGTCTTCTTCTGCTGGAGACGAACCAGGGGCTGTCGCTCAATGGACAGCAGCTTCTCTATGATCTGGCTGGTATTGAGGCCCGAGACGATGCCGTCTATGGAAAGGCTGCTCACCGCTCACCCACCTTACCAGTATGAAGAATGTCTGCCCTGCGCCGATGGGCCTCTAGAGCCTGCTGATAGGCCCGCAGCTCCGCGGCCATCTTCAGCACCTCCTCGGGCGGAATCTCCCTAATAACTTCTTCGCTGGCCCGGTCGACCACCTGGATCATCACCTCTCCGTCCCTGACCACAAACCTGGCATAGGTGAGAGGTACATCCAACTTCGGGGCAGGCTCGGGCCCTACCTTGTCGGCTGTCCGGCGCGCCGGCTCCCTGCCCACCTCGGCCCGGGACGAGCCCGGGTACGTCGTCGGCCTGTAGGAAGTTGTAGACACCACAGGCTTTATCTCCATGTCCCCGGCCATCTTTTCCTACACCCTACCCTCGGTCCTTGGCACAAGCCCACCGGCAGCACGGTTTAATATCGCTGGTTGTTGCTAGGGCCCGGGGATACTATGCCCCGGGCCCCCTCTGCGCCCTGCTGGTTACCTGAGCAACGCCAGCACAGCCTGAGGCGACTGGTTGGCCTGAGCGAGGATAGCTACACCCGCCTGCTGGAGGATGCTGTTCTTGGTGAAGTTGACAGTCTCGGCGGCCATGTCCACATCGCGGATGCGGCTCTCGGAAGCCGTCAGGTTTTCAGCCGCCACGCCGAGGTTGGCGATGGTGTGCTCCAGGCGGTTCTGGTAGGCACCCAGGCTGCTCCTGGTCCCCGAAACATCGTTGATGGCCTGGTCGACGCTGTTCATCAGGTCGGCGGCCGTGGTAGCATCAGGCGACGCCACGAAGGCCGTAACCGCAGCATCCAGACTGGCTGGGCCGCCGCTAACGGTACCGATAGCGGTAGCCTGCATGTCGGCAATGGTCACCGAAACGGTCTGGCCAGCGTTGGCACCTATCTGGAGCGAGATGCCCGTGGAAGCATAGGTCCCGTCCAGGAGCACCTTGCCGTTGAACTGCGTTGTGGTGGCGATGCGGTTGATCTCATCCCGGAGGGCACTGACCTCGCTGGCCACTGCGGCACGGTCATCGGCACTGAGGGTGTCGTTGGAGGCCTGGACCGCCAGCTCCCTCATCCTCTGGAGGATGGAGTGGACTTCGTTCAGGGCTCCTTCTGCGGTCTGGATGAGGCTGATGCCGTCCTGGGCATTGCGGATGGCCTGGTTCAGGCCCCTGACCTGCGCCCTCAGTTTTTCGCTGATGGACAGCCCAGCCGCATCGTCGCCAGCTCGGTTGATCCTAAGGCCTGAGGAGAGTTTCTCTATGGATTTTGCCAGGTTAAAGGCGGTTACCGAGAGGTTTCTCTGAGCGTTGAGGGCTTCTACGTTTGTGTTGATTCGCATTCCCATTTTTGGCCTCCTTTGCCTTTCTAGGTCTTAAGTTTCTGACCTGCAGATTCCTTTCTGCGGCTTACAGCCAGATTTACCGCCCGGCTGCCCAGCGTCTTGACCCTTATTAACCAACTAGCCTCCCTACTTCATCACCTCCCGGGTATATCTTCGGAAGCTCCGCCATCGGGTTTAGACCTTTTCTTTAACATCCTTCCCAGTTCATCCAGCAGCCCTGTCGCAATTCCCCCTGAAGGGGCAGCGGCCCTGCGGTTGCTGGAAGCCACTTCGTCCAACAGCTCCCCGCGCAGTACCTGCAGAGGCCTGGGAGCGGATATGCCGATCTTGACCCTGTCGCCGTCCACCGACAGCACGGTGACAACGATGTCTTCACCTATGTGGATCCTCTCCCCTGATTTCCGCGTGAGGACTAGCATAGGCGCGAGTTCCTCAGGGAGCCTGGTAGACCACGTGGCGCAGGGGATACCCGCTGTCCTCCAGGATCACCTGCACCCCCAGCCCATTGCGGCGGTTCACCACCAAGGGGGCCAACAGGTTCGCCGTCACCAGGGGCGGGTCCTCCTGGAGCGTAAGGATCGCCAGCACCAGGGCATCTCCAGGGTCTTGGAGGTTCAGCAGGCTCACAAAGGCGTCGGGGAGCTCGAACTCGTAGCCTCGCAGAAGGAGGCCGGCCATGCAGACAGGCAGAACGCGGGAGGGATCCGCATCGGGCGCCAGAAGCATAATGGGCCATACCCCTTCGGCCAACAGGGTAAAGTCCTTCCAGTGTTCGAGCCCCACAAGGCCCCTTGGAAAGTGTACGGCCATTGTGGCCGGACCTGCCTTGGAACCTTTTGTCTTCGGGCTTGTGACGATCATAGGTATCCTCACGTCGTGTGGGTTTCCGAACTCACTTGAGGAAGTCCAGGAGGCTCGGCTGTATGGACCTGGCTCCAGCGGCCAGGGCCGCCCGATAGGCCGCCTCCTCTCGGGAGAAGGCAGTTATGGCCTCGGCCACATCTATGTCCCTGCGCTTGGACAGCAGGTCCCTGAGGTTCACGTCCAGGTCGCTGAGGCGGGACACGGCGTCCTCAAGGCGGTTTACCCTGGAGCCAACCTCCGCCCTGGCGGCCAGCACGGTGTCTATTGCCGTATCGAGGGACGCTATCGAAGCCTGCACCCCCGTCGTGCTTCCCATCTGCAGGGCGTCGCGCAACTGTATCAGGGCAGCAAAGGCCGGGCCGAAGAGAGGTCCACCTGCCAGGTTCACAGCCACCAGAGCTCCTGGCCCTATCTCCCTGTAGACAACCCCGGCATCGCCGTTGTAGCTGACCGAGCTGGGCGGCCAGCCCACGGCCGAGAAGGGCGGAGCGTTGCTCTGGAACCCGCCGAAGACGTAGGCATCGCCATACTGGGAGTTGCCTACCTGTATCATCTGCTCCAGCAGCTGCTCCACCTCCCTGGAAGCTGCCTGCATGTCCTGCACCGATAGGGTCTCGTTGGCGCCCTGGACTGCCAGCTCCCGGGCCCTCTGTAGGACATCGCCAGCACTGCCGAGGATCCTGTCCACCGTGTTGAGAAGGCTGAGGGCGCCCTCGGCGTTCTCACGGTACTGGGAATTTATGTCGACGGCGCTCTGAAGGTCAAGGACGTGGGCAGCGGTCACCGGCTCCTCCGATGGCCATCTGACGCGCAAGCCGGAGCTGAGCTGGGACTGGTACTTCTCCAGCCTGGCGACGTTGCGGCTGAGGTTCTGCAGGAAGGTGTCAACGATACTGTTGCTGGTCACGCGCATGGCCGCCTACCTCCCCACAAGGCCTGTGCCGTTGATGAGCCGGTCCAACAGCTCGTCGAAGACGGTCATTGCCCTCGCCGCGGCATTGTAGGCGTGCTGAAACCTGATGAGGTTGGCCGCCTCCTCGTCGAGGGACACGCCCGACACGCTGTCCTTCTGTTTCCTGAGGTGGGAGAGGATGTTCTCTTCGCTGTCCACCATGTTCTGGGCCTCCTGCCCCCGTACCCCCAAGGAGGTTATCATGGCCCTGTAGTAGGCCCCTATAGTGGTACTCTGCCCCCCTACCGACACCGCATCCCGGGCGAGCCTAGCTATGGCCAGGGCAGTGCTGTTGTCCCCAGGTGCAGAGGGATACCCCGAAGCGGCAATGTTGTTGAGATCGGTCTGCATAGGTGATGCCAGGGCCATGTCGGCAGCGCCTGTGCCAGTAAAGAAATCCAGCCCCGTGGAACCGTTGAGGCCGTAGCCTGACCGATGCCGCAGGTTCACCTCGGCCATGACAGCCGAAGCCAGAGCGTCCAGGTCGGCCCGCTGTTGGGCAAGAAAGCCGTCCCTGAAGTCCAGGTTGGCTCCTACCTCGCCTCCGCCTGGGTCGATGATCTGGCCGTCGGACGCCCACGCCAGCACCGCGCTGCCCACGGCATCGGCCCTAATGGCCACGAGGTTGGTCCTGTCGCCGCTTACCAATGCCCGGCCGTCCACGAAGACGTCCAGAAAGCCGTTGGGCCTCTCCTGATAGCTGATCCTGAGCAACCCGCTAAGTTCGTCCAACAGGAGGTCCCGCTGATCGCGGAGATCGTTCGCCCTGTTGCCAGTCACCTCCACCTTGGAGATCTGGAGGTTGAGAGCCGCAATGCGGTTCGCCAGGGAGTTGACCTGGTCTGCCTTTACCTGGAGGTCGTAGTTGATGCTGGCCCTGACATCGTCGAGTTGGGAGGCCAGGTGGTTAAAGGTCGCCGCCAGACTGGCACCCTGCTCCCGCACGTAGGCCCGGACGGCCTGGTTCTGGGGATCGGTGCTCAGCTGCTGCCAAGCGTTCCAGAAACGGTCCAGCTGGGCCGACAGGGCCCTGTCGCTGGGTTCTCCGAAGACGACCTCCACCTTGCGTATGATCTCCTGGGCTACCTGCCAGTAGCCCTGTCGCAGGAGCTCCCCTCTGATCTGTAGGTCCAAGAAACCGTCCCTTATGCGGCGGATCTGGTCGACCTCGACGCCGGTACCGATCTGGCCAGGAACCACCAGCCGTGTGAAGGCAGGAAAGGGGAAAGGCGTCGACGGTACCATGTGGACGTCCTGCCGGGAGAACCCCTCCGTGTTGGCATTGGCAATGTTGTGGTTGGTGACGTCTATGGCCATCTGCTGAGCCATGAGGGCTCTGAGGGCGACGTTGATGCCGAAGAAAGCCGATGACACGCGCCTATGCCTCCCTGTCGACTAGGCGGCCGCCGAGGGCGTGGGCTCCAGCCAGCCTGCCCTCCTGGCCATATTGGAACCCGACCTGTGACAGACTCAGCAGGAAGTCGATGGTCCCTCGCGTCACCCGCAGCTGCTGTCTCAGCATCTCCGCGTTGGCGCGGCTGAGGCTCGCCACATCCTCGAGCTCTCGCTTCAGCCTGTCCGCCCGCTCCCAGAGCGCCTCCCTCACATCGGGGAAGGCCTGGGCCACATCGCTCAACACGCTGCCTCCCATGCCCTGGGCCTCCAGCCACTCGCTCCGGCGTTGGTCCAGCTCTTTCATCTCGGCCACGAGGCCCATCTTGCGGCTCACGGCCGACAGGAGGCTATCCACATCGCCTGAGACCATGGCCCTCCGCTCGGCAGATAGGGCATCCCGCATCCGTCGTGCCACATCTATCTGTTGATCCAGCAGCTTGATGAGCGAGCGCACATCTCTACTCTTGCCAGCCATGCTCCCGATAACCTCCCTGTGCGCCTATCCTTCCAGCATCTTCCTGGCAACCTCGATGGCGGGCACGTGGTAGGTTCCCGCCTCCACCTTCTGTCTGAGCTCATCCACCTTATGGGAGCGAAAATCGGGCATATGAGCCACCATTGCCCTCAGCCTGGCCATCTCCTTGGCCTGGGCCGAGATCTCTACCTCCTCCTGGGGACGGATTGTCTGGATGGCGTTCGAATCGGCCCTATGTCGAACCTGGTCAACGGCCGGATGTTCCCGGACCTGCCCGGAAGTAACTAATTGCTGTGGCGAAACCTTCTCTACGGTCATTCCTCACCTTCCACAGATTTCACAGGCCCCCGCTGAAATATCGTTTCCGATTATCGACAGCGCCAGATCGCCAGTTTAGGGCTATTTCCTGAGGTTTGCCGCCATGCCAACCATTTCGTCCAGAGCCTGGAGGGCCCTCAGGTTCAGCTGATATGCGCGCTGGGCAACTATCATCTGGGTGAACTGCTCCGAAAGGTCCACGTTGGAGCCCTCGAGGAAACCCTGGACGACGGTGCCGAGGCCACCCGTCCCAGGTGTACCCGGAACCGCCGGGCCGGAGGCCTCGCTTTCCAGGTAGAGTCCGTTGCCAAGCCCCACCAAACCATCGGGGTTGGCAAAGATTGCCAGCTCCACCCTGCCGCCCTCCACCCTCTGGCCCGTGGCCGGATCCACGGCCGTCACGGCCCCGTCAGATCCGACGACGATGTCCCGAGCCCCGACGGGCAGTCTGACACCTGCCAAGGGATACCCGGAGGCACTGACGAGCCGCCCCGAAGGGTCCAGGTGGAAGGCCCCGTCCCTGCTGTAGGCATAGCCTCCCGTGGGCAGTTCCAGACGGAAGAACCCCTGCCCAGCTATGGCCAGGTCCGCCGGGTTGCCCGTGGCTTCCCAGGGGCCCTGCCGGAACAGGTGCTGCATACCCGCGAGGGTCACACCCGTCCCCAGATCAATACCTTCCCGTACGGTGCCAGCAGCCGTGGGCCTCTCCCACGAGACCCGAACATAGGGCAAATCCTGCAGGGAAGGGCGCATGGCCTTGTAGCCGGAAGTCCGAAGGTTCGCCATGTTGTGTGCCACCACATCCATGACCTGTTGTTGAGCCCACAGACCAGCTGCCGGAATGGCGAAAAGCGAAATCATAGCGCCTCCTAAGCTGTCCTGCCTACGTCGTTGACGCTCCTACTCAGTATTTCGTCCTGCATCTGCAGTAACCGCAGGCTCGCTTCGTAAGATCGGGTCGCCGCCATCATGTCGACCACCGCCTGTGCCAGGTCTACATTGGCCATCTCCAGGAATCCCTGATTGACCGCCGAGTTGGCCGGAGGTTGGCCCTGGCCTGTGGCCTCGAAGAGGTTGGCGCCCACCTTCCGCACCTGCCCAGGCTGGAACTCCGTGAGCAGTAGCCTGCCGATCTGCTGGCCGCCCACAGCGATGGTGCCGTCGCCGCTGACCAGGACCTCGCCCTCCGGGAGCTGAACCGGCCCGCCCTCGCCCAAAACAGGGTATCCGGAGGAGTTCACGAGAAAGCCCTGGGCATTTCTGGAGAAGCTACCGTCCCTGGTGTAGCGGACTCCCTCAGGGGTCTGTACGGCGAAGAAGGCGGGGCCTGAGATGGCAAGGTCCAGCGGCCTACCGGTATCCACCAGGGCACCCTGGGCTAGGTCGACCATAGGTGGTGGCGCCGCGACCCCCGTGCCCAAGGCCCCGACCCACGCAGGCTGGCCATCGAACAGCCTGAACAGATCCAGAGCAGGGTACTCCTCCAGGCTGGTGATGTCCTGACGGTAGCCAGGGGTATTGAGGTTGGCCAGATTGTTGCTGATAGCCAACTGCCTGGCCATCTGGGCAAGAAGCCCCGAAGCCGCCGAGTATATGCCGCGTATCATCTGTCCCTCCTCATCGCGTGGTGCATCAGGCCCACGGCCACGGCCCCAAGCACCAGGGTCGCCCCGAGGGCCACGGTCAGGACCGAGCGCATATCCGGAGCTCCCTGAGGCTGGGCTGCAGGGACCTTGATCTCCACCGGACGGGGCGTATCGGCTGTGGAGCCCCCTGTCTTGGGAAGATCCGCTGGCACCTGAGCACCCTGCGAGAGCCCAACAGGCTTCGGGAAGAAGCCCGCTATGGAGTGCTTGGGCGACGGTGCCGAAGGGTTCGAACCCGCCACCTCCACGGACAGCAGGAACAGGTTGTATCCCTTGTCAGGTATCTGCTGATAGTCGCGGGAGAACCGCACAATCCCGTCCTTTGTATCGGACACGGGTCCGACAGCAAACAGCTCTCCGCTCTCGGTGTTGATCAGCCAGCCGTAGTAGATCTCGCCCGAGAGGGCTTCCAGGCCTAAGGCATCAACCTTCACGTATGCCTCGCCAATGGACACCTCCGCTATTCCGGTCGCGTCTTTCGGGCCCCAGTTGGAAACGCCCTGGATATAAGACAGCGGTATCTTCACGGGAACCCCGTTGGCGCTGGCGGTGGAGAACCACGCAGCCGCCCAGATAACGGCTGTCAGGACTATCAGTTTCTTCACAGCCTTTCCCCCGATGCCTCCATGGAATACAGTTCCTGCAGTCTCATGACCAGCTCCATCTCTGCCCTGGACCTGCCTGTCCTGCGGGCCGCCTCCACGGGATCGCCAACTACGGCAACGGGCTCCGCGCTCTGGCCTGCAGAAGCCCTCGGGGCCCTGGTGCCAGCCCTGACCTGACTCGCCACCAGAGACCTGATCTCCTCAAGCCTCCTCCTCACCTCGTCCATCTCGCTCTCGAGGGACGACTGCTGGGGCATCAGTGCAAGCCTGGCATCGATGGCCTTGATCTTTTTGTCCAACTTCTCGAGGCGATCCTTGGTCTGGAAGTAGTACCAAACTACCAGGACAGCAAAAAGCACTTGCAGGGCGATCAGGGATATCTCGGTCGTCATCGGCCTCTCCTCGATGCATACGGTCTTTCGGGCACGAAGCGGTGCAGCCTGGTGCGCAGTCGTAGCACGGCCCTGGCATGGAGCTGCGAAACCCTGGACTCGCTCACCCCCAGCACCTCGGCTATGTCTTTTAAGGTAAGGTCTTCGTAGTAGTAAAGGGTTATCACCAGGCGCTCCCGCTCCTCCAGGGAATCGATGGCCCGGGCCAGGGCCTTGAGCATCTCCTCGCGCTCCAAGCCGTCCAGGGGATCTGTCGTCCCATGGTCCCGGGTGGTATCCATAAGGGTGAGCTCGTCATCGTCGCTATCGCGGCTCAGGGGAGAATCCAGCGAGAAGGTGATGTAGTTCACCTCCCCGATCATCCGAGCGACGGCATCCACGTCCACGCCCAAGGCGTCTGCCAGCTCCGCGTCGTGGGGTGGCCTGCTCAGCTGCTGTTCAAGCTCCCTGTAGGCACGTTCCAGTCGTCGGGCTCGCTGGCGCACGCTCCGAGGCACCACGTCGAGGCTGCGCAGGGCATCTATGATGGCGCCTCGGATCCGGCTTATGGCGTAGGTCTCGAACTTGACCCCCCTGGAGGGGTCGTACCGGTCCACGGCCATCATGAGGCCCACAATGCCGTAGCTCAGGATGTCATCGGGCTCCAGCACAGGGGGCAGCACCAGCGCCATACGGCCCAGGACGTACTTCACGAGGGGCGCGTACTGCAGCACTATCTGCTCGCGCAGCTTCGGGTCCCTGCTTTCCCAGAACCTATCCCAGAGCTCCCTGCCGTCAATCGCAGCCGTTTCGCTCATCTCCCACGCTCTCCGTTATGCCTTGGCCGACCTTCCGTCCTCGGAGGGAAGGCGCACATCCACCAACGAACCCTTTTCCTCGTGCTGCTTGGGCTGAGTCCTGAGCATATCGACCACATAGACCACAGCCCAGCCGAAGAGGGCAACGGCCGCGAAGGACAGGATGCCCCTGATAAAGGCCGGCCCCTCGGCCGACCCAGCCGTGAGGCTTAGGCCTGCCACAACGATCCCCGTGCCCACGGCCGCAACCAGCACCCAACTCAGCGCCCCATCTCCCATCTGTACACCTCCTTACCTAAGACCCTTTCGCCGCAGCTCCCTGAGGAAGCGGAAGAGACCGCGTATTATGGCGTCCTCCTCCCGCCAGCTGAGCGACACGAACTGGCATCCATAGCGGTGTTTGGTTCCGTGCATGTCCTGATGGTCCTCCGTGCGCACCACCTCCAGATCGGTGCAGAACCTGCCCGCCCATTGCAGGGTAAAGTCAACGCTGAGGACCGTGCCGATATCGAGCCTTTGAGGAACCTCCAGCAGCATTCCCCCTGCACTGAGGTCCACCACCCTGCCTCGGAGCGTGGTGCCGGTGTCCTTGATGGCCAGGGTATGGATGACCACAGGCGGATCCTGAACCCGGAAGAACCGCCTCCGCTGCACCCTCTCCGGCTCCCCAAAGTCGCCGATCCAGGTGATAGGCACAGGCTGCAAAACCTCTCCCACGACGCGGCCCTGCAGCTGAAAGATGGCATCCTTCACAGCAAGAACAAGCCAAACCCGGTAGCCCACAGGCAGCCTCACCAGCCCGGTGCTGTCGCTGGGGGTGGCCACGGCCACGCGGTCAGGCCGAAGGTCTTCCACCCGCGAACTATAGAAGGCCTCTCTACCGCCGCCGGCCACCTTCACCTGCACCTTCTGATTGATTGCGAGGAGGCTGCTGACATCAGCCATCACGCCCCGGTCCCAATATCAGCTCGACAAGGGTTTCAACCTGAGCCGTCTGCAGGTCGTCTGGCACCTTGGGGCCCCGGCTCAGGAAGGTTGCTGGAAGCCCCTTCTCCTGCAGGAAAACAAGAAGCGGGCCTAGAGCCCCGGCTTCATCGAGCTTCGTAACCACCAGCCCGTAAAGGGGCACTATAGCGAAGGCCTCCAGGCAAGCCGCCATCTCTTCCTTCTGACTGACAGCAGGAATCGTCAGAAGCACCACCTTCTCTCCCACGGCCTCTAAGAAACCCCTCAGCTCGGACAGCTGGTCGGAGTCCCGCGGATTCCTGCCAGGCGTGTCCACCAGGACTGTGCCGCGTCCCCTGTACCTGGACACCAACTGGGCCAGTTCCGCTGGGGAGTAGGCCGTTTCACAGGGAACGCCCACCAGGTCGGTAAAGGCCCTCAGTTGGGCCGTGGCTCCGGGTCTGTGGGTGTCCGCATTGACAACGGCCGCCTTCTTGCCCTGAAGGGCCAGGCCCACGGCCAGCTTGGAGATAGTTGTGGTCTTGCCCGACCCCGTCGGTCCGGTGACGAAGATCACCTGCCGGCGGGAAAGGTCCAAAGGCCTTGCGGGCGGAATGCTCCCAGCAAGGAACTCCGAGGCCAAACTGCGCACCCGAGACTCCTGCCGAGCCTCGTAAGGCGAGAGCTCGTCCCGCACCCTGAGCACCAACTGCCTTGCAAGAGGTTCGGGGTATCGGTGGGCCACCAGGATCCCGTAAACTTCGCGGATTGGTTTCGGGAGCAGGGCCACATCCTCGAAGGATGGCTGAGCGCTTAGACGCTCCACAGCCTGCCTTAGGGAGAGCACCTCCGCCAGAAGCTCGGAGATGGCCCGGGCCTCCCGCGATCGGTCGCCGTCTCCGTCGGTACCTGCTACGACCTGCACGACGGACCGGCCCATGAGGCCCATGAGCCCGCGGGCCTTTCGGCGGCGCGTCTCATAGATGTAGGCCTCAGGGCCCAGCTCGGACCTTACTTTACGGAATGCTTCCTCGACCGTTGGGGCTTCGAACACCTTACTCGCGACCATCCTTCAACTCCACCAGTCCCATGTTTTGGATCCTCGTCTTCGGCTCGATCTCAGGCGGCGACAGAACCACCAGGTTGGGCAGGAACCTCTCCAGCGTGCGCCTCAGGGCAAGCCGCAACCTGGGCCCAACTAGCAGGATGGGCTGGTACCCGCTTGCAGCCATACGCTCCATATGGGAGGCCACTGCCTGCAGCAAGGCCTCGGCGAAGGACGGCTCCAGAACCACCACTACCCCGCCTTCGGTGACTTGGACCGAATTCATGAGCCTCTGCTCCAGCTGGGGCGACAGGGAGAAGACGGGGATGCTTCCGCTTGCGTCCCGATACTGACTGGTGATCGTCCTAGACAGGGCATGCCTCACGTACTCCGTCAGCAGGTCGGTGTCCTTTGTGGTGCGAGCATGGGTGGCGAGGGTCTCCAGGATCGTCACCAGGTCGCGGATGGGCACCCTCTCCCTGAGCAGGTTCTGGAGCACCCGCTGGACATCAGTGAGGGAGAGCAGGTCCGGAATAAGGTCCTCCACGACCGCTGGGTACTCTTGCTTCACGTGGTTTATCAGGTTGGCCACCTCCTGCTTGCCCAGGATGAGGTGGGCATTGCTCCGGATCACCTCGGTCAGATGCGTGGTGATCACAGCGCTGGCGTCCACCACCGTATACCCAGCGACCTCCGCCCTGTCCCGCTGGTTGGCGGAGATCCAGAGCGCGGGCAGGCCGAACACGGGCTCCTTGGCGGGAATCCCCTCGATCTCCTCCGAGGCGGTTCCGGAGCTCATGGCCAGGTACCTGTCGGGCATGACCGTGCCCCGGGCCATCTCCACGCCGCGTATCTTGATCACATAGGTGTTGGGGTCCAGCTGCAGGTTGTCGTGCACGCGTATCATGGGCATAACTAGCCCGAGCTCGGCAGCCAGCTGACGCCGAACCAGGGATATACGGTTCAGGAGTATGCCGCCCTGCTCCACATCCACAAGGGGAACCAGCCCGTAGCCGATCTCCATCTCCATGGGGTCGACCCTCACCAGGCTGAGCAGGTTCTCCTTCTCGGGGGCCGCGGGCTTGGGGGTCGCCGGCTGGCTGAGGACCGACACCCTACGGCTCAGCCAGAAACTGGCCAGCCCAAGGGCAACTGCTATCGCGAAGAAGGGAAGCTTCGGAAGGCCGGGCACCAGCCCTAGGGCCGCCAAGAGCGCCGCCACTATGGCCAGGGCCCGAGGGTTGGCCAGGATCTGCCCAGCCATATCGCGCCCCAGGTTGGACTCCGACGCGGCCCTGGTCACGATGATGCCGGTGGCCGTAGATATGAGCAGGGCAGGGATCTGGCTCACCAGCCCGTCGCCTACGGTCAGCAGGGTGTAGGTCTGCAGGGCCTGCATAATGTCTAGGCCCCTCTGGACGATGCCGATGATGAGCCCACCGAAGATGTTGATGAGGATGATCACTATCCCCGCTATGGCGTCGCCCTTAACGAACTTGGACGCGCCGTCCATGGCACCGTAGAAGTCTGCTTCCTGCTCTATGGCCTTGCGCCTGGCCCTGGCTTCTTTTTCGGTGATCAGGCCTGCATTGAGGTCGGCGTCTATGCTCATCTGTTTTCCGGGCATGGCGTCCAGGGTGAACCTGGCCGCCACCTCGGCCACCCGGCCCGCCCCGTTGGTGATCACCACGAACTGGATCACCACGAGGACAAGAAAGATCACTATCCCAACCACGTAGTTGCCGCCGACCACGAAGTTTCCGAAGGCATCGATCACGCGGCCGGCGTCGCCCTGGAGCAGGATCAGTCTGCTGGCGGAAATGTTGAGCCCCAGGCGGAACAGGGTAAGGATGAGCAGGAGGGAGGGAAATACGGAGAACTCCAGCGGTTCCCGGATGTACATAGAGACCAACAGCACCACCAACGCCGTGGTGATGTTGACGGTGATGAGGATGTCCAGAGCCTGAGTGGGAAGTGGGAGGATCATCATGGCCACCACCGACACCACGGCGAAGGCCAGAACGACGTCGCTGTACCTCATCAGACTGCCAAAGGTGCTCTGGGAGGTGGAGGTATCAACGGCCATAGCGTCTCCTCAACCTGTACACGTAAGCAAGCACTTCTGCCACGGCCTCGTAGAGGGCTGCAGGGATCTCCATGCCCACCTCCGCCGCCCTGTAGAGGGCCTGGGCGAGGGGCGGGTTCTCGACCACAGGGACGCCATACTGGCGGGCGAGCTCCTTGATGCGCTCGGCCAGCAGCTCCCGGCCCTTCGCCACCACCATGGGTGCCCTCATGGTACCGGCCTCGTACCGAAGGGCAACGGCATAGTGGACCGGGTTGACAATCACCACATCGGCTCGGGGCACGGCGTGCATCATGCGGCGCGACGCCCACTGCCGCTGCACCTGGCGTATGCGGGCTTTGAGCCTTGGGTCGCCCTCGGTCTGCTTGAGTTCCTCCTTCAGTTCCTGCCTTGTCATCCGAAGGCTGGCCTCGTAGCGCCTCTTCTGCCACAGGTAGTCCAGGAAAGCCAACACCAGGAATGCCCCTCCACCCTTGATCCCCATCTCCAGCCCGAGGGATGCCAGGACTGGGGCCGCCTCGCCAGGGGGAGCAAAGAACAGCCCAGCCAGTTCAGGGACCCTCCCAGCCACCACCTTGTAAAGGACGAACCCCACGATCCCTACCTTCGCCATGGCCTTCACCACTTCGCCGAAGGCCACCCCAGATACCATTCGCCTGAGGCCAGCCAGCGGGTTCACCCGATCCAACCTGGGCTTGAGGGGCTGCAGGGCCACCAGAAAGCCCACCTGCCCGACATTGGCCACTACGGCCAGGGCCACGGCCGACGTCAGAAGGGGAGCCACGGTGGCCAGGTAACTGGCGCCCCCGGATCCCAAGAAACCCAGGAGCTGGGTACCGTCCTCCCGCGGCAGCCTAGCGAAGACCTGCCGGCTGAAGCCGAACAGGATGTTAACGGCGCTGGCGCCCCACCAACTCACGGCCAGAAAGCCCCCGAGCATCACCACAGCCGCGGTGAGCTCCTGGCTGCGCGCAACCTGGCCGCGCCGCCGCGCTTCCTCGCGTCGTCTCGGTGTGGCCTCTTCCGTGCGCTCTACGTCGCCCATGTCATCTCACCACTAAGGGCTGAAGCATTCCGGCAAGGCCGTCAGCGATGGTGCCCCGTACGGCCATCACAACTAGGGGCATGGAGACCAGCATGAGAAACAGCCCTACCAGCACCTTCAGGGGCATGCCCAACAGCAGAAGGTTGAGCTGAGGCACAGCCCTGCCCAGCACGCCCAGCCCCAGATCCACCAGGGCCAGGGTGCCCGCCAGCGGCAGGGCTATCCTCAAAGCAGAAACGAACATGCCCGCCGACAGGTCCATGAAGGGGCCCAGGGCCAGCGATCCCAATGTCGGGCCACCCAGCGGCATCAGTTGAAAGCTCTGAGCAAGGCCGAGGATCATCTGGTGGTGTCCATCCATAGAGAAGAACACCACCGCTGCCACCAACCCGTAGAACCTTTCGAGGGGAGATCCCTGGGCCGAGAGCATCGGGTCTATCACGCTCCCCAGGCTAAATCCCATCTGCACGGCCGCCATGCCTGCCGCCATCTGAACGGCAGCAAAGGCGAGGCTAACCGCCAGACCCAGCAACAGACCTACCGTTGCCTCCTGGCCTACCTGCAGTAGGAACAGCTCCAAGCTCAGCTCCCTATCCAGGCCGGGCGCGGCCAACAGCGCCAGGCTGGCCGCTAGACCGAGCCGCACCAAGTACGGCACTCCACGATGCCCAAAGAGGGGACCGGCCACCATCATGGCGGCGGCTCGCACCATGGCCAGGAAGAAACCCTGGAAATAGGCAGTGGTCAAACCTTCCAGGGCCATCAGCGCACCACAGCAGCTAACTGATTGAGAAGCCCTGCCGTGTAGGCCACAAGGTTGTTGAGCATCCATGGGCCGAAGAGGGCTAGCACCAGGGCCATGGCCACAAGCTTGGGCACGAAGGTGAGCGTCATCTCGTTTATCTGGGTAGCCGCCTGAAGCACAGCTATCACCAGCCCCACCACCAGGCCAACTCCCAACAGGGGAGCGGCCAGGGTGAGGGACATCACCAAAGCCGAACGCCCGAGCTCTATTACCAACGCCTCGTTCATTCCTAGCCTCCTACCCGAAGCTGGCAACCAGCGACCTGACCACCAGATGCCACCCGTCCACCAGGACGAAGAGCATGACCTTGAAAGGTAGCGAGATCATGACGGGCGGCAACATCAGCATGCCCATGGACATCAGGGCACTGGAAACGATCAGATCGATGATCAGGAAGGGTATGAACAACACAAAGCCCATCTGAAAGGCCGTCTTGAGCTCGCTGATCACAAAGGCCGGGATCAGCACGTAGGTGGGAACGTCGTCCGGCGTCCGCGGGCGATCCATCTTGGCAAGGAAGACGAAGAGTGACAGATCCTTTTCGCGCGTCTGTTTGAGCATGAACTCTCTCACGGGCACCTCGGCCCTCCGGAAGGCCTCCTGCTGAGAGAGCTCGCCGCGCAGGTAGGGCTGAAGTGCCGTCTCGTTCACCTGACCCCACACGGGCGCCATGACGAAAATGGTGAGGAACAGGGACAGGCCCAGGATCACCTGGTTCGGCGGAAGCTGAGGGACGCCTATGGCGCTCCTCACGAAGGAGAGTACCACCACAATGCGGGTAAAGGACGTCATAAGGGTGATGAAGGCAGGAGCCAGGGCCAGGGCCGTGAGCAGGAGGAGAAGCTGTATGCCGCTGGATAACTCCTGCGGCGAGCCAGCGGCAGCATCAACGGTAATGCTGCCCTGGGGCGTGGCAACCGTGCAGGCCGCCGAGGTCAGGGCCATCACCGCTAAAGCTACTGCGCTTGCCCGGCCATGTTTTCCTATGACAACCGGTACCAAAGGCATCTCCAGCTCCCTTTCGGTTTGCATTCTAGGGACAGCGCTGGCTCCACAGAAGGGCCAAAGGTGCCCCAAAGGGCAAACAGACGTCCCCAGCAGAGGTGGCCGGAGGTACTTTAAACGGGCCTGCGGTCCCTTAACCCGCTGAAAGATCGGCCTCGGCGCGGAACAGCGGTAGGACCTAAGGGCCATTCAGGAGGCGGCTCGTCTGTCCGATTATTCAGCGCAGCACGGAGACCGCCGTAGAAGGAGGGAGCCGTAACGGCTTGCAAGCGCTTGCCCGCAAGGAGGCATCAGAATGCATCCGCCACAGCTAAGTACGGAAGTACCTGCCAGGAGTGTTACCAACGGCGCATGCCCAAGGGACCTGTCTACCTTCTCCCGGGCGTGGCCATGGTCTATCATGGCCTCAATAGGAAGGGGCGTGACCATGATCCGGGTTACCACCATGGACGGCAGGCAGATAGTGATCAACTCGGACCTGATCGAGACGATCCAGGCGACGCCGGATACCGTGATCACCTTCATGGACGGCAAGAAGCTCCTCGTGAAGGACTCGGTGGATGAGGTGATAAACCGAGTGATCGAGTTCAGGCACCGGGTACTAGCCTGGCCTGCAGACGAAGCTGAAGGAAGGAGTTGACATCTTGGATCTAGCTCTCGTCATAGGTTTCCTGCTTGGATTTGGCTCCCTCCTGGCGGCCTTCATTATCGAGGGAGGCAATCCGGTTCAATTGGCCAACGTCTCGGCCTCGCTGATAGTAATAGGGGGTACCATCGGTGCCACCCTGATAGCCCACCCCATGGACCTCGTGCTGTCGCTCCCGAGGCTGATCGTCAAGGCCCTCACAGGCAAGCTTCCCGACGGGTCCCAGGTCATATCGACTTTGGTGGAATTCGCCCAAAAGGCCCGCAAGGAGGGCTTGCTCTCCCTGGAGAGGGACGTGGATGCCCTCTCCGATCCCTTCCTCAAGAAAGGTCTGATGCTTGTGGTGGACGGCATAGAGCCCGAGACCGTGAGGGAGATCCTCGAGAACGACCTTGAGGCCATGGCGAAGCGGCACGAGAGGGGCTACGGCATGCTCGAGGCCATGGGGGGATACGCCCCTACTATGGGCATCATAGGCACCGTGATGGGCCTGGTGAGCGTCCTCAGCCACCTCTCAAGCCCCGAGGAGCTCGGCCCGGCCATCGCCGTGGCCTTCATAGCCACCTTCTACGGTGTTTCGACCGCCAACATCCTGTGGCTCCCACTGGGTGGGAAGCTCAAGTCAAAGAGCAAGGCGGAGATCTTCATACGCCAGGCCATGATCGAGGGAATTATGGCCATCCAGGCCGGCGATAACCCGCGCATAGTGGAGGAGAAACTCCAGGCCTTCCTCCATGTAAAGGCCACCAAGAAGGGCCAGCCCTCGCAGGTGCCAGCCGAGGACCTGGCCACTAAACCGGCATGAGGCCAGATCGCCATGAGGAAGGCTAGGCAAGCCCACGCCGAAGGCCACGTAAACCACGAGAGATGGCTGCTTACCTACGCCGACCTTATCACCTTGCTCATGGTGTTCTTCGTGATCCTCTACTCCATGTCCAAGCAGGATGTGGCCAAGTACGCCAAGCTCACCGCCTCCATCCAGAGGGCCTTCAACATACAGGTGCTGGAGGGCATGGATCCCTCAGCCCTCAACGGGAAGTTCGGAAGCTTCAATTCGGCCCAGATCCACGATCTTGAGACCATCAAGCAGGATCTGGGGGCACTGGCGGAGCAGTTGGGGCTTGGAGACAAGGTCACAGTGAGGCCGACCCGCGAGGGCATAACCATCAGCCTGTCCTCTAGCTTGCTCTTCGAATCGGGCAAGGCGGACCTCAGGTCCGAGAGCAAGTTGGTCCTGCAGAGGGTGGCAGCGCTCCTCGCCAAGATACCGAACGAGGTGCGCATCGAAGGCCATACCGACAACATCCCTCCCGCATCGCCGCTTTACCCCACGAACTGGGAGCTCTCAGCGGCCAGGGCTCTGGCCGTCACCAGATATCTTGTCAGCCTGGGCATCAAGCCCGAGCGCCTCTCGGCAGCCGGATATGGCGAGTACAGGCCCATAGCGGACAACTCTACCAAGGAGGGCAGGGCTGCCAACCGAAGGGCCGACATCGTAATCATCTATCCGGAAGCCGGGGTTCCCGTCACTGAGCCTGAGGGAGGGGCATCGGCCAACAAGCCATGAAGAAGATAATCCTCCTGATCCCCACGGTCATACTGATATCCGCGGCCACGGCTGCCGGCCTATACATGTTTGCCCCCGGACCTTTGCAGGCACTCAGGGGACAGACCGCGTCAGCCGAAACCACCCCAGAGCCCGAGCAGACCATAATGTTCCCTACCGCGGAGCGGGTCGTCAACCTTGCGGACACCTCCCCCATCCGCTATGTGAAGGTGGAGGTGGTCCTGGAGCTGAAGGTCAAAGACCTGCCGCGGAACCTGACCGGCGAAGCCTACAAGAAGAAGATCGAAGAGCTCAAGGCGGAGCTGGCGCCTGTCCTGCCCAAGATCAACGACACCATCAACCTCGTCCTGGCCAGCAAGCACGCCGACGAGCTCCTCAAGCCCGAGGGCAAGGAGGCACTGAAGGCAGAGCTCAAAGGTCGCATCAACCGTGCCATCCACGAGCCCGAAGTGGTGGACGTCTATTTCAATCAGTTCATAATCCAATGACGGCTCCCGAAGGCGTCAACCAAAAGAAAACCCTCACCCAGACTGAGATAGACACCTTGCTCACCTCCATAGCGGCAGGGGAGGTAGCCACATCCACGGGGCTCGGCGCACCTGCCAACATCCGAACCTACGATTTCAGGCGCCCCGACAAATTCTCGAGAGAGAACCTTAAGAGCCTGCAGGCGGTGCACGAGGGCTTCCTGAAGTTGGTATCCCTGTCCCTCTCGGCCTACCTGCGCCTCAGCCTTCAGTGGATCCTGATCTCCGTGGAGCAAGCCCTCCAGGAAGACTACTTTGCTACCTTCACCCAGCCCACAGTGGTGTTCGTAATAGATATGCCTCCTCTGGACGGGCAGATGGTCATGGAGATCAGCTATCCCCTGGCCACCGCCATGCTGGATAGGCTGCTGGGCGGAGAGGGGATCCCCATGGATCGGACGCGGGATCTCACCGAGATAGAGGTCCAGTTGCTTCGGTCTGTAGGAAACGTCATGATAAAGAGCCTGAGAGAAGCCTGGGCCGGCCTCGTGGACGTCACCCCTGAGATCGCCGCCATATCAACCTCGGTTACCAACCTTCTGGAGACCCTCTACAACGAGCCCGTGGCCGTTATGGGCTTCGAGGTCAGGGCCCCGAAGGTGACAGGCACGGCGTCTCTGTCACTGCCCTATAGCCTGCTGGAGCCCATACTCCCGAAGCTCACGCGGCAGACCGTGTTCTCAAGGCACGCGCGTGCCCCCAAAGACAGCAGTGCTGAGAACGGAAACGCCACAGTGCTCGAACCTGTTTCGCTGGAAGTTGCCGCAGTTCTGGGGGCGGCCAACGCTACCCTGCGGGAGCTCCTGAACCTTCGGGAGGGCGATGTCATCGTGCTGGACAGATACCTGTCACAGGGCATACTGTTGGTCCTGGACGGACAGCCGAAGTTCGTTGCCCGGCCCGGCCGCCTGGGCCGCCGGCTCGCCGCCCAGATTGTAGATTGGTACGACGGAGGTGGAGACGTTGAGTGAGGAACTGAGCCAAGAGTTTCTCGACAAGCTTATGGCCGAGGCGGGTGCGGCCGACACGGGCGAGGCAGTCATCACCGCCAAGCCGGTGGAGTTCGCTCCTGTTGCCCCGGCTGACGAAGAGGAACCTGCCGCGAATCTGGACCTCCTCCTCGATGTGACCCTGGGCATCACCGTGGAGCTGGGAAGGGCGAGGATGCCCATCCGCGAGGTCCTCTCCCTGAAGCGAGGATCGGTCGTGCCCTTGGACCGCATGGCCGGCGAACCTGTGGACGTGCTGATCAACGGCACCCTATTAGCCCGCGGCGAGGTCGTCGTGGTGGACGAAAAGTTCGGGGTACGCATCACCTCCATAGTCTCGCCGGCCCAGAGGGTCGAGTCGCTGAGATCGAGACCGTGATAGCCCTTACGAACCGGGGAAAGGCCATAGCCGTGTCCGCCCTGGTGGGACTTGCGGGCATATGGCTGGTGGGGAGTCAGCTCACCTCCATCGAGAGCGTACCTGCGTCGGCGCCCTCACCCACTCCGCACGTTCAGAGCGGCTATTTCCTCTCCGACTATTCGCCCACGGCCGCGCCGCAACCCTCGGCTGTGGGCATCGACCCGGGCGACCTCTTCGGGGTCCTCTGGAAGACGGCGCTGGTGATAGCACTGCTCTACCTCAGCCTGCGCGGCCTGCGTTGGCTTCAGAGCCGCAACCTGCGATCGAGCCCGGTGCCCATATCGGTGCTGGCCTCGGCACCCCTGGAGCCGGGCAAGAGGCTGTTGGTGGTCGACGTGGCAGGCCGCGTCCTAGTGATCGCCACGACCGGGGCGAGCGTCACGCTCCTCACGGAGCTATCTGCACCGCCGAAGGCCGGGCGGTCTGACTTTCAGGACTTTCTCGAGGACCACCTCGCGCCGACCCCGGCGCGGGAACCCCGCGCCTAACCGCCTACGGCAAGCACCGAGGGTCGCCCACGCAGTGGATAGCCTCGTCAGGAAGGTACGGCGCCTCCAGCTGCACCGTGGAATGCGCTATACCGAACCTTTCCCGCAAAATCTCCCTTATCTGAAGGAGACGCTCCTGGCACCCCTCCACACCGACGCTGGGATCGATCACTACATGGGCGCTGAAGGCCACAAAGCCGGTGGCCAGGGTCCATATGTGCAGATCGTGCACCGAGAGCACATCTGGAACGGAGAGGATGGTCCCCCTTACCTCTAACAGATCGATACCCGAGGGGACGGACTCCATGAGGATGTCGCCAGTGTGGCGGAGCAGCTGCCAAGCAGAGATCACGATCCCTACAGATATCAGGGCGCTCAGGATGGGATCGAAGAGGTATATGCCCGTGAGGTGCATAAGGACGGCCCCGACCATAACAGCCACCGAGCTGACAGCATCCCCTAGGACGTGCAGGAGGGCCGCCCTGACATTGAGGCTAGTCTGCCTCCTGCCGTAGAGCACGCCAAGACCGAAGAGGTTGATGGCCAGGCCCACAGCCGCCACGCCCAGCATGGGAAGGGTCTTTACCTCCGGAGGCTGCCACAGCCTCCGCCAGGCCTCGTACATAACAAAGGCCGATATGCCCACCAGCGCCAGCCCGTTCACGAAGGCGGCCAGTATCTCGGCCCTGTAGAAACCATAGGTGCGCTGGAGTGTAGGAGGACGCGAAGCGTACCAGTTGGCCAGGACAGCCAACGCCAGGGCCCCCGCATCGCTCAGCATGTGGCCCGCATCGGAGATCAGGGCCAGGCTCCCTGTCAGGAGCCCTCCCAGAGCTTCCACCACCATAAAGAGCGTGGTGGAGGCCAGCACCGTGACCAGCCTGCGCCGATCATCGGCCAGACCAGATACCCTTATCGTCATGCCGTGCTCGTGACGCACAGATTGGGTCAACCCAGTACTTCAGGCCAAAACCCTGGCGCCCGGTGTATATTTTTGTACATCATTATATTTTGCCCCCAGGAGGTATCGCCTATGCTTCTTACGCCCAGGGAGATGGATAGGCTGACCATCTTCACCCTCGCAGAGCTGGCCCGACGTCGGCGAAACCGAGGCATAAAGCTGAACTACCCCGAGTCGGTCGCCCTAATATGCGACGAGGTCATGGAAGAGGCGCGGGCCGGAAGGAGCTATCAGGAGGTCCATCAGCACGGCCATCGGGTCCTGAGCCGAGACGACGTTATGGAAGGGGTGCCCGAGATGTTGGGCCTCCTTCAGATAGAAGCGGTGTTCCCCGACGGAACCAAGCTCATCACCCTGAGAAATCCCATTCGCTGAGGCCTGCGCGATGATACCGGGGGAGACCATAGTCGGCAGCGAGCCGGTGACCTGCAACGAGGGAAGGCGCACCGCGACCATCAGGGTGACCAACACCTCCAGGTTCCCGGTGCAAGTAACCTCGCACATGCATTTCTTCGAGGTGAACCGCAGACTCAGGTTCCCTAGGCACCTGGCCTTCGGCATGCGCCTGGACATACCCGCGGGTTCGGCGGTGCGATGGGAGCCAGGCGAGACCAAGGAGGTGCGCCTGGTGGAGCTGGCCGGCAGGCGACAGGTGTGGGGCTTCAACGGCCTGGTCAACGGGCAGATCACCCCCGAAAGCCGCCAGCGCGCCATTGAATCGGCACGGAAGAAAGGCTTCCTCACGGAGGTTTGACGCCATGCCCTTCTCTATGGATCGAAAGGAGTATGCATCCCTCTACGGACCCACCAAGGGGGATCGGATCCGCCTGGCAGACACCAACCTCTTCGCAGAGGTCGAGGCCGATTACTCCACCTACGGCGACGAGCTTCTCATCGGCTTCGGGAAGACCATACGGGAGGGGATGCAGGCAACCGGAAGGGCAGGCAACGACAGCAAGCTCGACATGATTATCACCAACGCCGTGATTGTGGACCCCGTGCTTGGCATCTTCAAGGGCAACATCGGCATAAAGGAAGGCCGCATCGTGGGCATCGGCCGAGCTGGCAACCCCGACATAGCCGACAACGTGGACCTCGTCATCGGCACGAGCACCAGCGTGCTTCCTGCCGAGGGGCTCATTGCCACCCCCGGAGGCATAGACAGCCACGTGCACCTTTCCACTCCGGCTATAGTGGCTACGGCCATATCCTCAGGCATCACAACCCTGGTGGGAATGGGCTCAGGGGGCGTCTTCGACGTGGGCGTCAATCCCGCCTACAACCTGGAGCGCATGCTAGAGGCCTGGGAAACCATCCCCCTCAACATCGCCCTGCTGGGCCGAGGATCCTCGGCCCACGAGGATGCCCTTGTCCGCAATGTGGAGGCCGGCTGCGCCGGCCTCAAGATCCACGAGGACTTTGCCGCTTTCCCGGAGGTGATCGACCGATGCCTCACGGTGGCAGAGGCCCTCGACGTGCCGGTGGCCATGCACACCGACTCCCTGAACGAGTCCGCCGAGCTGGAGGACACCCTCGAGGCTCTGAGGGGCAGGACCGTCCACGCCTATCATGTAGAAGGGGCTGGAGGGGGCCATGTGCCAAATCTCATAGAGATAGTCTCCTACAGCCACGCCCTTACATCGTCCACCAACCCCACATTGCCCTACAGCGTGAACGCTCCTCTGGAGCAGTTCGACATGGTGATGACGGTCCACCGCATGAGCTACGCGCTGGAGAGCGACGTGGCCGCGGCCCGCAGCCGGGTAAGGGCGAGCACCATTGCCGCCGAGACGGTACTGCACGATCTCGGGGCGATCTCCATGGTATCGTCGGACTCCCTCGGCATGGGACGAATAGGTGAGGTGATACTCCGGACCTGGCAGATAGCCCACCGCATGAAGGAGGTCTACGGGAGCTCCGGCACTGGCGACAACGAGCGGATTCTGAGATATATCGCCAAATACACCATTAATCCGGCCATCACGCACGGGCTGGCCCATGAGGTGGGATCGTTGGAACCGGGCAAGTGGGCCGACATTGTGCTGTGGCACCCAGCATTCTTTGGGGTCAAGCCCCAGGCCGTAATAAAGGGCGGATACGTGGTGTGGGCCGCCATGGGCGACGGCAACGCCACTACGCGCATGGCCCAACCGCAGATCTACCGGCCTATGTGGGGAAGCTACGGCGTGGCTCCGGCCTCCCTCTGCATCAGCTTCGTCTCCAAGCAGTCCCTGGAGGGCGGCCTGGCCAGAAAGCTCGGCACGAGGCGGCGGCTGACGCCCATATCGTCCACCCGGAGGCTCTCCAGGTCCGATATGGTCCACAACACGGCGTGTCCCGAGGTTAAGGTGGACCCAGATACCTGGGACGTTTACATCGACGGAAAGCGAGTGGAGCTCGAGCCGGCCAGGGCTCTGCCCTTGTCCCAGAGGTATTTTGCCCTTTAAGGGCAGGCCGGCCTGCCCTACAGCGAGATGTCGGCCTTAAAGCCGAAGCCCCTGCTGTTGTCTATCCACCGGATCCACCGGGGCTCCACGATGTATACCCTGGCCGAAAACCTCTCGGCCAGGGTGCCCAGGTCCACAGGGCCACCCATCAGTTGCGACAGAAAGGGGAACTTGCTGGTGTAGGCCTGCAAAGCTGTCTGGGCGTGCTCGCCCTCGGCTGGGTAACACCAGCCCACCATCTGGACACCCTTGATCTCCATCCAGTGCCAGTATTCACCGTGCACGGTCACGGCCACCGAATTTCCGGCACCTATGTGGCGTCCATGCAGGGTGTCTGGATCCGACAGAAAGCAGAGGCTCAGCCCGAGGCTGGCAAAGAACACATCGGCTGCCCAGGGTCCATCGGCGCCACAGGTGGCCAAGGTGGCGGTGCTGCGCTGGGCCAAAAAGGCCTCGACCTCGTGGGCTATCCGATCGTGCTGGTCCGTCATCTCTCCAGGGCGAGCACTTGGAGCATCTGTTCGTGGATGAGCCCGTTGGAGGCCACTATATCGGGGCCGAAGGGTGTGTATGCCTGCCCTGCCGGGTCAGTGACGCGTCCGCCCGCCTCCTCCACGATGAGCGCGCCGGCCGCCGTGTCCCACGGTGCCAGGCCCAGCTCCCAGAAGCCATCGAAGCGGCCGCTGGCCACGTAACACAGGTCCAGGGCTGCAGAGCCGTCGCGCCGCAGCCCCTGGGCCCGAAGGCTGAAGTTGGCCCAGTGTCTCAGGTTCACCTTCACCAGCTCCCGCCTATAGGCGAAGCCGGTGGCCAGAAGACTCCTGGAGAGCTGATCGGTCCTGCTCACGAAGATGGGGCTCCCGTTGAGCTGGGCACCGTGTCCCCTCTGAGCCACGAAGAGTTCCTCCCTCAGCGGATCGTAAACCACGCCCACCGTGGTCACTCCTTCCAGCCTGAAGGCGATGGACACGGCGACAAAGGGATAACCGTGGGCGTAGTTGGTGGTACCGTCCAGGGGATCCACTATCCACAGGCGTGCGGGCTCGCTTACTTCCGATGCGCTCTCTTCGGCCAGGATGGCATCCTCCGGAAAGTGCTGATAGATGAGGCTGATGATGCACCGCTCGGACCTGTGGTCCACATCGGTGACCAGGTCGACCTCGCCTTTGAAGCCCACATACTTCACGCGGCCCAGATTCATGCGGAGGATCTCGCCCGCGGCCAGAGCCGCCTGGACCGCTACATCAACCTCTCTCATGCACTTCTCCTCGGAGCCCTGCACTAATATACCATCGTGAAGGTGAAACGCCTGGAGCCCCATGGGATCGGCCAAGTCTATCCAGATAACCTGGCAAAGCCGAGACGGGTCCATAGTCCGCTTCCGCTTCGAGGGGCCCCTGGCAGAAGCGGTGGCCCAGCTCCCCGTTGAAAAGCAGGACTTCCTCTTTGACGTGCTATACCGCATGGCCCGAAGGCGATGGTGCACCCACCAGTGGGTGGCCCTGGACGTGCCCGGACTATCCCGGGAGGCGCAGGAGGAGGGAAAGATAGGCCTGCCCCAGGAGGGGCAGGCCTGGTACTACGCAGCGATGGATGCCCTGGCTCTACAGGAGGAACCCTAGTCTTCTATGATGGTCCAGCTCTGCTCCCGCATGTACTGCTGGACGTAGTACGGTCCTCCGGAACCCCTGCCGGTTGAACCCGAGCCCTTCCAGCCGCCGAAGGTCTGGACGCCGGGCCAGGCACCCGTGGTAGCCCCTGCCCTGCGGTTGACGTAGACCACGCCAGCCTCGATCCTGTCCAGGAACCAGCGGATCTCCTCTTGGTCCTCGCTGTAAAAGCCCGCCGTGAGGCCGTAGACCGAATCGTTGGCCAAGGCCATGGCCTCCTCCAGGCTGCCCACTTCCGCAAGGGCGACGATGGGAAGGAACAGCTCGTCCTTCATGAGGCGGTGGTCCTTCGGAAGGCCATCGATGATGGTGGGCTCTACAAAGTAGCCGTAGGAGAACGGCTCTCCACTGAGGACCTCGCCGCCGATGAGGATCTTGCCATCCCGGCGGGCCTCCTCCATGGCCTTCTGGAAGCGTCTGTAGGCGGCCTCGTTGATCACAGGGCCCATGAACACATCTCGCTCCGTGGGATCGCCCACCTTGATGCGGTCGGTGCGCTCCACCAACATCTCAGTGAACTTCCCCTTGACCGGGGCCTCGATGTACACTCTGGAGGTGGCGCTGCACTTCTGGCCGCTAAGGCCGAAGGCAGAGCGCACCACGCCCTCCACGGCTTCCTCCAGGTTGGCCTTTCGGCTCACGATAACCGGGTTCTTGCCGCCCATCTCGCATATGGCCGGCCTGGGGTAAACCCGGCTGAAGGTGCGGTAGACGTTGAAGCCCACCTCATAGGAGCCCGTGAAGGTTATGCCGTCGACCTCCAGGTTCTCCACCAGCTCGGCCCCCACCTCGCTGCCGGAGCCGGTTACGTAGTTGACAGCGCCCGCGGGAACGCCGGCCTCCATGCAGAGCTCTACGAGCCTCTGGCCCACCCAAGGGGTATCCGAGGCTGGCTTGAAGACCACGGTGTTGCCGGCAACCAGGGCCGCGCCGCCCGGGCCTGCGGCCAAGGCGCAGGGGAAGTTGAAGGGAGAGATCACAACCCAGACCCCGTAGGGCCTGAGGACGCTGAAGTTCTTCTCGTTGGGCCCGAGGTTGCCCATCTCGCGCACGAAGCCGTTGTGCTCCTCCATGGTGTGGCAGTAGTAGCGGATGAGATCGGCCGCCTCCTCCACGTCGCCCAGGGCCTCGAGACGGCTCTTGCCGACTTCCAGAGAGAGGATGGCTGCCAGCTCGTATCGGTGCTCGCTGATGAGGTCGGCCACCCTCCTCATGACGGCAACCCGCTCCTGCCAGGGCCTGCGGCTCCAGGCTGGAAAGGCAGCCTTGGCCGCCCTAATGGCGTCCGCAGCATCCTTACGGGTCCCCTTCTGGAACCGGCCCAGGACTATGCGAGTATCGATGGGGCTCCGGTCCTCGAACTCTTCGGCGGCGTACCTGGCCTCGCCTCCGATGTACATGGGATGCCTCTCCCCCAGGCGCTTCTTCACCTCCTCCAGGGCTTGGTCGTAGGCCCTGTGAAGCTCCTCCGCCTCTATGCCGGCGGTGGCATAGGTTATCTTGAACTGCCCGCTCATGGCGCATCCTCCCAGCTTTTATGCCAGCTAAATGAATTATAGTTGCCGCCAACCAGGGGCCTCAAAGGGGCCCGTCCAGAGCCGCCTCCAGCTCGGAGCGCACGTAAGCATCTTCTTCACAGGTCCAGGCCCGGTCCAAACAATTCCCGGCCTGCCTGCCCCCTATCCTTCCCAGAGCCCAGGCGGCATGGCCGCGCACCAAGGGCTCGGGATCCCTCAGGGCGGCCGCCAGGGCAGGGACCGCCGCCGGATCTCCCCAGTTGCCGAGGGCCACTGCGGCGTTCCGGAGAAGGCCGCGGCGCCTGGCCCTCCAAACCGGCCTGCGGCGGTACCGCTCTCTGAAAGCCGCCTCGTCCATAGCTATGACGTCCAACAGCTTCGGGGCGATGTCCTCTTCGCGGGCCGGGAACAGCTCGGCTATGGGAGTAGACTGTGCGAACTTGGAGTTCCAAGGGCATACTTCCTGGCAGAGGTCGCAGCCGAAGATCCAGTTGCCCATCAGAGGGCGAAGGTGGTGGGGTATGGGCCCCTTCAGCTCGATGGTCAGATAGGATATGCAGCGCCGAGAATCCAGCACGTAAGGTCGGGGAAAGGCATCGGTGGGGCAAGCTGGCATACAGCGGGAGCACCGGCCACAGCCGATGCCCCGCAGCGGCGGATCGGGCTCGACCTCGGCCGTGGTCAGGAGCACTCCCAGGAAGATGTATGACCCGTACCTGGGCGATATGAGGCAGGCGTTCTTGCCTACAAAGCCAAGGCCTGCCCGATGAGCCCATGCCTTCTCCAGGACCGGGCCAGTATCCACATAGGCCCTGTAGGCTGCTTCGCCTCCCGTCTCCCTCTGGAGGAAACGTGCCAGGGCCTCTAGGCGCGGCAGAAGAAGGTCGTGGTAGTCCAGGCCCCACGCGTATCGGGCGATGAGCCCCCGCGAAGGGTCGTCGCGAAGGCCCGGCGGCCACGGGATAGTGTGGTAGCTCACAGCGACCACCAGGATGCTCCTGAGCCCTGGAAGCACCAGTCTGGGGTCCGTGCGCCTATCGGCCGACCTGGCCATGTAGGCCATCTCGCCGGCCCGGCCCTCCTCCACCCATTGGGCGAAATGTTCGGCGAAGGGCGCCGTGCCCGCTCCGGCCACGCGGCACAGATCGAACCCCAGCTCCTGGGCCCGTTCCCTAAGCCGTGCCTTGAAGGTCGCCCCCAGCGGCAAGTCAGCTCTCTACCAGGTAGACCTCCGTGCCCTCCCTGACGGGAGAGTCCACCTTTATGCCGACCTCCTGGCCGGCCTGGGCCCTCTCCACGGGCTTGCCCTCGATCTGCATGGACGTGACCTGTTGGTAGAAGTCTGCACCGTGCCCAAGGAAGTGAAGCCGTTCACCCAAGGTTACGGGCCCCTCCAGCCGAAGGGCGGCTACCCCTATACGGCTGAAGTAGTGCGTCACCCTGCCTACTTTCCGCTCGGCCACCAGGCACCTCCTCTAACCCAGGGCTATCCTCACCCTTTTGTTGATGCGCCCCTTGCTCTCATGGCCGACGACCCTCACGATGCCAACCTCGCCAGTGTTCGCCACGTGGGTGCCGCCATCGGCCTGCATGTCCAGTCCCTCGATCTCGACCACTCGGATTACAGATATGTCCGGCGGCAGAAGGTTAACCTTCGTGCGGATCAGGTCAGGAATGCGTATGGCCTTCTCTCGCGGGAGGAAGTGGATCCTTACGGCCCTTCCGGCCGCCACCTCGCGATTAACCCGCTCCTCCAGCTCGGTGCCGAAGGAGGCAGAGATACGCTCGAGCTCGAAGTCCATGCGGGCCTCGAGCGGCCGCATGTTGGCGCCCGTCACCAGGGCACCATAATCCCTGAACACGACGGCAGACAGGATGTGGAGCGCCGTGTGGGTCCTCATCAGCTTGTAGCGCAGGTCCCAGTCGATCTGTCCCCGCACCGCCGTGCCCACCGCGGGCAGGTCCCCCTCCACCTGGTGCCAGAGGCGGTCGCCGTCCCTGCGGAAGCCTATCACCTGGCATCGAGATCCTGCCCAGGAGAGCTGTCCGCTGTCCGGGGGTTGGCCCCCACCACCCGGGTAGAAGGCTGTCCGGTCCAAAAGCACCTCGCTGGGCGCTACATCCAGCACCACAGCGTCGAACTCCCTGAGGTAGCTGTCCCTCTGGTAGAGCAGTTCGATCATCTCCCCGAGCCCCCGTAAGCTATCTTGACAGGTCTACACGGTGAAGTCTACATCATCGGGAGATCGTGAAGCCTTGCACTTTCTTTCGGATGACCCTTATAATGCTATAGAACCCTCGGGCCCCAATGGTTTCGAGGTGGGTGCATGCCAGGAGGTTGTTTACGATGACCTACATCATTGCTGAGCCCTGCATAGGCGTCAAGGATACTGCCTGTGTGGACGTCTGCCCGGTGGACTGCATACATCCAACCAAGAACGAGGCCGACTTTGAGACCGAGCCTCAGCTGTACATACATCCCGATGAATGCATAGACTGCGGGGCCTGCGAGCCAGAGTGCCCCGTGGAGGCCATCTTCGCCGAGGAGGACCTCCCCGAGAAGTGGAAGCACTTCATTCAGATAAACGCCGACTACTACCGTAGGAAGGGAACGCTATAGTGCTTCCCTCGGCTTGCGGCTGGGCTCCGGAGAGCGGTCCGTGGGCCGCCGCGTTTTTAGCTGCTTTCTCTGGGGGCCGGCTCCGGTATTCGAAAGGAGAAACTCAAACTGGTGCCATCGGCCTGGCGGCTGAGGCCTCCACCCAGCATGGCAAGCCTGGGACCCCAGTAAAGGTACATGGGGCCGTACAAGGTGTCAGCGGTTTCACGCTGGGCCAGCAGGAAATCCACAGCCAGCACCGACCCGTCCTGGACCAAGTGCACGGTCAGGGCCTTGATCTGAGCTTCCGGATAGACCCACTGGCACAGTGCCACCATGTGGGCGGCTATCCTGTAGGCCAGCGATACGGCGCTATCGGGCAGGGCCTTCACATCCTCCACCGAGAGCGCCTCGAAGCCGTAGGCCCGCATCTTCGCCCGCTCGAAGAGCTCCTCGAGCAGGCTCAGGAGAGTGCGGTCGCGCAGCTGAGGCGGCCTCAGCACGAAGAGGATGTCCCTGAGGTTGTCCACGGTTCCGGATAGGCTGGCCCGCAACCAGTCGAGCTCCTTCTCCACCTCGGCGTATCTTCCCACAGCCATCAGCTTGCGGGCCAACTCGGCCTTCAGCATGGCAGCGCCGAAGGCCTGAAGGACTCCGTTGTGGAGGATGTCGGTCAGCCGGGTCCGCTCCTGTTCGTCGGCCATAAAAAGCTCCATGCCCAAGCTGTAAAGGTCCCCATCATTCATGGCTTGCCCCTTTGTCGTCGATGCCCAGGCCGTTCGCTGGGCGCATCGGCTTTCCAAAGACTACCCGAATCATCGCCTCGAGCTCATCCAGCGACCACGGCTTGGGTAGTACGTGATCCACCGCCCCCCCTAGGAGCTGCGCATCGTCTGGTGCCACCGCGTAACCGCTCATGACTACCACTCTGCATGCCGGCACGCGCTCCTTAAGGCGACCGGCCAGATCCACACCTGCACCATCCGCCAAGACCAGGTCCACGAAGGCCACATCGGGTACGAACTGAGACAGGGCTTCGAGGGCCTCCTGGTATCCGTGCACGACTCTGGCCTCGAGGCCCTCCAGAGCCAGTAGGTCCGCCAGGGACTGGCCCACAGCGGCGTCGTCGTCGACCACGAGCACCCTTCTGCCAGTCGGAGGGGGCGCCGCCTGGCGGTGTCCGGCCACCGAGGCGATGGCCCCGAGGATCTCATCGAGGCTGAAGGGCTTCCGAAGCACAGCATCGACGCCCTGTTTCCTGGCTTCTGTATCATCGATCTCAAACGCCCAACCCGTGGCCAATATTACGGGCACCCACGGTTTCAGGGCCTTCACGGCGGCAGCCACCTCCCAGCCGTCCATCTCGGGCATGCCCAAGTCCGAGATGACTAGATCGAAATCCTCGGAGTGCAAACGGCGAACGGCTTCGCGCCCGCTGTAGGTGACCACCACCTCATGGCCCGCCTTCGTAAGCAGGCCAGCAGTGGAGCCTGCCACCGCCCTGTCCTCATCTACCAGGAGGATCCGCTTTGGGGTAGGGGCAGGAGAGGCCTGGATCTCCTGCGCTTCCAGGGAACCTTCCGGGGCCGCCGGCAGGATCACGGTGAAGGTGGATCCCCTCCTGGGCTGGCTGTCGACCCTGATCTCCCCACCATGGCGGGTGACTATGCCCCAGGCGATGGATAGACCCAACCCACTGCCGCTGGGTCCCTTTGTGGTGAAGAAGGGGTCGAAGATACGCCGCTTCACCTCCTCGGTCATGCCGACGCCCGAGTCCCTCACCGTTGCGCAGACCTTTCGGCCGTCGCTCCACGTGCTGATGTGAAGGTCCCCTCCGTTGGGCATGGCATCGATGGCGTTGAAGATCAGGTTTAGGACCACCTCCCGCAGATCTGCAGCTGAGCCCAGCACGGGAGGCAGAGGCTTGAGATCCAGGTGGAGGTTGATCCTGATGCCTTTCGCGTAGGCCGCGTCCCGCCACCGCGGCTTGGCCAGGTCCACTGCCACTTGGACACAGTCGTTAACGTCCACCGGCCGGAACTGGCTGTCCCTCCGGATGCGCGTATACTCCTGGATGCGCTTGACCATCTCGCGGCCATCCAGGGCTGCCTGCTGTATCGACCTCACCTCCTCCTTCAGAGAACTGTCCATGGAGGACATCAGGAGCATCTCAGTGCGGCCCAGCACCGTCGAGAGCAGGTTGTTAAAGTCGTGGGCTATGCCGCTGGCCATCTCGCCCAAAACCCTCAGCTTTTCCGAACGGAGGACGGCCTCCTGGAGGGTGCGCTGGTCGGTGATGTCCTTCATGATGGCCACCCAACCGACCTGGCCGCTATGAAGGTCAAGGTCGTATTTGGAGACTTCAAAAAAGCGTTCGCCCAGGCTGAGCTCCTCGGTCTCTCCAGGGCACAGGTTTGCCAGCCTGGCGGCGAAGTGGCACTGTTCCTCCCGACAGCTCTCGGCTCCCAGCTTCCCTCCCAAGCATCCGTAAAGCCCGCACAGCTCGTGTATGGAACGGCCCACCACCTTCTGGGGTGGAAGGCCGTAGAGCCTGGCGAAGGCCCGGTTGGCCCTGATGGTGATGCCCTGCTCGTCAAAAAGGAAGATCGGGTCTCCAATGGCGTCGAAGGTCTGCTCCCACTCCCTCTTGCCCCTGGCCACCTTGCGGAAGAGGCTGTGGCGCTCGAGGGCCGCCGCCACTCTGGCCGCCGTAATCTGGCAGAGCGCAATCTCGTGCCGCGAGAAGCCTAGACCAGGAGGCTTCTCCACTGTCATCCTGCCGACCAAGCTCCCGTCCACCACCACAGGAACCTCCAGGCGCTGGCCGCCCTGCCTGGGCATCCCCACCCACTGCGTTGGACCGTAGGGCAGCTGCCTGAAGCCAACGGCGCTAGCGCCTAGCACTTGGGCGACGATCTGGCACACCCTTGCCGACAGATGCTCTAGGTTCTCTATGCCAGCCAGCGCATTGTCAACCTCTACCAGGGCCGAGAGGGTCCTGTTACGCTCCTCGATACCTCTGAAGAGACTGCTGCGGTCGAGGGCGGCCTCGCACGCCTCCATCACTGCGAGCAGGGCGTCGGCTATCTGGGGATCTCGAAGGCCAGTCGGCAACCTCAGCCATCCTACGAGCGATCCGGACCTTCGGACAGGCAGAGCCATGCGGGGCTCAATTCCCTCCAGGGGCGCATCGGGCTCGAGCCACTCAATGGCAGGCTCGAGCCCCATCTCAGCCCAGAACACAGCCACGGCCTCAGCTACTAGGTCACGGAACTGCCCCTTGGGCACGGCCATATGGTTCAGCCACTTCACAGAGGCCGTCACTGCAGAGACGAGGCGGAGCTGCAGGTCCTTCCACCTCATGGCAGCGGCGGCCGCCGCTGCCATAAGCTTTCTCCAATCCGAGGGCTCAGGCCGATGGCGTGTTATGACGCCGAGGGGTTGGTGGGCCAGCTGCCACCGCATTGCCCAGCCGTCGGCCCAGCCCAGGGCAGCTAGCAAAGAAGAAAGCCTTGGGAACCGGCCCTCGGAGAGGGCCAAGGGCTGTGCTTCCGGGAGCTGGTACAGCTCCTCAGCTACTCCTGGAGGCAGAGTTCGCGAGCTCAGGCCTGGCGCCAGTATCCGCCAGCCCTTGGCTTCTCCAACGAGGGTCAAAAGGCCAGCGGCTCCCAGTTGGTCCAGTTGCTCGTACAGCCTTCCCGGTGCCCACCCGGCCGGTGCGTCCACGGCAGTTCCTAACGCTGTTGAGCCCCTGCTACACCTTCCCCATCGCCCAGGTTCTTGGCGTACCGCCAATCCGGCATGATGCCGTGGGTGATAGCGTAAATGGCGGCCTGGGTTCTGTCCTCGACATTTATCTTCTCGAAGAGCACCGAGAGCTTGTTCTTCACTGTGCTTTCGGCGAAGTTTAGCTCTCGGGCGATGTCCCTATTGCTCAGGCCGGCCGCCACCAGCTTTAGGATCTTGATCTCTGTCTCCGTGAGCCCTCCCAGATCGTCGCCGCCCACGGTCTCCGACAGCCTTCGGAACTCCTTGAGAATCTTGGTGGTCATCATGGGATCGAGCAGGGACGCTCCCCTGTGGACGGCCCGCACTGCCTCCACCACCTCCGAGGAGCTGGCCGACTTGAGGAGGTAGCCCCTCGCCCCTGCCTTGATGGCCTGGAAGACGTAGGAGTCCTCCTTATACATGGTAAGGATGACTACACCGACGTCTGGATAGTTCCGCACTATCTCCCGGGTGGCAGCCACGCCGTCGACGGTCGGCATGTTGATGTCCATCAGCACGACATGCGGCCTGAGCTGTTCCACTGCCTCCTGAACCTTCAGCCCATCCCCAACCTCGCCAACTACCTCTATATCCGGAGCCATCTCGAGCAACTGCCTCAGCCCCTGACGGAACAGCTGGTGATCATCGGCTATCAAGACCCTTATCATCGTGCCCTGACCTCTCCGTGGCATCGGAACCTCACTACAAGGTTAGTCGGAGAACCTCCATATGCCCATGCCGCCCGGTACTCACCTGGTGAGTACTAAAGTACTTATAAACGAAAGGGCACTTCAGCACAAGGGACCAGGTGCCGATATTAGCTGTAACTGCCCACCCGCAGCGGAGCAAGGGCGGCAGCCGGGAAAGGCCCCAGCTGCCGCCCGCTCCGGTGCCCAGCGCAACCTTACCCTTCCTGTAAGGCCTGCCAGTACATGCCTCATCGAGGACCGGACTTCACACGGCCGACACCAGCAACTTCGCTCACCCTCCAGGCACAGTGGACCTTTCTGAGGCCAATTTCACAAGTTCAGCAATGGCAGCATCGGGGGTCATGCGCCGCCCCATGAGCTGCTGAACCAGGTGCTCGACCCTGGGGTCGTTCTCCAGGGCCCAGCGGACACGACGCCCTATCCAATCAGCTGCTCCCCTTACCAGCTCCTCGTGGAGCTTCCTGCGTTCTCGCTCCAGGAGCTGACCCGTATCCTTTAGGAAGGCATAGTGCTCGTCCAGGGCGCGCACCAGGTCGTCGACGCCTTCGCCCTTTACAGCGACGGTCTTCACGATGGGCACCTGCCATCCGCCGCGGGCGTGGAGCTCGAGCACCATCCTGAGCTGCTGCTGAAGCCTGTCGGCGCCCTCCCTGTCCGCCTTGTTGATAACAATGATGTCGGCCACCTCCAGGACTCCGGCCTTGATGGCCTGTACGTCGTCCCCGAGGCCCGGCACCTGCACGAGCACGGTGGTCTGCGCCGAACTGGCCACGTCCACCTCATCCTGTCCCACGCCCACGGTCTCGATGATGATCACGTCCTTGCCGAAGGCGTCGAGCACGCGCACCACATCGTTGGTCATACGGGCAAGGCCTCCCAGATTGCCCCTGGTGGCCATGCTCCTGATAAAGACCTCGGGATCGGTGGCGAACTCCTGCATCCGCACACGGTCCCCGAGGACTGCCCCGCCGGTCACCGAACTGCTGGGGTCCACAGCCACGACGCCCACCCTGAGGCCCTTCTCTCGGTAGCGGCGGATCAGCTCGGCGGTGAGGGTAGATTTCCCGGCTCCGGGCGGGCCCGTAATGCCCACTATCCTGGCCCGGCCCGTATGGGGTATGAGCAACTGCATGGCCCTGCCGGCCTCGGGATGGCCGTTCTCGACCCAGCTGATGAGTCTGGCGACAGCGGCCCTTTGGCCCTCGAGCAGCTGAGCTACCAACTGCTCAGCACGGCTCACCGAGCCGCCACCCCGCGCTTGCGCACGTTCTCGCGCACGAAGCGCACAATGGTCTCCAGAGGGGTTCCGGGGCCGAAGACCTCCTTCACACCGGCAGCCTTCAGCCCGGGGATGTCCTCGTCGGGGATGATGCCTCCCGCGAATACGGTGACGTCGTCCAGACCCTTCTCCCTCAGGAGCTCCATCACGCGGGGTATCAGATAGTTATGGGCTCCGGAGAGGATGCTGAGGCCGATGGCGTCGACGTCCTCCTGAAGCGCCGTTTCGACGATCATCTCGGGGGTCTGGTGCAGGCCCGTGTATATGACCTCCATGCCCGCATCGCGCAGGGCCCGGGTGATCACCTTGGCACCTCGATCGTGGCCGTCCAGGCCGGGCTTAGCTATGAGTATCCTCAAAGGCCTCTCCATCTCCTCAGTCACGGCTAGCTACCTCCGCACTATGCTCCTCGGCAGGCTGGCTGAGCTCCAACAACACACCGCCGGTGGACTTCGGGTGCACGAAGGCTATGAGCATGTTGTGGGCGCCCCGCCTGGGCTCCTGGTCTATCAGCTCTACCCCCGCCTCCTTAAGACGCCGGAGCACTCCCCGCAGGTCTTCCACCCGCAGGCAGATATGGTGGATGCCCTCGCCCCTCTTGGCCAGGAAGCGGCCCACGGGGGTCTCATCCCCCAGGGGCTCGAGCAGCTCCAGTTTCGACCCTCCCACCACCACCGAGAGCACCCTGACCCCCTGTTCCTCCACCACTTCCAGGGGGAGGGTGTCCAATCCCAAAGCTTCGCTGTAGAAGCGAACGGCCTCGCGCGCGTTCCTCACAGCTATGCCTATATGGTCCAGTTCAGCCCTGATGCCAGCTACAGCTTTTGTCATACCACACCTGGATCCCTGTAGGTTCCGAAGACCTGCCGGAGGGCATCGGATATCTCGCCGAGGGTGCACAGGCCCTCCACGCAATCAATAATATAGGGCATGAGGTTTTCGTCGGCGGCCGCGGCCCTCCGAAGGCGAGACAGGAGCCCTTCCACCCGGGGGTTGTCGCGCCGCTCTTTCAGTGCAACCAGCCTCTGCAGCTGAACCTCGCGGATGGCTGGGTCCACCCTCAAGCTCTCTATGTGCTGCGGCTCCTCCAGTGTGAACTCGTTGACGCCAACGACTATGCGCTTCTTGCTCTCCACTTCCTGCTGGTAGCGGTAAGCGCTCTCCTGGATCTCCTTATGGAAGAAGCCGGTCTCCAGGGCCCGCAGCGTACCGCCCATGGCGTCGATCCGGTCCAGATAGTCCTTGGCCCTCCTTTCGATCTCCGTGGTTAACCACTCCACGTAGTACGACCCCGCCAGGGGATCCACCACGTCGGGTACTCCGCTCTCATAGGCGATGATCTGTTGCGTGCGCAGGGCGATGCGGGCCGCCTTTTCCGTGGGCAGGCCCAGGGCCTCGTCCATGGAGTTCGTATGGAGCGACTGTGTGCCCCCGAGCACGGCGGCAAGGGCCTGGATGGTCGTTCGCACTATGTTGTTCTCCGGCTGCTGGGCGGTGAGGGAGGAGCCGGCTGTCTGGGTGTGGAACCTCAGCATCCAGGAGCGGGGATCGCGGGCACCGAAGCGGTGGCGCATTATGCGGGCCCAGAGCCTTCGAGCTGCCCTGAACTTGGCTATCTCCTCCAGGAAGTTGTTGTGAGCGTTGAAGAAGAAGGCAAGCCTTGGGCCGAACTTGTCTACATCCTGGCCCCTGGCCAGGACGTGTTCCACGTAGGCTATGCCGTTGGCCAGGGTAAACGCCACCTCCTGGACAGCTGTGGCACCCGCCTCCCGGATGTGGTAGCCGCTGATGGATATGGAGTTCCAACGGGGCAGGTGCTCGGCACAGTAGACAATTATGTCCGTGACCAGCCGCATGGAGGGCCCTGGCGGGAAGATGAAGGTGCCCCTGGCCATGTACTCCTTCAGTATGTCGTTCTGCACCGTGCCAGAGAGCTGGGACGGGTCGATGCCTCGGCGCCTAGCCACGGCGATGTACATGGCCAAGAGGATTGCAGCCGTGGCATTGATGGTCATGGAGGTGGACACCCTGTCCATGGGTATACCTTCCATGAGGTCCTCCATGTCCTCCAACGAGCAGATGGAGACGCCCACCTTGCCCACTTCGCCGGCGGCCATCGGGTGGTCGGCATCGTAGCCCATCTGGGTGGGCAGGTCGAAGGCACAGGAAAGGCCAGTCTGCCCCTGCTGAAGCAGGTAGTGCCACCGCCGGTTGGTCTCTTTGGCCGTGCCGTATCCGGAATACTGGCGCATGGTCCAGAGGCGGCCCCGGTACATGGTTGGTTGCACACCACGGGTGAAGGGGTACTGCCCTGGATAGCCTATGTCCTCCAAATAGCTGAGCTGGGCAGTATCCTCGGGATCGTAGACCCCCTTTACAGGGATCTGGGAGATGGTTTCGAAGCTCTCCTGGCGCTCAGGCGCGCGCCTGAGGACAGGCCTGAGGATCGTCTGTTCCCACTGGCGTCTTGCCCTGCGGATCTCCTCCAGTTCCTTCTCGTCCATCTGGCTACTCCAGCACCACGAGGATGCGTCCCTGCTCTACCTTTTCGCCTTTGGCCACGTGCACGCTCTTGACACTGCCTCCTCTGGGAGCCCTCAGTTCGTTCTCCATCTTCATAGCTTCCAGGATCACCAGGGGTTGGCCGAGCTGTACGGGCTGGCCCGGCACCACCAGCACATCCAGCACCATGCCGGGCATAGGAGCCTTGACGGCCATTTCGCCGTGCACTCCGCCCAGACCCCTGCCAACCCCTATCAGGCGATGTTCCATCTCCGACAGCACCCTCACCTGGTACGGCCTCCCCTCCACCAGGAGCACCATGCCGTCAGCGTTACTGTCCACCACGGCCTCGACGGAGCGGCCGTCCATGATGGTGGAGTAGACCTTGTCCCCCACAGCCCTCAGGTCCAGCAGGTGCTCCTCCCCGTCCAACAACACCCGGAAGCAACCATCGCCGGCCTCGCGCACCTCCACCTCGTGCTCTCGTTCGCCGATGATCACGAAGTACTTCATCTCATGGCCTCCCGACGGCCGGCCATGCGCCAAGGGTTCATCGCCTGGCTGGAACCGTCGGCAGCGCGCAGCCGTCTTTTCCTGGCCGCCAGATGTGCCGCAACGGCGGCAACGGCCGCTACAGCCTCCTCCAGGCCGTCCTCGAGGGAGAGCTGTCGGTACTCCCGTTCGAGAAAGGCCGTATCTATGTCGCCCTTGACGAAGGCTGGGTGATCTAGAAGCCACAGGTGGAAGGGAATGTTGGTGCTCACGCCCAGTATGCGGAACTCCCTTAGGGCCCTGCGCATCCGCTGGATGGCGGAAGCCCTGTCCTCGGCCCAGACGATCACCTTGGCGATCATCGGATCGTAGTAGAGGGTGACTTCGTACCCCTCGAAGAGGGCACTGTCCACCCGCACGCCAGGCCCGTTTGGCTCCTGAAGGAAGGACACGCGGCCTGTAGAGGGCAGGAAGTTGTTGTAGGGGTCCTCGCTGGCGATCCGGCACTCCATGGCTGCGCCCCTGAGGCGTATGTCGTCCTGGCTGTAGCGGAGCCTTTCCCCCGCGGCTATGCGGATCTGCTCAGCAACCAGGTCCACTCCGGTCACCATCTCCGTCACGGGGTGCTCCACCTGGATCCTGGTGTTCATCTCCAGAAAGTAGAAGTTCCCCTGCTGGTCCAGCAGAAACTCCACAGTGCCGGCATTGCAGTATCCGGCGGCCTTGGCCGCCCGGACGGCCGCCTCGCCCAGGCGGACGCGGAGCTCCTCTGTGACGGCCGGAGAGGGCGATTCTTCCACCAGCTTCTGATGCCGCCTCTGGATGGAACACTCCCTCTCCCCGAGATGTATGACATTGCCGTAGCTGTCGGCAAGGACCTGGACCTCCACGTGCCTAACTTTCTCCAGGAGGCGTTCCATGTAGACGCCCCCGTATCCGAAGGCCGAGGTGGCCTCGCTGGAAGCGGCCCTGAAGGCCTGGGGAAGCTCCTCGGGGTTGAGGACCACTCGCATCCCCTTTCCGCCTCCGCCTGCCGTCGCCTTTATGAGGATGGGATAGCCTATCTGAGCGGCCACCTCCACTGCCTCATCTAGGCTCGATACCTCGCCGCCGGTGCCGGGCACCGTAGGGACGCTGACCCGCTTCACAGTCTCCCTCGCGGCCACCTTGTCGCCCATTAGCTCGATGGCCTCCGGGGAGGGGCCCACAAAGACCAACCCGGCATCGCGGCAAGCCCTGGCGAAATCGGCGTTCTCGGCCAGGAAACCATAGCCAGGGTGCACGGCCTCGGCGCCCGCCTTGAGGGCTACGTCGATGAGCTTCTCGATAACCAGATAGGATTCCCTGGCGGCAGGGGGACCAATGTGGTACGCCTCGTCAGCCATGCGGACGTGCAGGGATGTCCTGTCGACATCGGAGTACACGGCCACAGTGGCTATGCCCAGCTCGCGGCAAGCCCTGATGATCCTCACGGCTATCTCGCCGCGGTTGGCAATCAGCAGTTTGCGGAACACCTAAGCACTCCCTCGAGAGATCCTCTGTGAGCGTAAGTGCCAGCTAACCCATACCAAATATTAGCATATGGCTCTCTTTACCCGATCGTGTCGTTAGCAGGGACATCCTGGGAGCATCCCCTTGGCTGTAAAATGGTAAGAACCCGTGTGAGAAAGGGTGCAGGTGAGCGGCTTCGACCATCTTCTTGAGCGATCCGAAGGGCAGACTACTGTAGCCAGGCCCGGCAAGGCCCTTCGCACCGAGAAGCTAAGCGCCTGGTACGGCGGCCAGATGGCCATCCGCAACGTGAACTTGGAGATCCACCCCAACGTGATCACTGCCATCATAGGCCCTTCTGGCTGCGGTAAATCTACCTTGATAAGGTGCCTCAATCGCCTCCACGAGCTCGTTCCCGGCGCAAGGGTATCCGGCAAGGTGTGGCTGGACGGCGAAGACATATACGACCCCTCGGTTGACCCTGTGGAAGTGCGCCGCAAGATCGGCATGGTGTTCCAGCGGCCCAATCCCTTCCCCACCATGTCGGTCTTCGACAACGTGGCGGCCGGGCTCAAGCTCCACGGCAGGTACGACAGGCGGCGGCTGGCCGAGATAGTGGAACAGAGCCTCAGAAGGGCAGCCCTCTGGGACGAGGTGAAGGACAAGCTCCACGTCTCCGGAGCGGCCCTCTCGGGCGGCCAGCAGCAGAGGCTCTGCATTGCCAGGGCCTTGGCCGTGGAGCCCGACGTCATCCTGATGGACGAGCCCACTTCGGCCCTGGACCCCATAGCGTCTATGAGGATAGAAGAACTGCTCCAGGACCTCAGGGCAAGCTACACCATAGTGGTGGTGACCCACAACATGCAGCAAGCGGCCAGGGTCTCCCAGTACACCGCCTTCATGCTGGCGGGGCCCGATAGGGTTGGAGAACTGATCGAGTACGGCGAGACGCGAGTCATCTTCACCAACCCCAAGGATCGGCGGACCGAGGACTACATAACCGGCCGATTCGGATAGATGCCAGTTACCCGCACCGTCAAAGTTGATCCTCAGCATCCCGATCCCGCAGTGATAGAGGAGGCCGCAGAGCTGATACGCAGGGGAGGGCTGGTCGCCTTTCCCACTGAGACCGTGTACGGCCTGGGCGCCGATGCCCTGAATCCCCAGGCCGTCCGGGCGCTCTTCGAGGCCAAAGGCAGGCCCCCCAATGACCCCGTGATCGTCCACATCGCGGAACGGAGCTGGCTGAGCCGAGTTGCCGTGGAGGTGCCGGAGGTTGCGCAGCGCCTAGCCGAAAGGTTCTGGCCCGGGCCCCTCACTCTGATACTGCCCAAAGGACCGCAGGTGCCTGAGATAGTGACCGCCGGGTTCCCCACCGTGGCGGTGCGCCTTCCCTCGCACCCCGTTGCCCTGGCGCTCATCCGCGCCGCCGACACCCCCATCGCCGCCCCCAGCGCCAACCGCTTCGGCCACACCAGCCCCACCACGGCCGAGCACGTGAAGGCTGACCTGGACGGTAAGATCGACCTCATCCTCGACGGCGGACCTTCGTGGATAGGCGTCGAATCCACCGTGCTGGACCTCTCGACACCGCGGCCCCTGATCCTCAGGCCGGGAGGTGTGCCTCGGGAGGCCCTGGAGCCAGTGTTGGGACCCGTGGAGGTGGCGGAGAGGACGGTGGAGGAAGGACAGGCCGCGCCCTCGCCTGGCCTCCTCGCCCGCCACTACTCGCCCCGCGCCAACCTGATCCTGGTGGTAGGACCGAAGGGGGCGGCCACGGATTACATCGCCCGCAGGGCCCGCGCGCTCGCTCAAGAAGGCAGAAGGGTGGGTATCCTGGCTACCGAAGAGGACCAGCAGGCCTACCTACCCGAGGGCTTCGACGTGGAGCTGTTGGGAAGGGAGGACGATCCGGCCGCTGTGGCCCGCAACCTCTACACCGCACTGCGGGCCCTGGACGGCCGCGGAGCCGAGATAATCCTTTGCCGAGACCTGGGCACCCAGGGACTGCTCCTGGCCGTGCACGACCGCCTCGTTAGGGCGGCCTCCCAGGTGGTGGTCCTGTCGGAAGAGTAGGTCGGATTCTCTAACGCAATTCTTACTCATCTCTTACTGGACGCTAACGGGATCTTGTCATATAGTTGAAAGTGGAGGGGACGGCCCGAGCGGCACGGTTGCAAAACCCCTGGGCGAAAGGAGGAGGTGAGGTATGGACCTTGGGACCCTGCTCTTCCTAGTGGCTCTCAGCTATGCCATGGGTGTCTTCTGGTATAGCCTCATCCCCGGCAGGATGCCGGACACGGCCTGGAGGGTAGCTGCCTATCCCTTCCTGGCCTCGGCCATTGCTCAGTCGCTCTTCCCCTTCGGTCCTGCTTTGGGGGGTGTCCACGTCATCGTAGCGTTGGTGGCCTCGTTGGTTGGCGTAATCATCGACTGGATAATCACTGATCTTCGTCACTATCGCGTCGTTGCCGAGCCCCGCGGCGCGGGCGCTCAGAGCTGATCTCAGCGGCCGCTCGGGCCGCCCTTCTCTGGGTTCCTCACAGGCTCCAGAGCCACATGAGAGACGACGATCCCAAGCCTTCGTCCATTGCCCTCCACCTGCACCCTGTCTGGTACCAGGACGACTATTAGGAGCTGACCCGGCCTATATTGACCGGGCAGGGGCACGCGATAGTCGGCCCATATCCCCTGGGGCGCCTCCAGCTGGGCCACAGGCGCGCCGGAGATCTCCACCCTGAAACCAGCCGCAGGCAGGGGCCCTGTGGTGCACCTTATCCTGAGGAAGACGCGCGAACTCGGTGCCCACAGCCTGACCACGGCCCTATCGGAAGTCCAACGATGCATGCCCCCATCCCCTTCTGGGCCATAGAAACCCAATACATAGCCAAGGTCGTCCTCGCCGATGTCTACGGCTGAACGAGGCGCTATGGGCAGTCGATCCCAGGCCCATCGGGTTGCGGAGGCCGCCAGCAGTACGGTGGTGCTGCAAGGTGTAGGGGTATCTCCCACATGGCGCGCCAAATGTGCCCGCCACGCACACGCCCTCGGGTCCTCGGCCCATCTGGAGCTTGCCTCCCGGAGGAGCGCTTTCGCCTGCTCACCTTCGTCTCTGGAGGCCAGCACCCTGGCAAGCGCCAGATAGAAGTCCGGTTCGGCGTCCACTAGCATGGCCCGCCTGTAACTGAGCTCTGCGCCCTCTGCATACCCAAAGAGTTCGTAGAGGCGGCCCTGCCCGTAGAGAGCGTGGGCGTAGAGGTCCTTGGGCATCGCGGGCCATATCAGCGGCACGGAAAGGACAACAACCAGGGCCCCGGCTCCGGCGTAGGGCAGCATTCTCCAACGCCACCTCCAGCCAGTCACAGCCGACGCCGCCATGGGAAGGAAGTACGGGACCAGGGCAAGCTTGTACCTGAAGGCACTCTCTATGAAAGCCGTTATGCCGAGATGTACGGCGAGTATCACCAAGAACACACTTCGGTAAGGACTCGGCACGGGGGCGCCTGCCCCCAGGGCCGCCAAAAGGCAGACGGCCAAGTACCAGGCCGTCCCTCCGGACCCGTTCAGCATAGAGAGCCATGAGGGTGCCTCCGGAAGTTTGGCCCTTAGGGCGATGGCCCATTCCGAATAGCGGTCTGCCGTCAGGCTGTACCTGAGCCGTTCCAAGGCGCGCCCAAGGAACTCCCTTGGGTGGGCAGCTATCCACCTCATCGCCATGGCTATGCCGTGGGCCTGCCTGTCGGCGGGGTTGGGTATGCGCATCAACTCGCTGTACACCTCTCTTCGCGATAGATCGCTGTTGTACTGGTAGAGGTTTACGCCCAGCGTATTGTCCACCAGCAGCGGCCTGTGGTACACGGCCCAGTTCCGAGCGGTCCAAGGCGCCAGGGCAACGGCCAAGCCCAACAGCAGCATCACACCCTGCTGGGGCAATATGCCTTGCCTGAGCTGGCGCAGGGACAACCAGAGGGCAACGGATACGGCGATGGGAAGCACGGTGACGCGCGCCAAGGTACCTATTCCAAGGGCCACGCCTGCCGCGAGGAACCAGCGAACCTGCCCGCCCCTCAGGCCCCTGAGCGCCAGAATGACCCCCAACAGGGCAAAGGGCATTGACAGGCCTTCCGAGAAGAGATAAAGCGTCTGAAGGGGCGCCGTAGGGTCCAAGGCCGCCAGCACTCCGGCTACAGTCCCCGTGCGGTGGCCATACTCCCTGGCGGCCAAAACGGCCACCAAGAGGGCAGTCAAAGCACCAAGCACCGCCTGAGCCAGGACAGCAGGGGCAAGGTCGAACCGAGAGGCGCTGAGGATGAGGGCCAGGAACAGTGGGTACAGCGGCGGGCGCGTCCACGCCCAACGATCCACAAACTGGCCTGTCTCCAGCAACCCCTTAGCCAGGGCCAAGTAGTTGCCTTCATCGCCCCGGAGGTCCACATCTACAAAGGGCACGCCTCCCCTGAACAGAAGAAGTCGCCAGGCCAATGCTGCAAAAAATATCACAAACAGCACAGCTGGTCTCCCGGGCAGGTTTAAGACACGGTGGTTCCTCGATACAGTTGCACGGCTAGGGCCATCCACCGACACGTATTCCCGCCCACATTCTGGGGAGCGCTATTGACACGGCTGCTATAATAGCAGTAAGCCCCCAAGGCAATGTGCACTCACCTGCAGAAGGCCTTTCACTAAGCATACCCAGGAGGTAAAGGGATATGAGACCATCAGTTCCAAAGATCTTGGCAGTAGCGCTGGCCCTGGCCGTCCTGGCGTCCATGGCCTCCTGTGTTCAGCCAGCCACGCCCACACCCACTACAGCCCCCGCCGCCACGGCACCCGCAGGGCAGGCTCCCAGCCCCACGGCAGCACCGGCAATTAAGGAGGTGAAGATAGGTGTCATATACCCCATGACGGGCCCTACAGCCCAGGTGGGCAACGACGCCAAGACTGTCGTTGAGCTGTACACCGATATAGTGAACACCACCCAGTACAAGGACCTGAACGTGCCTCTCGCTGGTGCCGGAGGCCTGCCCGGCTTAGGCGGAGCCAAGGTTGTTCCCGTGTTTGCGGACCATCAGGGCTCGCCGGAGAAGGCGGCGGCCGAGGCCGAGCGCCTCATAACCCAGGAGAAGGTAGCGGCCATCTTCGGCTGCTATCAAAGCTCTGTGTCCGCGGCTGTGGCCAAGGTAACCGAGAAGTACGGCATACCCTTCCTCATACCGGAATCCTCGTCGCCGACGCTGAACCGACTGGGCTACAAGTGGCTGTTCCGGACCACGCCCCACGACGAGCTCTTCTCAAAAGCCATGTTCGACATGATGGCTGACTTCGAGAAGAAGCGGAACGTCAAGCTTGAGACGATAGCCATCTTTCACGAGAACACCCTCTTCGGGTCCGACAGCGCCAAGGCCCAGCAGGCCCTTGCCCAGGAGCGGGGCAAGAAGGTAGTGGAGGTCATATCGTACAACCCCAACGCCACCTCCTTCACGGCTGAGGTCCAGAAGCTCAAGGCCTCCAACGCCGATGTGCTACTGCCCACCGGCTACACGTCCGACGCTATCCTCTTCGTGAAGACTGCCAAAGAGCAGAACTATAACCCGAAGATGGTCATAGCTCAGGACGCCGGCTACATCGAGCCTGACTTCCAGAAGGCCGTGGGCCGAGACGCCGACGGCATCATGAGCCGCGGCGTGTTCTCCCTCGATCTGGCTGAGAAGAAGCCTCTGGTGAAGCAGATAAACGATCTCTACAAGCAGAGGGCTGGCAAGGATCTGGCGGACAACTCGGCAAGAGAGTTCGTGGGCTTCATGACCTTGGTGGACGCCATAAACAGGGCCAAGTCCACAGATCCTGAAGCTATCCGTAAAGCATTGGCGGCCACCGACATACCTTCGGACCAGCTCATCCTAGCTTGGAAGGGCATCAAGTTCGACGAGACCGGCCTCAACATCTACGGCCAGGCTATCATCAACCAATATCACGAGGGCAAACTGAGGTTGGTATGGCCCTTCGATGTAGCTGTGGTAGACATCACCTACCCCATCCCTAGTTGGAGCGAGAGGAAATAACGCGATGACGGTTCGGGGCGGCTGACTCCCCGCAGCCGCCCCACCCCTCCGCCTATGGAAGCGCTTTGGCAGAACCTACCCCAGATACTGGTTAGCGGTCTGCTCATGGGCCTGGTGTACGCACTGGTCGCCGTGGGCTTGAGCCTGATCTTCGGGCTGATGGACATAGTCAACTTCGCCCACGGCGAGTTCCTCATGTGGAGCATGTACACTGCCTTCTGGGCCTACGCCCTGTTCCGCATCGATCCCCTGATGTCCCTGCCCATGTGCCTACTGCTCCTCTTTGTAGTGGGCGTGGGCACCTACAGGGGCATAATCCGGCGCATCCTCGGCGCGCCGCCACTGGTGCAGATCTTTGCCACTTTCGGGCTATCCATCTTCCTACAGAGCGCTGCGCAGTTCCTGTTTAAGCCCGACTATCGCTTCGTGGATAGGCCCTTGATAGCTGGCGAGATGTCCCTTCTTGGCATCTCGGTGGGCACCGCAAAGGTGGCGGCAGCCTTGGGCGCCGTTGTGGCCTTCGGCTTTCTGTACTGGCTTATCAGGCGCACCCAGCTCGGCCTTGCCCTCCAGGCCACTTCCGAGGATAGGGAAGCCGCCGCCCTCATGGGCATAGATAGCCACAGCATGTATACGCTGGGCTGGGGGATAGGAGCGGCCTGCGTGGGCGTGGCTGGAGCCCTCCTGGCAAACTTCTACTACATATTTCCTCAGGTGGGCTTTGTCTTTGCCCTGCTGGCCTACATCATCGTGGCCCTGGGAGGCTTCGGGTCCATCGAGGGCGCCTTCCTCGGAGGCCTGATCATAGGTCTGGTGGAGGCAGTGGTGGGCTTCGTAACCCCTGAGTACAAATTTGCGGCCCTCTTTGCTATCTACTTGGCCGTGGTCTTCCTGAGGCCGCAGGGACTCCTCGGCAGGTGATCTGAGGTGAAGGTAGCCGCGGCTGAGGAGGAGAAGAGGAGGACACGCAGAGCCAGGGCCCTGGGCTGGTTCCTGCTGGAGGAGATAGGTACCCTCAAGTGGGGAGCCCTGGTCTTGGTGGTCATGGCATTGCTTCCCCTAGTCAGCGACAATCCCAACTACCATCACATCCTCATCCTGATAGCCATGTATGCCATGCTGGCCCAGGCCTGGAACATCTTGGGCGGCTATGCCGGGCAGGTATCTTTGGGGCACGCGGTCTTCTTCGGCATCGGTGCCTACACCTCAGCCATGATGGTGCTCAAACTGGGCATCAGTCCTTGGATCGGCATGCTGGCAGGGGGCATCATAGCTGTGGCCGTGAGCCTCATCATTGGCCTGCCCAGCTTCCGGCTGGCGGGCCACTACTTCGCCATAGCCACCATAGCCATAGGGGAGATAGTGAGGGCGATCTTCACCAACAACCAGGCCCTGGGGGGTGCCGTGGGCTTCTGGATACCCCTTCTGCCTCCCTCGCTGGTGAACTTTCAGTTTGGCGTCTCTAAGATTCCCTACTACTATATAATGCTGGCGCTCATGGCCCTGACCTTCCTCATAGCCTTCGGCATAGGGGCATCCAAGCTCGGCTTCTACTTCCGAGCCATAAAGAACGATCCTCAGGCGGCCATGAGCTTGGGCGTGGACATCACCCGGTATAAGCTAATAGCCATGACTATCAGCGCCTTCCTGACAGCCGCCGCCGGCACCTTCTACGCCCAGTACGTGCTAATCGTTGACCCCGAGAGCGTCCTCAGCCTTTCCATATCGGTGCTCATCGCCGTGGTGGCCATCCTAGGAGGCGTGGGAACCTTCTGGGGTCCATTGCTGGGGGCCGCCGTCCTGATGCCCATTGCTGAGCTGACCCGCTCCTACCTGGGCGGCCGCGGCACGGGCCTGGACCTGGCCATCTATGGGGCCCTCATCGTGCTCATATCGGTGTTCCAGCCTGGTGGACTGGCAGACCTGCTCAGAAAGGCAAGGAGGAGGTTGAAAAAGGGCTGATGTCTCTGCTGGAGCTGCAGTCCGTCACCATGAGGTTCGGAGGCCTCCTTGCCAACGACAACGTGAGCCTAGCCGTGGAGGAGGGCCAGATCGTCTCGCTCATCGGACCCAACGGGGCGGGCAAGACCACCCTTTTCAACTGCATCTCCGGCGTCTACAGGCCGACCTCGGGGCGGATCCTCTTCTCGGGGCACGACATCACCGGGTGGCCGCCCTACCGCATTGCGCGCTCTGGGCTGGTGCGGACCTTCCAGATAGTGCGCACTTTCAGGGACATGACCGTGCTGGAGAACGTCATGGTGGGCGCTCTCATGCACACCGACAGCGCCGGCAAGGCCTGGGAAGTGGCCGAGGAGGTCCTCGAGTTCACGGGCCTCTATCCTAAGCGCGACTACCCCGGATCGGCCCTCACCACTGCAGACCGAAAGCGGCTTGAGGTGGCCAGGGCTTTAGCCACAAGGCCAAGGATGCTCATGCTCGACGAAGCCATGGCAGGCCTTAACCCTACCGAGAGGCAGGAGGCCGTTAACCTTCTCCTCAAGATTAACGCCTCGGGCATAACGCTTCTCTTGGTGGAACACGTCATGGAGGTCATAATGCCCATATCCCAGTGGGTGTTCGTCCTGGACTACGGCAAGAAGATCGCCGAGGGAAAGCCCGAGGAGATCGTGCACAACGAGCTCGTCATCAAGGCCTACCTGGGGGAAAAGTACCGTGCTACAGGTTCGTGACCTCAGGGTGGAGTACGACGGCCTAGCGGCCCTGCACGGCATCTCCTTCCACGTGGACGATGGGGAGGTGGTGGCCATTGTGGGCTCCAACGGTGCGGGCAAGTCGACCACCCTCAAGGCGATCTCCGGCCTGGTGCGCATAGCCTCCGGAGAGATCACCTTCGACGGCCAGCCCATACACCGGATGCCTGCCCACGCCATAACCCGCCTGGGCATAGCCCACGTGCCGGAGGGCCGCAGGCTGTTCCAGAAGCTCACGGTGCTGGAGAACCTCAAACTTGGAGCTTACGTTCGGCCGGACCCTTCCCTGTTCGAGAGGAACCTGGAGCTGGTCTTCGAAGTCTTCCCCCGCCTCAAGGAGAGGATGTCCCAGAGGGCCGGCACCCTCTCCGGCGGAGAACAGCAGATGCTGGCCATTGCTAGGGGCCTGATGCTCAACCCAAAACTCCTCATGCTCGACGAGCCGTCCCTCGGCATCGCGCCGAAGTTGGTCAGCGAGATCTTCGAGGTCCTGGCCGAGCTGAACCGCCGGGGCACGACGATCCTCCTGGTGGAACAGAACGTGCGTGAGGCGTTGGAACTGGCCCACAGGGGCTACGTCCTTCAGACTGGCGAGGTCATCCTCGAGGGTAGAGGAACCGAGCTGCTGGAGAGCGACCTGGTGCGCAAAGCATATCTAGGGCTGTAGACATGGTGAAAGCCATAGACATCAACTGCGACATGGGCGAGAGCTTCGGTGCCTGGCCCATGGGCAACGACGAGGCCCTCATGCCGCACATCACCTCCGCCAACATCGCCTGCGGCTATCACGCCGGCGACCCCCTGGTGATGGACCGGACGGTGCAGATGGCCCTCCAGTATGGGGTGGGGCTGGGAGCCCATCCGGGCTTTCCCGACCTCATGGGCTTCGGCAGGCGGCCCATGAAGCTGTCGGCCGAGGAGGCTGAGGCCTATGTCCTCTATCAGGTGGCTGCCCTTCAGGGCTTCGCCCGCTCCCACGGCACTTCCCTCCAGCACGTGAAGGCCCATGGAGCCCTCTACAATATGGCCGCCGAGGACGCGGATCTGGCCACAGCCATAGCCAGGGCCGTAAAGCGCCTCGATCCTAGCCTGATCCTCCTCGGCCTTGCGGGCTCCAGGCTTGTGGAGGCCGGCCTCGCCCTCGGCCTGAGGGTGGCCCGCGAGGCCTTCGCCGACCGCAGATACAACCCCGATGGCACCCTGCAGTCCAGGCGGATCCCGGGCTCGCTCATCACCGACCCAGAGGAGGCCGCCCAGCAGGCCCTCTCCATCGCCACCACGGGCACGGTGACGGCCCACGACGGCACACGGGTGCGGGTGGAGGCCGAAAGCATCTGCATCCACGGCGACACGCCAACAGCCCCAGAGATCGCTCGGCGGGTGAGGCACAAACTGCAAGAGGTCGGGATCCCTGTCCTCCCGCTGGCCCAGATCATAGCCTAACAATGTACCGCGTGCCCAAGATCCGGCTCCTGGGCGACACCGCCCTGGTGGTGGAGTTCGGGAACGAGATATCGCCACGGACCAACCTCAGGTGCCACGCCTTCGCCCGGAACGTGGAGCGTGCCCACCTCCGGGGCGTGGTGGAAGTGGTGCCCACCATCCGATCGGTCACGGTTCACGTGGACCCCCTTCAGGCAGACCTGGAACAGCTTTCGGCGGCCTTGGCCGTCCTGGCCGCCGACACCGCGGCCGAGGCGGCATCCGGCTCCCTTCACAGGATACCGGTCCGCTACGGCGGCGAGTGGGGACCGGACCTGGAAGAGGTGGCGGCCCTGGCAGGTCTCAGCCCGGAGGAGGTGGTGCGCATACACTCCGGCACGGTGCACAGGGTCTACATGCTGGGCTTTGCTCCCGGATTTCCCTACCTCGGCCTTCTGCCCCGCAACTTCAGCATCCCCAGACTCCCTGTCCCGAGGCAGAGGGTACCCAAGGGCTCCATATCCGTGGCCATGCGCCAGACCGTGGTCTTTCCGGCATCGCTGCCCAGCGGCTGGCGGATCATCGGGAGGACCGACCTGGAGCTCTTCGACCCCGAACGGGACCCCCCGGCCCTCCTGCGACCCGGCGACCTCGTACGCTTCGTACCCGTGACCTGAGGCCACCTGTGGAAGTACTGCAGGTGCTCAGGAGCGACTTTCCTGTTACGGTCCAGGACCTGGGAAGGACAGGCTACCAGAAGTTCGGTGTCCCCCCTTCTGGCGCCATGGACGCCTTTGCGCTCCGGATCGGCAACCTGTTGGTGGGAAACCGGGAGGACAGCGCCGCCCTGGAGATAACGCTCGTGGGACCCGAACTGCTGGTGCTTGCCAGCTGGATGGTGGCCGTAACAGGGGCCGAATGGGAGATACACGTCGATGGGATACCCATGCCCACCTGGACCAGCCTCTTCGTCCGGAGGGGCCAGGTGATAAGGTTTGGGAGACGCTGTCGAGGCGCCCGGTGCTACCTGGCTGTCCGCGGGGGCCTGGACGTTCCGCCCGTCATGGGCTCCAGGTCCACCTACCTGCCGGGCGGCTTCGGCGGCCTGGAGGGAAGGGCGCTCCAGCCCGGGGACGTCCTGAAGGCCCTGCCAGCCAAGGTGGACCCCTACAGCGCAGGCCTTCAGTTCCCTGAAACCATAAGGCCCTACGGCGATGCTCCCCTGAGGATCCTCCCGGGCCCCCAGGCGGATCTGTTCACCGCGGAGGCATGGCGACGCCTCACAGGCGAGGAGTTCGAGGTGACCGAACAGGCCGACAGGATAGGCTACCGGCTGAAAGGTCCTGAACTGGAGCACAGGGGGCCAGCGGATATAATCTCAGGTGGCTTGGCCACGGGATGCATCCAGGTCCCAGCGGGGCGCCAGCCCATAGTGCTCATGGTGGACAGGCAGACCACTGGCGGATATCCAGTTATGGCGGTGGTGATCAGCGCTGACCTGCACCGGCTGGCCCAGAAACTTCCCGGGGACAGACTGAGGTTCAGCCTTGTGAGCTATCAGGAGGCAGTGCGTGCAAGGACAGAGCTCGAGGAAAGGATTGAGTCCTTTAAGGCATACCTGGCAACCGGGAGATGACGAGCCATGACCAGCGAACGCCTCAGGGGCATATTCCCGCCCATAGCCACGCCCTTTAGGGAGGACGGGGACCTAGCCCCAGAAAGACTGAAGGAGAACCTGGAGCGCCTGGCGGCCAAGGACCTGGCCGGCTTCGTGGTGCTCGGTTCCAACGGCGAGTATGTGCTCCTCTCGGAGAGGGAGAAGCTCCAGGTGCTGGAGGTGGCCCGCGGGGCCATACCCCGCAACAAGCTGATGATAGCGGGCACCGGAACCGACAGCACCAGGCAGACCATCGAGATGACGCGGCAGGCCGCGGACCTTGGGGCAGACATGGCCATAGTGGTAACCCCCAGCTACTACAAGGGCCAAATGACCTCGGCTGCCCTCAAGCACCACTACCTGGCCGTGGCCGAAGCCTCGCCCATACCGGTGCTCATCTACAACGTGACCATGTACACGGGGATCGACATAGACGTCGATACCCTCGCTGCCCTCTCGGATCATCCCAACATCGTCGGCATGAAGGAGAGCAACCCCAACATTGTCAAGCTCGCCGACACCCTGAGGAGGTCTGGGGCCGATTTCGTCGTCCTAGCTGGCTCTGCCAGCTTTATCTACCCTGCCGTTCGGCTGGGAGCCACCGGGGCTGTGCCAGCGCTGGCTAACGTGGCCCCGGACGAGTGCGCAGCCCTGCTGAGGTATGCCCTGCTGGGCAGGGAAGAGGAGGCCAGGGCGCTCCAGCTCCGCCTCCTACCGGCCAACGCGGCCGTAACCTCCCGCTTCGGCGTGCCCGGCCTCAAGGCCGCCATGGATATGGTGGGCTTCTACGGAGGTCCTCCCCGCAGCCCCCTCCAACCCCTCAGCCGCGATGCCCGGTCCCAGGTGGCACAGGCCCTGGTCGAGGCCGGAATAACCATCCTTCGTGCCTGACGCGGAGAGGGGCCCGACCTTACCTGGACCTCCCAAGCCCCTGTGACGCCGAGGCTTGCTCCTGGCATCCCTTGTCGACCGGCCTCCAGGGGCACGGCGCCCCCTAGGGCCCGCGCCGCCGATCATTGGGCCGACCCCAAAGCACGGAGGACCTAACGCGGGTGACGCCGGCCCTGCGCCGAAGCTTGGGGCCATCCCATCCATCCGCGGGTCGTGCCTAGACTCCAGCGGGGGCGAGAGATTCATCGAAGGCATGGTCAGCCCTAGAGGCCTCCGCACACCCACGTGAGCGCCAGGCGGGAAGGACACCGGCCCTGCTGAGATAGCTCCATGGCATCGGCCCTCCACTTCCACGCCGTTTGGCGCCATGCACCAGCAGCGGGCTCGCATACCCTGCAGGGCCAGGGCCCCGGGCCGCAGCAGCTGCTCCCCAAAGGGACACAAGGAGAATGTTAGGCCGCCTAGCCCGCACAGCGGGGCTATCCAGCTGATGCCTGGTGCCCTTCTACCGGGTCCGCGGCCGTCTGGAGGGTCGCTAACTTGGCCTCAGAGGCCGACCTGGGGAACATCTCCCTATGGTGGTCCGAGCACTGAAGGCCTATGGCCAAACCCGGAGCTGGGAACCCTCTGGCCGAAGGACTGGAGGCCTGAGGCAACTTGCTGGATCACCGGGGATCCCCTGTGTAGTGGGGCGGAGGGGAACGAAACGTTGTAGCGGCCCTCGCCGTGTCCTATACTAGATACTTGATGCTGAAAGAGGTGCCTGCGATGGACCGTCGACCCCGCATCCTGGTGGTGGACGACGATTCCATGATCACCAACTCCCTACGCAGGGCCCTCGGGCTGGAGGGCTATCAAGTGGCAGTAGCCTACGACGGCAGGCAGGCCCTGGAAGCCCTGAGCGACGCAGTAGACCTCGTGATTCTGGACATCATGATGCCCGACATCGATGGCTTCGAAGTGACCAAGCAGATACGCCAGTTTTCCGATGTGCCGATCCTGATCCTTACAGCCCGCGACGAGACGGCCGACAGGGTTCAGGGCCTTGATCTGGGAGCTGACGACTACCTGGTCAAGCCCTTCTCCATGGAGGAACTGCTCGCCCGGATCAGGGCGCTCCTGCGCCGAAGGGCGCCTCAGGATAGGCCGATCCTCCGCTTCGCGGACCTGGAGGTGGATACGGGCACCAGGCAGGTGCGCCGAGGCAGTCGTCCCATAGAGCTCACTGCCAAGGAATACGAGCTGTTAATGCTGTTCCTCAAGCATCCCCGTCAAGTGCTCACGCGCGATGTCATCTTCGAGCGCATCTGGGGTTACGACTTCAGCGGCCAGTCCAACGTCTTAGACGTATACGTAGGCTACCTGAGGCAGAAGCTCGAGGCCGGAGGAGAGCCCAGACTAATCCACACGGTTAGGGGAGCCGGGTACGTGCTGAGGGAGTGACCGGTGAGCCTGCGGCTGAAGCTTACTCTCTGGTATACGGGCATAATGGCCGTCACCCTCATACTCTCGGCGGCATCTCTGTACTACGTGATCTCCAGCACCATGTACTCGGAGATCGACCAATCGGTGATGGCCAAGGCCAACGACCTGGCGAGCACCATCGGCATAAGGGGAGGTCTCTCGCCCAGCACGAGCCGTCTGGTCCTCCCCAACATAGATGCCTTTACCAGCCTGGATACCTACATCCAGGTGTTGGACGCCTCGGGCAAGCTGGTGGACAAGTCCTCCAACCTGGGGGCGGCCTCCCTGCCCGTCTCGCCCGCGGCGCTCCAGGCCGCCCGCTCGGGCGGTGGCTACTACGAGTACACGGAGCTTTCCAGGGAGCGGCTGCGCATGTACACCGTCCCCGTCGTGGTGGCGGGGCAAGTCTTCGGGTACGTGCAGGTCGCCCGGTCGACCGAGACGATCGATAACACGCTCTCCAGCGTGCTGTATGGGCTGGCAGCTGGCCACAGCATGCTCCTGCTATTGGCCATGGCCGTGGGATCCGCCATAGCAAGGGCATCCCTGCGGCCGATACACAAACTCACCCAGACGGTCCGCGAGCTGGGAAGGTCCGGGAGGTTGGACAAACGCCTCGAATACCACGGTCCCCAGGATGAGGTGGGCCGGCTGGCTAGCACCTTCAACGATATGCTGGAGAGCATATCCAAACTGCTCAATTCCCAGCGGCGCTTCGTGGCCGATGCCTCCCACGAACTGCGCACGCCTCTGACGTCCCTTCGCGTGAACGTGGAGACACTGAAGAAGCAGCTGGCCCACAACCCGGACAGCCTCGAGGTGCTGGCAGACGTATCTACGGAGCTGGAGAGGATGTCAAGGCTGGTGAACGGCCTCCTCGAACTGGCCAGGGCCGACGCAGGCCTGCACCTGGAGAGGAGGAGGATGGACCTCAGCCAGGTGGTGGCTGAGGTCTACCAGAAGGCCCTGGCGGCCCAGAATGGCGTGCAGATCTCACTTACCAAGCTGGAGCCCGTTACCGTTCTAGGCAACCCCGACTACCTGCACAACGCCCTGTACGTGCTGGTAGATAACGCGGTGAAGTACACACCCCCAGGAGGCCACGTCTGGATCTCCCTGGACAGGTTCGACAGGTGGGCCAGGGCAACGGTGGCTGACGACGGCATGGGGATCAGCCCCGAGGACCTGCCCCACATCTTCGAGAGGTTCTATCGGGCCAAAAGTGCCAGAAGGAAGGGAGGCACTGGGCTCGGGCTGTCCATTGCCCAGTGGGTGGCCCACGAGCACGGAGGCCAGATCACGGTGGAGAGCTCGCCCGGCAAGGGTAGCACCTTCGTGCTCTGGCTGCCCGCCTACGAGGACGAACCCGAGGCAGACAAGGCGCACCAGGCAAGAAAGGGCAAGGCGCGCCGGGGCTAAGCGAGCATCTGTTTGGGTTTCCACCTAAAATGTTACTGAAACCAGGCCAAGGAGGACCATCATGAGGGCGCTAGTGGCCATCGACGGCTCCGAGGCATCCAAGCGGGCCATGGACGTCGCCGCGGAGCTAGCCAAGGGTGGAACGCTCGAGATCGGCCTTATCCACGTCCTGCCGCACAGCTACGTAGCGGGAAGCCTGGGTGTCGTCACCTCCATAACCTACGAGCAGGAGGGAGAGGCCAAGGGCATACTGGAAACGGCCAAGCAATACCTCCTCTCCAAGGGCGTGGATGTTAAGATGACCTACCTGCCCCAAGGTGACCCAGCAGACCAGATACTGCAGACCGCCGAGAAGGAAGGCTACGACCTCATAATCATGGGAAGCAGAGGGCTCTCCCCCTTCGACCGCCTGCTCCTCGGCAGCGTCTCGCGCAAGGTAGTGGACCACGCCCACTGTTCGGTGCTGGTAGCCCGCCGTTGACGCCACGGGGGAGGGCTAGAGCCCTCCCCCGCCCCCTTTCTTAGAGAATTCTTAATCAACGTTAATGCCAATCTTAGATTTTCGCCTTACCCTGGTGCGTGAAGGCGGGAGGAGGCATCGTGTTCGACATCGGCCCTGGAGAGCTGATCCTTCTGCTCGTGATAGTCCTGTTGATATTCGGGCCGAGCAGGCTTCCTGAGCTCGCCCGGTCCCTGGGGAAGGGCATACGGGAGTTCAGGGAGGCCGTACGGAACGAGGCGGCTACCGCCAGCACCCAACACACCAGCCAGCCGCCCAAGGGTGATGACTGAGCATCCCTGGATGGTCACCGAAAACCTCGAACAGCATCGGCCTCCGAAACGGTGGTGGCTATGGGCCGCGGGGCTGGCCCTGGTGCTCATCCTCACGGCCGCGGCCTTTGCTGCCGGAATATACGCCGACAGGCTCCTCAACCCGGCTGCCGACATCCCGACCACAGAGCCACCCGGAGTGGCCGACCAGTTCCGGGTCTTCTGGCAGGCCTGGAACCTGGTCGAGCGCTACTATGTAGACCGGTCGGCCATAAACGCCAAGCAGATGACCTACGGCGCCATATCCGGCATGCTGGACAGCCTAGGGGACGTGGGCCATACTCGCTTCCTGACCCCCGAGGACCTCAAGGCCGAGCAGGAGACCCTGGCGGGCAAGCTTCAAGGTATCGGCATCGAGGTGTCCATACGCAACGGTCTGCCCACAGTCGTGGCACCCATCGACGGGACTCCGGCTGCCGAGGCCGGCCTCAGGCCCGGCGACGTGATCGTGAAGGTGAACGGCGAACCCACCAGCAAGCTCTCCCTGAGCCAGGTGGTTTCCAAGATCAGGGGGCCGGCTGGCACCTCGGTCACCATCACTATTGTCCGCCCCGGCTCCACCGAGCTGATAGACAAGACCATAACCAGGGCCAACATCCAGGTGCCCAACGTAACCTGGGCCATGCTCCCCGGCCAAACCATCGCCGTGGTGCGCATCAGCCAGTTCGGCGAGGGCGAGGCCGACGAGCTGGTCAAAGCCCTGAACGATGCCCGATCGGCCGGAGCTGAGGCGCTGGTGCTGGACCTGCGCAACTCACCCGGAGGCTATGTGGACCAGGCGGTGCGCACCGCCAGCCAGTTCATGAGCTCCGGCGTTGTCTACATAGAACGCGACCGCGACGGCAACCAGAAGCCTGTCAGCGTGCGCGGCAGGGGCTCGGCCACTGACATCCCCATGGTCACCCTTGTTAACGAGGGCACCGCATCGGCCTCGGAGATACTGGCCGGCGCCCTACAGGACAACGGGAGGTGCCAGGTGGTGGGCCAGCGGACCTTCGGAACCGGGACCGTTCTGTCTTTGTTCCAGCTTCAGGACGGCTCGGCCATCTACTTGGGGACGTCGGAGTGGCTCACGCCCAAGGGGAGGGCCATCCGCAATAACGGCATCGAGCCCGACATAGAGGTCCCCCTCGCCAGCGACGCCAGTCCGCTGGTGCCGGGTGCCATCAAGCGGATGACCTGGATGCAAATAGAGCAGAGCGGCGATGCCCAACTTCTTAAGGCCATAGACGTGCTTCGGGAGACAAGCTCATGAAAGGCAAAATTATCGTTGCAGCACTAGCTGTCACCGCTATAGCGATCGCCGCCTGCGCGCCCCTTCTGGACACATATCCAGCGCCCGGGGCGTCGCCCAGCTCCCCCTTCGTGGCAACCACGCCGCCTGTCCCAGCAACCCAGGAGCCGACCCCATCCCAGGCCTCACCCCTGCCCCTCGAAGGCCCGGGTTCGGTCCGATGGGTGGCCGAGAAGGTGAAGCCGGCGGTGGTCCAGATCGCCAACGAGCAGCTGGTGCTCGATCAGCTGAACAGGCCCGTGCCCATCCAGCAGGGATTGGGGTCGGGAGTCATCTTCGATTCAAGGGGCTACATACTGACCAACAACCATGTGGTGGCCGGCGCCGAGCAGATAACCGTATCCCTGCCCGATGGCCGGTCCTTCAAGGCCAGCCTGGTAGGAAGGGACCCCGATACCGACCTGGCCGTGGTGAAGATCGACGGCTCGAACCTGCCTGTGGCCACCTTGGGGTCCTCGTCAAGACTGTCGGTGGGCGACTGGGTGGTTGCCATAGGCAACGCCCTGGGCCTGCCCGGGGGTCCCACGGTGACGGTGGGCGTGGTTTCGGCCCTCGGCAGGGCCGTACAGGAGCCTCCCAGTGGGCTCCAGCCCGGCCCCTTCCTCTTCGATCTCATCCAGACGGACGCCGCCATAAACCCTGGCAACTCCGGCGGCCCCCTGGTGAACATGAACGGCGAGGTAGTCGGTATCAACACGCTGGTGGCAGGCACTGTGGAATCTGGTTTCCAGGCCCAAGGGATTGGTTTCGCTATAGCCATTGACACGGCCAAACCCATCGCCGAGGAGCTTATAAGCAGGGGAAGGGTAGCCCACGCCTACATGGGCATCAGCTATATAACCCTGTCGCCCTCGGTGGCACTGCAGTTAGGGCTTCAGATCCAGCAGGGAGTGCTGGTGCGGCAGGTGGTCAGAAACTCGCCGGCAGCCCGGGCTGGCATCCGATCAGGCGACATCATCGTCGCGGTAGACGGCACCAAGCTGGTATCGGACTCGGACTTGGCCAGGATCCTGAGCAAACACAAGCCGGGCGACACGATCTCGCTGGAGCTGGTGAGGGACAGCACCCACCTCACCGTTCAACTTACCCTTGGAGAAAAACCATCCAGTCAGTAGAACGCGACCCTAACATGGTAGGAGGTTAGGCTGATGGCAAGATCCGGTCAGACCCTCTGGAAGGAAGAGGAGCAGTTCATCCTCTACCCCGAGGAAGAGGAGTTCCAACCCGAGATCGAGAGCGAGCCGGAACTCCTCGAAGCTCCAAGCCTAGAGGACGAGCTATCCGTCGACGATCACATCCGGCTGTACCTGAAGGAGATCTCCGCCATACCGCTCCTAAAGGCTTCCGAGGAGGTGGAACTGGCCAAGGCTATAGAGGCCGGCAAGGAGGCAGCGGCCAGGCTTGAGGACGGGGTGGACGACCCGGAGGAGCGCGCCCACCTGGAACAGCTGGTGGAGCAGGGCAAGAAGGCCCGCCAGAAGATGGTGGAATCTAACCTGCGCCTGGTGGTCAGCGTGGCAAAACGCCACCTCGGCCGGGGCCTCGGCCTGCTGGACCTTATCGAAGAGGGCAACATCGGCCTGATGAGGGCAGTGGAAAAGTTCGACTACCGGCGGGGCTACAAGTTCAGCACCTACGCCACCTGGTGGATACGCCAACGGATCACCCGGGCCATAGCCGAACAGTCGCGAACGGTCCGGATCCCCGTGCACATGGCCGACAGCCTCACGCGCCTATACCGCACCACGCAGAAACTGGAGCAGGAGCTCGGCAGACCCCCTGTGAAGGACGAGCTGGCCATGGCCATGGGCGTATCCGAGGCCAAGATCGACGCCATAATAGCCGCCTCGAACTACCCCATCTCCCTGGAGACCCCCCTGGGCGAGGATGGGGAGATGAGGCTCGGCGACACCGTCGAGGACATAACCTCACCGTCGCCCCTTGAGAGGGCGATGGCAAACCTCCTCCGCGAAGAGGTGAGCTGGGCCCTCAACTGCCTGTCCGAGAGGGAGAGGCTGGTTCTCGAGATGCGCTTTGGGCTCAAGGACGGGCACGACTACACCCTGGAGGAGATCGGCAGCCACATAGGCCTCACCAGGGAAAGGATACGCCAGATAGAATCGGAGGCTCTGGCCAAGCTCCGAAGCCCGGAGATAGCCAACCGGCTGAGGGAGTACTTCGAGGAGCTTTAGAGGGTCAGCAGACGCAGGCCCACCAGGGCCAGGGCCAGGGACAAGAGCCTCACGATAATACTTCCACGGAGCCGCCTGGAAAGGGCGGCTCCTAACTGTGCCCCGAAGATAGCCCCGAGCCCGAGGGGAACGGCCGTCCAAAGGTCCACATGGCCAAGGCCCAGATGGGTGGCAGCTCCCACGGAGGAGGATACGGCGAGAATGAAGTGGGAGGTGGCACTGGCCACGTGGGCAGGAAATCCGAACAGATGCACCATGGCCGGCACATGTATCACGCCGCCGCCTATGCCGAAAATGCTTGACAGGAAGCCAACTCCAAAGCTCAGCAGCAAGCCACAGATCCGGTTATACGAATAGGTGTACGTTACGCCGTGGGCATCCACCAGCCTGCGGTGCACGTCGAACCTGCCCACCGAGCCCGGAATGACCAGCTCGGCCTCACCGCCAGGCCTGAAGACCAGGAACAAAGACAGGCCAATGAGCATGAGGCCGAACACCAGCTGGAACAGCCGGGTCGTCAAAAACACGGATAGAAAGGCTCCCAAGATAGATCCCGGCACCGTGGCCAGAGCAAACTGCCAGCCAGTGCTCACATCCACCCGACCCTGCCTCAGATAGGAGAGGGTGCCGGACAGCGCGTTCAGGAAGACCACGGCCAGCGACGTACCCACTGCCCTCTGGGGCGTCATGCCCAGGATCAGCAGCATGACGGGTACCATTAGGAAGCCCCCTCCTGCCCCGATAAGGGTGCCGTAGCAACCCACCACTACCCCGAAAGCTGCCAAAAGGGCAAACTCGACGATGCCGCCCGAGAGGGTCGGCTGGCCCAGGAGCCTGGGCTGGGGGGCTCCCAGGAGAGGAGGCAGAGATATAGCCAGCAGCACCACAGCGAGCAGGACTAGTAACACTACCTGCGGATCGCTCAGGCTCACCTTTGCCAGATGCTTCATCGGCCAGATTCCTGCTTACTCCTAAACCTTACAAGTATAAACCACCGGTCCCGGGGGCAGGTGGCCCCCGGCCGGCACGTATTTACAGGGATGGTATCATGCAAGGATACGCAAATGTAAAGAAAACTGGTGACGGGGTACTGGAGGCCCTATGCCTCAGAGAGCCATGGAGTACCTGAAGGAGACCCTGCCCGAATATCTGGAGGACCTCCGAACCCTCGTAAGCATAGATTCGGGCACGGGCCATTTGGAAGGCATAGGCCAGGTAGCTAAGTTTGTGGCTCGGCGCCTGGCAAGCTTGGACTACTCCGTCAAGGTGTACCACGACGAGAACTACGGGGAAACCTTGGTGAGTCGCCGCCACGGATGGGGCGGTGTCCGCATCCTCTTGCTCGGCCACATGGACACAGTGTACCCGCCTGGCACGGCCGTCCAGCGTCCCATGGCCATCGGCACCGATGGCAAAGTCACCGGACCTGGGGTCGCGGACATGAAGGGAGGACTTCTTAACATCCTCTATGCCCTGGACTTCCTGGCGGCTGTAGAGTCCCGTCCCTATAGAACCCTGACCTTCGTCTGCAACCCGGATGAGGAAGTCGGCTCCCCGTCTTCCAGATCGATCATCGAGGAGGAGGCCCAACAGGCCGACTGTGCCCTGGTGCTGGAAGCGGCCTGGGAGGATGGCTCCCTCATCAGTTCGAGGCGTGGTCGAGGGGTCTTTAGGCTGACCGTGCGGGGCAAGGCTGCTCACGCGGGAGCCGCCCCGGAGGAGGGAGCCAACGCCGACGTGGAGATAGCCTATCAGATACTGAAGCTGCATGCCCTCAACGGCTCTTTCCCAGGCCTCACGGTCAACGTGGGTACCCTCCGTGGGGGCACACGCCCAAACGTGGTGCCGGACCTTGCCGAGGCCGAGGTGGACGTACGTGCTGCCACCCTGAGCGATGCTGAAGTAATCCAGAAGAAGATGATGGAGCTGGTGGCCGTCACCCAGGTTCCGGGCACCTCAGCCTCGCTATCGGGAGGCTGGACCCGCTACCCCATGGAGAAGACACGCCGCACGGCACAGCTTGTGACCTTCGCCCAGCTCACTGCTCGCGAGCTCGGGTTCGAAGTGAGGGACGTGCACAGCGGCAGTTCCAGCGACGCCAACCTAGTGGCTGCCATGGGCGTGCCCACCCTGGACGGGCTTGGTCCTGTGGGTGGAAGGGAGCACTCGCCCGAAGAATACATTTTGCTGGACAGCATCGTGCCCCGCACTGCCCTCCTTGCCCGTCTCATAGAGAAGATAGCGGCCTGTTTCTAGAGCCGAAGGGAAAAGAAGGGGCCCGGGGCCTGTCGGCCCCGGGCCCCGATACAGCGCTTGCTCAGCTGGCAGCGGCCTGCGACGGCACCTGCTGGCCATCTCCGGAGGCTGGGGCGGGATACACTACCTCGAAGGTGAGCTCGCTTTCCTGGCCCACGTCCACCCGGACCACCGCGCCCTGGGAGAGCTTGTTCTCCAATAGCCAGCGCGACAGCGGGTTCTCCAGCTTGCGCTGGATGAGCCGTCTCAGAGGCCTGGCGCCGTAGTTCGGGTCGTAGCCTTCCTTGGCCAGGAGCTGCCTGGCGGCCTCCGTCAGCTCGATGCCAATGCCCTGCTCGGCCAGGCGCTTGGCCAGTTCTTTGACCATGAGGTCGACGATCCTCACCATGTGGTCCTGGGTGAGGCTGTGGAAGATGATGATCTCGTCCACCCGGTTGAGGAACTCGGGTCTGAAGGCCTGCCGCAGGGCTTCTTGTACCCGCTCCCGGTACTTATCCTCATCGAACTGGCCAGCCGCCTGGGCTTTGAAGCCTATGGGAACGTAACGCTTAACGTGCTCCGTGCCCAGGTTAGAGGTCATGATGATGACGGTGTTCCTGAAATCTACCGTCCGACCGTGACCGTCCGTGAGGCGTCCGTCCTCCAGGAGCTGGAGGAGCACGTTGAACACCTCCGGGTGGGCCTTCTCGATTTCGTCGAAGAGCACTACCTGGTACGGCCTGCGCCGCACGGCCTCAGTAAGCTGGCCGGCATCGTCGTAGCCCACATAGCCCGGAGGAGCCCCGATGAGCCTGGAGACGGTGTGCTTCTCCATGTACTCGCTCATGTCGATGCGGACCATGGCGTCCTCGGAGTCGAAGAGGAAGGCCGCCAAAGCCCGGGCCAGCTCGGTCTTGCCGACGCCGGTGGGCCCCAGGAAGATGAAGCTCCCTATGGGCCTTTTCGGATCCTTGAGCCCTGCCCTGGCTCGGCGGATGGCCTCGGAAACGGCCCTTATGGCTTCCTCCTGGCCCACAACCCTCTCTTGGAGCTTCTTCTCCATTTCGAGGAGCTTCTTCATCTCGCTGTCCAGCATGCGGCTCACGGGTATGCCTGTCCACTTGGAGAGCACTTGGGCAATATCCTCCTCGTCAACCACCTCGTCCAGCCCTCTCTCGCCCAGCCAGGCGTTGCGGGCATCTTCATACTTCTTGCTGAGAGCGATGCGCTCGGCCTTCAGCCTGGCGGCCCGCTCGTAGTCCTGGGCCTGGGCAGCCGCCTCCATCTGCTCGGCCAGCTCCTCGAGCCGCTGCGCCATCTCACGGATCTCCTTGGGGGCGCTGAACAGCTCCAGCCTAACCTTCGAGGCCGCCTCGTCCATGAGGTCGATAGCCTTGTCGGGCAGGTACCTGCCGCTGACGTAGCGGTGGGACAGGGTGGCAGCCGCCACCAGGGCCTCGTCGGTGATGTGGACGTTGTGGTGCATCTCGTACCGCTCTCTGAGGCCTCGGAGGATCTGGATGGTCTCGTCCACCGAGGGCTGGTCCACGAAGATGGGGGAGAAGCGCCTCTCGAGGGCCGCGTCCTTCTCGATGTACTTGCGGTACTCATCCAGGGTTGTGGCGCCGATGCACTGAAGCTCGCCTCTGGCCAGCGCCGGCTTGAGCATGTTGCTGGCATCAATGGCGCCCTCGGCGGCACCGGCCCCCACGATGGTGTGCAGTTCGTCTATGAAGAGGATGATCTCGCCTTTGGCGGCCCGGATCTCCTCGAGGACAGCCTTCATCCTCTCCTCGAACTCGCCCCTGAACTTGGAGCCAGCCACCATGGCACCCATGTCGAGGGCTATCACCCGCTTCTTTCTCAGCAGGTCTGGAACGTCGCCCGAGGCTATCCTCTGGGCCAGCCCCTCGACAATGTCCGTCTTGCCCACGCCGGGCTCGCCGATAAGGACCGGGTTGTTCTTGGTCCTTCTGGAGAGCACCTGCATTACCCGAAGGATCTCGTCCTCCCTGCCGATGACCGGGTCGAGCTTGCCCTCCCTGGCGGCCCTGGTGAGGTCATGGCCGTACTTCTCCAGGGCCTGGTACCGGCTATCGGCATGGGGGTCGGTGAGCCTGTGGCCGCCCCTTATATCGGCCAGCGCCCGGTGTATGCGCTCCTGATCGATGCCGAAGCTCCTCAGGATGCGCACCGACGGTCCCTCCCTCTCTCCGGCAATGGCCAGGAAGATGTGCTCCGTGCCGATGAACTCGTCCTGCATCTTGGCCGCCTCGTGGCCGGCGGCGTCGAGCACCGCCTTAGCGCGGGCGGTCAGGTAGATGTGGAGCTGCATGGAGTAGTTGCGGAATGACCTGGGCAAGTACTCCAGCTCCTGCTCCACCAACCTTTCCACGGCCTCCGGGTCCACGCCCATCCTCTCCAGGATCTTGGGCACCAGTCCGTCCTCCTGCTGGAGCAGAGCCAGAAGGATGTGCTCGGTGTCCAGATGGGCGTGGCTCATGCGCTGAAGTATCTGGTGTGCCAACTCCAGCGCCTTCTGTGCCTTTTCAGTAAACCTATTTATTGCCATGAAGCATCAGTCCCTTCTTCCATTATCGGCCCTTTCTCGACTTCCCAGTACTCGGCCTCGATGACGCCTTCGAGAACCTGGGAATCGAGCCGGCTGTCCAGCTCGGCCTGAAGCTGGGCCAGCCTTTGCTGAAGCTCAACTATTTGTCCACGCATATTCATTATAACTTCAACACCAGCCAGGTTTACGCCTAGCTGTTCGGTCAGCAACTGTATGAACCTCAGGCTCCTGAGGTCCTCCTCGGTGTAGCGCCTCTGCCGCCCCCTGCTCCGCTGGGGGCGGACCAACCCCATGCGCTCGTACAGCCTCAGGGTCTGCGGGTGGCAGCTGAGGAACTCCGCCACGTGGCTTATGAGGTAGCCATGCCTCCCCGAGCTCATGACACGCTCCTGAGCTGTTTGAGCTCTCTAAAGAGACTGCGCTCCCTCTCGCTGAGATGCTGGGGCAGCCTCACTTTGACCTTTGCCAGCAGATCTCCCCGCTGGCTGGGATCCGAAGCCCTCGGCAGGCCCAGACCCCTCAGCCGGAAGACGGTGCCGTTCTGGGTCTCGGGCGGCACTTTCATCATGACCCTGCCCGTCAGCGTGGGTACCTCCACCTCACCGCCCAGCACGGCGGTGTAGAGGTCGACCTCTACGTCGGTGAGCAGGTCATCTCCCTGCACCTGAAACCTGGGATGGGGCCGCAGCTTCACCTTGACGTACAGGTCCCCCGGCGGGCCCCCGGCCACGCCCGGCCCCCCCTCGCCCGTCACCTTGATGCGGGAGCCCTCCCGCGTTCCAGGAGGTATGTGCACCTGCACCAGCTTTCGGACGGACACGTACCCGGTACCGCCGCAGACGGGACACATGCGAAGGCCCAGGACCCCCTGGCCACCGCAGTTGCCGCAGACCTGGGGCACCGTCACGTCCAATACCTTGGTGGCGCCGCTGAGGACCTCTTCCAGGCCAAGCTCTACAGTGTGCTCATAGTCCCCGCCGCGGCGCGGCCGAGCCTGGGTGCGTTGGGCAGTGCGAGACCTCGCCCTGCCAAACCCGAGGTCGCCGAAGAGCAGGTCGAAGAAGTCGGAGAAGCCCGAAGGGCCGAAGCCGGCCTCGAAATCGGGGCGGTGCCACGCGCCGGCCTGCCTACGGAACCACTCGGCAAAGTCGAAACCCTGGCCCCCCTGACCCTGCTGGAAGCGCTGCCACTCGGCCCCAAACTGGTCGTACCTCCTGCGCTTCTCGGGGTCGCTGAGGACCTCATAGGCCTCGTTGATCTCCTTGAACTTCTCCTCGGCCTCCTTGTTGCCCGGGTTGAGGTCAGGATGGTACTTGCGGGCAAGCCGCCGATAGGCCGCCTTTATCTCCTTCTCAGTGGCGTTCCTCGGAACCCCAAGGATCTTGTAGTAGTCCTTGTACTCCATCCTGTCCCCCCACGGCACCGTCAAGGCCATTGTAAAACATGAGCGTATCCATGTCAAGTTTGCCGACTGGGGGACAGGGCTTGGGTGTCCCTACGGCCTGCGGAACAGGACCAGGTAGTGGCGCTCGGTGAGGTAGTGCACCTGGCCAACGAGTCTGAAGCCCGCGGACGCGCCGAGGGAGGCCACCTGCTCGGGCGAGAGCCTGCGGGCGGACTTGGGCCCCTTGTCTTCCTCCTTCTTGACCCACTCCACCACTGCCAGCCATCCGCCGGGCCTCACGGCCCTGGCGAGGGCGTTCAGCAGACGTTCGGGGTAGCGAAGGTCGTGGAGCACGAAGGCCACCAGGGCGCCGTCGAGGCTTTCGGGCTCCAGGGGCAGGGTATAGCCACGGCTCCTCCGAACCGTTACGTTGGCCAACCCGGCTTGCCGAGATTTCTCGGCCACCCGCTCCAGGAACTCCCTGTCCACGTCCACGGCCACCACTGTCCCCTGGGAAAGCCGCTGTGCCAAGGGAATTGTGAAGAAGCCTGGCCCGCAACCTACGTCGGCCACCCTCTGGTCGGGCCTGAGGGGCAGGAGGGCGACGACCTTCTCAGGTGGCAGCTCCCGCCGGCGTTCGTCGCTGTCCAGGTATGCCCTTCGGTCGAGGTGGAGCTGCTGGGTCACCTCTCGACCTTCAAGATGGCCGCCTCAACGGCTGCCCTCTCGGCGAAGCGCCTGGCGTCGGCCTCGCTCCCGACGATGCGTCCCCAGTGCATGGGCACTGCCACCCGGAGTTTCATGTCCTTGGTGGCCGCGGCCGCCTCCTCGGCATCCATGGTATAGGTACCGCCCACCGGGAGGAGGCCAATGTCGGCCTGCACTGCCCGCATCTCGGGTATGTGGTCGGTGTCGCCGGCGTGATAGAGGCTCAGGCCCCCTACGGTTACCACAAAACCCACCCAGTTCTTGCTCTTCGGATGGTACGGCTTGCCGATGTTGTAGGCTCGGACAGCCCGCACCACGGCGTCGCCCATCTTGACCTCGTCGCCCGGGCCCACAACCTGGGCGCGAAAGTCCAGCTTCTGGGCGCAATCCGCCACTGTCACCAACTGGGTGTGCTGGTCGCGCACGGCGGCTATGTCGCTCGGGGAGAAGTGGTCGTAGTGCTCGTGGGTAACGAGCACTATGTCGGCCTTAGGCACCCCTTTGGGCAGCTCCCAGGGGTCGAAGTATATGCGAAGGCCCCCAACTTCCCAGAGGAAGGTGGCGTGGCCGAACCATCTAAGGCCCTGTAGAAGGTCCTTCGTTTCCATGTCAGTCCTCCGGAACCCGCAGAATGGCCCCCGTGTGGGCCGAGGTGACGAAGTGGGCGTAGCGTCTGAGCCACGGGCTTCTCACCCTTGGCCTGAAGGGTGCGAGCCTCTCCAGGCGCCGCTGTATCTCCTCGTCGCTGAGCTCCACATCCAGCCTGCGGTTCTCGATATCGATGTGGATAATGTCCCCGTCCCTCAGGGCGGCGATGGGGCCTCTCTCGGCCGCCTCGGGGGACACGTGTCCGATGCACGCCCCTCGGGTGCCGCCGCTGAAGCGGCCGTCGGTGATGAGGGCCACCTTGTCGCCCAGGCCCATGCCCATGATGTTGGCCGTGGGGGCCAGCATCTCCTGCATGCCTGGCCCGCCCTTGGGGCCCTCGTAGCGGATCACCACCACGTGGCCAGGCCTCACATCGCCGCCGAGAATGCCGTGGTTCGCCTCCTCCATAGAGTCGTACACCTTGGCCGGACCGGAGAACTTCCAGAGGGCCGGGTCGACAGCGCCCGACTTCACCACGGCCCCCAGGGGAGCCAGATTGCCGAAAAGGATGGCCAGCCCTCCGCGGTGGCTGTAGGGGTTTTCCACGGGCCGTATTACCTCGTAGTCCCGCACCTGGGCCTCGGCTATGTTCTCTCCCAGGGTCCGCAGGGTTACGGTCCTCTGGTCCAGGTGGAGGGTGCCCGGCCTGTTGGAGAGCTCCTTGAGGATGGCGCTGACGCCACCTGCCCTGTGGACGTCCTCGATGTGCCAGTGGGAAGCGGGACTCACCTTGCAGATGTGCGGCACGCGGTCGGCCACGTCGTTGAGCCTCTGCAGTGGGTAGTCGACGCCGCCCTCGTTGGCCAGGGCCAGAGTATGGAGCACAGTATTGGTGGAACCCCCCATGGCCATATCCAGGGCAAAGGCGTTGTCTATGGCCTCGGGGGTTACGATCTTGCGCGGCGTGAGGTTTGCCTCCACGAGCTTCATTATCTGATAGCCGGCCTGGCGGGCCAGCTCCCGCCTCTCCTCGCTGGTGGCAAGGATCGTGCCGTTCCCAGGAAGGGCCAGGCCCAGGGCCTCCATGAGGCAGTTCATGGAGTTGGCTGTGAACATGCCGGAGCAGGAGCCGCAGGCGGGACATGCGTACTGCTCGAGCTCCAGCAGCTGCTCATCGCTGAGGCGCCCTGCCTTATAGGCCCCAACGCCCTCGAAGACGGTGATGAGGTCGATGGCTCGGCCATCACGGGTGCGGCCAGCCGCCATGGGACCGCCAGAGACAAAGATGGTGGGTATGTCCATCCGCATGGCGGCCATGAGCATCCCAGGCACTATCTTGTCGCAGTTGGGGATGCACACCATGCCGTCGAACCAGTGGGCGCCCACCATCGTCTCCACGCTGTCGGCGATGAGCTCCCGGCTGGGCAGCGAGTACTTCATGCCGATGTGGCCCATGGCTATGCCGTCGTCCACCCCGATGGTGTTGAACTCGAAAGGCACTCCGCCGGCCTCGCGTATGGCCTCCTTAACCACCCTCCCCAGCTCCTGCAGGTGCACGTGGCCGGGTATTATGTCAACATAGGAGTTACAGACGGCTATGAAGGGCTTGCGGAAATCATCCTCGCTGCGTATGACGCCCGTGGCCCTCAACAGGGCCCTGTGCGGAGCCCTCTCGAAGCCGCGCTTGATCGCGTCGGAACGCATCTTTAGACCTCCTTTCGGCGGGCGTTTGGCCTACAGCTATTCTACCCCCCAGCCGCTCGGAGCGGCGGGTGGCAAGGGCCGCGGCCAAGTGCAATGGTCCAGAAAAGGGCTTAGAGCCGAGCCCTCAGCCTCTCGACGAATGCCCGGGTTGTGAGGCTTCCGCCCAGATCCGGCGTCGTCTCTCCGGCGCCTATGGCCTCCCAAAGGGCCTCCCTGAGCCTCGCAGCCTCGTTGGGGTAGCCCAAATGCTCCAGCATCATGCCGGCTGCCAGTATGGCGCCGGCCGGGTTGGCGATGCCCTTGCCCGCTATGTCCGGCGCGCTGCCGTGTACGGGCTCGAAGAGGGCCGCTCCGTCGCCCACGTTGGCCGAGGACGCCAGGCCCAGCCCTCCCGAGACTCCGGCCGCCACGTCCGAGAGGATGTCGCCATAGAGGTTGGTGGTGACCAACACGTCGAACCGGGCAGGATCGGTGACCAACAGCATAGCGGCCGTGTCCACGAGGAGCTCGTCCACCTCTACCTGCGGGAACTCCGAGGCAATTCGAAGGACCGTGTCGCGGAAGAGGCCGTCGGTCGTGCGGAGTATGTTGGCCTTGTGGACCACAGTGAGGCGCCCCCTGCTGGATGCGGCCTGCCTGAAGGCAAACCTGGCGATGCGCTCCGATGCCCGCCGAGTTATGAGCCGCACAGCCCTGGCCTCCTCGCCGTCGTCCTCCTCCAGGCCCAGGTAGAGGTCCTCCGTGTTCTCGCGAACTATGGATAGACGAAAGGCGGGGAGCTTTCCGGGAAGACTGCGGAAGGGCCGCAGGTTGGCGTACAAGTCTAGCTCCTGCCTTAGCCTGACGATGGGGCTGAAGTAGTTGGGGATGCCCGGAGGGGTGGTGACAGCACCGAAAAGCACCGCCCGGCAGTTCCGGGCGGCATCGACGGTCTCCTGGGGAAGGGGCGTTCCGTGGCGTTGGTAGCACTGCCACCCTGCTTCGGCGAAGGTGTAGGCCAGGGGCAGCCCAAAATCCTCCAGAACCTGTAGGGTAGCAGAGATCACCTCCTGCCCTATGCCGTCGCCCGGTATGACGCATATCTCGTGCATTCAGCCCTCCTCCATCGGGAACCTGCCGTGCTGGCGCACGTAATCCACTATGCCGCCGGCCCGAGCTATCTCCCTGACAAAGGGCGGCAATGGCTCGGCCCTGATGGTTCTGCCGCCCTGGAGGTGCACGACGCCGGAGGAGAGGTCTACCTCCACCTGGTCGCCGTCCTCGACGCCCTCGTAGACCTCTGGGGCTACCAGGATCGGCAGGCCTATGTTTATAGCGTTGCGGTAGAAGATGCGGGCGAAGCTGACAGCTATCACGGCGGCGATGCCGGAGGCCTTCAGAGCGACGGGCGCGTGCTCCCTGGAGCTCCCCATGCCGAAGTTCCTTCCGGCCACCACGATGTCGCCCGGCCGCACTTCCCGAGGGAATTCGGGCCTGGCCTCGCAGAGGCAGTGCTTGGCCAGCTCTGCGGGATCGGTGGTGAGGTTGTAGCGCCCCGGTATTATGTGGTCGGTGCTCACGTTGTCGCCCAGTTTCCAGACCCTTCCCATCACAGGTACCTCCTGGGGTCAGCGATCCTGCCCTCCAGGGCGCTGGCGGCGGCCGTGGCTGGGCTGGCCAGGTAGATCTGGGCCGTCGGGTCGCCCATGCGGCCTGGGAAGTTGCGGTTCATGGTGGTGAGGGCCCGTTCCCCCGGCCCTAGCACGCCCTGGTGGCGACCTATGCACGGGCCGCAGCCGGGGTTGGTTATCATGGCGCCGGCTCTCGCCAGCACCTCCAGATAGCCCCGCCTCATGGCCTCGAGATACACCTGCCTGGAGGCAGGGGTTACGATGAAGCGCAGGTTATCGCTGACGGTTCGGCCCTCCAGGATGCCCGCGGCCACTGCCAGGTCTTCGAGCCGCCCGTTGGTGCACGTGCCGATGAATACCTGGTCCAGCTCGATCCCCTCGACCTCGGCGACGGGCACAACCCGCGACGGATCGTGGGGGCAAGCCACCAGGGGCTCCAGACTGGAAAGGTCCACGGTATAACGGCCAACATAGCTCGGCTCCCTGGGGGACATCCGAGGAAAGGACCTGGCAGTCCGCTCGGCAAGGTATCGGTGGGTGACTTCGTCGGGCTCCACGAGGCCCGTCTTGCCTCCCATCTCCACGGCCATGTTGGCCAGGGTCATCCTATCGCCCATGTCCATATCGGCAAGGGCCGGCCCACCAAATTCCAGGGCCATGTAGCTGGCCCCTTCCAGTCCCAGCAACCTGACCGTGCTCAAGATCACATCCTTCGAGTAGACACCCCTGGGCCTATGCCCAACCAGATCCACCCGGATGGTCTCGGGCACCCTGAACCAGCTCTGGCCGGTGGCGTAGGCTATGGCTATGTCGGTAGATCCCATGCCGGTGGCGAAAGCGCCCACGGCCCCCGCCGTGCAGGTGTGGCTGTCGGCGCCGACCACCACCATGCCCGGACCCACGAGGCCCTTTTCGATGAGCAACTGATGGGATATGCCCTCCTGATATACCCGCTGGATGCCGTGTTGTGCCGCAAACTCCCTCACTCGGGCGTGGAGCTGGGCCACCTGGACCGTCGTGGCCGGCACCACGTGGTCGAAGACCACCACGGCGCGCGAAGGATCGCGCACAGGCATGCCGAGCCGCTCCAGGCCCTGGATTGCCAATGGGGTCGTGGTGTCGTGGCTCATGATGAGGTCCACATCCACCACTACCAGGTCCCCGGCTCTGACCTGTCTACCTAGCTTGAGGCTGAAGATCTCCTCGCTCAAGGTTCCCATAGCACAAGCTCCTTATCCTCGTGTCGATCTCTTCGAGGGACATGGGCCTATTCTCGGCAGTGGCCTTCACCCACAGGGTGAGACCCTCTAGGTCCTTGGGTGCTAGGCACAGTCCCAGCTCGGCGGCCCTCCGGGCCAGGGCTGCGCGACCCGTCAGCCTGTGGGCGATGTCCACGGTGCGTTGGAGGCCGAAGTCTTCGGGTCTGAGCACCTCGTAGCTGCTGGGGCTCCGGCTCACAGCCTTGGCATGCACCCCGGCCCGGTGCACAAAGGCCGTAGGGCTGGTGATGGGCAGGTTGAAAGGCACCTGGATGCCCAGCCAGGAGGCCAGCTGCCGCTCCAGTTCGGGCAGGAGCTTCAGGTCGTACGGGGCCAGTAGTTCAGGACGCACCGTGTAGAGCCTGGCGATGAAGCCGCTGAGGGGGGTGATGCCGGTCCGTTCGCCGATGCCCATCAGGGTGACATCGATGCAGGAGGCACCAGCCTCGAAGGCGGCGTAGGCGTTGGCGACGGCACAGCCCGTGTCGTTGTGGCCGTGGAACTCCAGTTCGACTCCTGGATAGCGCTCGGCCACGGCGGCCACCACCTCGAAGACTTGCCGTGGGGTGGCCACCCCAACCGTGTCCGGCAGGCCCAGACGGTGTGCCCCGGCCTCCACCGCCGCGTCGAAGGCTCGGAACAGCACCTCCGGTTCCGATCGAAAGGCATCCTCGGCGCTGAACCGCACTTTCAGCCCTGCTGACCTTATCTCGCGGACACATTCGGCCACCAGCCTCAGCAGCTCGCGGCCGTCCCTGCCGTGGCTGTTGAGCCTGAGGGCGGGAGAGGTGCCGAGGAACAGGTTGACGCCGCCGGCCCCGGCCTCCATGGCCGGGCGGTAGTCCTGGGGGTTGCATCGGCAGTGCACCAGCACCTCTGCCCTGAGGCCGAGCCCAGCCACCTGCCGGATCTCGTCGAGCGCGCCCGGGGAAACAGCGGGCGATGGCAGCTCTATAGCGTCGATGCCGAAGGCATCGAGCTTTTGGGCCAGCCACAGCCGCTGGGCACGGGTTAGGAAGGCCCTATGGAACTGTTCTCCCTCCCGGAGGGTAGTGTCGATGACTCGGAGCCTCTTACTGGTCATGTCGTACCTCCTCTTAAGGCTCCGCCGGCGCCGATGGGTGGCTAGAAAAGGAAAAGGCGCCGCGTCACGAGGACGCGGCGCCGATGCGCGCGTGGTACCACCCCAGTTCGTCGCCGCCTCACGACGGCGACCTCTTCGGGTACGCCCGTAAGCTGTTGCCCGGGAAATACCCTAGCTCTGTAACGGGAGCTCCCGGCGAGGGTCTACTCCTGGCCCTTCGGCCAGTTTCTTCCTGCAGCTCAGGGGTCTTCTTCGGATCTCGGGATCGCCCACGGGTCTCGCACCAGCCGCCCGCTCTCTGGGGGCATGCCCAAGCCCTACTCTGTCCCCTTCAGCGCCTTTGGAAGGCCGGTAATTTTTGCCGATAGAATTTATACCCTAGGCAAACGCACCTGTCAAGCCCCACCCGCAAGGCGCCAGGAGATCTTTGCCAGGCCCTCGGGCGAACAACGGCCGGAACTGGCCCGCCCCTGGCGAAACCTCTCGAGGGAAGGGCCGAGGGGAAGAAGGCCGCTCCGTCGGAGCCGATTGGGGGAAGCCTGGGCGCCGCAGGGCCCGGCGCCATGCGAGAGCCGACCGAAACCTACAGACGGAGCCTGGCCGCCCGGCACACCGCACGCCTGTCCACTCCCCTGGTCTGCCGGCGAAACGGAGGACCCAGGGGCCCTCAAACCCAGGCGATGACGGCCTCAAGGATATCTGCTATAGGCTACTAGAACCCGCCCGGCGGAACCTCTCGACAGGCCCCGCACGCAAAATTGACATGTCCGCCGGCTGCCACGCAAGGAGGACTTCCTATCGTCGAAGGGCCTGGACCCTGCGCTTCTGCGGCTTCCCCGCAGGCTGAAGACTTAGCGCGGGCTAGGGCTGGTTCGCAATCTGGCCTTCAATTTCCTGCGGTGGTCGACGGGCCACGGTAGTATGGGCCGGGTCCGACCGAGGCTTAGGCCTGCTCATACACCTAGTTGGGCGAAAGATGGAGGGACGCGGGCCCGCTCCAGCCTATAGTATTAGCGCCAAATTTGTGCTATAACGGTTGTGCAACGTGCCCTCCTCGTGCAGACGCGCCAGTGCTCGGTATCAGAATTGGAAGGGACGGCCGGCCCCACCTTAGTCCCACCCGGCCCACCAGGGCCGTCCCTACATGGGTTTGGCCCACCGTACCGGGCACGGGGACGCAAGGGCCTCCGGAGAGAACTAAGGTGGGATCGAAAGACAACACGGGCGAATCGATGCTGAATGCGCTAAGGCCGAGAGCCTTTTTCTACCTAGACCGTATAGTGATCCTCAACGAGGACCTTTTAACTACGGATGCCGTTCCCCAGAACTCCATAGACCTCATAGTGACGTCACCGCCATACAACGTTGATGTGCAGTACAATTCCCACCATGACGACCTTTCGTATAAGGAATACCTGGGATTCACCCGGGCTTGGTTGTCGCGTTGCTACCGATTTCTGAAGGACGATGGACGACTGTGTCTCAACATACCCCTCGACAAGAACAAGGGGGGTCAGCAGAGCGTTGGCGCCGACATCACAACCCTCGCGAAACAGATAGGCTTTCGCTACCAGTCAACTATCGTGTGGAACGAGGGCAATATCTCCCGCCGCACTGCCTGGGGCTCCTGGATGAGCGCCGCCGCCCCCTTTGTGATCGCCCCAGTAGAGCTCATCGTAGTGCTGTACAAGAAACGGTGGCGCAAGAGCAGCGGAAGTCGCCAGTCCGACATCACGAGGGCCGAGTTCCTGAACTGGACCAACGGCCTCTGGACCTTCAGCGGTGAAAGCAAGAAGAAGATAGGACATCCAGCACCCTTCCCCCTCGAGTTACCCCGTCGTTGCATTAAGTTGTTCAGTTTTGTCGGCGACGTGGTGTTAGATCCTTTTGCCGGCAGTGGAACTACCCTGATTGCAGCGGCCATGCTCGACAGGGTTGGCATCGGCATCGAAATCGACCCCCAGTATTGCGAGCTGGCAAAAAGAAGGATACTGTCCACCCCAGGACTAGTACAACAGCGACTGCCTCTCGGGGAAACACGTGCCCCGTAGCACCGTCAGCCAACTCGTCCTCGTACTTCCAGGCCCATCCGCCCGAGGAGCTCCCACATGGCCGGTTGTGACTGGGTAACTAGGCAATGGTTGCAATTGCACCCTTCCCCTCCACGTGATCCATGGCGCGCCGTTCGAGCGCTGCACCGGAAAGGCATCCTCATCAAAGTAAAGAAGGGAGCATACAGATATAATGCCTCAGCCTGTCAGTCACTCGAGCTGGAGGGTTTCAGCGCCGAGCAAAGGCAAGCAATCTTCAAGTGCGACAACTACCGGTGGCTGATCTGCGGCCGCGGTCCGGAAGATGGCTACGAGATCCATGCTGATCACATCGTACCGAAGCACCTCGGCGGCAAGGCTGAAACAGTGAACGGCCAGCCCCTTTGCTCCATCCGCAACCTAAGGAAGAACAGTTACGGGCAGACCGACAGAGGCGATAGGATGTTCATCCGGCTCCATGAGCTGGCAAAAGCCCGCGGACACGCTAGGATGGTAGATTTCTGCACAGAAATACTCGATACTTTTAAACGGCATGCAGTTAACGACCACATCGAATGGAACCCATAGGCAAAGCCTGGGCTTTTGCCTTCGGCAAAAGCCCACTGCATGCGTTCAGGCCCGACAACGCGTTACACCTACTGACGTCAGCCGTTCGCACCTGACGAAGGGGACGGGCTGTGGGAAGAGGGGCAGGGCGGTCCACTGATCCCAGGGTGAGCGATCCAGAGCGGCTCACCCAAACGGTGTACGACTTCTGCCAGTTCGTATCGGCCCTCCCTACCGAGGCCCTGGCAGAGCAAGACTGGGGGCCAAAGGAGGTGCTGGCCCACCTGGTGTTTCACCACGAGCTGTATGTCCACCTGGCTGAGGCCTGCTTGAATGGTACGCCAACGGAACCACCCACGGGGACCTTTCGGGAGCTGAACGCCCAAGCCGTTGGCGGAAGCCGGGGGATCGCGCCATAGGAGCTTGTGGCTCGATTTCAGAAAGCAAACCAGCACCTAGTGGCGCTGTACCGACAGTACGATCCAAGCCAGATCCACGTGAAGATAAAGGCAGGCTCCAAAGGCCGGACCCTGGCCGATCTTGTTCCAGAGGCTGAAGCACATATACGCGGGCACCTGAGCAAGCTCCGCAGGCGTCTTGCGGCCAAAGGCTCAGCGGCAACGGACAGCGATCACGGCGCCCTACCATAGGATGCAGGCTTCTATGATCCGGCCCAGACGGCGTTTGCCACTGGAAAGATGCGGCGGTCTTCACCCGCCCTGGCCTGTCGTAAGTCCCGGCGCTTGCAAACCCTGACTGCGGTGAGGGACATGGCGTTCGCCCGCGTTGCCGAGCAGGGCACGCGGGACAGCCCCTCACGGATGCCCAGCCCCAAGTGCACGAGGAGGTGACCATCCTCCCTTGGGGCGCATAGGTTGGAGCAACTAGGGTCAGAGGCCATGGGCGAGCGGAGGCTCACGGCTCGCGGGAGTGCAGGCAGTCCCTAGGCTCGCCGGAACTGCTAAGCCCTAAAGGCCTGGCGTACCATTCCCAAGGCATGCCCGGTGAGGCCTGCAGATCCCTCTGCTGAGCCTCCGCCGCTTCCAGCCAGGAGTGGTACACTTCCTCAGCACTACCTGTTGCGAAGAGCCCCTCGCTGGGAAAGCCGCGGGGCAGCACCTCCTCGGGCAGGTTCAGAGGCTGAAGATATCCCCACGGTGAGCTCGCTGTGGCCGCATGGGAGGGAACAGCAAACTCCGGTGGAACCCTCTGGGAGGTTGCAGGCCTGTTCCTGAAGCTGGGCATCATCGGCTTCGGCGGTCCGGCGGCCCATATCGCCCTCATGCGTCAGGAGGTCGTGCACCGCCGCGGCTGGGTCACCGACGCCCAGTTCCTCGACCTCCTGGGAGCTACCAACCTGATCCCTGGCCCTAACTCAACGGAGATGGCCATCCACCTGGGCTACCGCAGGGCCGGCTGGCCGGGGCTGCTGGTGGCCGGCATCACCTTCATCGCGCCTGCCGCACTGCTAGTGACGTTCCTGGCCTGGGCCTACGTGCAGTTCGGCGCCATGCCCCAGGTATCCTGGCTGATGTACGGCGTCAAGCCCGCCATCATGGCCGTGATAGCCCAGGCCATCTGGGGGCTCGGCCGAACCGCAGTGAAGGGGCCCTTCACCGCCCTGTTGGCGCTGGCTGTCCTGGGCCTGTACCTGCTGGGGTTCAACGAGATCGGGCTCCTCCTGGGAGCGGGAGTGCTCATGTGCCTGGCCCGCGGCCTCCTCGGCCCACGAACGGGCCTCCGCCTATCAGCCGTAGCACCTCTGGGCGTGCCAGGCCTCATCCAGCTCGCCACACCCTTCAGCCAAGGGGTCCTGTTCCTCACCTTCCTGAAGATAGGCGCGGTGCTCTATGGAAGTGGCTACGTGCTCCTGGCCTTCCTGCGCGCCGACTTCGTGGAAAGGCTCGGATGGCTTACCGACGCCCAGCTCTTGGACGCCACGGCGGTGGGGCAGATCACACCAGGGCCGGTGCTCACCACTGCCACCTTCGTCGGGTACCTCCTGGGCGGCCCTGTGGGCGCCCTGCTGGCCACGGCGGGCATATTCCTTCCCAGCTTCGTCTTCGTGGCCGCCATAGGCCCGCTGGTCCCCCGCCTGAGGGGCTCCCCCTGGGCAGGCAGCTTTCTGGACGGCGTCAACGCGGCCGCCCTGGGGCTGATGACGGCCGTCGCCCTGGAGCTCGGCCGCGCCGTCCTGGTGGATGCAGTCACAGTGCTCACAGCCCTGGGCTCGGCAGTGGCGTTGATCCGCTTCAAGGCCAACCCGGTATGGCTCGTGGCCGCCGGAGGCTTGGTTGGTCTGACAGCCCACGCATTGGGGCCGGCCCCTTAGGCCTCTCAACCGCCCAGAGTGCTCCCATCCACCGCGAATGGGGAGCACGACAGTGCCCTGCATCGGCGCGACATCCCTGGATCCGTAGGGCAGAAAGCAGGCCCATCTAGAGAGCCCGCTGTGAGGAAGGCACGCCAGGGCATCTTCGGCCGAGCCCGTAGACGTCCAGACATCCACGGCCCCCTCGCCTGGCCGGGCAAGGGGACGCAAGGAGGGCCCTGGGACCTAAGCCGTGGGATGATCCCCAGCCGTCGCCGGAGCCCTGCGCCACATGACTATCAGGAGGACCAGTCCGGCGATCAGGGCCAAAAGGGAGATGACCTGAGCCTGTTGAAGGCCAAAGGCCACAACCACCTCCTGCCTCACGAAGCTCACGAAGAAGCGGCCCAGGGAGTAGAGGACCACGTAGGTCAGGAAAAGGGTACCCTCCGGCATCGGGCGGCGCCGCAGGCGCCACACCAGGGCGAAGACCAGCAGGTTCCACGATATCTCATAGACGGGGTAGGGATGTGTGGGCACGCCGATGAGGTTGGCCGGTAAGAGGGCCTTCGGATTAGTGTAGACGATGCCCCAGTCGCCCCCAGTTGGGGCGCCCCACGCATCGCCGTTAACGAGACAACCCAGCCGGCCTATAGACTGTCCGATGAGCAGGCCGGGTGCCGCGCTGTCCAGCACTGGCCAGAGGGAAATTCCCTTCACGCGCAGGAACACCACCAGGGCGATCAGGCCGCCCAAGATCGCCCCCCATATGGCGAGGCCGCCCTCGGTCACCAAAAAGATCTGCCAGGGATGCTGGCTGTAGTAGGGGAACCTGTCGATCACGTGCATCAGCCTGGCCCCCACCACGCCGCCGATCAGCACCCAGATGGCAGCGCTCCACACCCACTCGGTCTGCATGCCCCTCCGGCCGATCTCCCTCTCGGCGAGCCACACTCCGGCCAGCACTCCTAGCACCGTAAAGACGCCGTGCCAGGTTATCAGGAAAGGTCCTACCTGGACGATGTTAGGGTCCAATGGGTTATAGATCAACATGCCGGTGCCTCCGCAAGGATCACACCGGCATTATAGCCCCCGGGGTTCCGATGTCAAAGGCCAAGCAGGAGGAAGAGAGACCCAACCAGCAGGCCCAGTACAGCGGTGAACACCGCGTACAGCACGGCTTCACGCCATCGGCCCAGGGCGCCTCCCAGCACCAACAGACAGGGGACGCTGACGGGCGGCATGGTCACCAGCACTACGGCGGCAGGGGCCGTGAGCCCGGAGTTGATGAGCTGGAGGGCCACCGGTATCTCCGTCCAGGTGCTGACCATCAGCAGGGTGCCCGCCACCGACGCGGCGGCAACTCCCAGCAGGTTGTTGCCCACCGCGGGAGGAAGCAGGCCTACCACGGCCGAGGTGACCAGCATGCCGACGACCAGGGTGGGGACCAGTGTAGCGCCGATGTACAGGCTGGCTCTCAGCCAGGCCGCAACGAACTCCGAGGGCCAACGGGGCGGCTGTTCCTGAAGCTTCCGCAGCCTGCCAAGTTGGACGAGCTCAGAGTACCTTTGGATGGTCCTCAGGACCCTGCCCTCCCCTCCAAAGCCAGCCGCGGCAGGCCACCGTTCGGCCGCCCTGGCTACCAGGTAGCTCCCCAACACCGCCACGAAGGCGCCCGCCGCCACGCGGGTGAGGGCGTAAGGCCCAGGAAGCAGGAGCACCGCCAGGATAAGGGTGGTAAGGTTCAGCATGGGGGCTCCGGCCAGGAAGGCCAGGGAAAAGTAGCTGGAGGCGCCCAACCTGGTCAGGGATGGGACGATCACCGCGGCACAGCACGAGCAGAAGGGTTGCGGCAGGGCGTACACCGTGCCCAAGAGCGAGCCGAGCAGTCCTCTTCTGCTCAGGCCCCGCGGCCTGTAGAGGGAGAAGGCCGCGGCCGCCAAGCCCGCCAGCAGTGTCCCCAGGAGGGTAGCGTGCCACACGGTGGCCAGGTAGCTCAGGGTCAGAGCCACGGGCCGAAGCCAGCCCGTAACCCCGAAAGCGTCAAGCCAGCCGGCGCTGAGCTTGCCGGCCACGGCCGCCCTGGCCGCCGCCACACCCCTGTAGGTGAAGAGGTCCACTATGAGCAGGAGCACCAGGGCTACCGCCAGAAATCGCACGTAGCCTGCCACAAAGCCGGCCCTACCCGATGCCTCCAGGGCCCGCAGCCTTACCCAGGCGGTCCAAGCCCCAGCCGCACCGACGGCGAAGAGCAGGACCTGCGCCGGATGGAAGGCGAAGTAGGGGGTCACAGTCCAGTAGTTCCCAAGCAGGAATCCACGACGAAAGTCCACCACGGCCAGCAACGCCAGCGCCACACCCACCACAAGGACAGCCAGGCTCACAACGTATTCCGCCGATGTCCTCTCAGCAGCGTAGCCTCTCTCTGCAGGTCCCACGGCATGCTCCCAGACAAGTAGTATAAGTTGAACAATGATTAATTATACATGCAACTTATCGTTCTGCAAGCTGGGCCTGGCGCAATCCGGCTTGCCTGCCATCCCTGCTGAGCGAAGTTCTGGGGTCGGGCCTGAGGCGGCGCCTCCCATCCTGAGCGTCCGATCCGTCGCCCTCCGCTTCGAAGCCCTGGTGGCCCACATCTGCGCAGCGGTGGCCTAGGTTCAGCAGGGGATCAGCCTCAGCCGTTTTCCGCAGAGTCCAACGGGGTGGCCCGATGGAAGACCTAGGAACATATGGTGGGGCGGATGGGCAGGCTATCCCCTGGCCTCCGGTATAATTGAGTATCGTAATTACCAAACTCAAATAAGGTGTGTCCATGGCCTGGAAAGTACAGCCGCGCCGATATCAGGAGCCCTTCCGCCGACTGACGGTGGAGGAGGCCAGGGAGCTTATAGAGAGTGGCAAGGTCCACGTTATCGACGTGAGGACGCCCGAGGAGTATGCCCTGGGGCACATCCCCAACGCCAAGCTGATACCTGTGGATCAGATCATGGCCAGGGCCAGGGAGCTTCCTCCCGATGGTGGGCTGCTCTTCGTGTGCTCTGTGGGCCAGCGCAGTGCTCTGGCGGCCGAGATAGTGGCGGCCCTGGGCAGGGCCGACGAGCTTTACAACCTTGAGGGCGGCACGGAGGCCTGGGCCGCCAAGGGCCTGCCTCTCGAGACCTGAGGCCCGCCCTAGGGCAGCTTCACGCTGAGGGTAACACCGTCGCCCACCGGTACCACCATGCTCCTGAGCTGGGGATGGCGGCACACGAAGTCGTTGTAATCCCGAATGGCGCTGATGGACTCCGGCGACCAATGTCCTGGAATGGTGTCGTCGGCGGCCATGCCTCCCATGAGGGCATTGTCGGCCGCCACCACGCCGTACGGCTCCAACATGGGGAAGACCAAGTTCAGGTAGGCCATGTACTCGGTCTTCACGGCATCGAGGAACACGAGGCCGTAGGGCCCCTTGAGCCCTGGCAGTATCTCCAGGGCCGGGCCCACGTGCACCTGCACGCTGTCCTGTAGGCCGGCCCTGCGGAAGTACTCCAGGGCCAGCTGGGACCGCTCCGGATCCGACTCGATGGTATCCAGGTGGCCTCCCCAGAGCGCCAGTGCCCTGGCGATCCAGAGGCCCGAGTACCCACCTCCAGTGCCTACCTCCAGCACCCTGGCAGGCCGGCGCGTCAGGGTGAGCAGCTGGAGGAACATGCCGGTATCGGCCATCACGATGGGGATCGAGCGCTTTCGGCCCGCGGCCTCGACCTCGGCCAGCAGGGGGTCTGCCGGCGCTATGAGCCCGCGGATGTAGTGTTCTACCGCGTCGCTGAGAATACCGCCCATTGCTCCCTTTCCTCTCTGGCTGACATGGTGGAGGCCCTACGGTACAGCTCCTGGAGCAGCCGGCCCATGTTGAGAAGGGCCCTAAGATTGTGGGCGGGCAGGAAGAAGTCGATGTAGGGCAGGGCTGCCCGCATCCCCTTGCATATGGGCCGATAGTTGGGGCTGCCCAACAGGGGGTTCATCCATACAACGCGATAGGCCGTCATCTTGAGCCTGTGCATCTGCCTGGCCAGGAGTTCCGCATCGCCCCGGTCCCAGCCGTCGCTTATGAAGATGACGATGGTCCGGCCGTTGACTAGGCGCCCCACCTCGCCGCGGTTCAGTTTCTCCAGGCACAGCCCTATGGTGGTGCCTCCCGCCCAGTCCTTCACCTCTTTCGAGAGATGCTCCAGGGCCTCCTTCAGGCGGTAGTGCTTGAGGATTGGGGTTATCCGGGTGAGCCGAGTGCTGAAGACCACCGTCTCCACATCCGGCAGCTCCCGTTGGAGGCCGTGGATAAACTGGATCAGGAACTTGCTGTAGTTCTCCATGGAGCCGCTAACATCGGCCAGAAGGAGGATCCTTGGCCTCTTGAGGCGCCTCCGCCTCCAGAGCAGCTTGGCCGTCTCTCCGCCGTGCCTGGTTAGCAGCCTCAGGGTGCGGCGCCGGTCCACCTCCGACCCACTGGGGGCGGCCTCGAAGCGCCGGCTCATCTTGGTGGCCAGGGCGGCGGCAAAGTCGCGGATTATCCGGTGGATCAGCTCTGCCTCTTCCTCGGTGTAGTTGGAGAAGTCCTTCTCTCCCAGGACCTCGGCAGGGCTGTAGGTCATGATGGTGACCCTCTGGGGCTCCTTGTCCGAGACCCCGTCTCCTGCCTCGCCCTCCTCCGACACCTCCTCGACGATCACCGAGCTCTCGGTGGGCGCCTCCGCCGAGGGCCCCACTTCGGCCTCTGCGGCCTCCTCAGCAGGCTCGCCGGGCATGGGCACGCTCACCAGCTCCACGTCCTGGGGTATCTCCCAGTAAATGGAGAAGAGGTAGTCGAACTTCCGGACGTCCTCCTTGCTGGAGGTCAGGTTGGCCCGGAGGGCCTGCCTCACCTGCTCGCGGTCGAAGAGATCCACCAACTCCAGGGACCTGGCGGCGTCTATCACCATGCCGGGCGTTATCTCCACCCCTTCCCCGCGGAGGGCCCTGGCAAAGCGTATGAGGTTCTCGCTCAGCCCCTTTCCCTTGTGGAGTATGCGCCGCTCCCGCGTCATCCTCGTTCCCAGCTCTGCACCGTCGGTGTTTCAACTATACTTTATCCTAAATTAAGTACGGAGTAGGCCATTGGCCAGGGACGTGGAGTACTTCGAGCACGCCATAGCCAAGCAGCTGGAGTTCGCCGGCGACTCCGGAGTTTACGAGGAGAGGCTGGCCGCAATATTTCTGGAGGGCGCATCGGCCGAGGAGGGCACTGCCTTCTGGCAGGCCCTTGGGAATCTGGTCCAGCAGGGCTGGATCTCCGTGGAGGAGACTGCTGGCAAGAGGGTCTATCGGCGCTGGCCCAAGGAGGTCACAGCCGCCCCCACACCTTGACCCTGTAGGGCATGATCCTGACCAGCGGATTTCCCTCCAGGGCCATGGACCTGTACTGAGGGTACCGGCGCCGCAGCTCCGGGAGGGCCTGGGCCTTCTCCTCGGGGCTGTCGGTGAGTATGCCCATTCCCCATATGATCACGTGGGCCAGGTTGCTCCAATCCTCGTCCCAACGGTCGACGACCAAGCACAGGTGAGGGTTCTCCAGGATGTTCTTCACCCTCCTGAGGGAGGTTGGGGGAACGGACTTCCGCTTGGCGTCCAGGGGCACATAGATGAGGTCGTCCACCAGGGCGTAGCACACCGGCACGACCAATGGCTGCGCCAGGGCGTCGGCGGTGGCCAGATGGCCCCTTCTGGCTGTCTCCAGAAAGTCCCTCACCTGGGGTGAGATCACCTGTGGCACAGCATGTAGGCTACAGAGAAGGGCTAAGCCGAGCGGGCCTTCTCCAGGGCCGGCTCCAACGTCTCGGTCCTCGCCTTCTCGACGTCCTCATGGTATTTGAAGATGCATCCAAGGGTCGCTTCCACGGTCTCCCGGTCGAGCTCATCACGGTTGAGAACCAGCAGGGCCGTGGCCCAGTCCAAGGTCTCGGCGATGCCCGGCCGCTTGAAGAAGTCGTAGCGGCGCATCTCCTGCATGAAGGCTGTGACCTGCCGGGCCAACGTGTCCTTTATGCCGGGCACCTTGGTGAGCACGATCTGGTACTCTCTCTCGAAGCTGGGATAGGAGATCCAAAGGTAAAGGCACCGTCGCTTCAGGGCATCGTGGACCTCGCGGGTGCGGTTGGAGGTAAGCACCACGAAGGGCCGATGTTTGGCCACAATGGTCCCTATCTCCGGGATAGTCACCTGGAAATCGGAGAGGACCTCCAGAAGGAAGGCTTCGAACTCCTCATCGGCCCTGTCCACCTCGTCTATGAGGAGCACGGGAGGCCGCGGACCCAGCGAGGTTATCGCCTCGAGGAGGGGCCGTTTGATGAGGAACTCCTCGCTATATATGGTGCGGCCCACATCGGCCACGTTGCCGCCCAGGGCTTCCTGGAGCCGTATGTAGAGCATCTGCTTCGGGAAGTTCCACTCGTAGAGGGCGTGACCAGCGTCCAACCCCTCGTAGCATTGGAGCCTTATGAGCTTCGTATCGAACACCTGGGCCACCACCTTGGCCACCTCCGTCTTCCCCACGCCCGCCTCGCCCTCCAGGAAGAGGGGCTTCTGAAGCTTGTAGGCCAGAAACACCGTGGTGGCCATGGCCTTATCTGTAATGTATCCGAAACGCTCCATGGAGCGCTGCACGTCATCTATGCTCTCGAACATGCTCTGGCCCAGCCTCCCTTTTTTACTAGCCAAAATGATTATACTGTAGCTCAAACCCACAGGCTTTCGGCGGGCCCGCCCCGCGCAGTACGCACAAATGGTTCCGCCTTCCAGCCCCTCGGCTCCATCTCCGATACGAGCTGAACGCTTTGGCCCAAAGCACTGCCCACCCGTCCTTCCAGCAGGCCCGCTTCTCTCAGCTCCCTGTAGGGCATAGGTGAAACCGCGCGGTGGCGGGAAAGTGGAATTGGCCCGAAGAGTTGGTGAGTCCGTCTGGCTGCCGTGTTTGCATCCAGCCTGCAGTTGCCCCTTATGGGCGACCTAGCCTGTTGCCCTTGTCTTTGGGAGAGGTGTGCTGGGCTCGATCCTGCTCGCCCTTTTCGGAGCACCGTCCCCTCTTCTGCACGGCCATCATCGGAAGCCGTTCGGACTGCCGATCTTTACGTTCCTCTCAGCGGACACCCGATCACGCCTGGCAGCGGACGGTTTGATCTGCGACGTAGTAGAGAGGATCGAAGACTGTTTTATTGCTCCCGAAGTCGCGCCCTCGTGCATGTCGACTGCGATACGTCGTGCTCATCGCTAGCCTCGCCCTCCACTGATCCCAACCAGAGGGCGGTGGCCGTGG
>FWWM01000282.1_pt1 | contig 170537 bp, 153 predicted proteins | sample 2228351 | NCBI WGS metagenome assembly FWWM01 (sample SAMEA103939774, study PRJEB20133) | metagenome | reverse complement strand
CTGCCTCCCGTAGGAGTCTGGGCCGTGTCTCAGTCCCAGTGTGGCTGGTCGTCCTCTCAGACCAGCTACGGATCGTCGCCTAGGTAAGCCTTTACCTCACCTACTAGCTAATCCGATATCGGCCACTCCGAAAGCGAGAGGTCTTGCGATCCCCCCCTTTCCCCCTCAGGGCATATGCGGTATTAGCGTACCTTTCGGTACGTTATCCCCCACTTCCGGACATGTTCCGATATATTACTCACCCGTTCGCCACTCGCCACCAGGTGCAAGCACCCGTGCTGCCGTTCGACTTGCATGTGTAAAGCATGCCGCCAGCGTTCAATCTGAGCCAGGATCAAACTCTTCAGTTCAATTCCTGTTACTTGGTTCATCTAAGAACCTGGTCTTACTCAAAGTGAATCATTGACATGATTCTTTTCGACTTTGCGTAAGTACTACTATATTTTTAAAGTCGTTCCAGCTTCCAAAAGGAATCCAAAACTTCCCAAAAACCAAGCACCTACACTCGTCGGTTGTTTGTCCAAGCTGTTAAAGAGCAGCTGCCTCGGCAGCGAAGAGGTGCGCATTATAGTGACTAAAAACTCGTTGTCAACTTCAATTTCACACTTCTTTTCGTCATTTGCCAACGTATCGGCAAGCAACTTTAATCTGGGTTGCGGGGACAGGATTTGAACCTATGACCTTCGGGTTATGAGCCCGACGAGCTACCGAGCTGCTCCACCCCGCGTCAGTTGAGTCGTGCACTTTAACGACTCTTTACCCGCGCGTCAAGCAAATTCATTTTTTGTCTTCACAAGTCCAGCGTGGACGGATATTCGATATGGCTAGAGCGCCACTTCCAGCCTTACGCCTGCAACCCACGCATCGCTAACTGTCGCATCCATATTCGGGTTGAATATTCGCTGTATCACCGGCTGCACCGCCATCCAGGGCTGCAATTGCGCACGGTAAGTAAGCTCGACCACTGTTTCGGATGAATCAATAGTATTTCCCAACACGAGTTGAGCTCCGCGATACTTGCTGCTGGCATGACTGGTGGTCACCGCGATCCCCGCCGCATCGGCGTCACGCCCATCAAACAATCCTTGATAATTCAGCCCCAGGCTGCCAGACCAGTCGGCCTGATAGACATCCTTGCTGACCGTACCGAAACGGACAAACCCGGACAGCCCTTGTCCGGCATTACCCGCCTCGGAAAACAAGGTTCGCTCCGCCAAAACATAGAAGCCCTGGTCTATGCGCTGTACCGGATTGCCCAAAATATCCACATCCACAAGATCATTAGCTCGCGCAGAGTAGCGCCACAAGCCGAGCGAAGTCTTGTCGTAACTTCCTGCCTCAACATCCGGTGCATATCCGAGTTCGATCACAGTGAGCGCGCCATCCCCTTTGTCTAGCCGAATCTGCGTGCCATGAGCATCATTGAGATTGCCTGGCACACCATCGGTCAATGCGCCCTGGACATAAAAGCCGGAAGCAGAATATTTCAATCGCAACGCGAGCGCCCCCATCGGGAACACCGGCGGACCGTTGCGACCGGTTTGCGCCATTTCGGCGGACATGCCGTAAGGCGGCTGCAGGAACAGACCTGAGGTATCGGTGACGTAGAACTCCGAATCGATCGCGTAGAGCCCTGCCAGCAAAGAGAGACTGTCATCTGCCGAGTTCTGCTGCAACCATGCTTGATAAAGCTGGCCGGTACTTGTCCCAGTCTCGATATTGTCCACGCCGGCGAAGCTGCCGACATAGTTATTGATCGACTGATTGCCGTGCTGAACATGATACTGGACGAATGCACTGCCTCCACTCCACCCGGCCAACTTATCCATATCCACACTAACAGCGGCATCGCTGTTCATCAGCACCACGCCACCGCGAGCCACGCCGCCGGAAACATTGCCCAGCGCATCGCTCTTGTGCGCAAGCTCGACGGTGACACCCTTTTCATACAGACCGGAACGTACACCACCCCAGTCGCCACTCAGCGTCTCCGCTCCCCAGTCAGGCGCATCTTCCGCCAATGCAACATTATTGGTCACCAGCCCCGCCACCACCAATCCTGCCAAGCAATTTCGCATCACTCCCCCTGTCTATAAGACCAAGCACGTCAACAGCATGCTTAGAACTTGAAACGATTGACTGCTGTACGCATCTGATCCGCCAGCCCCTCCAGATCATCCGCCGCACCAGCCGTACCTTCTGTCGCAGCACTGTTCTCTTCGGTCATTTGCGCGACTTTCTCGATATTGATGGCAATATCGTTGCTGGCACTGCTTTGCTCCACCAGGGCAGCTGAGATCTCTCGAATCGTATCCAGTACCTTGCGCGACTCATCCTTGATCTGGTTTATAGCCTCGCCGGCCTGGCGTGCCAAATCAACACCACCATCCACCAGCGTGACCGTACCGGACATGCTGCTCACCACACCGCGAGTCGTGCTCTGCACCTCCTCGATCATCTGTCCGATCTCTTCGGTCGCCTTGCTGGTGCGTTCCGCCAACTTGCGCACCTCGTCGGCCACCACGGCAAAGCCTCGCCCCTGCTCCCCGGCACGCGCCGCTTCGATGGCCGCATTCAGCGCCAATAGATTGGTCTGCTCGGCAATCTCCTTGATGACCTGCAAAATCGAGGATATCTGCGTCGATTGGTGGCCGAGCGCCTCTATCGTACCGGAAGTCTGGCGCACCGTATCCGCGATCTGCCGCATCTCCGCTGCGGCATTGTGAATGATCTCGCCGCCCCGCTCGGACAGTTCGCCAGCCCTATCCGAAATCGCCAATGCTTCACGAGCATAGTCGGATACATGGTTGATGCTGACAGTGACCTGTTCGACCGTCGCGGCGATTGACGAAGTGGCCTCGCCTTGATGCGACGAACTGTTGGCCAACTGGTGCGAGGAGGAGGACAGCACATGTGAGGCCGCAAATATCTTGTCTATGCCATCATGAATCTGCCCAAGAGTGCCCTGCAAGGTCGCCATTAAGTCATTGAAAGAGTCTGCCGCCTGCCCGATCTCATCGCGCCCATCGACGGCGATGCGACGCGTAAAGTCGCCGCTCTTGCCCACCTCCACGATAGTGGAGCGCATCCTGCCGACGGGAACGACCACGGAACGCGTGATCAAAACCGAGAACGCCGCGCCCAATAACGTGGCGACGATACCGCCACCTATCATCAGGCTCAATGTCGAGCCGGCCAGATCCAGCGTGGCGGAAGTTAAAGAGTTCGCCTCCGCCACTTGTTGCGCCCGGAACTCCCCCAGCCGCTCCGACACAGCAGCGCTGTCCCGATCGAACTTCTCCATGATCGTATTGCCAGCATCTATGCCGGAGACGATGTACGCCTCCGCCATGCTCCTGCCTGTCGCATAAAAATCGTGGAAGCTCGCCTCAATGCCCTCCATCTTTTTCAGGTTATCGGCATCGCCTTCGCGCTGATACATCTGTTTGTATTTGGCCACGCCATCGAGGAAGCGAGCCGCAGCTTCCTCGGCATCCTTGTAACCATCGCGATTATGGGTGGCGGAAACATCGGTCAGCCACTGCTGCACCTCCGCCCTGCTGGTATCCATCTCGTCGACCACCAGCACATAGGGCAAGGTCTCCTCCTTGATCTGTCGAATGTCCCCCGTCAGTTGGGAAAACGACAACCCTACCTGCAGCAGGTTGGCCAGAAATAACACCACAACGACCGCAAAGCCAATTGCAAGCCGCACCCCGATCTTCAAGTTCCCCATCTCAATACCCTTTAATTTGTGCTTGTAACAAGCCGGCCCCTGTAAGCCATGCGCCTCTCTCCGGAGTCTGGTCGAGGATTGTATCCGATTCATCTCACCAACAATAAGCCCTGCCCCCAAGCCTCAGGAAATGCAACCCGCCGCACAGGCATTCCGTCACGAGACACGTCCGCCTGTAGAATATCGCCTCATCATGCAGACACGGACCATCATGTCACCCATTCCAGAGATCAAGCCGGGACAATCCATCGAACTGTTGAAGGAACTGCATATCCTGACACGCGATGGAAAACTGAACCAGGACAGTCGCCGCAAGCTCAAGCAGGTTTACCACCTGTTCCAATTCATCGAGCCCTTACTGGAGGAAGCATTATCAAAAAGCGGCGACCTCATGCTTGCCGACCATGGGGCAGGCAAGTCCTATCTGGGATTCATCCTGTACGACCTGTTCTTGAAGTCCCGCAAAGCAGGACAAATCTACGGCATCGAAACACGCACCGAACTGGTGGAGCGATCGCGCACGCTCGCCGCCAAGCTGGGTTTCTCGCGCATGTCCTTCCTCAACCTGTCGGTGGAAGAATCCATCAGTTCGACGCAACTGCCAGAACGTATCGACATCGTCACCGCACTGCACGCCTGCAATACCGCCACCGATGATGCGATCCGCTTCGCACTGCACAAACAGGCAAAATTCATCGTACTGGTGCCATGTTGCCAGGCGGAAGTGGCCGCCGCGCTGAACCGCAACAAAAACCAGTCGCTCGCCATGACGCCACTGTCCGAGTTATGGCGGCACCCTATCCACACCCGCGAATTCGGCAGCCACCTTACCAACGTGTTGCGCTGCCTGTTGCTGGAGTCTCACGGCTACCAGATCACGGTAACCGAGCTTGTCGGCTGGGAACACTCGATGAAGAACGAACTGATCATCGCACGACGCAAGGGCACTTCCCGAAAAAGCTCGCGGGAGCGTCTGGAGCATATCCTGCACGAACTGAACCTGCACGAACTGCGGGAACGCTTTATCTATTGACCCCGGCACGCTGCTTATCCTATGGCTATTTCCATCGACATACGCGAAGACGCCGGCGTGCGCACTCTGCACTTTGGCTCGGACTGGATACAAGGCGCAATGCGCATCGCGCGCCCCTGGAGTCTGGAGCTGGAATACACGCGCGAAATGGTGGCTTCGCTGCTACTGCGCGACCCGCCCCGCAATGTGCTGCTGATCGGCCTCGGCGCGGCCTCGCTGACCAAGTTCCTGTACCGCAACTATCCGCACGCCCATCTGACGGTCGTTGAGATCGAGCCCGCCGTGGTCGCCGTGGCGCGGCAGTTCTTCAAGCTGCCTGACGAAGAAAAACGCCTCCGCCTGGTGATCGGCGACGGTGCGGAGTATGTGCTGGGCAACACCAGGAAGTTTGACCTGATCCTGGTCGATGGTTACGACGAAAAAGCACGCACCGGTGCTCTGGAAACGCTGCCGTTCTACCAGGCCTGCCGCGCATGTCTGAGTCACGACGGAATGCTGTCTGCAAACCTGCTGACTCGCAGTCGCGGCTTCAAGGCGACAGCGGCACGCATCGCAGAAGCGTTCGACGACCGCACGCTGGTATTTCCGTCCTGTGAAAGCGGCAACGCAGTCGCCCTGGCGGCCGCCGGCGACCGCATCGATATCTCCTTCGAAGAATTGAAGAGACAGGCACTTGCCTTGAAAGAATCGACCGGTCTCAACCTGCTGCCGACGCTGGCCCGACTGGCGCAGGCCCGAACCTGCCCAAACGAAAGGCTGTTCCTGTAAGCCACATCAAACTGTTTTTGCTTTAGCATATGCGAGACAATCATAAGAGGGCTTGCCATGTTGCGCATCACATTGCTGTTTGCACTGCTGCTTTTCCACGGCTGGGCCAAGGCCGAGGACGGGACATACAACCGCGTGGACTTTCAGGTCGAAGCCTCACGCCAGGTTGCCAACGACCTGCTGGTGGCAGAGATGAGCGTCGATGTACAGGACCAGCAGCCCGCACGCGTCGCCCAGCGGATCAATAAGATGCTGAACGACGCGCTTAAAAAGGCCGCGGCATTCGGCAATGTCAAGGTCAGCAGCGGCGGACAGAACACCTATCCCGTATACGGCAAGAACAACCAGGTGGACGCCTGGCGCGGCCATGCCGAGATTCGCATCGAAAGCCGCGACTTCAAGGCCGCCGGCGAGTTGATCATGCAGCTGCAATCCTCGCTGCAACTGACCGGCCTGGACTTCGCCCTCGCGCCGGAGACACGCGCTCAGGCCGAGGAGGAGCTGATCGCCGAGGCAATCAAGGCGTTCCAGCGACGCGCCGATGCGATCCGCGCCGCGGTCGGCGCGCGCGCCTACAAGAACGTGCACTTCTCGATCAACAGTGGCATGCCGCCAGGCTATGCAAAGGCGATGATGCGCGCCGCACCGATGGCGGTGGACACAGCTATCCCGGAACCGGAATTCGCCGGCGGCGACACGCGCATGACGGTGCAAGTAAGCGCAACCATTGAGTTGCAGTAACAACAAGGAGCGGACATGACCACCAACCTGATTCTTCTCGGCATTACCGTCGTCGCACTGCTCTACGGCATCACGCTGTACAACCACTTGGTCAATCTCAAGCACGCCGTCGCCAAGGCCTGGGCCAACATCGACGTGCTGCTCAAACAGCGCCACGACGAACTGCCCAAACTGGTCGAGGTGTGCAAGCAGTACAAGGAGTTCGAGCAAGCCACGCTGCAGAGGGTGATCGAGGCGCGCTCGCAGGTGCAGGCCGCGCGCCAACGCCAGGACATCGGTGCGCTGGGCCAGGCGGAGGGCATGTTGCGCATGGGGCTGGGCAGCATCTTCGCCGTGGCCGAGGCCTATCCCGAACTGAAGGCGAACGAGAACTTCTCGCAACTGCTCAGCCGCATCACAGGGCTGGAGAACGGCATCGCCGACCGCCGCGAGCTGTACAACGAATCGGTGAACATCTACAACGTCGGCATCGAGCAGTTCCCCGCCGTGCTGATCGCCAACATGTTCGCCTACGAGGCCAGGCCGCTACTGGAATTCTCCGCCAACGAAAAGGCGGACGTGGATGTGAAGCAACTGTTCAAGTAACCCGCCATGCTGGTCAGGCTGCGCCGCGAATACGCGCAACTGGTCACCTCCGGCGCACAGCTGTTGCTGCTGTTCGTCGGCTTCCAGCTGGAATCGCGCGAAGGCTGGCTCGGCACCCTCGCCGCGATGGCGCTCGTCAGCTTCTTCGCCTGGCTCTCCGCACTGCACCGGCTGCGCATGATCCGCGACACGCCGACCTCCAAAGTCGCCTCCGCCGCGCAAGGTTACGTCGAACTCGTCGGGCGCGGACGCCACTTCGGCGACATTACACTCATCAGCAAGCTGCGCGCTTTACCCTGTCTATGGTACCGCTGGAAAGTAGAGCGCCGCACCTCTAAGGACAAGTGGGAAACGCTGGACAGCGGCGAGAGCACCGAACCCTTCGTGCTTCATGACGACAGCGGCGACTGCCTGATCGCCCCGGAGTTGGCCGAGATCGTCACCCGGCACCGGGACCGATGGACCGAGGGTGACTACCGCTATACCGAATGGAAGCTCATCATGAACGACAGCCTCTATGCCATCGGTGAATTCCGCACGCGCCGCCTGGGCGAGGAATTCGACGAGCGCGCCGAGCTCAATGCGCTGCTCGCGGAATGGAAGCACGACATGCCCGATTTGCACGCTCGCTTCGATCTCGACCGGAACGGCGAACTCGATATGCAGGAATGGATGCTCGCGCGCCGGGCCGCGAAGCGAGAAGTCGCAAAAAGGAAGCGCGAGGCCCATGCCAGCCCCGATGTCCACATGATGGGCCCGTCGCACGACGGCAGACTGTTCCTGGTCAGCAACCTCACACCGGAAAAACTGTCTCGGCGCTACCTGTTCTGGTCATGGGCGCATCTCGCGATATTTTTCGGCGCGCTGGGCGGAATTTCCTGGCTGCTAAGCCGCCCGCCGTATTGATCCCTGTCCGGCTTGTGCAGCAGGAACGCATAACGCCATGCATCCTCACTGCTCAAAGGAACGAAGATATAACATCACGATCAGCCAAACTTGGGGCGCACCACTCGGTATTGCGAAAAATATCCCAAAATAGCTATTGACAACGGAAAACAATTCACAAAGCACTGCAATACTGCCATGTTGCCCCGCCCCAGACTCGCAACAAGAATGCAACTTACCGCAATATCATGTATTTAAACGATATTTGCAAAACCCAAAAAACAGGCGTCGCAATAAAACTCCTTACGGAACACGGCATTGCCCCCCCTGTAAACGCGTTTGTCCACAAAGTTATCCACAGTTTTTGCGGGTAAACAAAAATACCCTTTTCCGGTGGCAAGTTAGCACAGATCTGTTCGAGCAAAACCTGAACAATCTTCGATAAACGGGAACGAAAAAGGGCGGTTCAACACCGCCCTCTCCGTTGCATCCCGTCCGGGATACTCAGTCTTTTTTACGCAGCGACATGCGCTCCATCAGACCATCCTTCATCAGGAACTGGTGCTTGAGCGCACCCAGCACATGCACCGCGACCAGCACGATCAGCACGGTCACCAGCACCTCGTGAACCTCGTGCGCCGCCACACCGTCGAACTTCGCCGGCAGCAGGGCCGCATCGCCCGCCGCAATCGCCTTACCCACGTCGCTGGTCAGCACCTGCATCATGCCGCTCACCGGCAACAGGATCAGCACCGCATACAGCGCGTGATGTATCCCCTTCGCCACCTTGTCCATCAGCGATGTGCCGATCGGCGCGGGAACGCCATCCCGACGGCGGAAGAACAGGCGCGCCAGCGTCAGCAACAGCACCGTACCACCGACTGCGGCATGCAACACATATCCCGCAATATCCGCACCCTCCCCCTTGCGCGCATCATGAACCAGATCCCCTAGAAGCCAAGCGGCGACCAATACCGCCAGTGTCAGCCAATGAACGATAACCATGCGATTGCTGTACTGCGTCATAACTTACTCCTGTGATTGATGAGAGCCGGTGAGATAAAGCAACCCCACCAAAGTTCCGCCATTGATAAACCGGTGCAAATTTACCCGAAATGGGCGAACCTCGCCGAGGTTTTAGCTCAGCCTTTCCAACCGTTGAGATGCTTTTCCAGCCAGAACAAACCTACTATGGTCTTGCTGTCGTTGATTTTTCCCAAACGCACCCACTCCAGCGCATCTGCCAGCGATAGCTCGAATACTTCCAGGAACTCGCCATCGTCGAGATTGCGGCCTTCGTGGCGCAAGCCGCGCGCAAGGAAATACTCCATGCGCTCGTCAGCATAGCCGATACACGGCCAGGTCGTGGCGAGGTGGGCCCATTCATCGGCGACATAGCCGGTCTCCTCCAGCAGTTCACGCTGCGCGGTGACCACGATCTCCTCGCCGAGATCGATCTTGCCGGCAGGCAACTCGATGAATTCGCGCTGCGGCGCATAGCGGAACTGCCGTTCCATCACCAGATTGCCGTTGTCCAGCAACGCCAGCACCGCGACCGCCCCCGGATGAGTGATATATTCACGGCTGCCGAGTTCGCCATCCGGCAGACGCACTGCATCCTTGCGTACCTCGATGAAATCCCCCTGATACATCACCGCAGAATCCAGTCGTATTTCCTTCAACTCCACGTTCAATTCCTTTCCCATCGGGCTCAGATAGCAGGTTTCTCGAATTTCCATTCGATGGAGCCTTCATCCCCGTAGAACACCCGTGCCTTGCGCGCATCCATGGTCTGCAACGTATTCCTGATTTCAATCGCCGACATGGCGCACAGGCTGTCGAGGCCATTCACCGTACGCATGGTCTGCCCGACCGTATTCCCCTCGACCCGCTCTATCGCGCACGAAATATCCTTGCCCAACTCCTGCTGCTCCTGCTCCATGGATGCCAGCATCTCCTCCACCTCCCTCGCCGCTACCGCTAGCGCATCGGCCTCCCGCTTCAGCATGGCAAGTTGCTGTACCGAACGCGAATGCTTTTCGACCAGTTTCTGCCAGTTGCCCGACTGCTCGGCGGTCAGCCTGATCGCCCCGCTCTCTATCCTGGCGTGCAAGGCCAGAAACTTGGCGAATTCCGGCTCCGTCTTCAGCGCATCAAGCTCTGCCGCCTTGGCTGCGACTGCAGCCTGTGCATCGGCCAGCGCTTTCTTGGTCTCGGAAATGCCTTCGCGGAGCAGGGAACCGTCCGGCACCACCATCGTCACCAGGGTCTCGGTTCCCCTGCGCTCGCCAGCCGAGCGTATCCTGACGATCTTACCGGCGATGATGCACCCTTCTACGACATCGGCATACAACTCGTCGGCGACGATCTCGCAATTCACCGCATGCTCGACATGCACCACCCGCGCAATCAGCGTGCTGCTCTCGCACTGGGCAGCGGTCAACTCGCCATCGCGAGCGATCACCATGGCGCGCGTAGCGCGCTTGCCCAGCTTGACATTGCCGCGATGAGCCTCCACTCTCCCGCCGGACAGATTCCCGGAAATCACGATATTCCCGTCTTCGGCAATCACGTTGCCGAAGACATCGGACAGAAAGGTCATGTGCCTGCCCTTGACCGTGCGGCCTTCCTGTACCTCCCCGTGTTCGATGAACTCGTCGGCCGCCAGCGCCAGGTCGCCCGTCGTCTTTGCGCTGATGCCCTCCTTGGTCTCGATCTTCTCGGTGATGGAAATGCTGTTCAGTTTGGCGTCGATACCGACGTAACCGTCCATTGTCGCCACGACGTACTCGCCATCCTTGCCCTGTTCGATCGCCGTACCGGCCGCAGAAAGCTTGGCCAGATCCAGATCCTTGGGCATGTCCGGCTCGATGATCTCGCCGGTCACCTTGCGACCTGGCTTGCCCAGTCTGCGTGGAATCTTCTTGAGCAGTTGCGTGCCCTGTTTCACATAGGGGAAACGGTTCTTGTAGACGCTCAGGTCCGCCCTGCCGTTCGCCAGTATCCGTGGCGAATTGTCGCGATGCAGGTCTGCGCATACCTCGATGATCTCGGCATCACGGCTATCCGTCGGATCCTGGTGCAACGCGACAGGCAGGCGCACGGTTTCGCCGCTGGCGATGGTCTTGCGGATCGCCTCTTCGCGCAGGCCGAATTTCACTCCTTTCAGCCACATGTCGGCGACCATCTCATCGAAATCCAGCTTGGTCGGAACATCCCGTTTCTTGTCTTCGTAGCCGATAATGGGAGCTTCCCCGTTCTCCGGATCGCCGTACAACGGCTCTTTATAGGACTCTTCCAGCGAGACCGGCTCGAACATGTACTCGGCGCGCAGATCCTTGGGCAGGATCTTGACCTTGCGGTAAAGCGCCTGACGCTCGGGCAGGAACCGCACGATGCTCTCGGCGACCTTCAGGCTGGGCGTCTTGGCTATGGTCTCCATCAGCCATTCCTCGTCATACAGCAGCTTGAGGAACAGCTCGTAATCCAGCCCGGTGAAACGTGCGCCGCTCTCGAACAACCTGTCGATGAAACGCTCGAATCCTCCCTCCGCGACCGACAATTTTGGCAAATCGACGAATACTCCGTCGGCACGGTTGTAGACGAACACCGGCATCGCCATTTCCTGAGACGGCTCGTTCATCTGACTCGATTCGTTCTCCTTCATGTCTGGCTCCCAACGCAATACGATGCCATGCTAGTCAAAGACGCGCGAAACGAAAGCTCCCGCGCAAGGCGGGAGCTTCCGGTGCAGGCGATCCGTTGCAGGCTAGTGCAGCAGCAACGATTGCTGCACCGATACCGCACAGACCGACATCAGCGCACCGGGCAACAGCCCCAGCAGCAGCACGCCCAGGCCGTTCACGCTGATCAGCAGGGCGCTGTCGTGGCCGACGGCGATCGCCTCGTGGCTTTCCGGCGCGTCGAAATACATCAGCTTGACGATGCGCAGGTAGTAGAACGCACCGATCAACGAGAACAGCACCGCCGCCACCGCCAGCCAGATGTAGCCAGCCTGCACCACGGCGTTCAGCACCGAGAACTTTGCGTAGAAGCCGACAGTAGGCGGCACGCCGGCCATCGAGAACATCAAGAGCAGCATCATGAATGCGAGCCACGGGCTGCGCTGGTTCAGTCCCTTGAAGTCGTTCAGCGTGTCGGCCTCGAAGCCGACGCGTGACAGCAGCATGATCATGCCGAATGCCCCCAGCGACATCAGCACGTAGACCACCGCGTAGAACATCGCAGAACCGTAGCCCTCGACGCCGCCGGCGAGCAGGCCAAGCAGCATGAAGCCCATGTGGGCGATGGTCGAATACGCGAACATGCGCTTCAGGTTGGTCTGCGCAATCGCGGTGATGTTGCCGATGGCCATCGACGCGATCGCGAGGATGATCAGCATGCCGGACCAGTGCTGCACCAGCGGCTGCAGGCCCTCGACCAGGATGCGCGTGGCGAAGGCGAACGCGGCAAGCTTGGGCGCGGAGCCGATCAGCATGGTCATCGCGGTCGGCGCGCCGTGGTACACGTCCGGCACCCACATGTGGAACGGCACCACGCCCAGCTTGAACGCGAGGCCGGAGACCACGAACACCAGGCCGAACACCAGCAGGTTCTTGTCGGCGACGCCGTACTGGATCGCGTTGGACACCACGCCCAGCTCCAGCGAACCTGTCGCGCCGTACAGCATGGACATGCCGTACAGCAGCAGGCCGGAGGCCAGCGCGCCGAGGATGAAGTACTTCATCGCAGCCTCGGTGGCGATCGCGGAGTCGCGCTGCAGCGCGACCATCGCGTACAGCGACAGGGACAGCAGTTCCAAACCGAGATACAGCGTCAGGAAGTGGTTCGCGGAGATCATCACCATCATGCCCAGCATCGCGAACAGCGCCAGCACGATGAATTCGCCGGTGAACAAGCCGCGCACCGTGAGGTACTGGCGCGAATACACCAGCATCATCGACATCGCCAGATAGGTCAGCAGCTTCAGCACGTCGGACATCAGGTCGTCGACGAACATGTTGTGGAATGCGTACACCACGCCGTTTTCGTGCGTCCCGACGGTGATCAGCGAGCAGCCCAGCAGTGTGAGCTGCGCCAGCATGTAGGTGACCAGTCGGCCGCTCTGCTTGATCAGCAGATCAACAATCAGGATCACGCACACCATGACCAGCAGGAAGATTTCCGCGCCGGCCGACATCCAATTCGTCATCAAATCCATATTCACCTCAGAGTCCGCTGCTTACAACGGCAACTTGGAACGCGCCACATGCACCAGCAGGTCGTTCACCGACACATGCATGACTTCGCTGAACGGCAGCGGGTACAGGCCCATGCCCAGCACCGTGATCGCCAGCACCGCGAAGATCAGCTTCTCGCGCATGTTCAGGTCGGTCAGTTCCGCCACATGCTTGTTCGCCACCGCGCCGAAGATCACGCGTTTGTACATCCACAGCGTGTAGGCCGCGCCGAAGATCAGCGTGGTTGCGGCCGCGAAGGCGTACCAGAAGTTGGCCTTGACCGCACCCAGGATCACCATGAATTCGCCGACGAAGCCGCTGGTGCCGGGCAAGCCGCTGTTGGCCATCGCGAACAGCATGAAGAAGGCCGCGAACACCGGCATGGTGTTCGCCACGCCGCCGTAGTCGGCGATCTTGCGCGAGTGCATGCGGTCGTACAGCACGCCGATGCACAGGAACAATGCGCCGGACACGAAGCCGTGCGAAATCATCTGCAGCAGCGCGCCTTCCATGCCGTAGGCGTTGAAAATGAAGAAACCCAGCGTGACGAAGCCCATGTGCGAGATTGAGGAATACGCAACCAGTTTCTTCATGTCGCTCTGCATCAGCGCGACCAGACCGATGTACACCACCGCGATCAGCGACAGCGCGATCATTACGCCGGCCAGTTCATGGCTGGCATCCGGTACGATAGGCATCGAGAAACGCAGGAAGCCGTAAGCGCCCACTTTCAGCATGATCGCCGCCAGGATCACCGAGCCGCCGGTGGGCGCTTCGACGTGCGCGTCCGGCAACCAGGTGTGCACCGGGAACATCGGCACCTTCACCGCGAACGCGAAGAAGAACGCGATGAAAATCAGGATTTGCGCCTCCATCGGGATCGCGACCTGATGGAAGTCGAGGATGGAGAAGCTGCCTCCGGACTGATTGTACAAGTAGATCAGCGCGACCAGCATCAGCAGCGAACCCAGCAGGGTGTACAGGAAGAACTTGACCGCCGCGTACACGCGGTTCGCGCCGCCCCACACGCCGATGATCAGGAACATCGGGATCAGCATCGCCTCCCAGAACACGTAGAACAGCACCGCATCGAGCGCGGCGAACACGCCGATCATGATGCCGGACATGATCAGGAATGCCCCCATGTACTGCGCGACGCGCTTCTCGATCACCTGCCAGCCGGCGATCACGACGATGGGTGTGAAGAATGCGGTCAGCAGGATGAACAGCACCGAGATGCCGTCCACGCCGAGGTAGTACTGAATGTTGAAGCGCGTGATCCAGTCGTGCATCTCGACGAACTGCATCTCGGAGGTATCGGGCACGAAGCCGGTGTACAGCGGGATGGTCACGAGGAAACCTAACACCGATCCGACCAGCGCGAGGATACGCGCCATCTGCGCATTCCTGTCGTCGCCTGTGGAAAGCACCAGTACGCCGAAAATGATCGGCAGCCAGATTGCGACGCTAATGATGGGGAACCCGAAAATCATGCTGTCATTCCTTATTCAAACCCCAGTTACTGAAACCAGTTCCGCACGCTCAACAGCACGAACACGCCAATGATCATGGAAAACGCGTAGTGATAGATGTAGCCGGACTGCAGGTGGCGCACGACGCCGGATAACATGCCGACCAGCTTCGCCGAACCGTTGACGATCCAGCCGTCTATCAGCTTCACGTCGCCCTTGCTCCACAGAAGCCCGCTGAGTCCACGCGCACCGCCCGCGAAGAACCAGTCGTTGAAACGGTCGAAGTAGTACTTCTGCTCCAGCACGGTGTAGATGAACTGGAAGCGCTTCTGGATCGCCGCCGGGATGTCCGGACGCTTCAGATAGAAGAATGCCGCGGTACCGACGCCGGCCACCGCCAGCCAGAACGGCAGCGTGGAGAGCGCGTGCAGCGCCATCGCGGCCGCGCCGTGGAATTCCTGCTGCAACTCATGCATCGCCGGATGGTGTTCGGAGATGAAGATCGCGTCGCCGAAATAGCCGCCGTACAGCATCGGCTCGATCGCGACGTAGCCGATCAGCACCGAGGGCACCGCCAGCAGCACCAGCGGCAGCGTCACCACCCAGGGCGTCTCGTGCGGCTTCTGGCCGGGCGCGAGGCCGTGGTGGTGATCTGCCGAGACCTCCTCGTCGTCGTGGTCGCCGTGATGGTCGTGGTGATTCTTGCCGAAGCGCTCCTCGCCGTGGAACACCAGGAAGTACATGCGGAAGGAATAGAACGCCGTGACGAACACGCCCGCAACGACCGCGAAATAGGCAAAGCCGGAACCGGGCAGGTGCGACAGTGCGACCGCCTCGATGATGCTGTCCTTGGAGTAGAAGCCGGACAGGAACGGCGTGCCGATCAGCGCCAGCGAGCCGATCAGCGAGGTGATCCAGGTGATGGGCATGTATTTCTTCAGGCCGCCCATGTTGCGGATGTCCTGATCGTGGTGCATCGCGATGATCACCGAGCCCGCGGCGAGGAACAGCAGCGCCTTGAAGAACGCGTGCGTCATCAGGTGGAAGATCGCCACCGAGTAGGCCGAGGCGCCCAGTGCTACGGTCATGTAGCCGAGCTGGGACAGCGTGGAGTAAGCGATCACGCGCTTGATGTCGTTCTGGATGATGCCGAGGAAGCCCATGAACAGCGCGGTGATCGCCCCGATGACCATCACGAAGGACAGCGCGGTGTCGGACAGCTCATACATCGGCGACATGCGCGCCACCATGAAGATACCGGCGGTCACCATGGTCGCCGCGTGGATCAGCGCGGAAATCGGGGTCGGGCCTTCCATCGAGTCCGGCAGCCAGACGTGCAGCGGGAACTGCGCTGACTTGCCCATCGCGCCGACGAACAGCAGGATGCAGATCGCGGAGAGCAGACTGACCGACATGCCGGGAATCGGAGCGATGTCGTCGGCGTGCGCGGCGACGTTGGCGAATACTGCGGCATAGTCCAGCGTGCCGAATACCATCAGCACCAGGCCGATGCCGAGCAGGAAGCCGAAGTCGCCCACGCGGTTGACCAGGAAGGCCTTCAGGTTCGCGTAGATCGCGGTCGGACGGGTGTACCAGAAACCGATCAGCAGGTAGGAAACCAGGCCCACGGCCTCCCAGCCGAAGAACAACTGCATGAAGTTGTTCGCCATCACCAGCATCAGCATGGAGAAGGTGAACAGCGAGATGTAGCTGAAGAAGCGCTGGTAGCCCGGGTCCTCCTGCATGTAGCCAATGGTGTAGATGTGCACCATCAGCGACACGAAGGTCACCACCAGCATCATCGTCGCAGTCAGCCTGTCGATCAGGAAGCCGACCTGGAAGCTGGTGTCGCCCGAGGTCAGCCAGGTATAGACTGGGCCATTGAAGGTATTGCCCGCCAGCACGTCGTTGAAGATCGCGACCGAGGCGGCGAACGAGACCGCAACCATCGCGATGGTGATGCGGTGCGACCAGGTGCGACCCAGCCACTTGCCGAACAGGCCGGCGGCGATGGCGCCGACCAGCGGCGCGAGCGGAACCATCAGATACAAATTCTGCATGCTCATGCCCATTACCCCTTCAGGCTGTCGAGGTCGTCGACGTTGATGGTGTTCAGGTTGCGGAACAGCACCACCAGAATCGCCAGTCCGATAGCTGCCTCGGCGGCGGCGACGGTCAGGATGAAGAACACGAAGATCTGGCCGTGCACGTCGTTCAGGTAATGCGAGAACGCGACGAAGTTGGTGTTCACCGCCAACAGCATCATTTCGATCGCCATCAGCAGCACGATCAGGTTCTTGCGGTTCAGGAAGATGCCGACCACGCTGATCGCGAACAGCACGGCGCTTAGCACCAGATAATGGGAAAGGGTCAACATGTCGCTCTTCTCGCTCCCTGGATTAACTTATTTTTTGACTTCGGCCGGATTCCCGGTCGCGCGCTGCTCGGACGGGTGCCCGGCCACAAGTTTCTCGGCCTGCATCTTCACGATGCGCACGCGGTCGGTCCGCTTGACCGCGACCTGGTCGCCCACGTTCTGCGAGCGCGCATCCTTGCGGCGGCGCAGCGTCAGCGCAATCGCCGCGACCATCGCGATCAGCAGCAGCACGGCAGCCAGTTCGAACGGATACACGTAGTCGGTGTAGATCAGACGGCCCAACTCCTTGGTGTTGCTGTAATCGGCCGCGTGTTTCACCGCCTCGACCCCGGCAATCGAGTCGATGCCCCCCAGCACCCAAACCATCTGGAACACCATCAGGCCGGCAAGCGCCGCACCGAACGGCAGCCAGCGCCAGAAGCCTTCACGCAGACGCACCAGGTTGATGTCCAGCATCATCACGACGAACAGGAACAGCACCATCACCGCCCCGACGTAGACCAGCACCAGCGTGATCGCGAGGAACTCCGCCTCCAGCAGCAGCCATATCCCGGAGGAACTGATGAAAGCCAGCACCAGAAACAGCACCGCATGCATCGGGTTGCGCGCGGTGATCACGCGCAGCGCCGCGAAGACGGTCAACGCGGCGAACAGGTAGAACAGGATGGTCTCGAAATTCATCTGCTAATCCTCGTTATCGGTACTTGGCATCCGCCGCTCTATCCTTGGCGATCTGCTCTTCCAGCCTGTCGCCGTTGGCCAGCAGCATGCTCTTGGTGTAATAGAGGTCGCCGCGAGACTCGCCGTGGTATTCGAACACGCGGGTCTCGACGATCGCATCCACCGGGCAGGACTCCTCGCAGAATCCGCAGAAGATGCACTTGGTCAGGTCGATGTCATATTGCGTGGTGCGGCGGGTACCGTCCTCACGCTCGGCGATCTCGATCTTGATCGCCAGCGCGGGGCAGACCGCTTCGCACAGTTTGCAGCCGATGCAGCGCTCCTCGCCGTTGGCGTAGCGGCGCTGCGCGTGCAGGCCGCGGAAACGGAAGCTCTGCGGCGTCTTCTCCTCCGGGTATTCGACGGTGACGTGGCGCGCGAACATGTATCGCCCGGTCACCGACATGCCCTTCAGCAGTTCCACCAGCGCGAAGGTCTTGAAGAAGTTCTTGATCGTTTGCATAGTAATCTCCTCCGCTCCTTACCAGATCCAGAGCGGGGTCTGCATCCAGGCGGCAACCACGACGACCCAGACCAGCGTCAGCGGAATAAACACCTTCCAGCCCAAGCGCATCAACTGGTCGTAGCGATAACGCGGGAAGGTCGCACGGAACCACAGGAACAGGCCGATGAAGATGGACATCTTGGCCAGCATCCAGAACAAACCGGGAATCGCGTCGGTCAACCCGCCGATCAGCGGCCAGCCGTGGAAAGGATTGAGCCAGCCGCCGAGGAACATCACCGAGGTCAGCGCGGCGATCAGGATCATGTTGGCGTATTCGGCCAGGAAGAACAGCGCGAAGCCCATGCCGGAATACTCGGTATGGAAGCCCGCGACGATCGCCGACTCGTCTTCGGCCAGGTCGAACGGCGCGCGGTTGGTCTCGGCCACACCGGCAATGAAATACACCACGAACATCGGAAACAGCGGAATGAAATACCAGCCGAACAGGCCGGATTCGCTTTGCTGTCCGCGCACGATGTCGCCCAGGTTCATGCTCTGAGCGGCGAGCAGCACGCACACCAGCGCGAAGCCCATCGCCAGTTCGTAGGAGACGATCTGCGCCGAGGAGCGCAGCGCGCCGAGGAAGGCGTATTTCGAGTTGGAGGCCCAGCCGGCGATGATGATGCCGTACACGCCCAGCGAGGTCATCGCGAGGATGTAGAGCAGGCCGGCATTCACGTTCGCGAGCACTCCGCCATCGAAGAAGGGAATCACCGCCCAGGCCGCCAACGCAGGCGCGAGCGCCATCACTGGCGCGGCCAAAAACAGGAACTTGTTCGACCTGGTCGGGATGATGATTTCCTTGGTCAGCAGCTTGAGGCCGTCGGCAATGGGCTGCAGCAGGCCCCAGTAGCCCACGCGGTTCGGGCCCGGGCGAACCTGCATCCAGCCCAGCACCTTGCGCTCGGCCAGCGTCAGGTAGGCGACCGTGAGCATGATGGGCACCACGATGACCAGGATTTTCGCCACGGTCGACACCGGCAGCCAAGCCGGGCCAAGCAGGTCTTGCAGGGTTTGCAGCAGTTCCACCATCATGCCCGCTCCACAGTAATCGTTCCAAACATCGCACCCAGCTCCGCCGTGGCCGCATGTCCCGCCGCGACGCGCGCGACGCCGACCGGCAGGCCGTCATCGGCACAGGCTGCCAGACGCACGCTCGCGCTGCCTTGGGTTACCTTCACGACATCCCACGCCTTCACACCCAGCTTCTGCAACTCGTCGCCGCGCATCGCCACGCAGGGCGTCGCCGCATCGCGCGTCTGCTGCAACGATGGCGCGCGGCGAACCAGCGCATCGGCCGAGTAGATCGGCACATCGGCCAAGCGCTGGATGCCCTGAGCCGCAACAGCGGGAACACTCAGCGCGCAGTCGAGATGGTTATCCAGCTCGACTTGTGCGGCGGCGACTTCGTCGCGCACCGCTTCGCTGGTGTCGAAATTGAATCCGTCCACATCGAGCAGATTGCCGAGCACGCGCAGCACCTTCCACGCCGGACGCGCCTCGCCCAGCGGCTTGACCGCGCCCTTGAAGCTCTGCGCACGGCCCTCGGTGTTCACGAAGGTGCCGGAAGTCTCGGTAAACGGCGCGATGGGCAACAGCACGTCGGCATAATCGACGGCCTTGTGTTTGTATGCGGACATCGCCACCACCAGATCCGCAGCCTGCATCGCGGCCATCGCCTGCTGCGGGTTCGCGCAGTCGAGTTCCGGCTCGACGTTCAGCAGCACGTAGGCCTTGCGCGGGCTGGCCAGCATCTGCGCGGCATTCATGCCCTCCGCACCCGGTACCGCGCCGGCCAGGTAGCCGCCGACGCTGTTCGCCGCCTCGCCGAGGTAACCAAACTTCGCGCCGCACAGTACAGCAATCTGTTCGGCCAGCACGGCGATCTGCGCCGCCTGCGGATGCTGCTGCGCAAAGTTTCCGAGCAGCACCGCGACACGTTCGCCGGAGGCCAGGCTCTTCGCGATTGCCGTCGCTTCAGCGCCTGCCGTAACACCAACCACACCGTGAGCTATGACCTGTTTTTCGGTCGCAAGCGCCTTGAGTATTTGCGCCAGCATACCGACCATATCGCCGGGCGCGACGATGGCCTTGTTTGCGACTGCCATCAGCAGATCGTCGTCCGCGGAATGGACAATGTTTGCCTGCGCCCTCTTCTTGACCGCCTGGCGGATACGAGATGCCAGCAGCGGATGGTCCTTGCGCAAAAAGCTGCCGACGATCAGGAAACGGTCGCGGCTGTTCAATTCGGCGACCGGCATGCCCAGCCAGGGCGCCCCGGCCCGTTTGCCGTCGGCGCTGAAGTCGGACTGGCGCAAGCGGAAATCGACGTTGCCGCTGCCAAGACCGCGCATCAGTTTCTGCAGCAGATAGAGCTCTTCCAGCGTACTGTGCGGCGTGGCCAGCGCAGCGATCTGGTCCGAGCCCGCGCCCTTGCCGATCTGGCGCAGCGCGTTCGCGACGTATTCCAGCGCGGCCTGCCACTCAACCTCCTGCCACTTGCCGTCCTGCTTGAGCATGGGCCTGGTGAGGCGGTCGGGCGAGTTCAGTCCTTCGTAGCTGAAGCGCTCCTTGTCCGACAGCCAGCACTCGTTGATGTCTTCGTTCTCGACCGGCAGTACGCGCAGCACCTTGTTGTTCTTGACGTGCACCGCGAGGTTGGAACCCAGACCGTCGTGCGGGCTGACCGAGCGGCGGCGGGACAGCTCCCAGTTGCGCGCCTTGTAACGGAACGGCTTGCTGGTCAGCGCGCCGACCGGGCACAGGTCTATCATGTTGCCAGAGAGCTCGGAGTCCACGGTACTGTCGACGAACGCCATGATCTCGGCATGCTCGCCGCGGAACGCCATGCCGAGCTCCATCTGGTCGGCGATTTCCTGGCCGAAGCGCACGCAGCGCGTACACTGGATGCAACGGCTCATCTCCTCGGTGGAGATCAACGCACCGATGTCCTTGTGATCGACCACACGCTTCTCTTCGGCATAACGCGAAGCATCGCCGCCGTAGCCCATCGCCACATCCTGCAGCATGCACTCGCCGCCCTGGTCGCAAATCGGGCAATCCAGCGGATGGTTGATCAGCAGGAACTCCATCACCCCCTTCTGCGCCTTGACCGCCATCTCGGAGCGGGTCTTGACCTTCATGCCGTCGGCGGCGGGCGTCGCACAAGCCGGCAAGGGCTTGGGCGCCTTTTCGACCTCGACCAGGCACATGCGGCAGTTCGCCGCGATCGACAGTTTCTTGTGGTAGCAGAAATGCGGGATATGGACACCGGCCTTGCGCGCCGCGTCCATCACCGTGGAGCCGCGCTCGGTCTCAACTAACTTGCCATCAATTTCGATATTGATCATTGCTCACCCGTCAGCTTTACACCAAGCAGCGCTTGTGTTCGATGTGATATTCGAATTCGTTGCGGAAGTGCCTGAGCATGCCCTGCACCGGCCAGACCGCCGCCTCGCCCAGCGCACAGATGGTGCGGCCGGCGATGTTCTCGCCTATGCTCAGCAGCAGATCCAGGTCTTCCGGCTTGCCTTCGCCGTGCTCGATGCGGTGCACGATGCGGTACAGCCAGCCCGTGCCTTCGCGGCAGGGCGTGCACTGGCCGCAGGATTCCTCGAAATAGAAATACGACAGGCGCTCCAGCGCGCGCACCATGCAGGTGGTCTCGTCCATGACGATCACCGCTCCGCTGCCCAAGCCGGAACCGGCCTTGGAGATCGAGTCGTAGTCCATCGTCAGGTCCATCATCACCGCTCCCGGCAGCACCGGCATCGACGAACCGCCGGGGATCACCGCCTTGAGCGTATGGCCGTTGCGCACGCCACCGGCCATTTCCAGCAGCTTGCTGAACGGCGTGCCCATCGGCACCTCGAAGTTGCCCGGGTTGTTCACGTGGCCGGATACCGAAAACAGCTTGGTGCCGCCATTGTTGGGCTTGCCCAGTTCCAGGAACTTCTGCCCGCCGTTGTTGATGATGTAGGGAATGCTGGCGAAGGTCTCGGTGTTGTTGATCGTCGTCGGCTTGCCGTACAGGCCGAAGCTCGCCGGGAACGGCGGCTTGAAGCGCGGCTGGCCCTTCTTGCCCTCGATGGACTCCAGCAGTGCGGTCTCTTCGCCGCAGACATAGGCGCCGTAGCCCAGGTGGTTGTGCAGGTCGAAGCTGAAGCCCGTGCCCATGATGTCGTCGCCGAGGAGGCCGGCGGCGCGGGCGATCTCGCAAGCCTCTTCCATGCGCTCGTAGGCCTCGAAGATTTCGCCGTGTACATAGTTGTAGCCGGTCTTCACGCCCATGGTGTAAGCGGCGATGGCCATGCCCTCGATCAGCAGGTGCGGGTTGTAGAGCAGGATGTCCCAGTCCTTGCAGGTGCCGGGCTCGCCCTCGTCGGTATTGCAGACGATGTACTTGTCGCCGTCGTAATTCTTCGGCATGAAGCTCCACTTCAGTCCGGTCGGAAAGCCCGCGCCGCCGCGCCCTCGCAGCGCAGACAGCTTGACCTCGGCGATGATCGCATCCGGCGACATCTTCTCGGTCAGCACCTTGCGCAGAGCCTGGTAGCCGCCGACCTTGAGATAGTTCTCCAGCGTCCATGGCTGGTCGAACTCCATCGTGGTATAGATCACCGGGCCTCTCATGATTTGTCGAGCTCCGCGAAAATTTGGTCGATTTTTTCCTTGCTCATGCGCGCGCAAATCTTCTTGTTGTTCAGCGTCAGCACCGGCGCATCCTTGCAGGCGCCCATGCACTCGCCCTCGCGCAGACCGTACTTGCCGTCTGCAGTGACCTCTCCCAGCTTGATGCCCAGCCTGGACTCGATGTAGGCCACCGTGTCCAGCGCCCCGCACAGCGTGCAGGACAGGTTGGTGCACACGGTGATGGTGTGCCTGCCCATCGGCTTGAGGTTGTACATGTGGTAGAAGGTTGCGACCTCCTTCACCGCCATCTTGGCCATGCCGAGATAGTCGGCCACATCCGCCATGTCGTCGCTGGAAATCCAGCCCTTCTCGTCCTGCACGAAGCGCAACGCAGCCATCACCGCGGATTGCTTCTGGTCTGCCGGATACTTCTTCAGTTCGCGGTCGACCTTTGCTTGTATTTGCTCGGATAACATCAGCGGTCCACCTCCCCAAAAACGATGTCCTGCGTGCCGATCAGCGCGACCACGTCGGCGATCATGTGCCCGCGCGACATCTCGTCCAGGCTGGACAGATGCGCGAAACCTGGCGCGCGGATCTTCATGCGGTACGGCTTGTTCGCGCCGTCCGACACCAGATAGATGCCGAACTCACCCTTGGGGTGCTCCACTGCGGAATACGCTTCGCCAGCGGGCACATGCATCCCCTCGGTGAACAACTTGAAGTGATGGATCAGGTCTTCCATGTTCTGCTTGACCGCATCGCGTTTTGGCGGCGTGAACTTGTGGTTGGTCGCCATCACCGGACCGGGATTGACGCGCAGCCAGTCTATGCACTGCCTGATGATGCGGACCGATTGGCGCATCTCCTCGACGCGCACCAGGTAACGGTCGTAGCAATCGCCCTCGACGCCGACCGGGATGTCGAAGTCGATGCGGTCATAGACCTCGTACGGCTGCTTCTTGCGTAAGTCCCACTCGATACCGGAGCCGCGCAGCATCGGGCCGGAGAAGCCCAGCGCCAGCGCGCGCTCGGGGGTGACCACGCCGATGCCGACCGTGCGCTGTTTCCAGATGCGATTGTCGGTGAGCAAGGTCTCGAACTCGTCGATATGCTTGGGGAAACGGACGGTGAAGTCTTCCAGGAAGTCCAGCAGCGAGCCTTGGCGATTCTCGTTCAGGCGCCTGGTCTCTGCAGCGCTGCGGATCTTGCACGGCTGGTGCTGCGGCATCGTATCCGGCAAGTCGCGATAGACCCCGCCCGGACGGTAATAGGCCGCATGCATGCGCGCGCCTGACACCGCCTCATAGCAATCCACCAGATCCTCGCGATCGCGGAAGGTATAGAAGAACATCGTCATCGCACCGAGGTCGATGCCAACCGCACCCAGCCACAGCAGGTGGTTCAGGATGCGCGTGACCTCGTCGTACATCACGCGGATGTACTGGGCGCGGATCGGCACCTCGATCCCGGCCAGCTTCTCGACCGCCATCACGTAGGCGTGCTCGTTACACATCATCGACACGTAGTCGAGGCGGTCCATGTAGGGCAGCGTCTGCAGGAAGGTCTTGTGCTCGGCCAGCTTCTCGGTCGCGCGATGCAGCAGCCCGATATGCGGATCGGCGCGCTCGACGACTTCGCCGTCCAGCTCCAGCACCAGTCGCAACACGCCGTGCGCGGCAGGGTGCTGCGGACCAAAGTTCATCGTATAGTTTTTGATCTCAGCCATTTGGACTTCCTCAGTTCAGACCGAAGGTTTCTTCACGCACGATGCGCGGCGTAACCTCGCGCGGCTCGACCGATACCGGCTGGTAAACCACCCGCTGCTGCGCCGGGTCGTAACGCATCTCGACATGACCGGAAAGCGGGAAATCCTTACGGAACGGATTGCCGACGAAACCGTAATCGGTGAGGATGCGGCGCAGGTCGGGATGGCCGATGAACACGATGCCGTACAGATCGAAGGCCTCGCGCTCGAACCAGTTGGCTACGGGCCATATCCCGGTCACGGAATCGAGTACAGGCAGAGCATCGTCCTCCGCGAAGATGCGGACGCGGAGACGCGCATTGCCGCTGACCGACAGCAGGTGATAGACCACGGCGAAGCGCTTCGGATAAGGCGACTGACCGTCCGCCAGGTAGCATCCATCCTGGGAGACATCGCTGCCGTAAGTGGAATAGTCCATCCCGCACAGGTCGACAAGCTGCTCAAAGCCTGCTTCGTCGCGCAGCCGGGTGAGCGCATCGACCATGTCGCCCGCCTCCACCACCAGCGTCAATTCGCCGAGGCGCTCTTCCAGCGCCACCTTCTTGCCCGAGAGCACCTCAGTCACCTTCGAGGCGAGTACGTTCAAATCAGTAGTCATGGCCGCCTATCGTGCAATCGTGTTGGTTCGCTTGATCTTGTTCTGCAGCTGGATGACGCCGTAGAGCAAGGCCTCGGCCGTCGGCGGGCAGCCCGGCACGTAGACGTCGACCGGCACGATGCGGTCGCAGCCGCGCACGACGGAATAGGAATAGTGGTAATAGCCGCCGCCGTTTGCGCAGGAACCCATCGAGATCACCCAGCGCGGCTCGGCCATCTGGTCGTAGACCTTGCGCAAGGCCGGCGCCATCTTGTTGCACAAGGTGCCCGCGACGATCATCACGTCGGACTGGCGCGGACTTGGACGGAAGGCGCCGGCGCCGAAACGATCGAGGTCGTAGCGCGGCAGTGCGGCATGCATCATCTCCACGGCACAGCAGGCCAGACCGAAGGTCATCGGCCAAAGGGAGCCGGTGCGGGCGTAATTGATGACGGTATCAAGCGACGTCGTGACGACGCCCTTCTCCAGAACGCCTTCTATTCCCATTCCAAAGCCCCTTTCATCCATTCGTAGACAAAGCCGACCACCAGGATGGTCAGGAAGATCATCATTGAGAAGAAGCCGAAGGTTCCGATCTCCTTGAGCACGATCGCCCAGGGGAAGAGGAACGCGATTTCAAGATCGAAGAGGATGAACAGGATGGCGACGAGATAGAAACGCACATCGAATTTCATGCGCGCATCCTCGAATGCCTCGAATCCGCATTCATAAGGAGAGTTTTTTGCATTATCCGGACGATGCGGCGCAACAAACCGCCCCAGCAGAAGCGGCAAGACCCCCATCACGATACCGATGCAGACAAACAGCAGCACCGGAAAATAGTTTTCCAACATTGAGCTTCCCCCCTCTATGCTAGTGATGATGCCCTCGGCTTGCCCGGAGCATTTCTATAATCGTTTTATATTGCCGGCACGCTTGCGTGCCCGCTTATTGTCTGGTGCGGATGGGGAGACTCGAACTCCCACGCCCTTTCGGGCACAAGCACCTCAAGCTTGCGTGTCTACCAATTCCACCACAACCGCGATGCTACTGCAAAATTATCTCGGTATTTCTCCGGACTTAGAACCATCGGCCTGAGCGGCCGCAGGCGCGGCCGGCTGCACGGCAGCTGGATCCACGCGATCCATCACGCCTTGCTGCTGCGCGGGATGCGAATAGATGTAGGTCAACGACAGGCTGGTGATGAAAAATACCGTCGCAGCAACGGCCGTGCTGCGACTCAGGAAATTCGCCGAACCACTGGAACCGAACAGACTGCCCGCCGAACCGGTACCAAATGCCGCCCCCATGTCGGCGCCCTTGCCGTGCTGAATCAGCACCAGCCCCACCAGGACCACCGCCGTCACCACATGAACCACCCAAACCAATGTTTCCACTTTTTACTCCAAATACTGCTAAAACTACTGCGCCGCCGCATGCGCGGCGCGACAGATCGCCACAAAATCATCCGCCACCAGGGAAGCCCCGCCGATCAGACCGCCATCGATATCGGGCATCGCGAACAACTGCTCCGCATTGTTTGCCTTGACGCTACCGCCGTAGAGTATACACAAGCCTTGCGCCGTTTGTCCGTCCAATTGGGCCACCTGCTTACGGACAAAGGCATGCACCGCCTGAGCCTGTTCGGGAGTCGCCGTCTTGCCGGTGCCGATCGCCCAGACCGGCTCGTAGGCGATCACCGCCTTTGAAACCGCCTCGACGCCGGCATGGTTCAGCACCACTTCCAACTGCCGCGCGACCACCTGCTCAGTCACGCCACTCTCGCGCTCCGCCAGCGTCTCGCCGACGCAGAAGATCGGGGTCAACCCGAACTTGATCGCGGTATCGAACTTCGCCGCAGCGATGTCGTTGCTCTCATGGAACAGGGCGCGACGCTCGGAATGTCCGATGATCACGTAGCGGCAGCCGAAGTCGGTCAGCATGCCTGGCGCCACAGCACCGGTGAATGCTCCCTGCTCGTGCTGGCTGAGATTCTGCGCCCCCCATGCGACATTGCTGCCCTGCAGCATGGCTTGCGCCTGAGCCAGGTAGGGATACGGAACGCAGACGCCGTAGTCGGCTTTGTCAAACCCCTTCACGCCCGCCAGCACCCCCTCGAGCAACGCCTTGTTGCCTGCCAGGCTGCCGTACATTTTCCAGTTTCCAACGACCAGTTTTCGACGCATCGTAGTCATTCCGCTAGGCATTAAAGCGCGCAATCGTACCTGCGAACGCCGGCAAGGTCAATGAAGCCGGCGGCAAATTCCCCTCCCCCGCATCGCGGAAACGCATGCCGCATGGTCACTCACAAGTGACGCAACATTTCCAGCCGCACCCGGCGTTCGGCCAGTTCGCAAACCAGTTGCCGTGCCAGCTCGCCCAGCGGATCGTCGCCCATGGCTTCCCCATCCTCTATGCCCTGCCTGAGCTGGAACAAATCGCTCTGTTGCAGCGCCTCCAGCTCATGGCGCGCCTCATCCAGGCGGCGGCGCAATTGCGCGATACGTCGGATCGCCTTGACGATGCGCGAACCGATGTCGTGGCCGGCGACCGCCTCGGGATCATGCCCATACTCCTCGATCAGTTTTTCTATGGTTCGCTGGTCGCCGCTCTCGTAGGCTCGGTTCACCCGCGTCATCAGGTCGGTGCGGCGCTGCCGCTCGGCCTCGTTGGTGGCGCGATCCGGATGCATCAGCCGGGCGGCGCGCCGATAGGCCTGCTTGATATCCATGGTCAACGGCTGCGGCGGAACGGCCTGTGATTCGATCAGACCGGCTTCCGCCGCAGACTTGCGCGCCTGCCGTTCCGCCGCCAGGGCATGCTCCCGAACAACCGGGTCGGCCGGATGCAGATTCGCTTGCAGCACCGCGATCTGTGCATCCAGCTCGTCCAGTTGGGCGTACAGCCGCCCCACGGCCAGGTAATAGCGATGCCGGAACTGGGCAGTCTCCGTCTTGCAGGTTTCCAGCGCCAACTCGGCCTGGATTACCTGCTCCTCCAGTTCAGCCTGCTCAACTTCAAGACGTGCAAGCTCGCGCTCTTCAGGAAGCATCGCGCCCCCTCATCGATTGCCACCCCGCCTCGAACTGGCGGATCGCTGCGCACTGTGCCGGAGCTGGACGCTACGCCTGCCGGTCCGGTTCCGGCGCACATCCGCAGCGACCCGCACTTTCGTGTTCGCACGCACGCGGCGGGACAGGGGGAAGCGCCGGATCCTGGCCGGCGGCGAGAACAGTTCGGCCTGGGAAGCTTCCGGCGCCATCTCGGCCTGCTCCCGCGCCCTCGCATGAAATCGCTCCAACTGCTCCCGCGCCGGCTCCAGCCCCTGCTCCGCAGCCTTGTGCAGCCAATAAAGCGCCAGCGCATCGTCGCGGCCGATGCCGCACCCTTCGTGATACATCATGCCAAGGTAGTACTGCCCCCAGTCGTTGCCCTGCAATGCGGATTTCCTGAACCAGTGGACCGCCTGTGCATCGTCCCGCGCCACGCCTCGGCCATCGCGATACATCTTGCCCAGTTGCTTCTGGCTCCCGGCATGCCCCTGCTCGGCCGCCTTGCGGTACCAAAATGCAGCCAACTCTCCACCCATCCCCAATTCCGGATGCTCTTCGCACAGGCCGCCGAGAAAATACTGGGCCAATTCATCGCCCTGTTCGGCGGCTTTGCGGAACCAGAACGCGGACTTCTCCACGCTACGCTCGACGCCGCGACCATCCCGGTACAGCCAGGCAAGGAAGCATTGCGCAGCGACATTGCCGCGCTCTGCGGCCTTGCGGAAACGCTGGACGGCCTGCCCATAGTCCTGCTCTACGCCTCGCCCCTTGAGGTGCATCGCTCCCAGCTCCGCCAGCGCCCAAGGATTGCCCTGCTCGGCCGCTCGCCCGTACCAGTATGCCGCCTGAGCATCGTCCCGTTCGCTGCCGCGCCCGGTCTCGTACATCCGCCCCAACTGGTTCTGCGCCAGCTCATGACCATATTCGGCGGATTTCTTCAGCCAGTGCATGGATTGCTCGACATCCGGCTCGACCGCGATGCCGCGCAGGTAGCAGGCGGCCAGATCGAACCACAGCTCGGGATCTTCGTTATGCTTGTTGCGCACGCACCAATCGAATGCGAGCTGTTCGTAGCGCGCGCTCTGCCCGAGGTCACTCAGCCGCGAAAAACCGTCCGCCTCTTCTTCCCCGGCCGGAACGATGCGCCAGCCCGAGTTGTAGAACCAGGCCAGCGGGAAATAGGCTTTGCCGTATTTTTCGGCCGCCATCCGCCCAAGGGACCTGAAAGCGGAAAACAGCGCCTCCCTCTCCTCCTCCGTCCAGCCCTTCTTGCGGATGTTGCACACTTGCCGGTCGAACACGTTACGCGCCATGCGATAACGGCCGTCCTGGCTACCCAGCGCCAGCTCGCTGCGCTTGCGCTCCTGTATTGCCGACAGCCCGCGCGAGATCAGACTTTCCGGCTCGTGCAGCGACATTGCGTTCTGCTGCAGAAAGGAAAAGGCTGGGAGTTTGCCGCGCTCGCTCATGCAGGCGCTCCGGACGAGAAAACGGCCTCGCGTAGAGGCCGGTGTAAATACCTGACGGGATAACCCTTCATGCCGCCCTAGGCAGCCTGCACCGGTATCCGGTCGCGCTGGGCGACGATGCGGTTATGCTCGTCGAAATAAACGAGCTGCGGATGATACTTCTGCAACTCGAGCTCAGAATACGTCGCGTAGGTCGCGATGATCAAAATATCCCCCGGGTTGGCCTTATGCGCCGCCGCGCCATTGACCGAGATCGTGCCGGAGCCACGCTGGGCACGGATCGCATACGTGGTGAATCGCTCGCCATTGGTGACGTTGTAAATGTCGATTTGCTGGTATTCCTTGATGTCCGCGGCATCCATCAAGTCGTCGTCAATTGCGCAGGAGCCCTCGTAATGCAACTCGGACTGCGTGACGCGCACCCTGTGCAACTTGGACTTAAGCATGGTTCTCTGCATGAAACTTCTCCACTTTCGATCAGGGCTGATTATATCGCACTCGCACCACCCCCGACATCACCCGACCAGACAGACCTCGACATTGTCCAGCAGCCGGGTATTGCCCAGCCTGGCCGCCGCGAGTATCACCCAGTCACCCTGCGAGGAACAGGCCGGCGCCAAATCCGACTGGTTGCGCACCGCAACATAGTCCACTACCCACCCCCTCGCTTCAAGGGATGAGACCGCATCCCGCTGTAAACGTTCAATATTCCGCTCGCCCCGCAAAATGGAGCCGCGCATTTCCCGCAGCGTCTGCGACAGGAACACCGCCTCGGCGCGTTCGCCTTCGCTCAGATACTGGTTGCGCGAACTCAACGCCAGCCCATCAGGAGCACGCACCGTCTCGCCACCGACGATGGTCACCGGCAGGTTCAGTTCGGCGGCCATGCAGCGAATGATGTACAGCTGCTGATAGTCCTTCTTGCCGAACACCGCAACCTGCGGCCTCACGATGTTCAGCAGTTTCAGCACCACGGTCGCCATGCCGCGAAAATGACCCGGCCGGGCCGCGCCGCACAATTCGTTTGCAATCGGCGGCGGCTCGACGAACACCGTCTGCCGCGACGGATACATCTCATTGACCATGGGCGCGAACACCACGTCGGCCAGCCCCTGCAGCTTCTCGCAATCCGCGTCCAGCGTGCGCGGATACTTGTCGAAATCCTCGCCAGGCCCGAATTGCAGCGGATTGACGAAGATGCTGACGACGACACAACTACCTTGTTCGCGCGCGATGCGCACCAGATCGAGATGCCCTTCGTGCAGGTTCCCCATGGTCGGCACGAAGGCGACGGACTTCTCGCCCGCCAGACGGGCGCGGAGTTCGGTGACGGTAAATATGGGCAGCATCAGAAACTGTGCTCCTTTGCCGGGAACGTTCCCGCCTTCACCTCGGCGACATAACGCGCAATCGCGTCGGCGACCGAACTCGCCCCCGGCATGAAGTTTTTCACGAAGCGCGCCTTCCTGCCCGGATAGATGTCCAGCATGTCGTGCAGCACCAGCACCTGTCCTGAACAGGCAACGCCTGCGCCTATGCCTATGGTCGGGATCGAGAGTTCGGCAGTCACCTCGGCCGCCAATGCCGCCGGCACAGCCTCCAGCACCAGCATGCCGGCGCCGGCCTGTTGCAGGGCCAGCGCATCCTGCATCAACTGCTGCGCGGCGGCGGAGTCGCGCCCCTGCACGCGATAGCCCCCCATCTGGTGCACCGATTGCGGCGTCAAACCGAGATGGGCACACACCGGAACGCCTCGCCCGGTCAGGAAGCGTACGGTCTCCAGCATCGCCGCGCCGCCCTCGATCTTGACCATCTGTGCGCCGGCCGCCATCAGTTGCACGGCATGTGCAAAGGTTTCGCGCGGGCTGATCTGGAAGGTACCGAACGGCATGTCGGCGACGATGAATGCCCGGGCCGAGCCGCTCGCGACGCAAGCCGTGTGGTAGGCCATGCTGTCCAGCGTCACCGGTAGCGTGGTTTCGCGCCCCTGCAGCACCATGCCGAGGGAGTCTCCGACCAGCAGCACATCCACCCCCTGCGTTTCGAGCAGCGCAGCGAAGCTGGAGTCGTAACAGGTCAGCACGGCGATCTTCTCGCCCTTGTCGCGCATCGCTTGCAGTGCAGTCAACGTGGTTCGCATCCTTCCCCCCTTATCCCCTGCTGAAAAACTCGCGCGGCCCGCGCATCTCACCGATGCGCCGCAGCAACATCTCGAAGTCTTCGTCGCCATCGACGAAATTCAGGTGCTCGCTGTTGACCATCAGCACCGGCGCCGTGTCGTAATGATAGAAGAAGTCGCTGTAGCTTTGCGTCAGGCGCTGCAGATAGGTCGCGGAGATCGTCTGCTCATAGTGCTTGGCGCGCCTGCGCACACGTTCGGCCAGCGTCAGCGGCTCGGCCTGCAGATAGATCACCAGATCCGGGGCCGGCACCTGCAATTGCAGGGTACGGTATATCTGCTGGTACAACGCGAATTCCTCCTCGTTCAGGTTCAGTCGCGCGAACAGCATGTCCTTGTCAAGCAGGTAGTCCGATACAGTACTGGTCTGGAACAGATCCAGCTGCGCCAGTTCGCGCACCTCGTCGCCGCGCTGAAACAGGAAAAACAACTGTGTCGCCAGCGCATGGCGGACCGGATCCTGGTAAAACTTCGCAAGGAACGGATTCTCATCCGGCTTCTCCAGCAACATCGAGGCGCCCAAGTGTTGCGCAAGTCGGCGGGCGAGGCTGGTCTTGCCCACGCCGATCGGCCCTTCGACGACCACGTAGCGATACTTATCCGGCGACATCCGGCACCCGTTCCAGCGATTGGTCGGCACACCGCCCCAGTTCCTGCGCTGCGCTACCGATGCCCGGTATCGCGCAACCCGGCGCGATCTCCAGCAGCGGCCGCAGCACAAAGGCGCGCAGGTGCATCTGCGGATGCGGAATGGTCAGTCCATGCTCGTGCAGCCGCAGATCGTCATACAGCAACACATCGAGATCCAGCGTGCGCGGCGCGTTGCGGAAGGTGCGCTCACGACCGTGGCGATGCTCGATGTCCAGCAACGATTTCAGCAGGTCCTGCGGCGTCAGGCTGGTCTCAAGCTGCGCGACTGCGTTGACGAAATCAGGTTGATCCAGATAGCCCACCGGCGCACTGCGGTACAGCGACGAACGCGCGGCCAGACGCGTACCCGGCAAGGAGTCGAGGTCTGCAAAGGCGCGCTGCAATTGGCTGCATGGATCTTCCAGATTGCTGCCCAGCCCGATGAAGGCGGTATGCTGCATCAGGCCGCAGGCTCACTCGCTGCCGCCGGCTTTTTGCGCGGCTTGCGGCGTCGGCGCTTCTTGTCGCCTGCGCCTTCCGGCTGCAGCATCTCGGCACGGCGCTCCGGGCTCGCCTCCTGGAATTCGTCCCACCACAAGCCCAGTTCCTGATCGACCTCGCCGCTGGCGCAGCGCAGCAGCAGAAAGTCGAATCCGGCGCGAAAGCGCGGCTGATCCAGCAAACGGAAAGGCCGCTGTCCTGATCGCTGATCCAGACGCAATTGCATCAGCCAGATTTCCTTCATCACCGCATCGTGGCGATGCGGGATCGCGAGCTGCTGCTTCTGTTTCGCCAGCACATCATCCATCGCAGCATGCATCGCGGGAATCGGGCGCTCGCCCTGCTTCTGGTATTGCTGCCATGCCGCCAGCACCTCGTGCCACAACAGCGCAGCGAAGAGGAAGGCCGGCGAGACCGGCTTTTCCTGGCTCAATCGCTCATCGGTGTTGCGCAGCGCCAGCATCACGAATTTTTCGCCCAACGGCTGCTCCAGAATCACGTCCAGCAGCGGCAGCAGGCCGTGATGCAGATGCATCTTGCGCAGATGCTGGATGCACTCGACAGAGTGACCGGACAGCAGCATCTTCAGCACCTCGTCAAGCAAGCGCGCCTCGGGCACGTTGTCGAGCAGATTCTTCATCTTGCCGATGGGCGCCGCGGTCGCCGCCTCCAGCCTCATGCCCAGCTTGGCCGACAGGCGCACCGCGCGCAGCATGCGCACCGGATCCTCGCGATAGCGGGTAGCCGGGTCGCCTATCATGCGCAGCAACTGGTTGCGCGTATCGTCGTAACCGCGGTGATAGTCGTATATCTCCTGCGTAGAGGGATCGTAGAACAGTGCGTTCGCGGTGAAATCGCGCCGCGCCGCATCCTGTTCCATGTCCCCGAACTGGTTGTCGCGCAGCAGGCGGCCGTGCTCGTCGGTCTCGGCATCCTCGGCATCAATCATGCTGCGGAAGGTCGAGACCTCGACTACCTCCTCGCCGAACATCACATGCACCAGCCGGAAGCGCCGGCCAATGATGCGCGAACGGCGGAACACGCGCTTGACCTCTTCCGGCGTCGCATCGGTGGCGACATCGAAGTCCTTGGGCGCGCGCTCCAGCAGCAGGTCGCGCACCGCGCCGCCCACCACATAGGCCTGATAGCCTGCCGCCTGCAATCCGTCGGTGACCTTCTTCGCACCGAAGCTGATCTGCTCGCGGGCCACGCCATGCAATTCGAACGGTATTACCTGTGCATTGCCCACCGACCTGACCCGGGCTGACTTGCCGAATACTCGCTTGAGAAGTTTTTTGATCATGCGTTATTGGTTCTGATATCGCGCGACTCGGGCGCAAAAAGAGCGCGGATTATACACTGCATCGTTTTTTCGCCCGCCCATGAAAAAGCGCGCCTTGCGGCGCGCTTTTAACCAGGATCCGGCAAGTCACCCCTTCAGGCAGGAACTCATGAAAGTCTTGCGTTCGCCGCCCTTCAACCCCTTGTCCTTGGCCTCGGAATTGCACGCTTTCATCCGATCCTGCTGCGTGGATGTCGCCGACTCCGCACTCGACATGCCGGTTCCGCCTTCCGCCTTGAGCTTATATTCCTTGGAGAGGCATTTTTTCATGAATGCCTTGCGCTCATCCCCTTTCAATCCGGCATCCTTCGCCTCAACATTGCAGCCCTTCATTTTATTCTGCTGATCGCCCGCAAAAACCGGAGCTGCAATGGTGAAAGCGAACCCCATACCAACCAGAACAATCAATCTCTTCATGGAAATCTCCTAAAGTTAATGACGACGGTAATAACGGGGAAAGAGCTTGCGAACATTATCGCCACCCCGCAGCACACCGTAATCATCCTGCCGCCCCCAGTCAATAGACCGAAATATCTAGATAATCCGGCCTACTCGGCAGCCACGGAGGCATCTCGGCAACCTTGGAGAAAGCGCTCCAGAAAGCTCGGAAAAACCAAGAAAACACTTGAATTAAAACGAGTTCAAGGCGTATATTATGGGCAGGGAAGTTGCCGTCAGGAGTGTGCAATCATGGCCGTTACCTCGACATCCGAAACTCGGGCGATAGCGCAATCCGCGTGGGCTCAATTGCAAGTGGAACAGGCAAGGCGTTTTGCCGAAAGCGCTGCGCAGAATGCCCGCGCGATGCAATCCAAGGCGAACCAGGCGCAGACCGTAGCGGAACGCGCGCAGGAAAACGCAAGATCATTGCGGGTGGATGCGAATCAGGCGCGCAGCGTCGCCGTGGAAGCCGAGCGCGGCGTACAAGCGACGGAGTCATCCAGACAGATCGGCCCGCAAGTCGTAAACAAAGTGGCTCAGGCTACGCAGACTGCGGAAGTCTCCCCGGCTCAGGCGGCGCCAACCATAAACACGCAGGGCGAAACGATAGGCACGGTCGTCAATGTGACCGCGTAATGTTCAATTCAGCATCAGGAGGTGGATCATGGCCATCGATTCAGTGAGTTCAGCGGGTAGCGCCCCCGTACAACCGACCAGCGCCCCCAGGATTGCCGCCGACAACAAGAAGGCGTCCGAGCAGGCCGTGCAGGCCGAAAGGGCTGCGGAGCAGCGTCAGTCAGAGCAGGTGCAACGGGAGCAGCAGGCCAAGGAGGCCCAGCAGAGCCAGCCGCCTAAGCCGGTCGTGAACACGCAGGGGCAGGTAACCGGACAATTGCTCAACGAAGTCGCCTGACGAATTGCCGGCTAAACGAAACAGGGCGGCATGCCGCCCTGTTTCGTTTGCAGCCGTGACAAAACGGTCACCTCAACCCCTTCGCCCATCCGGCGTAAAGCCGCTCCGCCACCCCGCGCATTTGCGGCAATTCAGCCTCGATCCGCCCCAGTATCTCGCCAACTGGCTGCACCGCTGGACTGTCGCCGGCAGCCGCCACTTCTTCCGCTCCGATTTCACACCATGATGCAACCATGGAAGCCGTCATTTCCACATGGCATTGCAGCGCGAGATGCCTGCCCATTCCCCATGCCTGATTGGCGCAATGCGCGCTCGAAAGCAAACGTGTCGCGCCCTGCGGCAGGGAGAAGGTCTCGCCGTGCCAGTGAAACGCATTGAAACTCCTTGTTTCTCCAAACCATGTGCACGCGACATCGTTATCCGCCACATCGACCTCGCCCCAGCCTATCTCCTTCACCGGGTTGCGCGACACCACGCCGCCCAGCGCCTTGGACATCAGTTGTCCGCCGAGGCAATGTCCAAGCACGGGGATGTCCCGCGCCACGGCTTCACGGATCAGCGCAAGCGCCGGGGGAATCCACGGCAGGGCATCGTTGACGCTCATCGGCCCGCCCATGAACGCCAGTCCGGAAAATTCCCCGGCGGATTGCGGCACCGCGTCGCCGGCATCGATGGCGATCAACTGCCAGGAAATGTTCCGCGCGTCGAGAAATTCGGCCAGGTAGCCGGGGCCTTCGGCGGAGGCATGGCGGAAGATGGCGACAGGATTCATATATTGCAGCGGCGCGATGAATCGCGCCCCTACAGGGCCTTATCGCGCTCGATCAGCGCATAAGCAGAATGATTGTGTATCGATTCGAAATTTTCCGACTCGACGATATAAGCATCGATGCGCTTGTCGGCATTCAGCGCGGCGGCGACGTCGCGAACCATGTCCTCGACGAACTTGGGATTGTCGTAGGCGCGCTCGGTGACGTATTTCTCGTCGGGACGCTTCAGCAAGCCGAACAGTTCGCAGGACGCCTGCTCCTCGGCGATGCGGATCACGTCCTCGACCCAGACAAATTCGTTGGTGCGCAGCGTCAGCGTCACATGCGAACGCTGATTGTGCGCGCCTCGCTCGGATATCTTCTTCGAGCATGGGCAAAGGCTGGTGACCGGCACCACCACTTTCATGGTGAAACTCGGAGTGCCGCCGTTGCATTCGCCGATGAAGGTCACGTCGTAGTCGAGCAGGCTCTGCACGCCGGACACCGGCGCGGTCTTGTTGACGAAATACGGGAAGTTCATCTCGATGTAACCGGATTGCGCCTCCAGCCGCGCCACCATGTCGCGCAGTATGCTGCCGAACGACTCGACCGATATTTCTCGCTCGTGCTCGTTGAGAATCTCGACGAAGCGCGACATGTGCGTGCCCTTGAAATTGTGCGGCAGGTGCACGTACATGTTGAACGTCGCGACGGTGTGCTGCACACCGACACTCTTGTCCTTCACCTTGATCGGGTGGCGTATGCCCTTGATGCCGACTTTGTTGATCGCCAGCTGGCGAATGTCGGCGGAGCTCTGCACGTCCGGGATGGAATGTTTCTGGGCAGTCATGGCTGTCTTTCTCGAATACGCTGTGATGGGATTATAACCAATCCCGACAAATTCACTCTGCCAACGCTTTCCGGATCGCGGCGGCGATACCGCCCGCATCCAGGCCGCAGTCGGCCAGCATCTGCATGTGTTCGCCCTGCTCGATGAAGCTGTCCGGCAAGCCGAGCTGCCGCAGAGGCACGGCAAGGCCTTGCTGGCTCAGGCATTCCGCGACCGCGCTGCCGGCGCCGCCCTGCGCCACGTTCTCTTCCACCGTGACCAGCAGCTCGTGCTCGCGCGCCAGCTGTGCCACCAGTTCCGCATCCAGCGGCTTGACGAAGCGCATGTTCGCGACGGTCGCATCCAGTTGCTCGGCCGCCGCCAGCGCGGGTGCGAGCATCGAGCCGAACGCGAGGATCGCGACGCGTTTGCCGCTGCGCCGCAGCTCGCCCTTGCCGGCGGGCAGCGCCTGCATATCCTGCTCGACCGCGACGCCGGGGCCGCGCCCGCGCGGATAGCGCACCGCGCTCGGCGTATCCATCTGATACGCCGTGTACAGCATCTGACGACATTCGTTCTCGTCCGCCGGCACCATCACCGTCATGTTCGGAATGCAGCGCAGGTAGGACAGGTCGAAGCTGCCCGCGTGCGTCGCGCCGTCCGCGCCGACCAGTCCGCCGCGGTCTATCGCCAGCACGACCGGCAGGTTCTGGATCGCGACGTCGTGGATCAACTGGTCGTAGGCGCGCTGCAGGAACGTCGAATAAATCGCCACCACCGGCTTGTAGCCGTCGCAGGCCATGCCGGCCGCAAAAGTCAGCGCATGCTGCTCGGCGATGCCGACGTCGAAATAGCGTTGCGGGAATTCCTGCGCGAACCCGACCATGCCCGATCCCTCGCACATCGCCGGCGTGATGCCGACCAGCCGATCGTCCTGCGCCGCCATGTCGCACAGCCAGTCGCCGAACACCTCGGTGTAGGTGGGTGAACCGGATTGCTGCGGCGCAATGCCGCTCGCGGGATCGAACTTTGACACTCCGTGGTACAGCGTGCAGTCCTCCTCGGCATGCGCATAGCCTTTGCCCTTGCGCGTGACGATATGCAGGAACTGCGGGCCTTCAAGCTGGCGGATGTTGCCCAGCGTATCCAGCAGCACATCGATATCGTGGCCATCGATGGGGCCGATGTAGTTGAAGCCGAATTCCTCGAACAGCGTCCCCGGCGTGACCATGCCCTTGACGTGCTCCTCGGCGCGCTTGGCGAACTCCAGCACCGGTGGCATGCCCTTGAGCATCTTCTCGCTGCCGCGGCGCATCGCCGCGTAGAAACGGCCGGACATCAGCTTCGCGAGGTAGTTGTTCAGTGCGCCGACCGGCTGCGAGATCGACATGTCGTTGTCGTTCAGGATAACCAGCAGGTTCGCGTCCATCGCGCCCGCGTTGTTCAGCGCCTCGAACGCCATGCCGCCGGTCATCGCACCGTCGCCGATGATCGCGACCGCGCGACGTTCGCTGCCCTGCATCTTCGCCGCGACCGCCATGCCCAGCGCGGCGGAGATCGACGTGCTCGAATGTCCGGTGCCGAAGGTGTCGTAGGGGCTCTCCTCGCGCTTGGGGAAACCGGCGATGCCGCCCGCCATGCGCAGGCGGCTCATCGCCTCGCGCCGCCCGGTCAGGATCTTGTGCGCATAGGTCTGGTGACCGACGTCCCACACCAGCCTGTCCTCAGGCGTATCGAAGACGTAGTGCAGCGCGATGGTAAGCTCGACCGTCCCGAGGTTGGAGGACAGGTGGCCTCCGGTCTTGCTGACCGACTCGACCAGGAAGGCGCGCAACTCTTCCGCCAGCTGCGGCAGTTGCGCGCGGTCGAGCCTGCGCAGGTCTGCCGGCGAATCTATGGAATTCAGCAGCGCGAGCATCAGAACTTTCTCAGCACTATGAAGCCGGCCAGCTCGCGCAGGCGTCCCGCGCCGTCGCCGAATCCTTCGAGCGCTTCCAGCGATTCGCGGTGCAGGCGCCTCGCCATCTCGCGCGCGGCTTCCAGCCCGAGCAGGCTGACGTAGGTCGGCTTGTCGTTGTCGGCATCCTTGCCTGCGGTCTTGCCCAGCGTCGCGGTGTCCGCCTCGCAGTCGAGCACGTCGTCGACCACCTGGAAGGCCAGCCCGATCAGCTTGCCGAAACGGTCCAGTTTTTCCAACTGCTCCGCGTTCAAATGATTCCCGCAACGCGCACCCAGCAAAATCGCCGCGCGGATCAGCGCGCCGGTCTTGTGGATATGCATGTTCTCCAGCTCGGGCAGCGTCAGCGCCTTGCCGACGCTGGCAAGGTCTATCGCCTGTCCGCCCGCCATGCCGCGCGAGCCGGAAGCCACCGCGAGCAGTTTGACCATCTCCAACTGCCCGGAAGCGTCGTCGGCGAGGCGGTGTTCCGCGAGCAACTGGAACGCCAGACTCTGCAACGCATCGCCGACCAGCAGCGCGGTCGCCTCGTCGTATTGCACATGGCAGGTCGGCTTGCCGCGACGCAGCACGTCGTCGTCCATGCAGGGCATGTCGTCGTGCACCAGCGAATAAGCGTGGATCAGCTCGACCGCGGCGCCTGCGATCCCCACACGCGCCGCGTCCGCGCCGGCCAGTTCGCCGGCGGCATACGCCAGCAGCGGTCGCACGCGCTTACCGCCGTCCAGCACCGCATAGCGCATCGCCTCGTGCAGGCGCTGCGGCGCGATGTCGGAGCTGGGCAACAGACCACGCAACAACTCTTCGAAACCGGACTGGCGGGCCGAGACCCAGCCCTGGAAATCGTTTTGCATGTTCAGCCGGCCCCGTTCTCGCCGCCGACCGGGAACTCCTTCAGCATCCCCTCTTCGAGCACGCGCACCTGCTGCTGCGCGTCGTCCAGCTTGCCGCGGCAGAAGGTCAGCAGTTCCGCGCCGCGCTGGTAGGCCGCCAGCGAGTCTTCGAGCGACAGCTTGCCCGCCTCCATATCGGCGACGATCTGTTCGAGTTCGGCCATCGCGGCCTCGAAACCCGGTGTTTTCTGCGACTTACCTGCCATTGCGCTCCTCCGCGAAAGGGGGGCATTTTACCCAACGGGGATGGGCTGGGCCAGCTTTTGTGCGCGGAACGCGGGAATCGCGACGGAATGCGGCAAATTGATTCATCGCCTCGCCGTCCGTGGCAAAATGTCGACCTGTAAAGCGCAGGCGAAAACGGGAGTTCCGGTTCGCGGCACTTTGCCAACGGTAGCGACGACACCATGGAAAACCCGAAAAAGTTAGGCAAGTACCATATCCAGCGTGAACTGGGCCGCGGGGCGATGGGCGTGGTATACGAGGCATTCGACCCGCTGATCGAGCGCACCGTCGCCATCAAGACCATCCTGAAGTCCTCTGTCGACAAATCCGAAACCGAGGAAGCCTTCGGCCGTTTCCGCCGCGAGGCGCGCGCGGCCGGCCGGCTGTCGCACCCCAAGATTGTCGCGATCTACGAGTACGGCGAAGACGACGACATGGCTTTCATCGTGATGGAACTGATCCGCGGCAAGGAATTGAAGGAATATTTCGACCGGGAGGAAAGCTTCAGCCTCGAAGAAGGCGTGCGCATCGTGATGCAGATCCTCGATGCGCTCGACTACTCGCACACCCACGGCGTCGTGCATCGCGACATCAAGCCCGCCAACATCCTGATCGCTCGCGACGGCAAGATCAAGATCGCGGACTTCGGCATCGCCAAGATAGACTCGTCGCTGCTGACCCAGGCCGGCACGGTGATGGGAACGCCGACCTACATGCCGCCCGAACAGTTCATGGGTGCCGAGGTGGACCGGCGCGCGGACATCTACTCGACCGGCGTGATCCTCTACCAGTTCCTGACCGGCCTGCGTCCGTTCACCGGCGGCGTGATCTCGGTGATGCACCAGGCGATCAACCAGGAACCCACCCCGCCCTCGCACATCAACCCCAACGTCCCGGTGGAGCTGGACGAAGTCGTGAAGAAGGCAATGGCCAAGAAACCGGAGGACCGCTACCAGGACGTGGCCGAGTTCATGGCGGCGCTCAAGCTGGCCGCTCGGGCGCTGCCGTCCTCACCGGGAAGCGCCGCCACCCGCCCCGGCCCGCGCCCCGAATTCGGGCCCGAGGGCACGATCAGGCTCGCCGACCGCACCGCGGAGATGGAGGCCGCGCGCAGGAACGATATCGCATCCTGGCAGCGCATCAGCGACAGCCTCGACATCGAGGACTTCCAGCGTTACCTGCAGGAACACCCAGAGGGCGAGTTCGCAGAACTTGCGCGGCGGCGCATCGCCTCGCTGACCGAAGCGGCCAAGCAGGCCCGCCTGCTGAAGGAAGCGAGAATGCGGGCGGAAAAAGAAGCCCACATCCGCAAGAAGGCGGAACAGCAGGCCGCAGCGGAAAAGGCGCAGACCGAGGCGCGGGCCCGGGCGGAGGCGGAGGCCAAACGCCGTCGGGAGGCTGAGGAGAAGGAACGCTGGGCGCTCAAGCTCGCCGAGATCCGGAGCGAAGCCGAAAGAGCCCGCGCCGAGGAGGCCGCGAAGCGCGAAGGGGAACAGCAGGAACTGTCGCGGCAGGCGCGTGCGCAGGAGCTGTCGGCCTCTCTATCCAGGCATCCCCACCAGTTCGTCGAAGTCGTTTCGCGGCGCGAGGCGGCCGTCGAGGCCGAACGCAGAATGCTGAAAGAGCAGAAGAAGAAGCTGGAAGAGGAAATGCGACGCAAGCAGGAAGCGAAGCAGAAACTGCTTTCCCGGAAAGAAGCGATGGAAACGCGGATGACCGCCGCGGCCGAAGAGAATCAGCAACAGCAAGCCGTGCTGGCGGAGAGAAACCGGGAACTGGAGGAAGCCAGGCAGCGCATTGAGGCCGCCGAACGTCGCCGCAAGGAGGCCGAGGCGCTTGCCGCACAGGCGCAGAAGCGGACGCGCCGCATGATCTACGCCGCCGCGCTCCTGTCCGCGCTGCTGCTGGGCGGGCTGTTGCTGCTCCTGCGCTAGCCGGCGGCCCGGCTCAGCTTTCGCAGAAAAATTCGATCACCTCGGTGGGGTCCTTCTTGTAGGGATGCCCCAGGCTGATACTGCCGCTGTCGCGCAACACGAACTCCTCGCGGCGCAACTGGATCTCGGTCTCGCCCTCCACGATCACATAGCTCCCGTTGGAACTGACGTCCACGAACACGAACTTGTCGCGGCGACGCTCGATACGCGCATGCATCCGCGACGCGCGGCGATCCTGGATCACGATGTCCGCATGCTCGTCCCGCCCTATCGTGACCGATGGGCGCGACGCATCGACCACAAAGGTCTCGCCCTGATGGACCAACCGCAGCCTGGGCTCGCCCGCCGGGGAGGTGAAGGTGTGGCCGACCACCATGGTCATCTCCTCGCTGTCCTGCCAGATCACCTCGCGCACCTCGATGTCGTCAGCCTTGCCCTTGACGGCCAGCGCGGCGAGCGACCGCGTGCTGGCGCGCATGATCGCAGGCAGCCGGGACACCGCGCCCCCCGTCGTAACGATCTGCTGCGCCTTGGCGATCTCCGCCATGCGCGCCGCGACGTTGACGGTGTCGCCGAACACGTCGCCGTCGCGCTCGATCACCGGACCGCAATGCAGGCCGATGCGTATCGCCACGCGCACATCGTCCACCGGCTTGCGCGCACTGACGACCATCTGCATCTCGCAGGCAGCCTGCACCGCAGTCATCGCATCCGGAAACAGTGCCATGATCTCGTCGCCTATGGTCTTGACGACGCGCCCCGAGTGCGCGACCGTCAGCTTGCGCAGCACGTCCAGGCAATCGTTGATCGCGGCGAACGCGCGCGCGTCGCCCAGCACCTCGTACAGGCGCGTGCTGCCGCTCACGTCGGCGAACAGCACCGCCCTGTCCTGGCTGGCATCGGTTGAGATCTTGTCGTTCACTCTGGCATTCCGGTCGTATCGGGGTCGGCATTATAAAGGCTGGGGCCTGCCTTATACATGTCCGTCATCGGCAAAACATGCCACCGAACGCGACAGTTGCGTCATAATCCCAGCCGTTTTCCGTGCCTGAAGGCCCATATCACGACAACCGCGCACCATGTCTACACTGTACAACCTGCCCCTGCACATCTACATCTTCGCCGGCCTGCTCGGCCTGCTGCTGCTGGCGTTCCTGATTTTCTTCCTGGCGCCCTCCTTCGTCGTCTCCCGGAAACTGTCCCGAGCCAACAGACAGCTTGAAGCGCTGAACGGCAAGCCGGACGGGGACATCGACCGGATATTCCGCGAATCCGGCACGCTGGAACACCTGTGGCAGGAATATGCGGACACCCTGCACAAGCAGCACATCGAGGGCCAGGCCACGCGTTTCCGCTCGACCATCCCGGCCGGCATGGTGTTCCGCCCGGACATCCTGGTGGACATCCCGCTGCGCGCGGAATTCTTCAAGCATCTGCCGGGCCTGTTCACCGGCATCGGCATCATCGGCACCTTCTACGGGCTGCTGCTGGGCCTGCAATCGTTCGCCGTCTCCGACAACCCGGTGATCGTCCGTGCCAGTTTGAGCCAGCTCCTCAACGGCGTCTCCGAGGCCTTCCTCGTCTCCGCCGCGGCGATCACCCTGGCGATGCTCATCACCTTCGTCGAAAAGCTGGCGATCACCCGCTTGAATGCCAAGGTCGAGCAACTGGTGCAACTGCTCGACGGCCTGTTCGAGAGCGGCGCCGGCGAGGAATACCTGGCACGTCTGGTCAAGGCGTCGGAAACCTCCGCAACCCAGAACGCCGGACTGCTCAAGGGAGAGCTCAGGCAGATACTCACCGAACTGACCGACAGGCAGATCGCCGCTGCCAATGCCGACGCGCAGGCGTTGGGAGACCGCATTGCGGCAAGCATCGAGGAAACCATGAAGGCGCCGCTGCTGGAAATGGCCGATGCGCTGAAGAACACTCGCAACTCGCAGGAGTCTGCGGTGCAGACCATGCTGACCGGCGTGCTGGAGAATTTCAGCCGCCAGATGCAGGACCTGTTCGGCGGACAGGTGGCGGGCATCAACAGCCTGCAGCAACAAACCATAGACGCGCTGCAATCCGCGGTCGCGACGCTGGAACGCATGGCCGCCGACGTCGGCGCGGAGGGTCAGCGCAGCACCGCGGCGATGGCCGAGCAACTGGCGGAATCCGTCGCCGCAGCGGAATCCCGGCAGCGCATCATGAACGAGCAGCTCGGCGAATTCGTCGCACAGATGCGCCAGATCAGCGCGCAATCGCAGAACGAGGCGCAGGAAAAATTGCAGGGCACGCTGGCCGAGCTTTCCGAACGTATGAGCAAGGTGATCGACGGCCTGAGCGCACAGGTGCGTTCGGCGACCGAAGCCAGCGCACAACAGCAGCAGGCTCTGACGGCGCGAAGCGAAAACCTCGTCGGCCAGTTCGGCGAGCAGGCCGTGGCGATGGTGGACGGCATGAACCGCGCCGTCGCAGAGATGAAGGCGGCCGTCGTCGCAATGCGCAACACCACAGGCGACGCAATATCGAAACTCAACAACGGCGCGGACACGCTCTATCTCGCAGCCAAGGATTTCGCCAAGGCGGGCCAGGGCGTCACCGCGACGCTGGACAAGTCAGCCGCGCTGGCCGGCCAGCTCACCCAGTCCGCGGGCTCGGTGGCCTCGGCGACCAAGGGACTGAGCGGCATGCTGGCCGACTACAACGCCGCGCGCGACTCGATGATCGCGATGGTCGGCTCGCTGCAGCTGCTGGTCGAACAGGTGCAGCGCGACGCCGCGATGTCGGGCGACGTCATCGCGCGCATAGAGGCCGCGACGGAAAAACTGACCGCCGCGCAGAAGGAGGCGGACAGCTATCTGACCAAGGTGTCGGAGGTGATAGGAACCGCGCACGAGTCCTTCAGCGACGGCATGGTCAAGGCGGTCGGCGAAGCCAACCGCGAATTCCACCAGGCCCTGTCCGACTCGGTGAAGCTGCTGCGCGAGGGCATCCAGGAACTGGAAAGCACCCTGGACGCGGCCACCAGCCTGTAGGGAGCGCGGCATGTTCACCAAGTACCTGGTGCCGGGCAACCGCAACAAGGACGAAGGCGAGAAGCCATTCTGGATCTCGTTCGCCGACCTGATGACCGCGCTGATGGTGATGTTCCTGCTGGTGATGAGCGTCGCGCTGCTGGCGGTCACCAACGAGGTCTCGGCCACCGACCAGATGAAGGCGCAGCGCGAGAAGGAGATCGAGGAACTGCTGGACAGAATAGAGCAGGCCGCCGAACGCTATCCCGGCATCTCCATCGACAAGAACCGCAACGTGATCGACTTCGGTGACCGCGCCCGCTTCGACACCGGCAGTTCCAGCCTGTCCACCGAACAGGCGCAGTATCTCAGCCGGTTCGTCTCGGAGATCCTGGTCATCGCGAAGGACCAGCTCGGCCAGAAGTGGATCAAGCGCATCGTCGCCGAGGGCTTCGCCGACCAGCGTGGCGACTACCTGCTGAACCTCAACCTCAGCCTGCAGCGCAGCCAGCGCGTGCTGTGCGTGCTGCTCGCCCCGCATCCGTCGCAGCAGCACTCGCTGAATCCCGAAGAGCGCGAGCAGGTGCGCGACCTGTTCCTGGTCGGCGGATACTCGTTCAACTCCGCCAAGGCCTCGCTGGAAGAGAGCCGTCGCATCGAACTGCGCATGGAGTTCTTCCAGCTGGACGAATCCCGCCCCGCGCTGCACGACATCCCGCGCGGCAATTTCGGCGCCTGCCGGATATAGGCGCATGGCAGTGCTGTCGCAACTGAAACGGACGCTGGGCAACCTGAACCGGCTCGCGCTGGCCCGGCTTCGCCCCGGCGACGCGGTGCAAATGCTGGCCGAGCGCGCGAAACTGGAAGAATGGCTGGGCGGCACGGCCAAGGTCGAGGACGCCAGATCCGGCACCATAGAGGACGCGCTGTCCGCCTACCGCGAATACAACTACCTCAAGGGCCTGCGCCAGATCAGACTGGTCTGCTACGGCTGCACCCAGACGCTGGAAGGCGGCTACCGCCTGATCGACAACCGCGAGCCGTTCGAACAGCTGCTGCTGTACGCGGAACGCTACGGCAACAGTCCGGCCGCGTTGCGCAAACTCTACCGCGGCCTGCTGAACTGCTACTTCACCTACGACCCCTACGCGCCGGACGCCACGCCGTCGGCGCGCGCCAACTGGGAAAAGCTCAGGGATTTTCTGGGCAAGCACCTGGAGCGGCTGGGCTCGCGCGGCTACACGCCGGACTGGATCGCCACGCTGAACCGGCATCCCAACCTGCTGGGCGCCGATCCCTGCCGCCGTTACGAGCACATGGTGTTCGAGGGGGACTGGTCTGAGTTCGACGACATGCGCGAGCGCATCGAGATCGGCGCGGACTCCTGGCTGGTGCGACGCATGGTGATGACGCCCATCGAAACGGCCATCTCGATGGACGACGACGGCTTCAAGGAGCACCTCGACAGCCTGTTGTTGCTGCTGCACACCTATCGCCTGTACGCCGACGCCGGCCTGACGCTGCTGCTGGACCGTTACGCGCAATGCCGCGTGCGCAAGGTCAGCGCCCCGCTCCGCGACTTCGCCGTCGCGCGCTGGGGCAACCCCTGGCTGCCGGAAAACAGCCACCAGTGGCAATGCAGCCCGGCCGCGCGCGACATGCTCGCATACTGGCTCAAGCGCCACCTGCTGACGGGATATTTCAAGCTGCTGTGCGACGACGACGAGCGGCTGTCGCGCCGCCTCAACTTCTGGAAGCTCTATTGCGAAGACCTGACCGGCATGTACTTCGCGCTCGGCCGGGACGCGTTCGAGACCGACGACATGGAGATCTACAAATTCCGCCGCGCGGCGAAGGGGCTGATCGCCAGGCTGGGCGAGGACAGGCACGACGTGCATGCCTGCATCCTCCAGTTCGAACGCCACCACGTGGTCGAATTCAACCGCGACAACAACGTCGCCTACCTCTACGACCTGAGCAAGGGCACGCCGCACTTCTACCTCAGCAAAGGCTGGGCCGAGATCGGCGCGCTCAGCGTGACCAGCGTCAGCCAGGGCGTGGACGTCTCGCGCCAGTCCAAACCGCTGCGCCACCAGGACACGCCGCAACTGAGCTGGGAAGGCCGGTTCGCCCATGAACTCGGCGCGACCGAGAAATCGATCCGCGCGTTCTGCCGCAACTACCAGTGCCGCTACGTCGACAGCAGGGAACGCGACGGACGACAATGGATACGCCCCGAGAGCCTCGCCCGGTACGGCCCCGAAGTCTGGTCCATCCTGTCCGGCTGGGGCTACGTCCTGTCGAACGAGGAGGACGGCTATTACCGCGTTAGCGCGATGGACGTCGCGCTGTAGCGGAGATCGGCTACAGCGGTTCCGCCCGGTACTTCCGATAGAACCCCAGCACCTTGGGCACGTAATTCTCCGTCTCGCGGTAGGGCGGAATGCGGTTGCCGTACTTCGCGACGGCGGCCTCGCCGGCGTTGTAGGCCGCCAGCGCCAGGCTGACGTCGTTGTCGAACAGCTTCAGCAGGTAACTGAGGTAGCGGGCGCCGCCGTGCAGGTTCTGCACCGGGTCCAGCGGGTCGGCCACGCCGTAGTAACGGGCAGTGAGCGGCATCAGCTGCATCAGCCCGACCGCCCCGGCCCTCGAAACGGCGTTCGGCCGGTAATGCGACTCCACCGAGATCACCGCATGCAGCAGCGCGCTTTCCAGCCCGTAGGTCTGGGCGACCTCATCGACTATCCCTTCGTAATTCGCTTTCTCCGCCATCACGACCGGCGCCTTGCCGGCGGCGAGTCCGGAAGGCGACGAGATCAGGACGGCGTAGCGATCGTCTTCCTGCACATTGCTCAGGCTGACCGCACCGTCGTCCGAAGTGTAGGCATAGATGTTCGCCAGCGCCGAAGGCAACAAGCCCAGCCCGGCCAGCATGACGACGACGCCTGCCGACCAGGCCCGATTATGTCTCGATGATTTCATGTCCCCTCCCGTGCGGATGGCTCACTGGTTTTCCCAGCTTAGGCATGATTTTTTTTCGCCTCAATACAGTAAACACGGTAAATCCGGGGTTGGAGATTCATCAAATGTGCGGCACAGTAATTCCGTCGTCCCACCCGAAAAACGGAATCGAAATGTTCGGACTATTGCGCTTCTACTCGGTCGCCAGCTTCGTCCTCATTTTCCTCGCAGCCGCGCTGCTGGTGCTGTTCTACCGGCAGACCACCCTGCCCTGGATAGAACACCTGGCGAAGAGCAACAACCTCGCCGTGGCCAGGACCGCGCTGAACTCCGTCGAACCCGAACTCGCGGCCTACCTCGCCGCCGGCTCCCGAAAACTGCCTGCGGGGCTGGAAGCCAGGCTGCGCAGGATCACGCGCGACACCGCGACGAACCGGATAGACATATACGACCGTCAGGGACTGCCGGTCTTTTCGACCCATGCGATTTCCCCGGCGGCGGCGCGCACGCCCGGGCTGCTGGCCGCGCTGGAGGGGGGCGTTCCCGGCTCGACGATCCAGGACGGCGGCGAGGCAGGCCTCGCGATGCAGACCAGCACCCCGATCCGCGGCAGCGCGGAAGGCCGCGTGCTGGGAGTGTTCGAAACCCGCACCGACATGAGCCACCTGGCGAAGGAAAGCGAAGGCATCCTGCTGTCCATCCTGCTGGGCGCGGAATTCATTCTCGCGCTGCTGTACGGGCTGCTGTTCCTGGTCGTGCGGCATGCGCGCAACATCATCGCCGCGCAACAGCAAACCATAGGCGAGCGCACCGCCAGCCTTGAAATCCTGTCGGAAGGCCTGCTGAACGACGAGGAAACCAACCGAAAGAAGATCGCATACGACCTGCACGAGGGACTCGCGCAGACGCTGAGCGCGATCAAGGTCAACATGGAATACGGGACGCTGCCGGACAAGGACTCGAAGCCGCTCGAGGAACTGGTTCCGGTGCTGCAGGAGGCCATCCGGGAAGTCCGCGCCATCGCCACCGAATTGCGCCCCTCCAGCCTGGACGAACTCGGCCTGCTGCCGACGATAAACTGGTACTGCCGGGAATTCGAGCGCCTGCACCCGCAGATTCGCATCCAGCGCGACATCTCGCTGCCGGAGGACAGGATTCCGGCGCAACTCAAGATCGTCATCTACCGCATCGTCGAGTCCGCCTTCCGCAACATCGCGAAATATTCGAGCACCGACAGCATCCGCTTCGCGCTGCACCAGGCGGACGACATGATCCATCTGGTCATCGGCGACGCCCCGCGCAAGCAGCCTGCGGCGGCGACCCTGGCCCGCATCGTCCGGGACAACGGCACGCAGCTCCGCTTCGCCGAGATCAGGGAACGCACCTCGCTGTCCGGCGGCGAATTCTCGACCCGAACCCGGGCGTCCGGCTGGGTCACGCTGCACTCGTCCTGGGCCTGCGCGAACTGAATTTCCAGTCTTACCCTTCCCGTCCGGACGACGATGCGCAGCCCAACAGCGTGTCAGACGGCGAGCAGTCCCTTCTCTATCGCATAGGCGGTAAGCGTGGAGGCGTTGTGCAGATCCAGCTTCTTCATCAGATTGGAACGGTGCTTCTCGACCGTCTTCACGCTCAGGCAGAAATAATCGGCGATGAACTTGTTCGGGTGCCCTTCGGCCACCAGCTTCAGCACCTCGCGCTCGCGGTGGGTCAGCGTGTCCCAGGGGCTGGAAGGCGTGGCCGCCTGGTCCGTGCCGAGATAGCCGTTGATCACCTTGGCCGAGATGTCCGGGCTCAGGTAGGTCTTGCCGCCGAGCACGCTGCGGATCGCGATGCGCAATTCGTCGTGCGAGGCGTCCTTGAGGATGTAGCCGTCCGCTCCGGCGCGCAGGCTTTCGTGGATGTACTCGTCGGTCTTGTGCACCGTCAGCACCAGCACATGCACTCCCGGATAGCGCCGCTTGATGTCCACGATCGCCTCGATCCCGTTCATGCCGGGCATGGACAGGTCGGTCAGCACCAGATGCGGCGACAGCGCGCCTATCATCTGGACCGCGTCGCGGCCGTTGTTCGCCTCGCCGACGATCTCGATCTCGGGATCCTGGGCCAGCAATGCCTTGAGGCCCGCCCTCAACAGGGTGTGGTCCTCGACTATCAGTACGCGCTTTTTATCGATCATGTCGGTCTCCGTTGTACATGGTTGTAAATCATGGTTGCTGCGCCGGTCCCGGCCTGCCCTGGCCGGGTACATGCATGAACACCCATTCCGCATATTTCGTCTTGCCCTCGAACCCCCGGTCGGCCAGAACGAAGTTGCCCTGCTTCAGCGGCGCCGCTTCGGACAGGCTGTGCACGCCCAGAATCTCGCCGTTCGCCCCCTTGACCAGCCCCCACTCCTCGCTCCCGGTGACGGGGTCCCGGTATATCCTGCGCAGGTAGCGCCGCGTCGCCGGATGGCGAGTATCCTTGAGCAGTTCCTCCAGCTTCAGCGGGTAGCGCAACCCCTGCCCCGGAGTGTGTTCGTAATAGCCGTCCAGGGCCTGCCTGAACTGGTCGCCGACGAACAGCAATTCCCGTTCCTTCTCGCGCTGCTGCGCCGTCAGCCAGACCTCGCCGGTCGCGGCCAGCATCACACCCATGATAGCGATGACGATCATCAGTCCGACATAGGTAAATCCACCTACCCTGCCCCTTCCGCGGATCGCCCCGGCCATGTGTCGCGTGTGCGCGTCCATCACCAGTCCTTGTAGGCGGAACCGTCCCGCGCCTTGCCGGGCGCGCCGCTCCTGATGTCGTACACCCCGCCCTTGTCCGCCGAATCCGGCGGGACGATCACCCAGGCGGCGGCATCGCCGGTGAAAGGATCGACGGGCAGGCTGCGCAGGTACTTGCTGCTGACCAGTTCGTCCAGCGTGTCCGGATACCTGCCGTGGTCGGCATAGTATTTCTCCAGCACCTCGCGGGTCAGCGCCAGGTTCTGGCGCAGCACCGCCTCCCGCGATTTCTCCACGCTATGGAAATAGCGCGGCACCGCGACCGTCAGCAGCGTCGCGATGATCGCCATCACCACCAGCAGCTCGATCAGCGTGAAACCGTTCTTCGCATGTGAGTTCATCTCGCCTCACCAATTTCTATAAGGGACGCCGTTCAGCCCCGTTCCCGCCGACAGCGAATACACGTCGTACACGTCCTCGCCGGCCTCCGGCGCATCGGCCGGGCTCTGGTAGCTGCGCAGCCCCCAAGTCTCCTCGTCCGGCTTGCCCGTCTCGGCCGACATCGGGTCGCGCGGAATGCGCCGCAGGAAATAGATTCTGTCCTTGTCGTCCGGGCTGCCGGCATCTGGCTCGCCGTCCACCAGCACCCGCAGCGTCGGCGGATAGCCGGACCTGACCAGCGCATGGACGACGCGCCCCTCGTCCACCGCCCGTTTGTAGGCGTCCAGCGCAGCGCGAATCTCCCGCAACGCCAGGCGCAACTCCTGTTCCTTGCTGCGCTGCACCGCCACTTCCGCCATCGGCAGCGCCACCGTCGCCAGCAGCGACACGATGGCCACCGTGATGACCAGTTCGATCAGCGTGTAGCCCTTGGCGCGCGTGTCCATCATTGCGCGACCGAGATGAAATGCGGCGCCGGCGGCATCGCCGCCAGCGGCTCGCCGCCCGTGCCGGACAGGTTGATGCGGCCGACCGTGACCGGGGATTGCGGCGTCGCGGCCGTTACCTCGAACGACAGGGTCACGACGCTGCCTTCCTCACCGCTGGGCGCGCCCTTCATGTCCACCAGTATCTGGCCTCCGGCCTGGTCTATCGTGTGGGTGAAACCCGGCGGCTGGCCGTCCGTCCGCATCCAGTCGCCCGGGACGACGTTGGTCGCCTTCAGCACCGCCGGGTCGTAGCCCACCAGCAGGCCGAGCCCGCCAGCGTCCTGTTGCGCCCCGGAATTGAGCGCAATGGTGATCTGGTCGCCGACCCTGGCCTGCTTGGGCCCCAGCCAGGTGAACGCCTGCGGCTGGACCGCAACGGCCGCCTCGCCCGGAACCGGACGCGCGCGCGCCGCCGGCATGCCGGACGCACCGGTGCTGCTGACCGAGACGGCACCCAGCGGCTTCATCGCCAGCGAATTGCTGCGCAGGCTGGACTCGGTGCCGGACCAGTATTCCACCTCGCGCGCATCGGGACGGCGCGACTCGCCCATCACCCGCGGCGTAATCGACAGCACGATCTCGGTCTTGCTGCCGTTGTCGCGGTGGCTGGAGAACAGCCGCCCGACGATGGGCAGGTCGCCTATCCCCGGCACCTTGTTCGCGGTGTTCCGATCCTCGTCGTTGATCAGGCCGGCGAGTATCTGCGTCTCGCCGTCCTTCAGGCGCAGCACGGTCGAGGCGTTGCGCGTGCCGACCTGGTAGGCCAGCGTCCCGGACACGGTGTTCAGCACTTCCTTGGCAATGGAACTGACCTCCATGCTGACCTTGATCGACACCTCGTTGTCCATGTGCACCTCGGGTTCGACCTCCAGCTTCAGGCCGACGTCCAGGTACTGCACGCTGCCGGTGATCACCGGCGTGCCTGTCGTCACCGGCGTCACCGCGTTGGTGATCACCGGCACGCGGTCGCCTATCATGATCTTGGCCTTCTCGCGGTTGCGCGCGCGGATGCGCGGGCTGGCCAGCAGGTTGGTGTCGCCGTCCTGCAGCAGCAGGTTCAGCGTCGCGCTCAGCGCCGGGCTGGTGACGATGTTGTTGCCGTTGAGCTGGCGCAGCTCGGTGACGGTCGGCGTCGCCGCCGCGCCCCGCGCGGTGAAGGTGATCTGGCTGGGGTAGTTGATGCCGATCTCGGTCAGGCGCGAGCGGCTGATCTCCAGCACCTCGACTTCCAGCATGACCTCGGGGTCGGCGATATCCTGGTCCGCGACCATTTTCTCGGCCAGGCGGATCGCCTCCGGCGTGTCGCGCATCACCAGCGAATTGGTCTTCTCGTGGACGAAGATATCCTTGGTCTTCAGCAGCGTCTTGATCATCGTCAGCATCTGCTTGGGGTCGGCGTTGGTCAGGTGGAAGCTTCTGATCTTGAGGTCCTGGTAGTCCTTGAGCTTCGCCGGCGTGTTCGGGTAGATGAACACCGTGTTGTCGCTGATGGTCTTCTTCTCAAGCTGGCTCTGCAGCAGGATCAGGTCGATCGCATCCTCCACCGACACGTCCTTGACGAAGATCGAGGTCTTGATGTCCGGCTTGACGTCCTTGTCCAGCAGCACGTTGATGCCGCTGGTGCGCGACAGCGCCTCCAGCACCAGCTTCAGGTTGGCGTCGCGGAACTGCAGCGTGACCGGCTTCCTGAACTTCGCCTTCAGCGCGGGCTCGGCGATCTGCGCCCTGGCCGCCGCCTCGTCGATCTGGCGCTGCAGCAGCAAGGCTTCGCCATGCCGCGGATTTTCCAGCAGCACCGGCTTCAGCGCGGCGCGCGCGGCCTCCGCATCGTTCTGCCCGAACAGGCCGCGCGCCTCGTCGACCATCGCGGCGTGACGCTTCTCCTGCGCCAACTCTTCCAGCCCCAGCCTGGCCCTGGGGTTGTCAGGGTCAAGCCGGAGTATCTGTTCGTAGGTCGATTGCGCGGCTTCCGGACGGCCGGCGGCGCGCTCGCCGGCCGCCGCAGCCGCCATGCGGTTGGCGGTCTGTTCGCGGCTGCGCAGCCATGCGTTGCGGTAGGCGAGGTTATCCGGGTCCGCCTTGCTGGCCTGCTCCAGCTTCGCCAGCCCTTCCTCCGCGCGCCCCTGCTCCATCAGCGCCATGCCTTCCCGGTGCAGCCGCTGCCCGGCGCAGCCTGCCGCGATCGCCGCGACCAGCAGCAGCAATACGGCGTTGCGACCCAGCCGCCGGTATCCATGCCCGGCCCATGCCCCGTAAATATCAAAAATATTCGCGCTCATAGTGTCTCGCCCGTCCTGAGGGATTGTTTGATGTTCAACGGCAGGTAGGTCAGTTCCACCAGTCCGGGCGCGACGCGCTCGACGCGGTAGGTGTTCTCGATGACATCTCCCTCGGTGACGGTGTACATCCGGTCGCCCTTGACCAGTATCGTCAGTCGCGTCGGCGCATCCTCGTAGCGCCCGAGATAGGTGAACGGCAGCGGCGGCGCGGTCGGCGCCGGCGGCGGCGCCGGAGGGCGCGGCGGAGGCGGGGGCGGCGGCACATACCACGAGGTCGCGCCGAAGACGTCGGCGAACTCGACGCCGGATTCCGCCTGCGTCCGGGCCAGGCGCTCCAGTTCCACGCGGATCGCATCCGGCGACGGCGCGCTGCGCGAGGCCGCCTGAGACCGGGCGGACGACGCTGCCCCCGACACCGTCTGGGCGATGCCGCCCTCCCTGGACGGCGCCGCCACGACGATGGCCGCGAACACGATGCCGATCACCGCCCATTTGCCGGCATTGCGCAGCATGGCGTTCACGATGCCTGCTCCAGATAAAGCGCCAGCCTGATCCTGGCTTCGACCTCCGCATCGGCGACGCTCTGACGCGAGAACTGCACGCTCTCCAGCGCGAGGGCGGGAATCTCCGCGGACAGTTCGGAGAGGAAGGCGCGTATCTGCCGGTATTCGCCCTTCAACGGCAAGGTCATCTGGAAGCGCAGCAGCCGTCCGCCTTTGTCCGGCGCCGTCCGGTACTCGCCCTCGTTCAGGCCGAGCCCGTTCTTCTCCGCCAGCGCGGCCAGTTTCTCCAGCAGCTTCGGCGAATTGCGCTGTTCCGGGAATACCCGGTAGAAGGCAGCGAGCTGTTCATCAGGCCGTTGCAGCACGTAGCCGACCGACTGGCCGGCCCGCGCCTGCTCGCGCAGGGCGAGCACGCTGCGGCGCGTTTCCTCCAGATGTTCCTGCGCCGGGGCCAGCGCCGAGAAATAAAACGGCGGAATGATGACCAGCAGGCCGATGGCCAGCACGCCCGGCCTGCCCAGCAGCCGCAGCATGCGCGCCATCGTCCATTGCAGGCACCCCCGCAGCGGAACCGGCGACGACAGGCCGCACAGCCGCGAGCAACTTGCCGACAGCGCTCCCAGCCATAAGCTCGCATGTCGTTTCATCTCGCCCCCTTCCATGCAGCCTGCAGGACGAAGCGCACCGGCCGCTGCGGGTCCTGCAACTGAACCTGATGGCTTTGCAGATAGACCGGGCCGAACGCCTCCTGCGCCTCCAGCCGCGTGACGTAATCGAACAGCGACCTGAAGTCCCTCGCTTCGCCGCTGACCCTCACCACCTGTTTCTCCGCATCCGGCTCCAGCGCGAGCAACGCGACATCCTTGCTGGCGGCCGACTCCATCGTCAGGAACAGGCTGTCCCAGGGCAGGGAGAGCCTGCGCAACACCTCGTTGGCCTGTTTCACTTCCACGGCTTCGCCGTCGCGGGCACCGGAGCGGCGCGCCAGGCCCCGCTCGCGCCCGAGATCACGCTCGACCCTGTCCAGCCGGCCTTCCCACAGGACGGTTTCGTCATGCAGCGCCTGGTAACGGACAACCGTCGCGGCCAGCCCCGCCAGCGCCAGCATCAGCAACAGCGGCCCCGCCCAATGCAAGGGTCGGTCCTGACGGTAATCGAGCCAGATGGCGGCCATCGCGTCATCCTCCCATCGCCGCGGCGTAGCGCCGGTCGTAATCCTGCGCCAGCCCGTGCCGCAACGTCGGCTGCAGCGCCTGCATCTTCCACCCCTCGCGCGCCGGCAACGCCGCGCACTCCAGTTCGGGTGCCCACAGCAGCACCTCGTCCGTCGCGGCATCCCCGTCGCCCAGATAGGCTTCCCGCTGCAGCAGCCACGGCAGGGACTCGCACCAGTCGTCGCCGGCCCGCAGCGTGCGCACCCGTCCCAGCCTGCCCTGCTGCAGCAGCGCGAGGCACAGGCTGCCCATCTCGAACAGCACGAACCAGGCGCTGGATTTCTGCAGCCGGTTCCTGCAGCTGTTCCAGGCCACCATCAGGCTGGGCTGGATGGAGCGCAGCCTGATCCCCGCGCCGTCGAACGCCGCCCGCACCGCATCCGTCAACCCGCGATCCACCGCACTGGCAAGCTGCGGCAGGCCGGCGCGATCCGGGTTCAGCCGCAGCTCCCAGGACTCGGCGGCGGAGCCGTAGAGCTGCCTGAAGAAGTGCCGCGCGTATGCCGTTTCCTCCTCTTCGTCGAGCAACGCGCCGTTCCAGGGAATCATCGCGTAACGCATGAACGGGTTGGAAAGCACCACGGTCGCGGAGGCGGTGTTTTTCGCCAGTCCCGGCAATTGCGCCGCCAGCGTCGCGACCGCCCCGCCCCACTGCGCGCCTCCTTCCGGCGCGTCGGCGCAGGGCAGCGTCCGCTTGTCCAGCACCCGGTGGGCCAGGCCGCGGGGGGTGAAGGCCCGCCCGATGCGAACCAGCTGCACCTGCTCCGGGCCCAGCACCACCCGCAGTTCCTCACGCAACGAAAGTGACACGATTGATCTCCTGTATGGTGGTTACGCCCCGCAGCGCCAGCTCCAGCGCCCCCTCGCGCAGCAAACGGGTGCCGTTGCGCCGGGCCGCCTCGCGCAGCAGCCGCACCGGCTGGCGGTCGACGATGAGTTCGCGGATCTCGTCGTTCAGGTAGAGGATCTCGGCGATGGCGCGGCGTCCCCGGTAGCCGGTGCCGCGGCAGTGGCCGCAGCCGCGCCCGGCGCGGAAGGTCGCGGCTGCGGCCTCGTCCGCGGATATGCCCGAGGCGCGCAGCAGCGCCATGTCCGGGCTGTCATCCTCAATGCAGTGCGTGCAGTTCACCCGCACCAGGCGCTGCGCCAGTATGCCGTTCAGCGCCGACACGAAGCTGTAGGGATCGACCCCCATGTGCATGAAGCGGCCGATCACGTCGAACACGTTGTTCGCATGCACCGTGGTGAACACCAGATGTCCGGTCAGCGCGGACTGCACGGCGATCTGCGCGGTCTCCGGGTCGCGGATTTCGCCCACCATGATCTTGTCCGGATCGTGGCGCAGGATGGAGCGCAGGCCGCGCTCGAAGGTCAGCCCCTTCTTCTCGTTGACCGGAATCTGCAGCACGCCCGGCAACTGGTATTCGACCGGATCCTCGATGGTGATGATCTTGTCCTGCCCCTGATTGATCTCCGAGATCGCCGCATACAGCGTGGTGGTCTTGCCGCTGCCGGTCGGGCCGGTGACCAGCACCATGCCGTAGGGTTCGCCGGACAGCCTGCGCAGCGTGGCGATGGAGCGTTCGTCGAATCCCAGGTAATCGAGGCGCAGCCCCTTGATCTGGTCGGACAGGGTCTGCTTGTCCAGCACGCGCAGCACCGCGTCCTCGCCGAAGATGCTGGGCATGATGGACACGCGCAGGTCCACTTCGTGGCGCTGCATCGACACCTTGAACCGCCCGTCCTGCGGCACGCGCCGCTCGGCGATGTCCAGGCCGGAGATCACCTTGATGCGCGAAATCACCTGCTCGGCCAGGTCCAGCCCGCCGACCGAGCCGACCGTGGTCAGCACGCCATCGATGCGGTACTTGATATTGAGGCCGGCGGCGCTCGTTTCCAGGTGAATGTCGCTGGCCTCGGCCTTGAGCGCGTCGTACACCGTCGAATGCACCAGCCTGACCACCGGGCTGACATCCTCGCTGATGGTCTTGAACGACAGCTCCTCGACGCCTTCCTCCCGCGCCGCCAGCTTGCCCGCCACCGGCTGCAGGCTGTCCATCGCGTGCAGCGATTCCTCGTAATGCGCCAGGTAGGCGGCGATGTCGACATCGTGCGCCAGCACCCAGCCGAAATCCTCCGGGAAGCGCTGCTCCGCCCAGGCTTGCAGCGCGACATCGAAGGGATCGCCCATGACGACCAGCAACCGCCCCTCGGCGTTGCGAAAGGCGATGCAGCCCCGCTCCACCGCCTCGGCGAACGGCAGCGCATCGAACGCGGAGGCCATACGGTTCATCTGCTCCATGCCGAACACCGGATAGTGCAGCGTCCCGCCCAGCGCATGGACGAATTCCTGCGCGGCCAAGCCCGCCTGTTCTTCCAGCGCCTCGACCACGCGGCGTCCGGACTGCGCGGCCGCGGCGCGCGCCAGCCGCACCTGTTGCGGCGAGAACGCCGATCCGGCGCGCATATCGAAAGGGGCGTTCATTCGATGCTCCCGGCCAGTTCGAAGATCGGGAAATACATCAGCACCACGATGACGCCGATGACCAGCCCGACGAAGGCCATCAGCAAAGGCTCGAAGGTCTTGACGAAGCGCTCGACCCAGCGCGCGGTCTCGTCCTCGTAGAAGGCGGCGATGCGCTCCATCATCTCGCCCATCCGCCCGGTGCGCTCGCCCACCCGCAGCAGCCGCAGCGCCAGCGGCGTGGCCAGCCCGTGGCGCTCCATCGCAGCGGAGATCGCGCTGCCCTCCCTGATCGCGGTTTCGGCCAGCGCCAGCTGTTCCCGCATCGTCGCCTGCAGCAGCCCGCCGACCAGCTGCAGCGCCGCCATGATGGGCATCCCGCCCTGCAGCAGCATGCCCAGCGAACGGTAGAAGCGCGCGGTCTGGTACAGGCGCAGGCGCTTGCCCAGCGCCGGAAGCTGCCAGAACTGCTGAGCGGCCCATTGCCGGAACGCGGGCCGGGAGACAGCGACGGCCAGTCCGATGCATAGCGCGATCACGGCCCCGATAAACACGCGCCAGTGCTCGTCAAGGAAACGCCCCCATTGCATCAGCAACTGCGACATCAGCGGCAGGTCGCCGCCGATGTCCTCGTAGATGCGGCTGAAGCGGGGCACGACGAATACCATCAGGAACAGCATCACCGCGCCCCCGACGACCGCCAGTATCGCCGGGTAGATCGAAGAGGTGACCACGTTGCGCCGGATGCCGTCCATCTGGGTCTGGTACACGACGTAGCGCGACAGCACCTCGGCCAGCGCGCCGGTCTTCTCGCTGGCGCGGACGGTGGCGACATAGAGCGGCGGAAAATCGTCGGACGACTGCTCCAGCGCATGCGACAGTGCGCGTCCTTCGTACAGCGATGCGATGATCCGCAGCAGGGTCTTGCGGACTTCGGGGCGTTCCTCTTTCTCGCCCAGCGCCTCCAGCGCCTCGATCAGCGACAATCCGGCCTGCAGCAGCGCCGCCAGCTCCTGGCTGAACTGCACGAGAGGGAAGCCGGATTTCCGCCACTGCGGCAGCGACAGCCATTGCCGCCTGGCCTTGGCGGCGATCACGGTGTAGCCCTGCGCGCTCGCCTGCGCCCAGGCGTCGCGTGCGTCGCTCGCGTCCAGCAGCACGGACATCAATCCCGCATTGCCGCGCAACACCTTGACCTCGTATCGCATAGTCCCTCCCATGCTCCCGGATGCGTCCCGGCTACCAGTTGACGATATCCGCGTCAGCCCCTTCGCCGCCGGGCTTGCCGTCCTTGCCGTAGGAAATGAGGTCGTATTCCCCATGCTCGCCCGGATTCCTGAACTGGTAGGGGTTGCCCCAGGGATCGAGCGGCACGTCCTTGCTCAGGTAGGGGCCGTCCCAGTGGGGCTCGTTGGCCGGATGCGCGACCAGCGCCGCCAGGCCGTCCTCCGTGCCCGGGTAATGCCCGGTGTCCAGGCGGAACTGGTCCAGCGCCTTGCCCAGCGCATCGACCTGCGCTCGCGCCGTCTTGATCTCTGACTTGCCGATCTGCGAGAAATACCGCGGCCCGACATAGCCGGAAAGCAGGCCGATGATCACCATCACCACCAGCAGTTCGAGCAGCGTGAACCCCGCATTCGCCCCGCATCGGTGACCCGGAATACCGCGGCAATCATGTCTATTTTTCATTTGCGCCGTGCTCCATCGAAAGGATCTCGTACGGTGGTCACATTAATGCGGGCGATGCAAACATGCTCTGGGCGGCGCACTGTATTTTCGCGTGGGAGGAATCCAGTATTTGCAGCCCGCCGGAGCAGTCGCGCATGCACTGTGAAAAATGCGTCGCTACAGCATCCTCGCCGCGAGAACGGAGTCCTCGACTGATACACAGCCAGCCTCGCAGTCGCTAGAGTCGTTCCCACGCAATAAGCCGCAGCAGGAGAATCGAAACCATGAATCTGCTGAACGAAATGATCATGAACGACATGCAGGCGCGCATCGAACTGCCGGCGCAGCAATACGAGTTTGACGCGCTGAAATTCAGGCTCAGCGAAGTCAGGCGGCAGCTCGACGTGGCCAACCGGCTGACCGCGAACATCATCGAAAGCGCCGACGAAGGCATCCTGATCACCGATGCGCGCAGGATCATCCGCTCGGTCAACCCTGCCTTCGAGAAATCCACCGGCTACAGCGCCGAAGAGGCCATAGGCCGCACGCCGGCGATGCTCAAGTCCGGCCAGCACGATCAGACCTTCTACCGCAGGATGTGGGAGGCCATCGCCCGCACCGGACACTGGCGCGGCGAAATCTGGAACCGCCACAAGAACGGCGAGATATATCCCGAGTGGCTGAGCATCAGCGCGGTCAGGGACGGCCAGCAGAACGTCAGCCATTACGTCGGCGTGTTTTCCGATGCCCGCACCCAGGAATACATCCTCGAACGCCTGCATCACCTCGCCTACTACGACGGGCTCACCGGCCTGCCCAACCGGCGGCTGTTCCTGGACCGGCTGAACATGTCGATATCCCACGCGAAGCGCGAGAAGCAGAAGCTGGCGGTGATGTTCATCGACCTCGACCAGTTCAAGCAGATCAACGACACGCTGGGCCACCGGGCCGGCGACGAACTGCTGGTCGCCGTCGCCGAACGCATGAAAGGCTGCCTGCGCGAACAGGACACGCTCGCGCGGCTGGCGGGAGACGAATTCACCGCGATCCTGCCCGGCATCCATCACGCCGATGCGGCGACCGGCGTCGCCCGGAAATTCCTGGAGTGCTGCACCCGGCCGCTGACGGTCGGCGGCCATGCGCTGTGCGTGACCGCCAGCATAGGCATCGCCGTCTACCCGGACGACGGCGAGGACGCGGACACCCTGATCCACCATGCCGACACCGCGATGTACCGCATCAAGGGAGGGGGGAAAAACGGCTATTCCTGCGGAACGCCGAGCGCGGACGCCCCAGCCGGCTGAGCGCCCGAAGCCCGGCCGGCGGGAGCCGCATGCGGGAAGGATCATGCCCCTGCCGGTTCGGATTTCCCGGGTTCGAGTTGCCAGGTTACGCTGATCCGCGTCCCCCGGCCGGCCGCCGCATCGATCGCATAGACGCCGCCGGACAGCTCCGCGCGTTCCCTCATGCTGGACAGGCCGAGCCCGTGATCGGATCCCTTGCGCACGCTCGCCTCGGCCGGATCGAATCCGTCGCCGTTGTCCTCTATCGAGAACTGCAGAACGTCGCCTTCCTGCCTGAGCCGCACCCGCATCCGGTCTGCATGGGCGTACTTCGCGATATTGCTGGTCGCCTCCTGGACGAGGCGGAAGATCGCGATCTTGAGTTCGCCGGAGAGACACTCCTCCTGCACGCAGAAATCCTTTTCCACGCTCATGCCGGGGACGGCGGCGGAAAACTCCCGGAAGAACCACGAAAGCGTGGGAAGCAGGCCGAGGTCGTCCAGCATCGGCGGCCGCAGATCCATCGCGACATGACGCACCTCCTCCAGCGCGCCGTGCACGCTGAGCTTCAGGTGCTGCAACGACTCGGAGGCTTCGCTTACCGCGCCCGAGGCGAGCTGCCTGAGCGCTTCGGCAAGGCACAGCTTGATCAGCGTCAGGGACTGTCCGACGCCGTCATGCAGGTCCGTGGCAATGCGCTTGCGTTCGCTCTCCCGAACTTCCAGCATCCGGCTGGCGATCAATCGCAATGCGCTGCGGGATGCGTTCATGGACTCGTCGCCGTGGCCTTGCGCCAGACCGTACCTGGCCGGCCTGACCGGCCGGCGACCAGCCCGCATTCCCGCAACGCCGACACGCCGAAACTGCTTTATCGAATCCGGATACATGGTGCTTCCCCCTCGTTCTGCCATCTGCCGATTTCCCCGCCGTCGTACCGGGGAGCATCACTCCACAGCACGCTCGAAAGGCTGCATGTCCGATACATTGGATGGGGTGCATCGTGCGGGAAAGCGAGGGGGGCTTACAATAAGCTCGATTCCCTAGGGCTGTTGGCATTCCGCCATAGTCGTATCCTGACCCGGCATCGGGGTGCGGGAAATCCGGGTGGCGCGCAGATCGGCCGGGCGCTGAAAAACGTCCTGGCTAACCCATGCCACGGCCATCAGCATGCTGTTGAAAAACGTAGCGAGGATGGCGGTTGCGACACGTTACTGGCGAAGCCAGCCGCTTGCGGGAGCAACCACCCGCTCGCCCCTCCCGCACCCAACAGCATGCTAGTCGTCGCCCAGCGACAGCCTGATATGCACCAGCTCGGCGACGGTCTGGACATCGAGTTTCTTCATGATGTTGGAGCGGTGTATGTCCACCGTCTTCGAACTGATGCCGAGCTTGATCGCGATGACCTTGCTGGCGTCGCCGGCCACCACGAACTCCATGATCTCCCGCTCGCGCGCGGTCAGTGCGTCGAAGCGGCCGCGCAGGATGTCCCGCTTCAGGTTCTTCTGGCGGTCCTGGCGCGCCTGTTCGAGAGCGGCATGCACCTTGTCCACCAGGTCCTGCGCGCCGAAGGGCTTCTGCACGAAATCGAATGCGCCCGACTTCAGGGCGCGGACGGCAAGGGGCACGTCGCCGTGGCCGGTGATGATGATCACCGGCTGCGAATAGGCATTCGCCTTGAGGTGCGTCAGCAATTCCATGCCGTTCATCCCCGGCATGCGGATGTCCAGCAGCAGGCAGCCGGGCTGGCCGGGCTGGCAGGCATCGAGGAAGGCGCGCGCATCGCCGAACATCCGGCAGGGCAGGTTCGCCGATTCGAGCAGACAGACGATGGAATCGCGCATCGCCTCGTCGTCGTCGACCACGAACACCGTGGGCTGGTCGGTGGTTCTATGCATGCTCGTCTCCTGCGGGAAGGGTGAAATTTAACTCGGCGCCGCCGGCGTCATGCCGTGCCGCCCATATCCTGCCGCCGTGATTCTCGACCAGCGAGCGGCAGATCGGCAAGCCCAGTCCCAGCCCCTCGCTCTTCGAGCTCTGGAACGGGTTGAACACCCGCTCCAGCCGGTCCTCGGAAATGCCCGGCCCGGTGTCGACCACCGACACCATAACATGGCCGGAATCCGCGAGGCGGGTGGCGACGCGCAATACCCGCCGCTGCACGACATCCATCGAGTCGATCGCGTTCTTGAACAGGTTGATCAGTACCTGCTCGATCTCGACCCGGCTGACGCGCACCGGCGGCAGGGTGTAGAAGTCCATGATGACGGAGACAGCGTGCTGGCGGATTTCGTGCTCCATGAAATGCAGGGTGTCGCGGATCAGCGCATTGACGTCCACCATCGTGCGCGCCTGGGCCTGCTTGCGCACCAGATCCTTCAGGTGGGTGATGATCGCGCCGGCCCTTTCGGTCTGCGCATGAGCCAGCCCCATCGTCTTCTTCAGCCGCTCCCTGTCCCAGTCCGGTTCCGCCATATGGCGCAAGCCGGCGCTCAGGTAGTTGCTGGCCGCGGACAGCGGCTGGCTCAGCTCGTGCGCCAGGCCGGACGCCATTTCGCCGGCGATCTGCAGCCGGCCCGCATGCTCCAGTTCGGTGCGCATCTGGTCGAACAGCTTGATGTCCGTCACGTCCTGGCTGGTGCCGATGAAGCCCATGAACCCGCCTTCGGCGCCGTAGCGCGGCACGCCGGAATCCCGCATCCAGCGGAATTCCCCGTCGCCGCGGCGCATGCGGTATTCGAAATCGAACGGCCTCCGGTCTAGGAACGCCTCGCGATAGGCCTCGACCAGGCGATCCCTGTCGTCGGAATGGACCATGTCCTGCCATGCGCAGCTCTGCGCCTGCTCGAACGGCTGCCCGGTGAACTCGTGCCAGCGCCGGTTGTAATAGCGCCAGCCGTGGCAATTGGCCTGCGGTTCGGCGTCCGCGATCCAGATCATGATGGGCGCGCTGTCCGCCATCACGCTGAAGCGCTCCTCGCTCTCTTCCAGCCTGACCTCCGCCAGCTTGCGCGCGGTGATGTCCTCGTGGGTGGCCAGCCAGACCTTGCCGTAGTCGTGGTGCTCGAATGTTGAAATGACCGCATGGCACCAGAATGATGCCCCGTCCTTCTTGCGGTTGTGGATCTCGCCGACCCATCGGCCGCGGGCATGCAGCGCCGCCATGATCGCCCGCGCCTCCTCTTCGGGGCTGCGCGCCGTCGGCGCGTTGAGATTGCTGACATGCAGCCCGATCGCCTCGCCGGGCGCATAGCCGAACATCTCGTCGAATTTCGGATTGACATAGACGATCAGGCCGCTGTCCGCGCGCACCAGGATGACGCCCTCTTCCATTTGGGAAAGGATCGCGCCATGCAGGCGCAGCTCCGCCTCGGCCTGTTTGCGCGCGCTGATGTCGAACAGCGAGGAGCGGCTCATCAGGTATTCGCCGTCTGCGTCGTAGACCGCCGTCGCGCTCAGCGACACGAAGAAGCTGCTGCCGTCCTTGCGCACCAGTTCGTATTCCAGATCGTGGACGTAGCCGCGCTGCTTGAAGCCGGAGTAATTGTCGCGGAACAGTTGCCGGCTGCCGGGCGCGAGCAGATCGGCGAAATTGACCTTGCCGACCACCTCCTCCCGCGCATAGCCCAGCCACTGCAGTTCGGTGTCGTTGATCTGGACGATCATGCCTGACTTGTCCAGCGAGTGGTAGCCGCAGGGCGCATGGTTGAACAGGTCCTCGATGCGCTGCGCCGATTTGCGCAATGCGCCCTGGGCCAGCTGCTGCACGGTGATGTCCTGGGTCGTGCCGATGGAGCGCAGCGGCTTGCCTGCCGGATCGTAAAAAGTCTCGCACCACTCCTGCACAAACTTGACCCGCATGTCCGGGAACTGCAGGCGGTGGACGATGGTGTAGGGCTTCCCGTTCTGCACCGAGTCAGTATAGGCGCGGTTCACCATGTCGCGGTCGTCCGGATGCACGGCGGCGAGGAAGGCCTCGTAGGACGCGCCAAAGCGCTCCCTGTCGATCTCGAAGATGCGGTAGTTTTCGTCCGACCAGTAGAGGACGTTGCTTTCCAGGTCCAGCTCCCAGCTGCCGATATGCGCCATCTGCTGCGACTTCTTCAGCAGCGTCTCGCTCCTGCGCAAGGCTTCCTCGGCCTGTTTGCGCTCGCTGATGTCGCGGATCACTCCCTGCAGATAACGCTTGCCTTCCACCTCGATCACCCGGGCGCTGGACTCGATCGGGAAGCGCGTGCCGTCGCGGCGCACGTTGACGGTCTCGAAGCGCAGTTCGCCCAGCTGCCTGATCTTCTCCAGCTGCGCCCGGAACACCGCGGGGTCTTCGCCGGGATCGCGCAGGTCCGGAATGCGCATGCCCAGCAGTTCCGCCCGCGTGTAGCCGTAGGCCTGCTCGGCGCGCTCGTTGGCCTCGACGATGTTGCCGTCCTCGTCGGCCAGCATGATGATGTCGTTGGCGTAGCGGGTCAGGTACTCGAAATGCTTCATCAGCATCGCGCGCTCGATCTCCGCCGCATGCTGCATGCGCAGATTCCCCAGGCGCGCCTGGTAACCCCGCACCCAGAAGAACACCAGCAGCCCGCCGGTTCCGACAAAGCCCAGCCCCAGCCAGGTCGACCATTGCCTGAGCCGGTCGACCGGCGCCAGCAGCTCGTCACGGTCGACCTTACTCACGACGAACCAGGGTGTGCCCGCGACCGGGCGCATCTCGGCGACGACCGGGACGCCGCGGTAATCGACGCCCTCCGCCGCGCGGATCAATCCGCGCACCGCCATCGCCGCCGGCAGGTCGGGATCGTCCGCCGGCATGCGCAGTTCCAGCGCCGTGCCCGGCCGGTGGCGCAAGTCGTTGAGAAACAGCACGTCGGAACCGTCACGCCGCACCAGCAGGCTCTCGGCGCTGGCGCTGTGCATCGGCCAGGAACGGATCAGCGGATACAGATAGCTGCCGGGATCGATCCGCAACGCCAGCGCGCCCACGGCGGGCTCGCCGTCGCGGACGGTGAGCGGCAAGACCAGCTCCAGGCCTATCGCCCGCCCTCCTTCGCTGTGGCGATGGAAATCGGAGAACACCGGCAGCCTGCTGTCCAGCGCGCCGCTCAGCGCCTGCATGTCCCCGGCGGACGGGACGTAATCGTCGCCCAGCACGAGCCGCACGACGCCGCGGCGATCCAGCAGCACGAGACTCTTGTAGCTCTTCGCGTGCTGCAGCTCGGCCAGCATGCGCTGCAGGCGCAGCTTGCGCCCGTTGGAAGGCGCGCCCTCCCGCAGCCAACTGTCCAGTTCGGCGGCGAGCAGAGAATCGCGCGTATGGGCCTCCCCCTCCCTGAGATAATTGTTGCGCCATTCTGCGACCTGATTGGCCTTCAGGTCGGCGATCGCGCCGAGGTCGCGCAGCTTCTCCTGCTGAATCAGGTTTTCGATCTGCTGGAACGAGGAAAGATAGATGACCGCGACCAGCAGCGCGAGCGCGATGTACGCCAGCAGCGGCAGGAATTCCCTGATGTTCATCCGGGAGGGGGCACCTCCCGCGGCAAGCGGTGTCATGGTCGCGGCGTATTCCTGTTCTGGGAAACATCGTGAAGCCGTGCGGAGCGCGCCGTCTGGCGAGGCCGCCTTCCCAAGCAAGGTAAACACAGAAGCAAGTCCATACCGTCACTGCGAGGAGGCGCAGCCGGCGCGGCAATCCAGCGGGATCCGTCGAGCACAATAAACTCTGGATTGCCACGGCACTACGTGCCTCGCAATGACGAAAGACCGGATCGCCACGCCCAGCGGACTCGCGATGACGACTTTATTCTGCGCTTCCCAAGGGGAAGTTGGCGCATGCTAACCGATTTTCAGCCGCAAAATGAAAGGCATGCAAAAAAACGGGGCCGCCCGGATGGACAGCCCCGCTGCGATCACCCGCGCTGCGAATCATTCCATCTTCGACGGCATGCTCCTGGTGAATCCCAGCTTGACGGTGATGGTGTCGCCATTCTTCAGGTCCTTGATCGCGTCCGGCGGGAAATGCAGCATCATGTCCGCAGCACTGTGCTTCAACATCAGCGTGCCCTTGGCATGGTCTATCCTGTCGACCTTGCCGGTCATGGCATGGGCGCCCATCATCGGGCAATCGCCGCGCATGCCGGCCATGTCCATCTTGCACTCGCCCTTCATCATGCCCATCCGTCCTTCGCCTTTCATCATGCCGGACCTGCCTTCATCCTGCATGCCCACCCCCGGCTTGCCGTAATCGCCGGCGAGCGAGGGAAGCGCGAAAGCGGCCGCAAGCAGGCCGCCGCCCAACAACAATGCAATTTTCTTCATGGTGATTCTCCTGTTCAAAAGTAAAAAAGACCCCGACTACTCCCCACTCCCCACTCCCCGGACCTAAGGCACGACCCACTCGCCGAGCGGCGTCATCCTGCCCCCCCCGTCCTGCGCGAAGCCCATCACATAGCCGCCCCGCGAGGCGAAGCGCTGGCCCGGCCCCAGGCTCAGGCGCGGGTAGACGGAAGGGAACAGCGATTGCTCGGTCATGTGCTCGACGCGCTCGATGAAGTAATCCTGCGAGTAGTTCTCGTCCATGTGCGCCAGCGCATCGCCGGCGATGGTCGCCGCAAAGAAGGCGTTGGCCTGGATGCGCTCCTCCGCCTGCGGCACATTGCGCGCACGCAACCACGCCCTCAGCCGCGCCATGCGCGGCGCGATGCGTTCCTGCAGTTCGAACGGATAGACGACGGCCACTCTGTCCCGCCAGCTTTCCGCCAGCCCGAAGCGGCCGGTCTCCGCGACCCGGCTGCCCGACAGGTAAAGCCCGGACAGCCACGGCGGCGCATCGTGACGCAGCGGGAATTCCGCGAGATCGGCGTCGTCCAGCCACATCACCAGCGTCTCCGGGCGGTCGGCGTCCAGCATGCGTATCCAGTCGGCCTCCGGCTTGGCCTCGCCGCCGACCGGACGGTCGACGACGGTAGCGATGCCGAGGCGCTGCAACCCGTCGCGCAGGGCTTGCGCTGCGGCCTGCCCGACCGCGTCGTCGCGGTACACCTGCACGATGGGGCCGGCCTGCCCCGCATCCGCCAGGTGCCGGGCGAGCACGCCGGCCTCCAGCGCCGGGCCGCGCGAGAAATAGAACGAGGAATAGTCCTCGCCGGCCCGCTGCGGTGCGGGTGCATTGGGAAACAGGCAGGGCGTCTCGTTGCGTTCGCAGAACTCGTGCACCGGCAGCCAGTCGCCGTTGCCGATCCCGCTCAGCAGCGCGAACACCGGCTGTTCCCGGTATGCGCGTTCGAGCTGCGCCGCCCAGGTCGCCGGCGCACCGCGCAGCCGCCATACATGCAGTTGCCAGTGGCGGTAGCCGCGGTACATCTGCTCGCTGCCGATCACGCTGCGGCCGACCTCCCTGCGCCGCCGCTCCTGGCGGGTGCCGCCGTTCTTGTCGGCGAAGAACGCGCGCAGCACCGCGAGCATCGCCCCTTCCTGCGCGGGCGTCGCATCGGGGGTGACCACTGTCGCAAAGTGGATCGCCTCGTCGCTCACGCCGGTCGCCGCATCCGGCATCAGCCGTTCGAGATAGGCGGACAACTGGACGACCTCGGCGTCGCCCAGATCGAAACGCGGCATCAGGCCGTCGAGCTTTCGTCCGACCGGGTCCACGCCCTCGCGCAGCGCGCGGGCCAGCGTGGCCCGGGTGTAGACCGGGCGCGGCTCCACCGGGCTGAACAGCGAACCCGTGGGCGGCCCTCCACGGTCATGCGCGGATTCGAACAGCAGCCTGCCGGCGATCGGGCGCACCGTGTTCCGCCCTTCGCCGCCGCCCAGCCCGCTGCGCCGATGGCAGACGACGCAGGCGGCGGCCTTCCCGCTCAACGTCGCGCCGTTGCCCAGTTCGGCGCGCAACGGCTCGCCGGAGGGCAGCACCCCTTCGCGGTAGATGCGCCGGCCGGCATCCTCTGCGGCGGCGGGCGCAGCCTGCGCTGGCTGAACCGCGAGCAGCGCCGCGAACAGCAGCAACGCTTCAGTGCGCCGCGAGCTTGCGGTATTCATCGACGATGTCTGTCGCACTGGCGAGACCGTCCAGCCGCACCCATGACTGGCTGTCGCCGCCTGCACGCAACAGGGTCAGCGGCGCATGGTTCATCTTCCCGCCGCGGTAGGCGTCGAAGGCGCGCTGCACCGCGATGCTGTCCTCGATGCTGCCGGTCAGCATCTGCCACTGCGGCCCCGCATGGAAACGTGCGGCATATTCCTTGAGCCGATCCGGGGTGTCGTTCTCCGGATCGATGGAGATCGACACCATGCGCACCCTGCCGGCCTCCTCGCCCAGCAGATCCTGAACCTGCATGAAGGTGGCGCTCATCGCCGGGCAGATCGCGGTGCAGCTGGTGAAGATGAAGTTCAGCAGCACCGGCTCTCCGCCGCCCAGCCCGTCGCGCAGCGCGACCGCGTTCCCGTCCATGTCCACCAGGCTGACATCGGGGATGGCGTATGACGCGGCCGACCGCTGATAGGCGGCGTCGGCCATCATCGCATGGTGATGGTGGTGGTGCCCGTCTTCGGCATAGGCCCGCCCCGCGCCGGAAGCCGTTGCGGCGGCGCCGAGCAGGATCGCGATAATCATCAGCATCTCGTGGTATCTCATGTCATCCTCCGTTGGTTGAATCCTGTTTCTCTCCCAATTCTCACCCTGCGATATTGCGTAAATCCTGGATTGCTGCGCTCGCAATGACGGCATTGGGTTTACTCGTTTCCTCACCGCACCTCCACCCGCACGCTGGCCGGCTTCGAAATCGCCGGCGTGCCGTAGCTGTCCTTCACCGCATACTTGAACGTCTCGACGCCGGCGAAACCGGGTGCCGGCGTGTAGGCGATCGTGCCGTCCGCATTGGGAACCGCCGTGCCGCCATGATCCGGCTTTCCGCCGAACGGGACGAACACCGTCGCCGGGTCTATGCGGTTGGCCGGATCGATGGCGGTGTCCGGATCGCCGTCGTTGCCCAGCACCGCGATCGCCAGCGGCGTGTCCGGCGACGTGACGGCGGCGTCGTCCACGGTTGCCGGCGCGCGATTGTTCCTGACCGCGATGGCGACGAAGCCGGCGGCCTTGCTGGAAAGACCGGAAGCGTCGCGCGCCACATAGGCGAATTTCGCCATGCCGGCGAAGTCGGCCGGCGGGGTGTAGCTGAAGCTGCCATCGATGTTGCCTGCCAGCGCGCCGACCGAGGGCGCGGCGAACTTCGACACGACGATGCTGTCGCCGGCATCGGGATCACTGTCGTTGGCGAGCACGCCGGGCGCGGCCACGTTCAGCGTGCCGCCCTTGATCATCGCGTAGTAATCGTTGCGCGCCAGCGGCACATCGTTGACGTTTTCCACCGCGACGCCGAAGGCCTGCGTCGCATACAGTCCGTTCGGGTCGGTCGCGCGCACCGTCACCTCCTGTGTCCCGACCTGGGCGCTGGACGGAAACCAGCCGATCCACGCGGCGGAACCGGATGTCGTCTTGATGCTCATGCCGGCCGGCGCCCGGTCCAGCGTGAAGGCAAGCGGGCCGCCGTCCGGGTCCGTTGCCGTCACCTTGTAGGCCCAGGACTTGTTCTGGATGGCCGCGAGCGGCGGCGTCGAGGTGATCGCCGGGGGACTGCCGAATCGCGCGAGCAGCACCCGCCAGGCGGCCAGCGCATCGACCAGTCCGTACCCGTAGCTGTTGTCCGCGCCGGCCACGCCCAGATCCCGCGTGCCCTGCAGCAATGCGGATTCCAGGTCGGCGACGCCGACATCGGGATAGGCGTCGAGCAGCAGCGCCATCGCGCCGGCCGTATGCGGCGCGGCATAGGAGGTGCCGTAAACGGCGGCATACATCGGCATGCCGCCGAACGACAAATCCGCCGCATTGACGTTGAGGCCGGGGGCGGCCAGCTTGGGATAGACCGAGCCGTCGCAGGCCGAGCCGCCGCGTGCGCTGAAGCTTGCGACGGCAAGCTGCGGATCGACCGCACCGGTGGCGAAGCCCGCCGCGTTGTTGCCCGGGCTCAGGCTGGTCAGCGGTGCGGGGCCGTCGTTGCCGGCGGCGAAGGTCACGGCGATGCCGGCCGCCTTCAGCGCCTCGATGTCGGCGCTGAATTCCGCGATGCACAGCCCGGCGCTGCCCGCCAGCCCCCAGGAGGCGTTGACCACGTCCGGCGCATCCAGGGTGTTCGGATCGCCGTCCGGATCGAGCAGCCACTGGAATGCCAGGTGGATGTCGCTGTAGCGGGCCCAGCCGCTGTCGTCGTACAGCTTGGCCGCAATCCAGCGGGCGTCCGGCGCGACGCCGACGGTCTGCCCGGCGATCAGCGACATGGTCTGCGTGCCGTGTCCGTTGAAGTCGTAGGGAGCGGGATGTTCGCCGTGGGGATCGAACCAGCTGTTGTTGCCGCCGCGCCAATTTCCCGCGAGTTCGGGATGGGCGGAATCGACGCCGGTATCCATGTTCGCGACGACCACGCCGGCGCCGGTATGGCCCAGCGCCCACATGTCGCGGGCCGACACCGCATCCAGGTTCCAGTCGGGCGCCGCCGCGCTGCCGTAGTTCACCGCGGGCGCCTGCAACATGGAGTCGGCTCGTATGCTTTCCACCCCGGCGCGCGCCGCCAGCTCCCTGATGGCTTCGGCGCTCGCCGTCACCGCGATGCTGTTGCTCGCCCACAGCTCCCGCATGCGGCGCGCCCCGCGCTCCCGCAGGAATGCCCGGTGGGACTCGCGCTCGGCCGTGCCATTCTTCTTCAGCGCGCGGAACAGCCGGGTGTCGCGCCGACGACGGTCTTTCGTCTCGTAGCGGCGTTTGTCCACCTTGCCCTTGAGGGAGACGATCACGGACAGCTCTTCATGCGGCGCGCGCCGTTTCAATTCCGACTCCAGCTCGGGATGGAGGGCCGCCCTGCCCCAGACGCCGCACGAGACCGCCAGCGCGCCCAGGGCGCAGATCAGTCCTGTCGCTTTTGCTGCGCGCATGGGGTTTCTCCCGCATCACTCGACGATCAGGCTCTCGATGCGCGCATCGCCCATCACCAGCGTCATCCGGCTCCCGGGCTGCACCTGGCGACCGGGATTCGCGAACATGATGAAATAATTGCGGTCGACGACTGCCTTGTTGCGTCCCGTCGTGCGCAACTGCCCCAGTTTCGCTGTGTCCGGCACGCCCAGTTGCGCGCCGGTCGCCTCGTCCAGCAGGTAGGGCCTGATCTTCCGATCCAGCAGCGCCGCGGCCTTGTCCGGATCGAGCACGCGGTAGCGGAAGTCCAGCATGTAGCCGGCGGCGGAAAGCCGCAGCCCCTCCATGCGGATTCCCAGCTTGCCTTCCCCGCCGGGCGCAGCAGCATCGCCGGCATCCGGCATGCCGGACGAGCCGTATCCGCCCGCCCGACCGGAGGCGCAGCCGCCCAGCAGGGCGACCAGCACCATGATGCCGGCGACCGTGATGCTCAACGAGGTCAGGACTTCCACCACGCGTCCATACCCGCCGGCCTTTTTGCGCTCCGCCATCGTTCCCGCCGCATCTTCGAATTCGTTCATGCCTGATCTCCTTCTTGTCCGCTACTGGACGTTGACCCGCACATAGGCCGCCTTCGAGAACGCCGCCGGGCTGTAGGTGTCCTTCACCGCGTACATGAACACCTCGGTGCCGGTGAAGTTGAGCCTAGGCGTGTAGCTGATCGTGCCGTCCGCGTTCACCGTGACTGTGCCGCCGTTGTTGGGCTTGCCGGTGACCGGAATGAACACCGTCGCCGGGTTGATGCGGTTGGCCGGGTCGATCTCGGTATCCGGGTCGCTGTCGTTGGCGAGCACGGCTATGACCCGCGTGGTGTTAGACGGCATGACAACCGTGTCGTCCACGGTCACCGGCCCCTTGTTGGCCCGCACCGCGATCGAAACATTCGCGATCTTGCTGGAGAGGCCCTGACTGTCCTTCGCCCGGTAACCGAAGCTCACCATGCCGGTGAAGTCCGCCGGCGGGATGTATTCGATGGCGCCGTTGAAGTTCCGGTTGAGCGTGCCGGTCGCAGGCAGGGCCCATGTCCCGACGACGAGCGTGTCGCCGGCATCGGGATCGAAGTCGTTGGCGAGCACCCCGGGTGGGCTCTTCCTCAGCTTGCCGCCCTTGATCATGACGTAGCTGTCGTTGACCGCCACCGGCGCATCGTTCACGTTGGCCACCGCGATGCTGAAGGCCTGCGTGGTGGACAGCCCGCTCGGGTCGGTCGCGCGCACGATCGCCTCCTGCGCGCCGACCTGGGCGCTGGTCGGGCGCCATCCGAGCCACGCGACGGAATCCGATGTGGTCTTGACGGTCATGCCTGCCGGCGCCTTGTCCAGCGTGAAGGTCAGCGGCCCGCCGTCCGGATCGCTGGCCGTGACCTTGTAGGCATACGCCAGCCCCTGCGTCGCCGTCAGCGTCGGGCTGGACGTGATCGCAGGCGGCGTGCCGTTGCCCGAAACCTCGAGCATCGCCAGCATGCCTCCATCCTGCGCAGCACCCGAGGTCAGATTCAGCCTGCGGTCGTAGATCGCGTAACGGGTCGGCCCGGTGCCGGCTGCCAGTGTCGGCGTCAGGATCGCGTCCACCGTCTTCGCGGCGGGCAGCAGCACCGAATACTGCTGGCGCGGATTGGCAGGCCAGGGGTAGGGATTGCCGTCCTCGGCGATCATCTGCAAATACTGGCCGTTGATCACCGGCACGTGGGTCTGCAGGCCGGCGTTCAGGAAACGCAGCAGCGTCCTCTCTCCCGCGACCAGCGTGGCCAGCGGATTCGCCCCCGCGGCATGCGGCTGGCCGTTGATCAGGAAATATTTTGGCTGGTAATCGAAGGTGCTGGTCGGGCCGAACGCGGTGCCGTAGCTCCCCGAAGCAACCGCCTCGTGCAGCGCGGGATCGATCTCGCTGAACAGCAGCGTCACCTCGTTGGCATAAGGCACGCCCGCATACGCCTGGGCAGGCGCCGCATCGGTGGCTGCGACGGCATCGCCGGTCACGCCGCCGTACAGGCCCATCTGCACCTGCACCTGGGGATGCGTGCCGCTGTGGTACAGATAGGTCCCGGGCTTCACGTTGTTCCAGGTGTAGTCCGCCGTGCCACCCCCGGCCAGCGTCTCGTGGGTGAACGAGCGTACCCGCGCGCCGGCCGACACGCGCGCGCCGGTCGCACCGTCGTCCCACACCGGCGTCATCGCGGCGACCTGGCCGGGTATGACGATGGAAGTCGGCTCGGGCAGGTTGTTCTGCAGGTGTATCGTCAGCACCGGGTCGCCGGGCGGCACGCTCAGCGCGGGCCCCGGCACGGTCGCCGTCCCGGTCGCGAAGGTCGCATCCGTCAGCGCGTATCCCCACATCGGCACGACGATGCCGTCCGGCATGGTCACGTTCACCGCCTCGGCGCGCAGCCAGTATTCGACGGCGGATGCGGGCGCCGCGACAGTAACGAGCCCGGCCAGCAACAGGACCTGACTGAGCCGCTTCATGGGTGGCAATGATTTCTTCATGATGGCATTCCTCTCAGGAGTGGGAGTTACGGGATCGGCACGCCGGCCGGCTCGATGATCAGCATGGTCATCATGCCGCCGGGGAAGATGTCGTTATTGACGATCTCCAGCTCGTTGTGCGAGTGCCACATGTGGAAGTAACCGGCATTCGCGTTGATCAGCGCGCCGCCCGGCGGCAGCGAGCCGAAGCTGCCCAGGAACGGGCTGCCGCTGTAGTGGGCGCCGAAGGTCAGGTCCTGCAGGTTGGGCAGAATCACCGGAATGGGCTTGCCGTGATCGGCCGCATACTCGTTCGGCGCGAGCGGGTCGCCCGCCTTGTGCCCGTAGATGTCCCAGCCCAGGTTCTTGCCGGTCCATTCGAAGGTCGCGTCGTAGGTCTGGCCCGGCACCGCGCGCAGCGTGAAGTCGGACGAAGCCAGGTCCGGGCCCGCGCCCGGCACGCTCTCCAGCATGCGGCCGTCGCGCGCCAGCAGCGTGAAGTTGTTGCCGTGGGTATGCAGCGGGTGCAGGTCGCGTCCGGCATTGACCACCCGCATCAGCAGCTTCTCTCCGGGATGCATGCGCGGCAGGCAGTTGTAGGGCTGGGTCGGCAGCCAGGGCACGCCGGCGTCCAGCAGGGTGTCCGGCGCGTTGCGTCCGTTGATGAACCACAGTACCGGATGGTAGGCGCTGGTATCGGCGGCGATCGCGCTGCCTGCCGCGACCTGCGCTTCCACCTGGGCGTGTATCGCCGGGTCCATCTCGGTCAGCAGGAACAGGTACTCGTGGTCGAAACGCGTGCCGGCATGGCCGTAGGCCTGGTGCAGCGGATCGGCTGCGGCAGCAGGGCGCACGATCAGCGCGCCGACCAGCCCCATCTCCACCTGCAGCGCGGGCTGCGTGCCGCTGTGGTACATGTAGGTGCCGGGCTGGGTCGCGGTGAAAGTGTAGCTCACCGTGCCGGGAACGCCTGCAGCCATCGCCGCGGCCTCCTGCGTCAGCAGGCCGGCGTCGCCGCCGCTGGCGATGACGCCGGCCTGGCCGGGCAGCACAATGGACACCGGCGCCGGCAGCTGGTTGCTGAGGTTGATGGTCACGGTGTCGCCCTGGTTGACGATCAGCGTCGGCCCGGGATACTGCATCGTGCCGTTGCCGTTGGCGTAACCCCAGGCATAGAGGCTGCCCCCGTCCCCGGTGGAGATGTAATCGGCCTTCGCGGTCAGGTTGAACACCGGGCCGGTTATGCCGTCGATCGCCGCCCAGGCCGTGTTCGCAGCGAGCAACAGCAGCGCCGACGCGGACATGCCCAGCAGTTTGTGGAATAGCTTGTTCATCTTGCCTCCTCGTATCGTTCCCGGCAGGACATCCGCCGCATCATTGAATGACGATCTCGGTCATCATTCCGCCGAAATCCTGGTCGAAATTGCTCAGATAGTTGAGGTTGCTGGTGTAGAGGAAATAGGTCCCCGCCGGCACGCCGGCGGTGTCGATGATGACGTCCGCCGATTCGCCGCCGCCCAGCGTCACCGAGGTGGTGTCGTAGTACAGGTCCTTGCCGGTTGGCCCACGCGCGATATGCGCCCCGCCGCCGACCACCCGCATCGTCAGCCCCAGCGCGCCGACCGTGAAGTAGCGGGTGATGCTGACATTGGTCAGCCTGAGCAGCAGCTTTTCCCCTTCCGTCGCGCGGTTCAGCGTGACCAGCGCATCGATCTTCTGCGATACCAGGCCGCCGTTCTCGGCCGGCGCGGGCAGCGGATTCGGGTTGACGGTATCCGGATAGCCGCGTCCGTTGATCATCGCGTAGGTGTCGCGCATGTTGGCGAACGGCAGCGGCTGCACGCCTATGTGGTCCTCGTGGTACACATGGTCGAACGAGCTGAGTTGCAGCGCATAGGACTTGTCGTAGCCGGTCGAGCCGTCGCCGTCGTTGTAGACGAAGCTGGTGTAGGTCCTGCCGTTAAAGGTCTTGGGCGTGCCGTCCTGCGCCGGGCGCACGTAGAGTTGGCCGAGCATGCCCATCTGCATGTGCTCGGTCGCCTCCATGTGGCAGTGGTAGAGATAGGTGCCGGGCTCGACCACGTTGTAGAAATAGGTCAGGCTGGAACCCATGTTGACGCCGAACGAGCCTTCCGGCATGCCGTCGAACACCGGCGCGGCCTGGGGGAATCCGTGGAAGTGCACCGTATGCGGATCGAACAGGTCGGGGCGCATGGTCATGCCGACGTTGGTCAGCGTCAGGTAGAACTGATCCCCCTCTTTCAGCGCGATCGTCGGCGCCGGGAAATTCGCGGCCAGGATACCCTGATCGATGGCCTGCGCCGGCGGCACGCCGGTGACATCGGAAAAGCCGAACATGTACAGCACCCTGCCGTCGGCCATGGTCACAAAACCGTCGCCTGCGGCGAGGTGCTTGCATGCGACCCCCGGGGTGGGCGTGTCGGGTATGGCGTCGCCGTTGGTGTCGCCTGGGCATTGCACGAACACCGCGGCCCCGGCGGGAATCGCCGTCGCGCCGAATGCGGCCAGCGCCAACTGAAGCAGCAGCTTGCGTAACTTGACTGAATTCATGATGTCTCTCCTTCCGGTTTCCAGGTCCGCCGGGCCTGTCCCGGCGGAACGTCATGCTTGGGTGGTCCGCTCAGGGATTCGCTCCGGTGCCGCCATAGTTCTGCAGCCGGTAGTCCCCGTACGGCGGACAGCTTCCCGGCGTCGCGCAGGGCTGGTACGGCGTGAGCGGGCCGAAGCGCACGTCGATCCAGTTGCCGCCCTCGTCGAAGGCCGCCGCAGTCGCGATGCCGGTGGTCAGCTCGGGCTGCTGGATGGTCTGCCCTTGGTCGCCGTTGAGGTATTCGGCGACGAAGACCGGCGGTGCGGAACTGTTGCTGCCGTCGTAACCCGCCGTGCTGCTCAGGATGCTGTTGACCGGATTCAGCTTGTCCGCGCCGGCATCGACGTAGTCCGGCCAGGTCCCCTGATGGAGGGTGCCCAGCACCCCGAGGTCGGAGTACACCGCCGCCTGGCCGGCCCCCACGTCGGGCACCAGGCCGAAGGTGGCCGGCGCCGTGGCGTTGTCGATGGTCCAGTAGAACGAGCGGTTGTGCCACAGGATGTTGTCCGTCAGCACCGGGTTGGCGTACTGCAGCTTGTAGCCGGTGCCCGCGCCGATGGTCCAGAACAGCAGCCTGCTGTGGACGCGGGACACGATGCCCGCCGGCTGCGGCGACGACTGGTTTGGACTGCCCGGCGCAAAGGCGGCGCCGGCGGTGGCGGTGCTGTCGTTGTTGGCCACGGTGTTGTTGTCGATGACCGCCTTCACGTTGTCCTGCAGCGAGATGCCGCCGCCGGCCACGCCTGCCATGTTGTTGACGATCCGGTTGTTCGACAGCGTCAACTGGTACCAGCCGGCCGGGTTGTTCATCGCCCTGCGCACGTCCAGGCCGTTGACGAACTCGGCGCGGATGCCGCCGCCGTCGCCTGAACCGGCCTGGTTGCCCTGCACCAGGTTGTTCGACACCGTCACGTTGCCCGCGCCGGGCGACAGGCGCGGCGTGGTCGCCGGGGCCAGCGATGCCTGTCCGCCGACGAAGATCCCGCCGCCGGAAGCGTTCGCGAGCTGGCTGAACGTCTGGTTGAAGATCACGGTGTTGTTCGCGATGGTGCCGCCGTTGCTGAAGCCCAGGTGGCCGATGCCCCCGCCGCCGCCCATCGAGAAGTTGCCGCACACGTAGTTGCCGGTCACGCTGTAGTTGTGCGTGCCGTTGCACAGCGCGATGCCGCCGCCCGCGCCGAGGCGGCTGCCGTTCTGCGTGACATGGTTGTGGTGGATCTTCACGAAGTTGTTCTTCGCATTGGTGTAGCCGCCGAACCAGCCGTCGTTGGCCGGAACCACGTTCGGATCGCGCAGGGTCGGATGGCCGATCCGGATGCCGCCGCCATAGCTGCCGTAGTTGCTCATCAGCTTGTTGTTGCTGATCTCCAGGTAGTTGGCGTAGCCGTTGACGAAGATGCCGCCGGCGTTGTCCGACCCGCTGATGGTGAAGCCGTCGATGCGCGCGTTGCGCACATTGATGAAGGCCTGCGGGCCGCTGGCCTTGGCCACCACCAGGATGCCCGGGCCTTCCTCGGTGTTGAACAAGGCGGGCTCGTTGTTGGCCGCATTGAACAGCACGGTCTGGCCCGGCAGCAGGTCGAAGCCGTCGGTGGCGAGCAACTGGTTCAGCTTGCCGCGCCAGGCCGTCAGCTTGTCGGCCGGAACCTTGGCCGCGTTGATGTGCGTGGATCCCGCGCCCCAGCCCTGCAGGCGCACCATCTTGTTCATGATGACCAGTTCGTCGTAGGTTCCCGGCGGCACCATGATCATGTCGCCGCGGTTGGCCGCGTCGATCGCATCCTGGATCTTCGTCCCGGGCGCGACCACGCGGATGGTGTTGGACGCGGTGGGACCGTAGCCGCCGACCGTGACCGTGACGCCGGTGACACTGGTCTTGCCGTTGCCGCGGGTGACCATCAGCTGGCCGGTGGTCGCGGCGTTCGGCACACTGGCGATGATGATGCCGTCGCTCCAGGAGACGATGGGCAGCGATACGCCGTTCAGCGCCACCTCGCCGTTGCCCTGCGCCGCGCCGAAGCCGTGGTCGCGGAAGATGGTCTTGGTCGTGGCCGGCGTGCCGTCGAAGGCCGGGTTGGGCACTTCCACCATGCCGGCCGAGACGATGGTCAGGCGCGGCCAGACATTCGGATCGGCGGACGGCGGCGGCACGTAAGGGCCGTTGAAGCTCACGCCGCCCTTGGTCTTGCCTTCCACCGAGTAGATCACCGGCACGCCCTCGTCGAACTCGCAATCCAGCGGGAACTGGCCCGGGCCGGCGAAGGCCGCCACCGGCACCACAGGGGTGTCCAGATAGGTGGTCTTGCCCGGCAGGTACTGGAAGGTGTAGCAGAACTGGCTGTACTGCCGGTTGAAGTTCGGGTCGATGATCATCTGCCCGAAGGTCGGCGAGCCGGCGCGGGTGTCCTTGATCGGGCCCGGGTCGTTCATGCAGGTGGTGAGCATGTTGGGCGCCACGCCGGACGGGAACGGCGCGTTGATCGTATAGGTGGACGGCGCCAGCGCGTTGTAGGCGCCCCACTGGTCGGAATAGACGCGGTCTATCTCGCGCCCGGACCAGTCGCGGATCGACACCGGCAGCCACGACGGTGCGTGCTTCTCGCCGAAGGTGGGCGAATTCGGGTCGAACTCGTTGGCCGTGTCGTCGAGGATGAAGCCGACGATATGGCCCGCCACCGGCACCTCGGTGAACAGGTAGAAGTCGGCGGGCGCGTTCTGGCCCTGGGCGAGCATCACCTTCTTGCGGTCGCACTGGTTCCAGGTCTTGCCCGGATTGGCCGGATCGTAGGCCGGGTTCGGTTCCTGCACGTCGGAAAACAGGCTGAGGTACTGCGGAACCGGCAGCGGGTCGCCCACGCATTCCGGCGGCAGCGCCAGCGGAGACGGGGCCGGCGTATCGCCGAAGGCCACGTTCTGGTCGCCGTTGCCCTGGTGCAGATAGCCCTTGGGCGCCATCGCCTCGACGACATAGGTTCCGACGGGCAGCTCGGGCTTGCCGGCAGGTCCGCCGAAGGCATAGCCGCCGTCGAACACGGCCGGGCGCACCTGGTTGAAGTTGCGCAAGCCGTCGTAGCAGTCGGTAGTCACGCCGTTCGAGGTAAAGGTCGCGCCCTGGCAGCCGGTGGGCAGGCTGTCGTCCCAACTGTCGGTCCAGGCCACGTCCACCGCGTCGCCCTGGCTGTAGCCGGCGGCGGCGTTGCGCTTGACGTCCTCAGGCCCCATCGCCGCGCTGCCGTCGCTCCAGCCGAACGGCCAGTTGTCCACGTCGGCCATCGCGGCGACATGCCCCTGCGAGCTGAGCGCCGCGCAACCTGCCGCACCGTTGGCGTTCGGCTGGTCTATCCTGCCGTCGTTGTCGCAGTCGCGGTACAGGTTGACCTGCACGCGCGGGATGCCCGGCTCCCAGTTTTCGGCCGCGGCGTAGCGCGGATCGTTCTCGGCGCGGGTGATGCCGTAGCGCACGATGCCGCTGATGCCGCCGTTCTCGCCCGGCGCGTAGTTGGCCTTGCCCCACTCGATCACGTTGGTCTGGCCGAGGAAGGTCTGGATGCCCTGCACCAGCACCGCACCGGTCTCGGTGCGCGACAGATTGTTGCCCGCCGGCCCGACCAGCGGGTCGCCCTCGGCCGTGCAGCCGGCGGCGCCATTGGCGACGTCGTCGGCCGAGCAGGCCTGGGGCTGCGGGTTGAGCTGGTCGAAAGACGGCATGGTCCAGCCGTCATGGGGAGCCACCACGCCGCCGTTGTCCACCACGACCGTCGCACCGGTCGCCTTGTAGCGCGCGAAATCGACCTCGGCCACCAACCAGTTGAAGAAGGGGAACACCTCGGAAAAATGCGCCAGCCCCGTGGGATCGGTGGCGAACGACTGGTAGACGCTGCCGTCGCGGAAGCGCAAATTCATCGCCTGGTCCGGCATGCCGACCTCGCCGGGATCGCGGAAGCCGTTCTGGTTCGCATCGAAGAAGGCGCGCGCCTGATAGTGACCGAACCAGTCGAACACCGCCACGTCGGCCAGGTTGACATTGCCTCCCCCGCCGCCCACGGTCACGTTGGCCGAGGCGAAGATGCGGTCCATGTACTCGTCCCAGACCACCAGCTGATAGGTTCCGGGCGGCACGTTGGGAATGGAGAAAGTGCTGTCCGGGTTGCACTTCCGGGTGTACAGGCCGCGCCCGCCCACCACGGCGATCTCGTTCAGGCCGACCCAGCAGTCGGGCACCGGGCCGCCGTTGTAAAAGGTGAAATTGGGCGGTCGCGACATGTGCTGGTTCACCACCCTGCCGGTGATGGTCGAGTTGCCCTTGAGCACGCTCGCATCCTTGAGATCGCGCACGAAGCCGAAGTCCACATGATGGCCGGCCGGGCCGAACTCCTGGAAGAACGCGGGCTCGTTGGCCTTGACCCAGGCGTCTATGCCCTTGGTGCCCTCGATCGTGGAAGTCTGGTGCCAGCCCGCATCGGGCGGGATCGCCTCCAGCGTGTATTTGCCGGGGAACAGGTATTTGATGATCACCACGCCGTCAGGGCCGGACTTGACGAAGCCGCTGCCCAGCGTCGCCACGGCGGGCGTGCCGTCCGGGTTATAGACGAAGCTGCCGTCGGGATTCTGCTGGTAGGTGGTGCCGATCTGGTTGCCGAACGCATCCAGCGTAACCTGGCCGCCGGACTGGCCGAAGGTGCCGCCTGCTTCCTTGAGGAGGATGCTGAAGTTCGCCAGCCCCTGCTCCTGCGGCAGATTCGGCGTGCCGCTGATCGGCTGGTTGTCCTCGAACACGAACACCGAGATTTGCGCGGTGGGCACCTGCTGCGGATTCACCACGATGGTCACCGTGTCCTGCCCCGCCGCGAGCGACGCGCCGCCCATCTGGTAGCCGCTGCGCGGCAGCACCGAAACGTAATAGCGTTTCGCGGGATCGAGCGCTAGGTCCGTCGCGGACTTCGCCGGGTCTATGCTGTCGCCGGTCGCGACCACCGGCATGTAGCTGGTATGAAAACCCAGGGCCAGGTTGCTGGCGTCGGCCGGCACGTTGGGCACCGAGGCCTTGGTGAGGTCCTCCTCCACCAGCCAGCGGTAATCGGACACCGCCTCGCCGGCCGGACCGACCACGTTGATGGTCAGCGCCTGCGCGGCGGGATTGAAAAAGATGCCCGACAGCGACAGCGCAAGAAACGCGCGCCATGCATTCCGCATCGCCGTCCTGAAACTGCTTTCGACATGGGTTCCCATAATGCCTCCCTCGGTTGCGCTACAAGTGGTGAACAGGTTCCGGTCAGACATCCGGGCTTGCGGCCCTTTGCCGTGTATCCTTGGAGGCGAGTATCGGGCAGCGGGCAACATTGCACACTCAGGCGCAACCCTCCTTCGGATACGGGGGAGGCTGTATTTTTCGCAAGCCCCGTTCCGCAGGGAAAATCCCCCGGAGTGCGGATCCGGCCCGGCCCGCGAATTTCGTTCCGCACAGCTGGAGTGGCCGCCAATACGAAAAACGCGTTGCGGGAATTCCGCAACGCGCAATACGGGAAAAACCCCGGAACGGAGTGTCGCTAGGACTGCCAGGCGGCTACAGGGAAGACCGCAGGACGGGGGAAATGGAAGCCGGGAGCGGCGTCCGGTTCACATGCGCCGTAGTATTTCCCGACGACGCGGTGGAGGTAGGCATTGCCGAAGCCGATGGCGCAACGCCGGATCGATGCGGAAATGCGGCCGGTGTCTATCGCCGCGCCCGAACCGCGGTCGAGGATGTCGAACACCGCGCGCGTCTCCAGCACCCGCTCCATCGCCTGCACGATGTCCAGCATCCCGGACGAGCGCGTGTTCGCGACGTTGATCGTCTCGGCGTTCGCGCCTTCCTTCGAGATCAGGTCCAGCGCGATCCTGACGATGTCTTCGACGTCGATGATGTTGCGCATCGCGCCGCCCCAGACATGGAAGCGCTCCGAGCGCGCGATGCGGGCATGGAGATAGTTCAGCAGCGTGTGGGGATTGGGCGTTCTGCCGGCCACCTGGGGCAGGCGCAGGATCAGGTACCGCGCGCGGGCGCGGACGATGTCCTCCATGCGCAGCTTGTGCTGCACATATGCGCTGTCCTGCATCGCGGGGTCCTCGATGCTGCAGGTGCTGAAATACACGATGCGTTCGTCGGCGGAACATTCCGAGATCGCCTGTTCCAGCCGCACGCGCTCGCGCAGGTACTCGCGCTCGTCCCGGCATCCCGAGTTGGAGACGCCCGCCGCATAGAAACAGGTGTCGTCGAACGCATGCCCTCCGCCCAGCATGAACGCCCTTGCGATCAGACCGGAGCCCACGATCACGATGCACCTCCCTCTTCGCATGCGGCGTCCACTTCCCATATTCCCCGGCGGACATCGCTCGCAACCTCCGGATTGCGCCCGAACACATTCCTGCGGTTGATCACGCTCCAGAAGGTCGCCCACAGGATTTTCAGGTCCAGCGCGGTCGAGCGGTTCTCGACGTAGCCTATGTCCATCCTGATGGTCTGCTCCTTGGTCAGCCGGTCGCGCCCCGAGACCTTGGACAGGCAGGTCACGCCCGGCTTCACCGACAGGTAGCGCTCGCGGTATCTGCCGTAGAGCGCGGACACCTCCGGTATCTCCGGACGCGGCCCGACCAGCGTCATGCTGCCCAGCACGACGTTCAGGAAATTGGGCAATTCGTCGATGCTGGTCCTGCGGATGAAATCGCCGACGCGGGTGATGCGCGGGTCGCGCTCGTAGTGGAAGTGGAAATCCAGCCCGTCGTGCTTGCCGTAGTCGTAGAGTTCGGGAAAACGCTCGCGCGCATCGGCGTACATGCCGCGCAGCTTGAATATCCTGAACGGCTTGCCGTCCAGCCCGACCCGGGTCTGGACGAACAGCGGGTTGCCCCGGCTTTCCACGCGGACGGCGATGGCGGCGAAGATCACGACCGGCAGCGAACAGCACAACAGCACCGAGCCCAGCACCAGGTCCAGCGCGCGTTTCAAGATGCGGTAGCGGCTGTCGCGAAGCCGTTCGGCCGTATTGCCGTCGAGGCGAAATGCGCCGACCGCGGACATGAATAATTGACTGGCGTGTAGTCGGATGGCCATGACTCTCTCCTGAACAGGTTGCCGGGTGCTGCCCGTGCAAGCACCGTGCTTGCGCGGCCATCTTGTTCAAGAAAGGTAGGGCGATAAATATGCTGAGCGCCTTATTGCAGGCGGACGTAATTGCTCAACTTTTCCGCCGCCGCGCCGTAGCGCAAACAGGCGATGCACCCCAGTCCGCCCGGTCTTTCCGGTAGCGGCACTAAGGCGAAATACGGCCATTCGAGTCGCGCGATTCGCATGCGGAAATCGCCCACGCCGCGTATCGGCGGGACATCCGGACAGGTAGGGTTGGAGAGCGCCGGCTACAGGGCGATTCGGGGGGCGTAACGGGAGTTTGGGGTGTATCGCGCAGGATCGGATTCGCCTGCGCGACACGGCAAATAGTGGGCATGTGCCGTAGCATTTCCGGCAAGCCGCAACGACCGGACACGGCGGAAGCGGTGGGTTGTTTCGTCTATTTGCTAAACGAGGTTCCGCCCATATCAGGCTGACGGTGCATTAGAGGTTCTGCGGCAGGCACAGGCATGGAATGGTCGCTCGGGAGGGTTGCGGGCAGGCTGATGATCGGCCATTGCTGCCATTTGCGAATGCCGGTTTACAGGAATGCGGGCGACTTCATAGAGTCAGGCTGGGGTTGCCTCTCAACGTACTTGAGAATAGTGCAAAGATCTAGGCATACTGTCGAATAACGCCCTTGTGCAACTTTAGAACGGCAGAAAAATGCTGCCCCAGTACGCAACCATGAACGTAGCCACATTTTCGAAAGATGAATCATCTGAACAATGCCTACAGACGGTACACAAGCAATGGGCTATTTGGGCAACAAGGAGACTGCGGTTTATTCACCCAGAATTGACTCTGACACTCTACGGGACAGATTGGTACTTCACGCTCCACGTAGCGAATTGCGACGATGGCGCTTTCCCAGCCCTAGCGGAATATTTCGACCAAAGAGTTCGTCCCGTGACGTGCAACATCAGGCTGTCCCAGCAGATTTCCCAAGTCTGCGTTCCTATTGAGGAAACCAATGATTACGAAGCGGAGCTTTGGCTCAATGGTGAACCGCTCTCTACCTCGGAATTTAATAACTTACTATCGCTAGCGGAGCCAACCCTGCCCGACGGCGGGATTGATTTCGACAATAGCCAGAATGTCTGGGTGTTCCGTTCATTCACCGCCCTAACAGATGATGAAAAGACCTGCATTCAGAGGGCGACAACGAAAGTTGGCATTATCGGCCCGGTCAACTTTGTCGAGGTCAGCCCTCCCTCTGCTCCGGCACCGAATCCCATTTCTATTTCCAAACGACAGGGCGACCTCAATCTAATAACAAGTCGCCACCTCAAACACGCTTCTGGCACGCTTCGAGATTTGGTGCATCAAGACGAAGACGAGTGGCGAGGTTTTCTGTCTCGCAGGGCGAGACAAGAGATCGTGACACCAGATTCGGTGACTACCTCTAATTTTGCTTGCCTGTATGACGTCGAACATTGCGGTGATAGCCGACTTTCTGAGCTTTTAACCATTTACGACCGTGTTGACGTAATGCCCGAAAGACACAGCTTTGAATGGTCCTCGAAACACCAGATCCCATTGCGGGATTTGCAGGAGTTGGTACGCCTCAATCGGGTCCGAATCATCCTGCCATATTCAGTGGCGGACTACCCTTCCTCACTTCTCGAAGCCGTCGCTGAAGTTGACCGGTCATCTATCGTACTTTCGCGTGCGTTGGCAGCAAAAACGATTGCGCGAGGTCAGATGAAGGAGCCGCTCCTCTACGCACCACTAACTTCCGCTCAACGCGCGGCAGTACTCTCTGCCATGTTTCATTCTGTGACTGACGAAAGATACCGAGGGCTACTTAGTAGCTACGGACAGATGTTTTCCGGACAGCACGACATGTTCATGATGCGCGGGGCTCTTGCTTCGCTTGGTTTTGGTGTCGGCGCCTACCTCGGAGAGGTATTCCTTAACTTAGGCAACAAAGATGCGCGCCTCGAACTTATGAGCTGCGGTGCTGGAATTGAATGGGCACTCGGGCTGGGGGCTAGCTACATCCCTCGTGACTATGGGGGCTTCGACGAAACATGGAATAGCCAAATTATCGCTAGCTATTTGGGGAAAACGAGACTACATCCGTCTGATCCAATTGCTAACCGCATGCATATCGTGGCGGATGGGTTACTTGCGGTGTCAGGCATTCCTCCTCTTGAAGTAGTGAGAAACTTCCACTCACTCCCTGCTTCTCGCTTCCGCAACCTCGCCCGACGGCTGATGGAGGCGACACCAAACGCATCAGAGCTTCAATACGCCGTTGACCAGATTAATGCCGATGTTAAGCATTTCGAGCGTCGCTCGGAACGACTTGCCTCCTGGAAAGTAGGAACTCTATTCAGTAGCGCCATATCGGCTGCAATCCAAGACGGCTGGCCAATTTTTGCTTCAGCTGGGGCTGCGTGGGTATACGCCATGCTTGAGGAAAAGATCCCTGTGCAACTCAGAGATGAGCTTGCTGATGCAAGAGCTATGCTCACTGGGCTGGCGACAGGTTCCTCACTGGATTCGGTTGTCGTTAGCCGTTCTCGAAAAGCGATCGCTAAAAATTAGAATTTTTAGAGACTACTTTATGGAAGGCTACTTTGGGCTGTTGACTGGCAGCAATGGCCGAGATGCTGCCGTACGCCGAATGACTGGTTCCAGCCTGAACCAGTCATTCTCCCGCCCCCGGAATGCGCGCTATTTCCAGTAGCCGCGCAGCATCCCCAGCCGCCGTTTCAGCCAGCGCGGCAGATGCGACTCGGCGCGGCCCAGGCGGTAGCCGGCCAGTTTCAGCAGGTTGCGCAGCCAGGCCGAGGGGATCAGTCGCGGCGCATGCCGCCACAGCCAGGCAGTCTCGGAGCGGACGAAGCGCAGGCCTTCGCCTTCCGGCCTGCCGAACTCTTCCAGCAGCCAGGGCTCGCGCACATGCATCACGCCGATGTCGAAATAGCGCCGGAATTCCTGGAGCATCCCGTAATCGTGCGAGTGATGCACCTCCGCATCGGCGCGGTAGGCGACCTTCCAGCCGGACAGGATCATGCGCGCGGCCACGCACATGTCCTCGCCGAAGATCACGTCTTGCGGGAAGCCGCCGACGGACATCAGCGCGGACTTGCGGTAGGCCGCGAACGAGTTGGACAGGTAAGCCGTCTTGATCCCCAGCGCCGGGATGTCGGCCGCCGACCTGACCGGGCTGTCCTCCGGATAGTTGAACAGCCTCGCATGCGCGCCGATGGGGCCGGCGTCCCGGTGCGGCAACTGCCTGCCGCACACCGCGCCCACCGCCGGGTCGGCGAAGGCCGCCAGCAGGTTGGCTATCGCATGCGGCGTGGCGAGGATGGCATCCTGCGTCAGGAACACCACGAACTCCGCCTGCTCCAGCATGCCGACCGCCTTCTGCCGCGTGCCGCCGTGGTTGAATTCCGCGCGCGGGATGGTGTGGACCTGCAGGCCCGCCGCGGCGGCCAGCGCCGGCGTCGCATCGGTCGAACACGAATCTATCGCCAGCGTGTGCGGCCTGATCCGCTGCGCGGACCAGGCCTCCAGCCAGTCGTGCCACATCTCCCCCGCATTCAGCGTGGGGACGCACAGCGCAACCTTGTCGAGGTTAATCATCATCCAGCCCTCCTGTTCAACCGGGCGCGCCACTTCGAGTAATCGGCCTGCATCAGCCGCGACAGGCCGTCGAGTTCGCTGTGGTAGAGGCGGACCAGGCGTTCGGGGTAATAGTCCATCGCCTCCTTCCGGGGCGCGGCCGGCCGGTAGAACAGCCGGTCGACAAAGCGGCTGTGCTTCAGCCGTCCCAGCAGGTTCGAACAACCCAGCCTGCGCAGCAGCAGCGCCAGTCGCTTCGCGACGCCCGCCAGCGCGACGCTACGGGCATCGCGTGCGGCGTTGACCTTGCGGTGCAGCACCTCGGGCACGAATTCCTCGTCCACACCGAGGAAGCGGAATATCCTGCGCGCGAAGCGGGCCGGGTCGGCTTCCAGTTCGTCGAAGTCGAGGATCAGCAGCGAGTCGCGGTCGAACAGGTAGAGGATGTTCCTGAGGTTGGTGCAATACTTTCCCTCGTCGACGATGAACGGGAATTTCTCCAGCGCATCCTCGAAGCTGCCGGCGAACATGCCGACCCGCAGCAGGTGCAGGTAGGACGAATACGCCCGCTCGAACGGGTTGCGCAGGCAACAGATCAGCTTGACCTCCGGATTGCCGGCATGGATGCGGCGTATCGCGAGCGGGTTGAAGAAATAATCGTGGCTCAGTTCGCCGCACAGGCTGCCGGGCGGCGCATTGCGGAAGAAACTCTCGTACCACTCCCTCCCGCGGTCGTAGTATTTGTCGAAGAAATAGATGTCCTTGGACGCCGGCACGAACAGCGCCGGATGGGATCGGATCGCCTCGTAGATCCAGGTCGAGGCTGTCTTGCTCGGTCCGAGGAAAATGAAATCGACCATATGGCCTCCGTTGCGTGATTATTGACCCGGCATGCCTTGAACTCGAATGCCGTTCGTGCTGAGCTTGTCGAAGCACAAGAATCCATTCACATTTCGACAAGCTCAATGCGAACGGACTCCTGGATAAAGCGAGCCTGATCAAAAGCATGTGAATTGGAAAGCACCGGCACTCATGCGCCCAGCCCGTAAGCCAGCAGCGTGACCGAGACGGCGACCAGCATGAATCCGGACAGCATCACCCACTCGGCCCCGATCGCTTCCAGCCCCCTGATGCGGATCGCGCCGGACAACATCGCATGCACCACATAGGGCACCAGGTAGAGGTAATAGCGTCCGGACTCGAACACATGCACGACGCCGGTCAGGAACAGGAACACCGTCAGCACCGACAGCAGCGCGAGACAGGCGCGCCTGCCGTCCTCGCCGTAACGGTCGGACAGGCAGAACACCAGGAAGCGCCAGAACACGAACGACAGCAGCAGGTACAGCGGCAGCAGCGCGACGAAGAATTCCGTCGCGCTCGGCAGGATGACGAAGCCCGCGTAGAACACGACCAGGCTGACGGCCGGGTTGTACGACTTGCCGTGGGTATATTCCAGCGCGACCGCGACGGCATCGCCCAGGCCCGGCAGGAACAGGTTCAGCAGACCGGGATTGCGCAGCCAGTGCGCCGTCAGGAATGCCGCCGCGGCGGTAAGCGCGGAGAAGAGCAACAGCCACCCCAGCCTGCGCCTCCACCCCGCCATCCTGCCCGACAGCAGCGCGTCGTAGAACTCGCGTAACAGCACGAAGGCCGACAGCAGCAGGAAGCTGCGGTCCTCGACCACCAGCAGCGCCATGAGCGCGGCGAAGGCGAGCGAGACCGCCCGCCCGCGCAGGAAGAACGGCACCAGCGAGAACAGGATGAACAGGATGTCCGTCGAAATCTGCATCACTCCGTAGGCGACCGAGGGAAAGCACAGCGACAGCAGCAGCACCCTGGCGTCGCCGCGCAGCCGGTAGGCCGCCACGGCGGCGAACAACCCGGCCAGCGCGAAGTTGGCGAGCTTGGCGAAATAGTAGACGGCCGGGATGTCGGCCACCGGCTTGTAGTGCAGCGCACCGTGCACCATCCGGTAGCCGCCGCTCTGGTGTACGGCAGCGAGGGCGTCGCCGAGTTCGTTCAGGCCGAACAGCGTGTCGCCAATCTGCATCACGAAGCGGGCGAAGTGTCCGTAGATGAAGGCGTAGCCGTCTTCCCTGCCCTGCTGCAGCAGCATCACGTTGCGGTATTCGTCGGGCCAGTTCAGCGCCGGGAACAGGAAGCCGTAGACCAGCAGCACGAGGCAGGCGCCCGCGAAGACGATCGGCGTGGATTTCAGGCGGACGCTGGCGGCGTTCATCGCCTATATCCTGCAGCCGTACATCCGGTTGAACAGGTAGAGCATGTTGCCCCGGCTCAGCACGTTGATGACGACGAAGGCCAGCGCCGCGCCCCAGGCCTGGAAATAATGGATCAGGCCTATCGTCAGCGGTAGCGCCAGCAGCGCGGTGAACAGCGTGTTGGCGCGCAGCAGGTCGTTCCTCGCGTCGAGGACCAGGTGGGTCTCCATGACGACGAACAGCACGTTGGCCAGCATGCCAACCAGCATCAGCGTCGCCAGCCCGGAGGCGGACGCGAAGCCCTCGCCGAAATGCGCGAACAACAGGTCGAGAACGAATCCCGCCAGCGGCAGCGCCACCAGCCCGGCGGCGACGATATGCGCCATCGACTTCCTCAGGAAAGGCACGGGCGACTCGTTGCGCTGCAGCAGCGCGGCAAGCCTGGGCGTGGCGACGCCCCTGAACACCGGGCTGAACGCGCCTATCACCATGGTCACGCGGAAGGCGGCGTTGTACACGCCGACATCCGTCGGCGTGGCCAGCAGGCCGAGCAGGAACAGCGGCGACCAGACGATCAGCGTGTTCGACACGGCGACCCACACGCCATCGAGCGATTCCGCCAGCAGCGCCCTGCAGCGCGCCGGCAGCCCGGCCCATTGCAGGCGGCAACCGGCATGGCGGCACACCAGCGCCGCCGCCAGCCCGGCGGCGAGCAGGTTCGCCCACAGCAGCGCCCAGACGGCGCCATGGTAGCCCGGCGCTGCCGGCCCCAACTGCATCCCCAGCAGCACGAACAGCGGGACGCTGCCGGCCTCGACGAACACCGACAGCGAAGTGCGTCCCATGCCCTTCAGCAGCGAGGCGCAGACCCACATCAGCGAGAACGGGACGAAGGAATACAGCGCGATTTCGTACAGCAGGCCGCCGGATTCTCCCGGAAAAATCAGCGGTGCGACGATGCTTTCGAGCATTTTTCCGACCAGCACCATCGCGCCGCCGCAGGTCAGCAAACAGGCCAGCATGTCTCCCGCGAGCAGCCGCAGCGCGGCGTCATCGCCGGCCTGGCGGTATCGGCTGGACAGGCGCAGCACCACACCGTCCATGCCCAGCCGCAGCAACTGGCTCAGCATCATCGCCACCGCCAGCGTGAAGTAGAAATGTCCGGAGGCTTCCGGCCCTATCATCTGCGCTAGATAGACGACCAGCGCCAGCGCGAACACCGAGCCGCCGGCCTTGGAGAAGATCGCGGCAATCAGTGCCTTCATGATGCAGCGGCCTGCGCAGCGCCGGCCAGCAGCCCCAGCGTTTCCAGGATGGCTTGCTCGCCGTCCCGTCCGCCCGCATGGATGCGCCGGATCAGCGGCTTCAGTTCGCGGTAGTCGCGCTCCCACCATTTCGATGCGGCGATGGCCGCGCACACCGGCTCGGAAAACCGCTTCCGTAGCGCCTTTGCGGGGACGCCCGCGACGATCTGGAACGGCTCCACGTCGCGGGTGACGACCGCGCCCGCGCCGATCACCGCGCCGTCCCCGACATGGACGCCGGGCATGACGATCGCGTCCACGCCTATCCACACGTCGTTGCCGATCACCACGTCGCGCCGCTGCGCCATGGTGTCCGCGCGTTCGAGCGCGGGGTCGATCAGGTAGAACGGGAAAGTGGAAATCGCGTCGAGGTCGTGCACCTGCCCGGCCGAGAGTATCTTCACGCCGCGCGCCACCGAACAGTAGTTGCCGATGCGCACGGCCGAGCCTATGCCGCGCATCTCGGCGTAGCCGCTGACGTAGGTGCACTTGCCCAGGCTCACGTCGCCGCGGATCGTGGCGAGCGGAGAGATGCGGCGACCTTGCGGCCGCGCCCGCAGCCGGATGCCGGTGTACAGCCTGACGAGCAAGTCCCTCATCGCCGCCGTCCGCTCACCTGGATGCCCAGACCCGGACGTAGTCCACCTGGGCGGTTGTCGGAAAGCCCTCCGGGCTGGCCGCCGTCTTCAGGGCGCCGCGCACGCCCATCGACAGGGTGAGGTCGAGCGCCTGGTGCCAGTAGTCGTTCTTCCTCGCCTGGACCAGCCTGCCGTCTATGTACCACCGGATTTCCTTCTCGTCCCACTCGCAGCCGTACACGTGGAACTTGTCCCGCGGGTCCCAGGGCGCCTTCCAGGTGCGCTCTTCCTGCAGCGGCAGCGTGCCGGGAAAGCCGGGCTGCTTGAATACATGCACATTGGTGTCTATCAGACTGACACTCAGGTTGCGCTGGGTGAGTTCGACGAAATCGATCTCGGTCCATTGATCGCCGTCGTTGCGGTACGCCCAGAACCCGGGAGAGACGCCGGGGTAGCGGCTGGCTGCCTTGATGCGCGCCTCGAAATAGCCGTAACGGACCGGCGGCGCCTTGCTCTTGACGATGCCGGACTTGTAGAACAGCGTCCACTGGCCGCGCTGGTGCTCTTCGTATCGCATGCGCAGGTTCAGCCGCCCGTTCTTGACCCAGGCGTTGTCGGGCTCCCATGACCATACCCCCCAGTCGGCCACGTCGTTGTTCCACTTGGCCGCATCGAGCCGCTGGCCGTTGAATTCGTCCGACAATTGCGGAACCAGCTTCCAGTTTTTCTTCAGGCTCTGCAACGGCTTTACCTCGCCCGCCGTTGCGCTTGCCGCACTGCCGAAGAGCAGGAATGCACCGGCCAGAACGGCCCATGCGCGCCGGCGGACGGCATGGCCGGGAAGACGTTTGTTCATCTGCAACCTCCTGTCGATCAAGTAATGCAGCGTTGCTACTGCTTGATGCGCAGCAACTCGCGGAACTCGGCCCAGCGCCCGTCCTGCTCGAAACCCTGCCGCACCCTGAGCAGGGCGTTGCGCGACAGCGCCCACATCACCGCGAGGATCAGCGTGAAGACGGAAGCAAGCAGCACGATCAGGCCGCGGCGCGGCCCCGTTTCCTCGTCGAGTGCTACCGCCGGATCGACCACCTGGATCACCACGGAATTGCGCGCCTCGTCCACCTTGGCGACTTCGTACTGCTTGGCGAGCATTTCGTAGACCGCCTGCTGGTATTTCATATCGCGCAGTTTGCGCAGGTATTCCAGCCCGGCCTCGGGCATCCTGCCGGTGGACACCATGATGTCGCCGTTGCCGGCGCTGCTGTCGTGCTCCATCCTGCCGATCTGCGCCCTGAGTCCGGCCAGTTCCTGGCGCGCGCGGATCAGATCCGGGTTGGCCGCGGTCGCGAACGACTGCATGCCTGCAATCTGCACTTCCTTCGCGACGGCCTGCGCCCTGAGTTCCGCCACCGCGTCGATAATGGCCTTGCCCTGGTTGTCCAGGTCTATCACCCCGGTCTGCTCCTGCGTCCGCTTCAGCGCCTCTTCAGCCTGGGACAGCTTTTCCTGGGTCTGCCCGATCTGCCGCTCGATGAACAGCCTACGCTGCGCCGCCTCGGTAATGGCGATGCGCCGGGTCAGGCGATCCAGTTCTTCCACATAGCCGTTGGCGATGGCCGCCGCGCGCCCGGCATCGTCGTCGTCGAACACGATACTGATGAGCCCCTCCGCGTCGCTGGAGATCGACACCTGCTTCGCGAGCGCCTCGCGCGCCGCGACCAGCGTGCCGGCGCCGTATACCTCCCTGAGGTTGAAGCGCTGGATCAGCGCATCCGCGACCGAACGGCTCTTCAGGATGCCGATGTAGACGTCGCCGGGATTCTCCAGGCCGAGCGCCGCGCCCAGGCCGCCCCCGCCTCCCGACAGCTCGGACAGCGCGCCCATCGCCATCGAGTTCAGGCCGGAGCGGTCGTCCTGCGGCGGCAGGATCACCGCCTTCGCGGTATAGACGCCGGGCAGCAGCAGCGCGACCGCGGCGCTCAGCAGCGCGGCGGCGGCGGTCGCGCGCAGGATTGCGCCTTTCTCGCGTGCGACCGTCATCATCAGGTCGAGCAGATCGATGCCCTCTTGTTCCGCACCATCCGCAGGTGAGGCGGCAATCCGTTCGGCAGTCATGGCTGGCTCCTCGATAATCGTCACGTATCCGTCACAGGCGCAGCAGGTGGATCGCGCCCACGCCCAGCGCGAACTGGTAGAAAACCTGCGCCCAGTCCTTGAGCTCGCGGGTCAGCGAGAACTTGTCCAGCAGCTCCGGCACCACCACGGCGTCGCCCGGCATCATCGACTGGCCGCCCAGGCCGCCGAAGAACGAGTTCTGCGCGCTTAGCACCGAACCGTCCGCGCGCAGAATGTAGATGCGCGACTCGTCCGCGTCGCGGGTGGGCCCGCCGGCCAGTTCCAGGTAATCCGAAACCCGTTTGCTCTTCTGGTGCATGAAGGCGTTCTCGTTGTAGACCATGCCCATCACGCTCACCGTCGAGGCCAGCTGCGGCACGATGAAGCGGTCGCCGTCCTCCAGCACCATGTCCGGAATCGCCTGCCTGCTGTCCGCCGACATCGGCAGCACGATGCGCCCGCTCGCCTTGGCCCGGCGCATGCGCGCCAGCAGCGCGCGCTGGCCGACCGCCTGCGCGCGGCTGGCTTCCACGTCTTCCTTGGTCATCGCCGTCTGGGCTTTCGCGGCCAGGTTGCGCTCGATGTCCTCGGCCATGCGGTCGGCCATCTCCTCCAGCTTCTTCTGCTGGCTCGCGCGCACCGACTCGCGCCTGAATTCGGCGGCGAACAGGTAGGCGTTGGAAGTCAGCCCGCCGACACGCTCGACCAGTTGGCGCAGCGTCTCGCCCGGCTGCACCTTGTAAACCCCGGCCCGGTTGAACTCGCCTTCCAGCGTGACATAGACGCTGCGCTTCGCCGCCGGCACCTGGATGTCGTCCTTGGAGAAAATGGTGATCACGTCGCCGCGCTGCAGCGGCAGGTTGTTCTCCTCGTCGTTTCCGGCAAGCGCCTTGCCCAGGCTGAACGGAATCAGCGAGGTGTTCAGGTCGTCCTTGCTCAGGCGCTCGATCAGCGCGTAATCCCAGTTGATCTCGTTCTCGTTGCGCCGGATCTCGGTGCGCAGCCGTTTCTCGCTCCGGATGTTCACGCGCGGCAGACGGGTCTGCGTCGCCCAGTATTCCGGCACGATCAGCGCATCCATGTCGGGAATCAGGTCCCTGACCCGCATCCCCTCGCGCCACGGATAGCGGCCGGGATTGGCGACGTTGCCGCGCAGCGTGACGGCGTTGTCGAACTGGCCGCTGATGACCTCCACCTGCACCATGTCGCCGTCCTTGAGCATGCGCCGCCCCGCTTCTTTCAGCGGGAACGTCTCGACCTTGCGCATCTTGCGGTTGTCGATGCGCTCGACGCGCACCTTGTCCCCGTCAGCCATGGTGGTCAGCCCGCCGGCCAGCTCGATCAGCTCGGCCAGGGTGCTCTTGCCGGATTTCAGTTCATAGATCGCGGGATTGTTGATGCTGCCGGAAATCGCGGCCAGCTGTCCCACCGGAGGGATGTAGATGACGTCGCCCGGCAGCAGCGAAATGTCGCGCGTCTTGTCCCCCTTGAGCAGGAAGTCGTACATGTCCAGCTCGCTGACCACCGCGCCGTTGCGCTTGACCTGGATGCGACGCAGGCTGCCCCGCGGCGAAGGACCGCCGGAGGCGAACAGCGTGTTGACCAGCGTGCTCAGCGAGCTGACGGTATAGGCCCCGGGACGCCGGGCCTGGCCGACGACGAACACCTGGATAGAGCGCAGCTTGCCCAGCGTGACGTTCAGGTCGAAGTTCTTGAATATCCGCCCTATGGCGTTCTTCAGGTGGCCCTGCAGCGACTGGAAGCGGAGGCCGGAAACGTTGACGTTGCCCACCCTGGGCAGGTAGATCGCGCCGTTGCGGTCCACCGTGACCGACAGGTCGAAATCGACCTGCCCCCAGCCGCGTATCATCAGTTCGTCGCCCGGGCCTATCATGTAATCGGGCGTGACCGGGATATTATCGGCCGGCGAAAACGTGCTGGGCGCGTCCACGAACAGGTTGTGGCCGTATAGCGGAAGCAGCCTGCCCACCGAGGCGGCGACGAACAACTGGAATTCGCCGGGCGCTTCCGCCTGCTCATCAGGAAGCGGAAGCTTTGCCGCCGCCGGCTTCGCCTGTCCGGCGTCCTCGTCCGTCTTCGCCTGCGACTGGCTGCCGGTCGCACTCCCGTAACAACCGATCGTATCCGGCGCATCCGCGCAAACGTCGCCCATACCGTCGATGCCGGCGGACATCCCGCCGCCGGTAACCGCCGCCCCCGGCATCGCCAGCGCATGCAACGGCAGGAACAGCAGCAGGCACAGCAGCCCGCCCGCCGACAAGCCCCGGACGGCTGCTGCGATTTCGGCAATCGGCTTGATCATCATCGCCCCCCATGAGTCCGTATTCCGCACCGCAACGCGATGCCCGCAATACAGCAAACTCCTGCGCAACCTCCGCCTCAACCGGCCGGAACGGCGCGCACCATGTAGTCGGGCGACTACACTGTTTACAGGCCGCTTGCTGTATATCCCCGGGGCGCAGTATCAGGCTCCCACCTGATTCGCACACTCAGGCGAAACCCTTATCCGGATACGCGCGAGGCTGTATTTCGCGGCGGGATTGGACTGCACGGTGCCTGCCGCAAGAACTGGCAGGCAACAAAAAGGCCCCTGCGAACAGGGGCCTTTTCGGGACGGCTTCGGAGATTCAGAACGGAATGTCGTCGTCGAAGTTGTCGAAGCTGCTGCCGGAGCTGGCCGGGGCCTGGCGCGCGGGAGCGGCAGTGCGGGCCGGGGCGGAGCGCTGCTCGGGCGCCGACTGGTCCATCACCTCGAAGCTGCTGCCGGAGGACTTGCCGCCCAGCATCTGCATCTCGTTGACGATGATCTCGGTGGTGTAGCGATCCTTGCCTTCCTTGTCCTGCCACTTGCGGGTCTGGATGCGGCCCTCGACGTAAATCTGCGAGCCCTTCTTCAGGTATTCGCCGGCGATCTCGGCCAGGCGGCGGTAGAACACCAGGTTGTGCCACTCGGTGCGCTCCTGCTTCTCGCCGCTCTTGTCCTTGTAGTTCTCGGAGGTCGCCAGCGACACGTTGGCCACCGCCTCGCCGTTGGTCATGTAACGGGTCTCGGGGTCCTTGCCCAGACGCCCCACCAGAATCACCTTGTTCACCGACATATCAAGCTCCCTTTATCAATTGTTCTGCCGCGGCCTCGTCGAAGCCCTGCATGTCCACCTTCAGGCAGGCCATGCCCTCGCTCGCCACCACCATCGCCTCGCGCACGCCGGTAACCTGCAACAGGCTGCGGCGCAATTCTACCGCAGCGGACTCGCTCAGGTCAGGCAAATGAAACAGCCGGGTGCGCACCGCCGCCGGGGGGCGCATGCCCGAGGCGGCGACCAGCCACAACGCCAGCAGCGCCATGCTGAACAGGAACACCGCGTCGCCGCCGACGTATTGCATCAGCGCGCCGCCCGCGGCCGCGCCGAAGAACGCGCCGAAGAACTGCACGCTGCTGTACACGCCCATCGCCGTGCCCTTCGCGGCCAGCGGCGCGATCTTGCTGATCATCGAGGGCAGCGTCGCCTCCAGCACGTTGAATGCGGTGAAGAACAGCAAGAGCGCTATCGCCACGCCCCACAGGCTGTGCTGCGCGGTCATCAGCAGCGCCTGCGCGACCAATGCGAGTGCTACCGCGCCCATGAACACCGGCTTCATCTTCGCCTTCTTCTCGGCGATGACGATGGGCGGAACCATCAAGGCGAACGCGACCAGCATCACCGGCAGATAGACCTGCCAGTGGTCGGCCACCACCAGCCCGTTGCCTTGCAGAATGAACGGCACCTGCATGAACACCGACATCAGGATCGCGTGCAGCGCGAAGATGCCGAAGTCGAGGCGCAGCAGGTCGGGATTGCGCAGCACCTCGCGGAAGTGTCCGTGGCCGGCCTCGGTGTCGCTGTGGAAGCGGGTGATCGCGGGATCGGGGATCGCGAACTTCACCACCGCGATCGCGGCCAGTGCCAGCACGCCGGTCAGCGCGAACAGCCCCGGCACGCCGATCACGCCGTTGAGCAGCGGCGACAGCACCAGCGAGATCGAGAACGTCACGCCTATGGTCATGCCTATGGTCGCCATCGCCTTGGTGCGCACTTCCTCGCGCGTGAGATCGGCGGTCAGCGCCATCACCGCCGCATTCAGCGCGCCCGCGCCCTGCACCACGCGCCCGATGATGACCCAGTAAATGTTGTCGGCGGACGCCGCGATGAAACTGCCCAGCGCGAACAGCACCAGGCTGACGTAGATCACCGGCTTGCGCCCGTAGCGATCCGACATCCAGCCCGCCGGAATCTGCAATATCGCCTGCGTCAGCCCGTAAGCACCGAGCGCCACGCCCATCAGCAGATGGCTCTCGCCGCCGGGCAGATGCTCGGCATACAGCGCGAACACCGGCAGGATGATGAACAGGCCCAGCATGCGCAGGCCGTAGATGCCCGCCAGGCCCATGCTGGCGCGGCGTTCGAGGGGGGTCATGGAGGTCGGTTCGGACATGGGATTACGGCGATTTCGGAAGCCGCGCATCTTAACAGAGAAGCGCCGCGCTCGCCCGGGACGGCAGGCCTTGCGTTCATCCCGGCCCGCGAAACTACGCTGCTTCCCCACCCGAAATACAGGCTTCTCCGCATCCCCGCGCATTCAGGGTCTCGATACAGTTCCTCGCGAACTTGCGCGACGGCGCACCCAGCCAACCCTGCGGGAGAAATCGAATGATCGACCACATCGGCATTGACGTCAGCGACTACCAGCACAGCAAACAGTTCTACGCCTCGGCGCTCTCGCCGCTGGGCTACAAGGTGGTCGCCGAATACGGCGACACGGAAATCCTGGGCGCGGCCGGCGACCCGGATTTCTGGATCAGCCAGGGCAAGGCCACCAAACCCAAGGTCCACATCGCCTTCCGGTGCAGCAAACGCTCGCAGGTAGACAAGTTCTACGCCGCCGCACTCAAGGCCGGCGGCAAGGACAACGGCCCGCCGGGCATCCGCGAGGACTACTCCCCCACCTACTATGCCGCGTTCGTATTCGACCCGGACGGGCACAACATCGAGGCGGTATGCCACGCGGCGAGATGACGAGGCACGCGGGCATATCGCAGACGAACCGGCAAGGCGAGACTACCTTTATCTCGATCCAGTAGAAGACTCCGCCGATCGGGTTAGGCCTGCAGAACCGTGGCCCGACAACACACGCTCCGCTGCACTAACCCGACCTACGAACCTGCGCCTGCGGCGGAAATGGGGCAAGACTAGCCCGCCCTGCGACAAGTCGCACGGCTGCCGGACCTCATGCGTCGGCCCCCGGTTATTTGCTATCATCGTCGGCATCGACCACCCGAAGGGTTGCCATGCTCGACAAACTTTATCGCGAAGTATTCATCGGCGGGCAGAACGTCTTCAACGCCGGAGACATCGGCGACTGCGCCTATCTGATCGAAGAAGGTGCGGTCGAGATCATCGCATCGGACCTGGGCCGCGAGCAGCGCATCGGCCTGCTGGGCAAGGGCGAACTGTTCGGCGAGATCGCGCTGATCGACCGGCAGCCGCGCACCGCGACCGTTCGCGCGCTCGAACGCACGGTGCTCATCCCCATCCACCGGAAACTGGTCGAGGAGCTGCTCGAAAAGAGCGACCCCATCCTGCGACACCTGCTGCTGACGATACTGGAGCGCTACCGGATCAACCAGAACCACCACGGCTCGCCATCCGCCGACGCCAGGCAAGCCTCGCAGCGCATCGCGCTGAAGGGCGAGGCCACGCAGAAGCTCTCACTCGCGCACGGCATCACCCGGGCGCTGGAACAAAACGAATTCGAACTCTACTACCAACCGATCTGCACTCTGGCCGACGGGCGCATCGCCGGATTCGAAGCGCTGATCCGCTGGAACCACCCCACCGACGGCCTGGTTCCCCCGATGGATTTCCTCTGGATCGCCGAGCAGACCGGCCTGATCCGCGAGCTCGGGTTGTGGACGCTGGAGCGGGCCTGCCGCGACTGGCCCGAACTCAGCCGCTGCACCGACCATCCTGCCCCCTTCGTCAGCGTCAACCTGTCGGCCATGCAGCTCACCGGCGAGACGCTGGTCGAGGACGTGCGCGCCATCATCGCGCGCCACCGCATGCCTCCGGCGCAACTGAAGCTCGAACTCACGGAAACCGTCATGGTCAAGCAGCCGGAAGTGGCGGAGGGTATCCTGAATCGGCTGATGGAGCTGGGCAGCCACCTGGCGCTGGACGACTACGGCACCGGCTATTCGGGACTGGACCACCTGCAGCGCTACCCCATCGGCACCCTGAAGCTCGACCGCGCCTTCATCGCCCCGATGCTCGATGCGCCGCAGAGCATGGAGATCGTGCGCTCATCCATCGAACTCGCGCACTCGCTGGGCATGAACGTCGTCGCGGAGGGCGTGGAGACCGAGGCGGTCAGCGCCAGGCTGTCCGCGCTGGGATGCGAGTTCGGCCAGGGCTGGCTGTTCGGCAAGCCCCTGCCGCTGCGCGACAACCTCGCCCGGCTCATTCCGGCATCCGGTAGGGCTCCATCGTGACCGACTCGACCCGTTCGCCCATCATCACCACTTCGCCCTCTCGACGACTGTCGCCGGTTTCGCTGAACTCGAAACGATAGCTGCGGCGCAATATCCGCCGTCCGTTCCCGTCTCGGACCAGCGCGATCCCCGTGCCGGCGACGCTGTCGTCGAGGAATTGCACCGATTCCCTGAGGCAGGCTTTCCTGCCGGCTTCCCGAGCAATCTCCAGGATGCGGATGCTGTGGAACCAGAACCCTCCCAGCACGCCCAGCGCCAGCAGGGCAAACAGGCTTGCGTAGTCCATCATTCAATTCCCGTATTCATTCGTCGCGCTCCAGTCGCCAGAACAGCCGCGATTCTGACACAACCCGGAATCGCATCCACGCATCCCCCCCGAAAAGCATAAGCCGTGCCCCGATACCCATGCTGTCCGTACCCATTTTTATCCTCCATCCCGGGGCATACAATGAACCGGCCCGAAGAGCGACAGTCCTGCCTGCTCTTCCTGTTCTTTCATTCTGAGAAGGAGACGATCATGAACACAGCAGACATGATGATCCACATGCACCAGGCGCTGGACGCCAAAACCCGGACCGAACTGGAGAGGACGCTGTCCGGCCGCGTCGGCGTCGATTGCGCGGAGTTCGACCATAATCCGCAAACCCATTCGATACTGGTGAAATACGATCCGGATACCGTCGAAGGCATGGAGATTCTGCAACTGGTGCGCAAAGTCGATCCCGGTGCGGTGATGGTAGGTTTGTAACCCGGTCGCAACACCAACGACACGACAGTGCCCTGCCCGGACTCCCGGGCCCCGAACCAAGCCCGCCCCCGCGGGCTTTTTCGTTGGCGGGTCGGGATCGTCGCAGCGGAAGCCGATATTTCCCTGCCGACGGAATGGCTTTGCGGCAAGGCTCGCGCCGCTGCCGGCGATTGGGAAAGCTCACGTTTTCGCGTATATTGGCCGGTCGTTTTTCCGATACGCAAGCAAGCATGGAACAGATCAAGATACGCGGCGCCCGCACCCACAACCTGAAGAACATCAGCCTCGATCTGCCGCGCCACAAGCTGGTGGTGATCACCGGACTCTCCGGCTCGGGCAAGTCGTCGCTGGCGTTCGACACGCTGTATGCCGAGGGGCAGCGGCGCTATGTGGAATCGCTGTCGGCGTATGCACGGCAGTTTCTGCAGCTGATGGAGAAGCCGGACGTGGACCTGATCGAAGGCCTGTCGCCGGCCATCGCGATCGAGCAGAAGGCGACTTCGCACAACCCGCGCTCCACCGTCGGCACCGTCACCGAGATTCACGATTACCTGCGCCTGCTGTTCGCGCGCGCGGGCGATCCGTATTGCCCGCAGCACGACCTGGTGTTGCAGGCGCAGTCGGTCGGCCAGATGGTGGACCATGTGCTGGAGCTGCCCGAGGGCACGAAGGTGATGATCCTGTCGCCGCTGGTGGTGGATCGCAAGGGCGAGCAGCTGGACCTGTTCGACGAGCTGCGCGCGCAGGGCTTCACCAGGCTGCGCGTGAACGGCAAGGTGTACGAGATCGACGCGCTGCCCAAGCTGGAGAAGAACAGGAAGCACACCATCGAGATCGTCGTCGACCGGCTGAAGGTCAACGCGGAATCCAAGCAGCGTCTGGCCGAGTCGTTCGAGACCGCGCTGCGCCACGCCGAGGGACGGGCGCTGGCCGGGGAGACTGATACCGGCGGCGAGGAAGTTTTGTCCGGGCACCCGAAGGAGCATCTGTTCTCGGCGAAGTTCGCCTGCCCGATCTGCAACTACTCGCTGCCGGAACTGGAGCCGCGGCTGTTCTCGTTCAACAACCCGATGGGCGCGTGCCCCAAGTGCGACGGCCTGGGCAGCATCAACTTCTTCGACCCGAAGCGCATCGTCGCCTTCCCCGCGCTCAGCTTGAGCAGCGGCGCGATCAAGGGCTGGGATCGGCGCAACCAGTTCTACCACCAGATGCTCGCCAGCCTCGCGAAGCATTACGGCTTCGATCTGGAGCAGTCGTTCGAGAGCCTGCCGGAAAATATCCAGCAGGTGGTGCTGTACGGCAGCGGCAAGACGGAGATCCCGTTCAACTACACGAACGAGCGCGGCAAACCGATGCTGCGCGAGCATCCGTTCGAGGGCATCGTCAACAACCTGGAGCGCCGCTATCGCGAGACCGATTCGCCGACCGTGCGCGAGGAACTGGCGAAATACCTGAACAGCTGCACCTGCCCCGAGTGCGACGGCGCGCGCCTGCGGCTGGAGGCGCGCAACGTGCGCGTCGCGGACCGTACGCTGCACGAATTGGGCGCGCTGCCGCTGAAGCAGGCGCAGGTGTTCTTCGACGGGCTGGCGCTGCCCGGCCAGAAGCAAGCCATCGCCGAGAAGATCGTGCTGGAGATATCCAGCCGCCTTAAGTTCCTGAACAACGTCGGCCTCGATTATCTGTCGCTGGAACGCTCCGCCGAGACGCTGTCCGGCGGCGAGGCGCAGCGCATCCGGCTGGCGTCGCAGATCGGCTCGGGCCTGACCGGCGTGATGTACGTGCTGGACGAGCCCTCCATCGGCCTGCACCAGCGCGACAACGACCGCCTGCTGGACACGCTGAAGATGCTGCGCGACATGGGCAACAGCGTGATCGTCGTCGAGCACGACGAGGACGCGATCCGCCATGCCGACTACGTCGTGGACATGGGGCCGGGCGCGGGCGAGCACGGCGGCACGGTGGTCGCGCAGGGCACGCCGAAGCAGATCGTCGCGAACGGGAATTCGCTGACCGGCGACTACCTCGCCGGCCGCCGCCACATCCCGATGCCCAAGGAGCACCGCGCGCCCGATCCGGAGCGCATGCTGACCATCGTCGGTGCCTGCGGCAACAACCTGAAGGACGTCACGCTGAACCTGCCGGTCGGGCTGCTGGTGTGCGTCGCCGGCGTGTCCGGCTCGGGCAAGTCCACGCTGATCAACGACACGCTGTATCCGGCGGTGGCGCAGCACCTCTACGGCAGCAGCACCGAGCCGGCGCCGCATGCGGAGATCTCGGGGCTGGAATTCTTCGACAAGGTCATCAACGTCGACCAGAGCCCGATCGGCCGCACGCCGCGCTCCAACCCGGCGACCTACACCGGCCTGTTCACGCCGATCCGCGAGCTGTTCGCCGGCGTGCCGGCGGCACGCGAACGCGGCTACGGCCCGGGCCGCTTCTCGTTCAACGTCAAGGGCGGCCGCTGCGAATCCTGCCAGGGCGACGGCGTCATCAAGGTCGAGATGCACTTCCTGCCCGACGTGTACGTGCCCTGCGACGTGTGCCACGGCCAGCGCTACAACCGCGAGACGCTGGAGGTGCAGTACAAGGGCAGGAACATCCACCAGATCCTGGAGATGACCGTCGAGCAGGCGCACGAGTTCTTCGCGCCGGTGCCGGCGATCGCGCGCAAGCTGCAGACGCTGCTCGACGTGGGCCTCGGCTACATCACGCTGGGCCAGTCCGCGACCACGCTCTCGGGCGGCGAGGCGCAGCGCGTGAAGCTGTCGCTGGAACTGTCGAAGCGCGACACCGGCCGCACCCTGTACATCCTCGACGAGCCGACCACCGGCCTGCACTTCCACGACATCGCGCTGCTGCTGAAGGTGATCCACAAGCTGCGCGACCAGGGAAACACGGTGGTCGTGATCGAGCACAACCTCGACGTGATCAAGACCGCCGACTGGGTGATTGACCTCGGCCCCGAGGGCGGCGACGGCGGCGGACGCATCGTCGCCGAAGGCTCGCCGGAAGACCTCGCGAAGAACAGGAACAGCGTGACCGGGAAGTACCTGAAGCCGGTGTTGAAGAAGTAAATCGAAAAGATAGCGCCGGCAGGCTAGGCCGGCAGGCTCTCCAGCAACTTGCGCACCGGCGTCGGTATCGCCGCCCGCAGGGCTTCCTCCACGTCCAGCCACAGGCTTCCCGGTTGCTGCGCCCGCAGCGGCTTGCGCGCCACCTGCAGCAGCAAGGGCGTGATATGCAACCTGAAATGCGTGAAAGTATGCGCGAACTCCGGCAGTGCGATGCGTTCGCTCACGGCTATGCCGTTGCGCTGCAGATAATCCTCCGCGACACCCTGCCCGTCGTCGATTTGCGGCGGGCACCACAGTCCGCCCCAGATGCCGCTGCCGGGGCGCTTCTCCAGCAGGATGTCGTTGCCGTGCATCAGCAATAAGAACGTGGCGTGCCGCTCCGGCAATGCCTTTTTCGGACGTGACGTTGGCAGTTCGGCGGTGCGGTTCGTATTCGATGCGACGCAGTCGTCATTCACCGGGCACTCGCCGCACTTCGGTTTGCCGCGCGTGCAGACGGTCGCGCCGATGTCCATCAGCGCCTGGGTGTAGGAGGCGACATCGCGCGTCGGCAGCAACGATTCGGCCTGCTGCCACAACTGCTCCTCGACCTTTTTGTTGCCCGCCCAGCCTTCGATACCGCACCAGCGCGCGAGCACGCGCTTGACGTTGCCGTCCAATATCGCGCGGCGTTCGTGATAGGCCAGCGCGCAGATCGCGGCGGCGGTGGAGCGGCCTATGCCGGGGAGTTCGAGGATGTCGTCGATTCGGCGCGGGAATTCGCCGCCGAATTTTTCGACGACGATGCGCGCGGCCTTATGCAGGTTACGGCCTCTGGCGTAGTAGCCGAGGCCACTCCAGTGCGCGAGCACTTCGTCCTCGGTTGCGGCGGCGAGTGCGGCGACGGTCGGGAAGGAGGCGACGAAGCGCTGGTAATACGGGATGACGGTGGCGACCTGCGTCTGCTGCAGCATGATCTCGGACAGCCACACGCGGTAGGCATCCTGTCCCTGCCAGGGCAGGTCGTGGCGGCCGTGTTTGCGTTGCCAGCGGATGAGGCGGGAAGAAAAATCACTCATGTGGATAAAAGCCGTTCGCCCCGAGCCTGTCGAAGGGCTGCTTTTGCATGACGATTTTCTTGATGCATCCGTTCATGGTTAGACAAGCTCACCACGAACGGATTACAGGCATTCCCACGAATCAACGGAACAGGCCCTTGAGGTTTTCCTTCAACTGGTCCTGCACCTTGGTCTTGATCTCTTCCTTCTTCGCCTCGACCTTCTGCTTCGCGGCTTCGCCGACCATCGCGCCGAAGTCCAGCGTGTACTTCAGGTCGGCGAACGGGCCGCTGACGCGCACCGGCACGGTGATACCGCCGACCACATCCTTGCCGCCCTGGCCTTCCAGCGTCTTCGCCAGCGTGGCCCTGGCGAGGTAGTTCATGCTGTCGCGGCCGATGTCGATGTCGCCGTTGCCGGAGAGGCGCAGCAGCGGCGATTTCAGCGACAAGTCGTCGTTGTGCGCGACACCGTTGTTCACCCTGAAGCTGGCTTTGAGCTCGCTGAAGTCGGTCTTCTCGGCGCTGTCGGCGGACGAGGTCTGCGTCTTGCCCAGCATCGACTGCGCATCGCGCAGTTTCTTCGCGATGTTGATTCCCTTGATCGCGCCGTCGGCGAGGTTCAGCGACATCGTGCCGTTCAGCGCCTGCTTCATCGCGCTGACGGTGTCGCCGCGCATCGTCAGGTTCATGCCGACGTTGCCGCGGCCTTCCAGCGTGTCGAAATCGGCTGCGTCCTTGGTCAGGGCAGCGATGTTCACGCCGGAGAGCGTCTGGTTCACGGCGATCACCGGCGTGGCCTGCGCGTTGATGCTGAGGCTGCCGTTGACGCTGCCTTGATAGAGATTGGCCGACAGCGGCGCGATGTTGAGCTGGCCGTTATTCGCCTTCATCTCGAGTTTCAGGTTGGTGGTCTTCACGTTCGCGACCTTCAACGCGCCGATATGCAGACGTCCTTCGAGGTTCAGCTTGCGCAGCGCGGACAGGTCGATGGGCTGCTCCGGCCCGCTCTCCTTCGGCGCTGCGGCTTCCTTCTTCGGCATGTAGAGGTCGGCATCGAACTGGTCGACATCCACGTCGAAGCGTATCGCCGGATCGGCGAAGCCGTTGACCGCGACCCTGGCCTTGACCTGGCTCTGTAGCAGGCCGCCCGCCAGCTCGACGTCGACATGCTCCTTGTCCGCGTCGAACGCGAAGCTGCCCTTCATCTCGCTCTTGACCTGCTTGCCGGGCAGCGCGTCGCCCCTGGCGTCGAACGCCAGCGTCAGCGCCCGGCTCGAGAACGCGCGCGCGTTGCCCTGTATCGACGGCAGCGACAGCGTCGCGGTGATATCGTTCGCGCCGTTCAGGCGCGCGGAAAGCGCAAGCTTGTCGCCGCTGAAGCTGTCCTTGGTCACCGCGATCTTCGGCGCATCGAGTGCTACTTCGAACGCGTCCTTGCCCTTGGTGCCGCTGGCCTTCACCGCGAAATTCTGCGTACCGTACTGCTGCACGGAGACATCCGCGCTCACGTCGCCGCCGGCCTGCAGCTTCAGCCCCTGCATGTCCAGCGCGCTGCCGCTGGCCTGCAGGTCCAGTCCTTCCAGCTTGTAGAGCTGCTTGTCGAGGTCGAAGGTCAGCGTGGTCTTCAGCTGGGTGGCGATGTCGAGCTTAGGCTGGTTGGCCTGCACCGCGGCGGACAGGTCGATCTTGCTCGGCACGCCGTTGGCGATGCGCCCGGTGTGCAGGTTCAGGTCCCTGACCGCATATTGCGCCCCCGTGCCTTCGTCGCGATAGGTCAGCGCGGTCTTCTCGATGGACACCGCGGCGATGTCGAACTCGACCTGCTGTTTCTGCTCTGTCTTGGTCTCATCCTTGGCCAGCAGGTCGTCAATGTTGGTCGTGCCGTCCTTGTGCTTGACCAGTGTCGCCTGCAAACCGCTGACCGCGACCTCGTCGACGACCGCCTTGCCGGAGAGCAGCGGCATCAGCGCCAGCGAGACTCGCGCCGACTCGAATGCGGCGAACTGCTCCGGACGCTTGAATTCCGAGAGCGACACCTTGCCGAGATTCGCGCCGATGTTGGGGAAGAACGACAGCGTGATGTCTCCGTCGATGCGCAGGTCGCGCTGCTTGCTGTCCTTCACCGCCTTGACGATCTCGTCCTTGTAGTCGTTCGGGTCGAAGGTCGCCGCGACATAGGCCGCGGCCGCGACGGCGACGCCGACCATCGAGCCCGTGACTATCAGGGAATATTTCAGGATCTTGTTCATGATCGCCTCGCGAAAGATAACTGAGGCAAATTATAGCGGAGTGTGAGCCGCGGTTCGTCCGTATACGGTATGCACCTGATAGCCGCATGCCGAAGGCTGTTCATGGTTCGGGCTCACCATGAATGGCCTTCGACAACGGCGCGGGTCAAATCACCTTAGAGTACTTGGCGTGCTCGGTGCGCGTCCGCAGGTACTTGTCGAACACCATGCAGATGTTGCGGATCAGCATGCGGCCCTTGGGCGTGACGATGATGCGCTGCGGCGACAGTTCCAGCAGGCCCTCGCGCTCGTAGTCTTCCAGCTCCGGTTGCTCTGCTGCGAAGTAGCTGTCGAATTCGATCTTGAACTCGCGCTCGAACGCCTGCTTGTCGAGTTCGAAGTGGCACATCAGCGCCTGGATGATCTCGCGGCGCACGATGTCGTCGTGATCGAGCACGATGCCGCGCATGACCGGCAGTTCGTTGCGGTCGAGCGCGTCGTAGTACTGTTCCAGTTCGCGGAAGTTGCCGCTGTAGGTCGGGCCGATCTTGCCGATGGCGCTGACGCCGAGCGCGACCAGGTCGCAATCGGCATGGGTCGAATAGCCCTGGAAGTTGCGGTGCAGCTGGCCCTGGCGTTGCGCTACGGCCAATTCGTCTTCGGGCTTGGCGAAGTGGTCCATGCCGATGTAGACATAGCCGGCGGCGGTCAGCTTGTTTACCGCCATGCTGAGGATGTCGAGCTTCATCTGCCCGGAAGGCAGGTCTTCCTCGTGGATGCGGCGCTGAGGCAGAAACAGGGTCGGCATATGCGCGTAGTTGTAGATCGACAGGCGATCCGGGTTCGCGGCAATGATGCGGTCCAGCGTGCGGCCGAAGCGTTCCAGCGTCTGCTTGGGCAGGCCGTAGATCAGGTCGATGCTGACCGACTTGAAGCCGTTGGCGCGCGCGGCGGCGATGATGCGCAGCGTCTCTTCCTCGCTCTGGATGCGGTTGACCGCCTTCTGCACTTCGTCGTCGAAGTCCTGCACGCCGATGCTGATGCGGTTGAAGCCGGTCTGACCGAGCAGCGCGATGGTGTCGTCGCTGACCTTGCGCGGGTCGATCTCGATGGAGTATTCGCCGTCCGGCACCATTTTGAAGTGTTTGGCTATGGCCGCCATCACCTCGCGGATCTCGTCGTCGGACAAAAAGGTCGGCGTGCCGCCGCCGAAGTGCAGCTGTTCGAGGGTCTGGCCCGGCCCGAGCAGTTCGGCCTGCAGCGCCATTTCCTTCAGCAGGTAGCGCACGTATTCGGCGGACTTGCTGCGGTCCTTGGTGATGACCTTGTTGCAGGCGCAGTAGAAGCACAGCGTGTTGCAGAACGGGATATGGATGTACAGCGACAGCGGGCCGCCGCCGGACTCTCGGCGCTTGGCTACCCAATGTTTGTATTGGTCGACGCCAAAATCCTTGGTGAAACGGTCGGCGGTCGGATAGGAGGTGTAGCGCGGGCCATTCTTGTCCAGCCGGCGTATCAACTCCAGGTCGACGACCAGTTGGTTGACTGCATTTTCCATAGAAACTCCCCAAAAAGCGGCCCGCATTATGCCATTTAGCCGCCTTCCTTGCCTCATCGACGTGATGCGGCGATTTGTCTCATTCCATTCCGGCCGCAAAATGGGTATGCTGCGCGACGATTTACCGTACAAAACCACTTCTCACGGAGGGAAATATGAGCCAGCAGTTCGAGATTTCGCATGAGGTCATGACGCGCGCCAAGTGGCCGCACGAGATTTTCCTGATCAACCTGGTGTTCAACCATATTCTGGTATTCGCCTCCACCTTCGGCGTATTCAGCACCTTCCCGCTGATGGTGCTGATCGTGCCGCTCACCTCGTTCGCGATCACCGCCTACATCATCGTCAAGGGCAAGCAAATCGCCCAAAGCAACGAAGAGTTCTTCGTCAAGTCCCACTGGGATATCGCGGTCAAGCGCAATACCCATTTCCTGTGGCTGTTGAGCGTGACCTGCGTGGTAGTCGGCGGCGGCTTCCTGCTCTCCCAGGCAATGGGCTGGTCCAAGATCGCCACCATCGCGCTGCTTGGCGGCATCGGCCTGCTCCCGTTCATGGTGTCGCTGCTGGTGCTGATCGTACTCGGCAACCAGTCGATGTATGACGCCCGCCACGGCAAGTTGCCGAAGCGATACACCCAGGATCAAGCCGCCACGGCCTCCGCAACGGCGCAATAAACCGGATACGAATGAAAACCGAAAACAAGATCTACCTGTCCGTCGGCATCGTCTCCGTCCTGCTGCTGGTCGGCTCGTTCCTGATGCCAGGCGAGCCAACCATGAAGGACGACCTGCCCTGGCATATCGAACATCCCGCGCCTGACACGGTGCGCGTTTTCGGATTGACGCTGGGGCAGTCGAGCACTCGCGACGCACAGAATAAATTCAGGGAAGAAGCGAAGCCCAGCCTGTTCAAGGCGCCCGACGGCAAGATGATCGCCGAAGCGTTCTTTGAGCAGGTCGACCTCGCCGGGCTGCGTTCCAAGATCGTGCTGACCATAGAGGTGCCCGAGGCGGAGTTGAAGGGGATGTACGAGCGCGGCCTGCGCATGGCCTCCACCGGCAGCGGCAAGAAGATCACGCTGACACCGGAAGACGTCGACCGGCTCTATGGCCTGCCGATCGGCAGTCTTACCTACATCCCGGGCTTCCGCGTCGAGGACGAGATGTTCCTGAAGCGTTTCGGCAAGCCCGCCCAGATCGTGAAGGAGAAGGAATCCGGCGCGATCCACTGGCTGTACCCGCAGAAAGGGCTGGACATCACGCTGGGCGGAGAAGACCGGCCGTTGCTGCAGTATGTTTCACCGGATCAGTTCCACAAACTGTCCGAACCGCTGCTGGCGCACGGCGAAGTCACCGCGCAATAGAAACGACCATGACGGCGGCGGCGCAGCCGCCGCCCAAGAGATCAGTCCGCAGTCTTGCTGTCCGTCTCCCGTCGCGCCGGATGCCGGCGCTCGACGGGGTGCGGCATCATGTCCTCGTCGTCGTCCAACAGGATGCGGCTGCCGCCGCCCTCCATGTCCTCGTACTGGCCCTTGCGCACCGCCCAGACCAGCACCACGACGAACAACACTCCGAAAAACATCATGCCGGGGATCAAGCCGTAAATCACTTCCATAATTGACTCCTGTCACTTCCTGAACAGCGTGCGTATCCGCGCCGCGTTGCCGATCACCACCAGCGAACTCAAGGGCATCGTGATCGCCGCGACCAGCGGGCCGACCATCGCCATCATCGCCAGCGGCACCATGATCGCGTTATACACGAAAGACACGCTGATGTTCTGCCTGATGGTCTTCAGCGTACGGCGCGACAGCTGCGTCGCCTGACGCACCTTGTCCAGCTCGTTGTGCATCAGCACGATGTCCGCGCTCTCCACCGACACGTCGGTACCCGAACCGAGCGCGATGCCGACGTCGGCGCGGATCAGCGCCGGGGCGTCGTTGACACCATCCCCGACCATCGCAACCACCGCGCCGCCCTGCTGGAGTTCGCGTATCTTCCTGTCCTTGTCCTGCGGCAACACCTCGGCGATCACCTCCATGCCGCCCAGCTGGCGCGCTACCGCCTCGGCCACCGGCTTGCGGTCACCCGACAACAGCGTCATCGCGATGCCGGCCGCGCGCAGTTCGTCCACCAACTGCTGCGCGTCGTCGCGCAGCCTGTCCGCCAGCGCCAGCACAGCGGCATGCTTGCCGGCCTGCGCGACATGCACGCAACTCATCGCCTGCGCCTCCAGTTGGTGCGCCCGGGCCAGCAGTTCATCGTCCAGCGGAACCGCATTCCGGGCCAGCCACTCGGCGCTGCCCAGCAGCACCGTTCGCCCGGCGAGCTCCGCCTCCACACCCAGCCCCGCCGTGGCGCGGAAGCCGCCCACCTCGACATGGCGGAACGCCAGCTGGCGCGCCTCCGCCTCGGCGACGACGGCCCTGGCGATGCTGTGTTCGCTGTAGCGCTCCACCGCGGCGGCGTCGCGCAGCACTTGCTGCAGATCGCAACCCGCGGCGGCGTGGGCCTGGGCGACGCTCATCCTGCCCTCGGTCAGCGTGCCGGTCTTGTCGAACACGAAGTGATTGACCCTGGACAGGGTCTCGAGCACCAGGCCGTTCTTGACCAGGATGCCGTGCTTCGCTCCCAGCCCCGAGGCCACCGCGATCGACATCGGCGTGGCCATGCCCAGCGCGCAGGGGCAGGTGATGATCAGCACCGAGGTCGCCGCCATCAGCGCCACCTCGAAATCGGTCGAATTCCAGAGCAGGAAAGTGATCGTCGCGCAAACCAGCGTGACCAGCACGAACCAGGGCACGATGGTGTCGGCCAGCCGCTGGATCGGCGCCTTGGAGGATTGCGCCTCCTCGACCAGGCGTATGATCCTCGACAGCGTCGAGTCCTGCATCAGCGCGCGCACCTCGACCAGCAGCGCACCCGAGGTGTTCAGCGTGCCGGCCGAAACCTGCGCCCCCGCCGATTTGCCCACCGGTGCGGATTCGCCGCTCAACATGGATTCGTCAACCGCGCTGCGCCCTTCCAGCACCTCGCCGTCCACCGGAACCGTATGGCCGGGCTTGATCAGCACATGGTCGCCCGGCTTCACCCCGCGGATCGGCGTCATCTGCTCCTGACCGTCGCGCATCACGATCGCGACGCGCGGCTGCAGCTCCATCAGGCGCTTGGTCGCGGACAGTGCCTGGTGGCGGAACATGCCTTCGAGATAGCGCCCGATCAGGATGATGAAGGTCAGGTTGGTGACGATATCGAAATAAACCTCGCCTATGGTGCTTCTGGTCACCGTCACGTACACAGAATAGGCATAGGTGACGGTTAGGCCGATCGCAATCGGCATGTCCATGGTCAAATGGCCGGCGCGCAGGCCGCCCAAAGCGCCGCGATAGAAGGGGTAGCCCGCGTAGAGCAGCGTCGGTGTCGCCAGCGCCATTCCCATCCAGTGGAAGAACTGGCGGAATTCGTCCTCGTTCGCGCCGCTGTACAGCGCGATCGATATCCACATCATGTTCATCGCCGCGAAACCGGCGAAGAACAGGCGGTAGAGCATCGCGCGATTGGTCTTCTGGATGGAGCCCTCGGCAGCCTCGGGATCGTAGGGGACGGCGGAATAGCCTATCCGCGCCAGCGCGCGTATCAGGTCGGAAAGCTTGCTCTGGCGATTGTCCCACTTCAACTGCAGACGTTTCGCGGCCAGATTGACGTTCGCGGAAATCACGCCGGGCATGCGCTTCATGGCGCGCTCTATCAGCCAGACACAGGCTGCGCAGTGTATGCCCTCGACCAGCAGGTGGATGTCGCGGATGTCGCCGGAGCAGGAGGTGAACTCGCACTGAACCTCGTCGAAATCGTAGATTTCGACATCCTTGGGCGGCTCGGGCGGCGGGCCAAGCAGCGCGCCCTCTGGCGTGCGCAGGTAATATCCCTGCAACCCGGCCTCGTGAATCGCTTCGCAGACCGATTGACAGGCGAAACAGCAGAAGCGCCGGGTGGCGCCCTCCAGCTCCGAGCTGAAATCGTCCCCTGCAGCGATCGGCAGGCCGCAATGGTAGCAAACGCCGTTTGCGTGCTGCTCGGTCATTGATGGCGCCTTACTGTGCGGATTCGGCGACCATGAACCTGTCGGTGTTCACCCGGAAGTTTTCCTCGCCGCGCTTGAGATGGATGCGCAGCTCCCAGTAGCCTTTCAGCGGGAAGTTGATGAAGCCCTGGTAATTACCCGGCGATACTTCCTTGAAGGCCGTGAAGAAATCCTTGCTGGCATCCGATGCGCGATAGGCCTCGACCTCCATTGCGCCGCTGACCGGCTTGCCGTCGCGATCCTGCACCGCGATTTCGTAGGAGGTCGGCGTGTTCATCACCAGCACGGCCGGCTTCTTGATCGTGGTCTGCCAGCCTAGCGACTGCTGCTCGCGCAACTCCTTCAGCAACTCCTCGTTGGCCTTGCGGTCCTTGGTCTTGTAGTCCTGTTCGACCAGCGTGGAACGTTCGTCGCTGGCGGAATACATGATGAAGGTGATGTTGACGGCCAGCACCACGACGATCAGCCCGATCACGGCCCAGACCCAGGGGTTGCGCAAGGCGGTCTTGTTATCCTGTGAAATCATTCTGTCATGTCTCCTGTTGCATCAACGCTTGGGGCCATTGAACTTTGCGCTGTATTCGGCCGCCACCTGCTCATCCTCGACCGCCTGAACCCTGAACTGTATCGGCGTCACTTCCTGCTTGATCTTGTCCCCCGGCGCCTTCACGAAAATCGTGAACGAGGTGCCGCGGCCATGGTGAGTCAGGTGGGGCTTCTCCGCACCGATGAGCTGCTGCCCCTCGATTCCGCCGGTCGCGGACACGACCACATGCAGATCCTTGTCGGTCTTGTTCAGCACCTTGAACTGGTACTTGTTCTGGATGGAACCGTCGCTCATGCTGACGAACAGCGGCTGGCGCTCCGGAATCACGCTCAGCGTCATCGAACCCATGTGGGTGAGGCCGTATACGATGCCGGCGAGGGAGAGCAGGATGATGGACAGATACACCAGTGTGCGCGGATGCTGATACATCTTCCTGGCCGGCTTGCCTTCCAGCTCGTCCAGCGACGCATAGCGGATCAGGCCGCGCGGCTTGCCGATCTTGTCCATGATGGAGTCGCAGGCATCGATGCACAGGCCGCAGGTGATGCAGCCCAGCTGCTGTCCGTCGCGAATGTCCACGCCGGTCGGGCACACTTGCACGCACTGGAAGCAGTCGATGCAATCGCCCTGCTGCGCGACCACCTCGCCGCCGCGGCGGAGCTTGCCACGCGGTTCGCCGCGCGTGTAATCGTAAGTCGGCAGGATGGTCTGCGCATCGGTCATCGTCCCCTGGATGCGCGCATAGGGACAGAGCCAGAAACAGGTCTGCTCGCGCAGGAAGCCCGCCAGCAGATAAGTGCCGGCGAAGAACATCACGAGTACGACCCAGCCCACCATGGGCAGCTCGAAGCTCAGCAACATCTTCCAGTAGTCGAAGGCATCGACGAACCAGATCGAGAAACTGATGCCGGTCAACAGCGCAATCGCCATCCACGCGGCATGCTTGATGATCTTCTTCTTGATCTTGTCGCCATCCCACGGCGCGTCCTCCAGCTTGCGGCGAGCGAGCGGATTTCCTTCTACCTTTTCCTCGATCCAGGTGAACCAGTCCGTCCATGCGGTCTGGAAGCAGAAGTAGCCGCACCACACGCGCGACGCGACCGAGGTCACCGCGAACAGCGTCATCGCAGCGACAAGCAGCACCAACGACAGCATCCAGATGTCCTGCGGCAGCACCGTCAGGCTGAAGAAATGGAACTGGCGGTTCTCGATGTCGAACAGGATGGCCTGCTTGCCGTTCCAGCGCAGATAGGGAACGAGGAAGAACGGCAGCCACATGGCCAGCTGGGCGTAATCCTTGAATGTGCGGAAGAAACCTGGCATGCGCTTGGCATGTATGGTCTTGTCACCGGTGTTCACCGACCAGTTCTCGAACTCCTGGTAGATGCTGGTGACCGTGCCGACTTCCTTCTTTCCCTCTTCCGTGCTCACGTTCTCGCTCCCTTTGTAATCGGCGGGACTGTTGCCCGCCTTGCATTCAAGATGACACCGGATGGGCGCTGCATGCACCGCCTATCCAAAGACACCCTGTCGTATGGATGAAAAAAGGAGGAGAGTGACCTCTCCTCCTCCTTGTTGCAACTGCCGGGTTACTTCTTGTCCTGATCCCTGGTCGCGTTGCGGTAAGCCATGAAGAACAACCAGCCCACGACAGCGATGGAACCTACCAAGGTGATAATCACACCCCAGAAAACCATATCCTGATTCATCTCTTATCTCCTTTAAGTAAGTTCCGTGCGGGGATCGCCCCCGCACGGAATGAGACAAATTACTCTGCTACCGGAGCCTCGGTTGCGGCAGCTTCAACAGCGGAAGCTGCATCAACCGGCGCGGCTTCCATCGCAACGGGAGCATCAGCCTGGCCGCCGCCGAACTTGTAGACGTACACGGCCAGCTTCTTCATTTCCGCATCGCTCAGCTTGCCGGCTTCCTTGAAGGAAGGCATCACCGCGACGCGAGTCTCGGGGGTGCCTGCATTCACGCCATGCTCGATGGTGTACTTGATGCCTTCGACGGAGCCGTCGAAACGGTACACCTTGTCGGTCAGGTTGGCCGAACCCATCGCGGCGATACCCTTGCCGTCTTCGCCGTGGCAGGCGGTGCAGCCCTTCTCGGCAAACAGCGGCGTGGCAGTAGGCGTGCCTGCTGCAACGGCATTGGCCAGCGTATCGATTTCCGACGCGGACAGCATGTCCTTGTGCGCCATCATCATGCCCTGGCGGCCTGCAGTGATGGACTCATGGATGCTGTCGATGGTGCCGCCATACAGCCAGTCGTCGTCGTTCAGGATGGGCGCGAACAGACCCTGCTTGTCGACCGTGCCGACACCGTTGGTGCCGTGACAGGCCGCGCAGTTGTCGCCGAACAGCACCTTGCCGGAACGGGTGACGTATTCGGTCAACTCGCTGTCGGCCAGGATCGCCGCCGGAGTCATGTCCTTGAGCTTGGCCTCATACTTGCCGCGCACTTCGTCCACAACCCCCTTGTCGGCTTCCATCTCGCTGATCGCGGTCCAGCCGCCGATCCCCTTGAAGAAGGTAGAACCTGTCGAAACCGGCACGGAAGGATAGTACAGCCAGTAAACAACCACCCAAATCGCACTGGCCGTCAGACCCAACATCCACCACTTCGGCGGCTGGTTGGTCAGATCCCCCAGATCGTCATCCCACACGTGGCCGGTTGTCGGCACGCCACCTGCTTGATTTTCACTCATCTTTTTTCTCCCACATTGATATGGTCTTCGTCGTCCAGGGCAAGGTTGCCCTGGGCTTCGAACGATTCCTTATTAGACGGTCGAAACACCATGAAATAGACCGCCACCATGCCGATTGCCGAAACCAGGGCGAAAAACACCCCCAGCCAGTCGTTCGTGGTCATGGCCGCCACGTCCATCCCAAGGTATTCGAACAGCTTAGTCACGGTAGTTCACACCCTCTTCGAACTTGACGTGATTGCCCAGGCTCTGCAGGTAGGCGATCAGCGCATCCATGTCCGTCTTGCCTTCGAGCTGTGCAGCCGCGCCGGCAATGTACTCATCCGTATAGATGGTCTTCGGAATCGGGTTGAACGGCATGATGGTCAGCACTTCCATGGTCTTGACCGTTTCCGCAACGTCAACCGGCTTGTTTTCCAGCCAGAAGTAGTTGGGCATGACGGACTCAGGCACCACTTCACGGGGATACTTCAGATGGCGGCGATGCCACTCGTCCGAGTACTTGCCGGCGAGACGGGCCAGATCCGGGCCGGTACGCTTGGAGCCCCACTGGTAGGTGTGGTCGTACATGGACTCTTCTGCGATCGAGTAGTGGCCATAACGATCCTTCTCGTCGCGGAACGGACGGATCATCTGCGAATGGCACAGGAAGCAGCCTTCGCGGATGTACACGTTGCGGCCGGCCAGTTCCAGCGGCTTGTACGGACGCACGCCGTCGCCAGGCTGCCACTCGTCGAGCGTCTTGTGCTCGGAAGTGGCCGGATTCCAGATGATCTTGTCCATCTGGATCACATTGCCGTTCTGATCCTTGTGCTGCGTGGCATTACAAGTCGGATCGCTGCCGCAATTCGCGGTGTTCGGCAGGTAGAACAGCGGAACGATTTCCACGATACCACCGATCGCCACGGCGAAAGCGGACATCACAAACATCAGGAGCGTGCTGCGTTCGATCTTGTCCTGAAACTTTGTCGAATAGATTTTGTCGTGATCAGACATCTTTCACTCCTTATGCATTGGCCGCAACGGCGTTAGCACTGCGCAGCTGGCTGGCAGACTTAACGGTCATCACGATGTTGTAGAGAGCAATCCAGGCGCCCAGATTGAAGATCATGCCGCCAATTGCACGCATCGCGTAGTACGGATGCATTGCGGACACGGACTCAACGAAGGTGTAGGTCAGAGTGCCGTACTCGTCGTAATCACGCCACATCAGGCCCTGCATGATGCCGGAGACCCACATCGCCACGACGTAAACCACCGTGCCGATAGTCGCCAGCCAGAAGTGCACGTTCACCAGGCTTTCGGAGTACATCCTCTCCACGCCATAGAGCTTCTTGATCATGTGGTACATCGCGCCGTAGGCAACCATCGCCATCCAGCCCAATGCGCCGGAGTGCACGTGACCCACGGTCCAGTCGGTGTAGTGAGACAGCGCATTGACGGTCTTGATGGACATCACCGGGCCTTCGAAGGTGGACATCGCGTAGAACGCCAGAGCCACGACCAGGAAGCGCAGGATGTAGTCGGTACGCAGACGGTCCCATGCGCCGGACAGCGTCATCATGCCGTTCATCGCACCACCCCAGGACGGGATGATCATCGCCAGGGAGACAGCGGCGCCCAGGGAGCCGGTCCAGTCAGGCAATGCAGTGTACTGCAGGTGGTGTGCGCCCAGCCAGACGTAACCGAAGGTCAGCGCCCAGAAGTGCAGCACGGACAGACGATACGAGAACACCGGCTTGCCCACTTGCTTGGGCACGAAGTAGTACATGATGCCCAGGAAGCCGCCGGTCAGGTAGAAACCCACGGCGTTGTGGCCCCACCACCACTGGATCATCGCGTCTTGCACGCCGGTGTAGATGGAGAAGGAGTTGGTCAGGCTGACCGGGATCGCCATGCTGTTAACAACGTGCAGATAGGTGATCATGATGATCATGCCCATCGTGAACCAGTTGGAAACATAGATGTGCGAGGTCTTGCGGATCGCCGTGGTCATGATGTGATTCAGACCGAATGCAAGCCACACCACCGCGATCAGGATGTCGATCGGCCACTCCAGCTCGGCGTACTCCTTGCCGGAAGTCATGCCCAGCGGCAGGGTAACCACTGCGGAAACGATGATCAGGTTCCAGCCCCAGAAGGTGAACCATGCAAGCTTGTTGCTCCACAGCTTGGTCGCACCGGTGCGCTGCACCATGTAGTAACCGGTACCCATCAGCACACAACCGCCGAAGGCGAAAATCACCGCATTGGTATGCAGCGGACGCAGACGACCGAACGTGATGTATTCGGAGTCAAAGTTCAAGAACGGCCACGCCAATTCGGATGCGACGTACACACCGATCAGCGTACCTACCACAGCGTAGATAGCGGCCGCGATAGTGAACCATCGCACCACTTCCATGTCGTACTTTACTGGTGTCGCTTGAGTTGCTTCCACAGTATCTCCTCCCCAGAGAAAAGTTAAAAACAATGCTTCGTCTACCGGATTACCCCCCCGGAAAACTACGCACTTCTACTTACAGCTTAAAAAGCTGCGCAATCATGTCACACCTGTTATGGAACCGTAAAGAGGAAAAGCGGCCTTATTTTGCGCATTCCCGCCTCGTTCACTCGGGATTAAATTTCGTCTGCACATGCCCATCACACCGCGATCTCTCCATAAATTCTTTACGAATCAATCCGCAAAGACGGCATTGAATTTTTCGTGCGGAAAATTAAAAAAGGGCCCCCTTACGGGAGCCCTTCCTGACTGGCGGAGAGGGAGGGATTCGAACCCTCGGTACGGGGTTACCGTACGCCTGATTTCGAGTCAGGTACATTCGACCACTCTGCCACCTCTCCAGATGACGCTTGCCCCAACCTCGCCGACGATCCGGCATGGGCGGCAAACAGCCGGCGCGCATTCTATCAGCATCGGACGATTTCGTGCAGAATGTTCGAATGCGCAACTCGACACAATTGTTCCTTGCGACCCTGATCGGCCTTTGCATGCTGCCGTTCCTTTTCGACCGGCATTTGCCGGAATGGCGCAGCGGCAAGCTGATCGCCATCGTTCCGGAAAGCTCCTGGGGCGCCAGGGCGGAGTTCGAGAGGGAGCTGGTCCAATTGTTCGCCGAACATCTGCACAGTTCGGTAGAGCTGATTACCAGCCCGCAGGACAAGATCGACCGCTCGCTGCGCCGCAACCGCGCCCATCTCGCCGCCGCCTCGCTGCGCAGCGAGGTGAACATACACTCGCTGCACTTCGGCCCGAGTTACCTGACCGTACGCGAACAGGTGATCTGCGGGCGCGGCGGGAAACTCCCCAGAAAAATTGCCGACCTCGCCGATAAGCGCCTGATCGTCGTTGCAGGCTCCGCCCAGGAAACTGCCTTGCGCGAATTGAAGATCGAGTCGCCGTTTCTTTCTTGGGAGCCCCGCCCCGGGCTCTCTGCGAATGTATTGCTGGAAGAGGTCGCCAACGGCGCCGCGGATTGCGCGGTCGCCAACGAACTGCAGATTGCGGAGGCGCGCAATTATCACAGCAACCTCGCGACGGCCTTCGACATCGGCAGCCCGTCCCGGCTTGCGTGGGCATTCTCCCGGGACGTCGATCCCGACTTGCTCAGGGAGGCCAAGACATTTTTTGCCCGCATCCAGCAGGACGGCACGCTGAGCCGCCTGCTGGATCGCTACTACGGCCATCGCGGCCGGCTGAGGCAACCCGATGCCGCCGCCTTCGTCGCCCGTACCGAACAGGTTCTGCCCGAGTATCGTCCGCTGTTCCAGGAGGCTGCCGAGCTGACCGGAACCGACTGGCGGCTGCTGGCCGCGCTGGCCTACCAGGAATCGCAATGGGATCCGCTGGCCACCTCCTATACCTACGTGCGCGGCATGATGATGCTGACCGAGGACACCGCGGACCGCATGGGCGTGAAGAACCGGCTGGACGCGCGCGAAAGCATCATCGCCGGCGCGAAATACCTGGCATTGCTCAGAGATCAGCTTCCGGATCGCATCCCCGAGCCGGATCGCACCTGGTTGGCGCTGGCCGCCTACAACCAGGGATACGGCCACCTGGAAGACGCGCGCATCCTGACAATGCGCAACGGCGGCGATCCTGACAGCTGGGCCGATGTAAAGAAGTGGATGCCGCTGCTGAACCGGCCCGGCTATTACGAGACGCTGAAGCACGGCTATGCGCGGGGCGGCGAGGCGGTGATCCTGGTGGAGAGCATACGCAGCTATTACGACATGCTGAAAAGGCTGGACTCCGAATCGTCCGCCACCGACACGCAGTCCATTTCATATCGCCTGATCGAACCGATCAAGCGCCTGTTGCGTTAATCGCGGCGTTCCTCCAGCAGCCGCTCGACCCGCTCCAGCCGGGCGACAACCTCCCTGAGCAGGCGATCCGATTCCTTCTCTTCCGCCTCGATCTTCTCCACGTCGCTGCCGATGAAGAAGGCGGCCAGATTGGCGGTCAGCAGCGAGATCAGCACCACGCCGAACAGCACCACCAGCGAGGCAAACAGCCGCCCCGCGCCGGTGTGCGGCACCACGTCGCCGTAGCCCACCGTGGCCATCGTCACCCAGGCCCACCACATGCCGTCCCAGACATCGCCGATGGAGGGGTCGATGCGCGACATGATGACCCCGGACAGCACCATCGCAACGAAGGCGACGATCAGCGTGGTCCCCAGCTTGTGCTGCGACAGCAGCTTGCGCGCGGAACGCGACATGCGCAGCAGCAGCGCCAGCACCAGCACCAGCCGCACGCTGCGCAACAGCCCGATCAGCGGCGCAAACTGCCAGAAATAAGGAAAGCCCGCGGTGATGATCAGCACGTTGAGCCAGTTGCCGAACAGGTAGCGCCGCTTGTCGCGCACCCGCGCGGTAAGGATGACGGTCTCCAGCAGGAAGGCCAGCCACACCAGCCAGTCGGTGATGCGCGCCACCTCATGGGAGATGCCGCCGGTCTCTTCCAGATACCATTGCAGCACGATCCACAGCGCCACGCCGACCATGGGCCATTCCAGGCGGCGCGCCCAGTGCCGTGCGGCGGCGGTCTCGTGCTCCGCGACGCCGGCGATCCCGAGGAGATGGGCGACGCTCATCCGCGCACCTTACTTGGAAAGCCGCTCCATGCCGCCCATGTAGGGGCGCAGCACTTCGGGAACGATCACGCTGCCGTCGGCCTGCTGGAAGTTCTCAAGTACGGCAACAAGGGTGCGGCCGACCGCCAGGCCGGAGCCGTTCAGCGTGTGCAACAGCTCCGGCTTGCCCGCCGCGTTGCGGAAACGCGCCTGCATGCGCCGCGCCTGGAAGGCCTCGAAGTTGGAGCAGGACGAAATCTCGCGATAAGTGTTCTGCGCCGGCAGCCACACCTCGATGTCATAGGTGGTCGCGGCGGAGAAGCCCATGTCGCCGGTGCACAGTTTCACCACGCGGTAGGGCAACCCGAGTTTCTTGAGAATGGTCTCGGCATGACCGAGCAACTGCTCCAGCGCCGCATAGGACTCTTCCGGGCGCACCATCTGCACCAGCTCCACCTTGTCGAACTGGTGCTGGCGTATCATGCCGCGCGTGTCGCGACCGTAGGAACCGGCCTCGGAACGGAAGCAAGGGGTATGCGCGACGAACTTCATCGGCAGCTTCTCCAGCGCCACGATCTCGTCGCGCACGATGTTGGTCACCGGCACTTCGGCAGTGGGGATCAGGTAATAGGTTCTAAGTGATGGAGTAACTGCATCTTCGTTATGTATCCGCCCACTCATCTCACTAAATACTGCCCCCGCTCCCTCCTTGCCTGCAGCTATTCTGAACAGGTCTTCCTCGAACTTCGGCAACTGTCCGGTGCCGCGCATCGAATCCGCGTTCACCAGATAGGGCACATAGGTCTCGGTATAGCCGTGCTGCTCGGTATGCGTGTCCAGCATGAACTGCGCGAGCGCGCGGTGCAGCCGCGCCAGCGGCCCCTTCAGCAGCATGAAGCGCGCACCGGAAATCTTCGCGGCGGTCTCGAAGTCCAGCCCGCCCAGTCCCTCGCCCAGACTGACGTGATCCTGCACCTCGAAACCGAACTGCGGAATGTCGCCGACACGGCGCACCTCAACGTTGTCCGCATCGGACAGTCCGATCGGAACACTTTCATGCGGCAAGTTCGGGATCACCGCGAGGAATGCCTCCATCTCGGCGAGCACCTGCGGCAGCTTGGCTTCGAGCTGCGTCAGCTCGTCGCCGATGCCGGCCACCTCGGCCATGATCGCCGACGTATCCTCGCCCTTGGCCTTGGCCTGCCCGATCAGCTTGGAAGTCGCATTGCGCTTCGCCTGCAACTCCTGCGTACGCGTCTGTATCGTCTTGCGCTCGGCTTCCAGTTGCTCGAACCGTCTTGTATCCAAATCAAAGCGACGCTCGGCCTTCAAGCGACTAGCTACGTTATTCAAGTCATTACGTAATGTCTGTATGTCCAGCATGTCGTTCTCGTTCCGTTTCTGAGTTGTTCTATTCCAGCTTCGCCCGGACCAGGAAAGGTCCCAGCACCAGCGCGTCCAGCCCGGCGGCCTGGTAGGCGCGTATCGCGTCTTCCGCGGTGCGCACGATGGGTTCCTCGTGCATGTTGAAGCTGGTGTTGATCACGCTCGCGACGCCAGTGATCGCGTGATATTCCTTCAGGATGTCGTAGTAGCCCGAATTGTCCTCGCGGCGTATCACCTGCGGGCGTGCGGTGCCGTCCACATGCACCGCGGCCGGGATCGCCCGCTTCGCAACATCGGATGCATCGCAGGTGACGGTCATGAAGCGCGCGGCGATCTGATCCTCGTCCCAGCTGGGGAAGTATTCCTTCGCATGCTCCTGCAGAATCACCGGCGCGAACGGCATGAACTCGGTGCGCGCAAATTTCTTGTTCAGCCACTGGTTGATGGAAGGATCGTGGCAGGGCGCCATCACGGTGCGATTGCCCAGCGCGCGCGGGCCGTATTCCATCTGGCCGTCGGCGCGCGCGACCACCTTGCCGTCGGCGAGCAACCGTCCCGCAGCCTGCGCCATGTTCTCCGGCTCCTCGTAGGCGACGCCGAGCTTCTGCAACGCGGCCAGCGCATTCTCGCGGTTGATCTCGGTGCCGAGATAGACCGGCGCCAGCTCCGGGCGCAGGCCGCCTTTCAGTCGCGAATACACCTCGAACGCAGCACCCGTCGCCAGCCCGCCGTCGCCCATGTTCGGATGCACGTAGATGTTCGCTACGCCGGGCAGGGCGAGGATGCGCTGGTTCAGCTTCACGTTGGAGAACACCCCCCCGGCCAATGCCAGCTTGCTGACCTGCAGCGACGTGACCTGCTGCTGCACCCAGTCGCAGATCATCTTCTCGGTATAAGCCTGCAGGCCAGCGGCAATGTCCTCGCGCGACAGCTCGCTGCACAGTTCCGCGACCACCTCGCGGCCCATCGGCGACACCGGGCGCAGCGGCACGCGCGTCAGCCGTGCGTCGAACAGCGCATCCCAATTCGACGCATCGGTATGCGCCAGCAGGCGCGACAGGAAAGGCTCGGGATTGCCGAACGCCGCCAGCCCCAGCACCTTGCCCTCGTGCCTGCCGGCGATGAAACCGAGATGATGGGTGACCGCGGAATAAAGCAGGCCGATGCTATTGAGGTAGGGCAGGTGCGCGACCTCGCGCATTCTGCCGTTCTCGCCGACCCACACCGAACCCCAGGAGAAATCCCCCGCGCCGTCCAGCGTGATCACGCCGACGCGCTCGTCGCCGAACGGGCTCGCGTAATAGGCGGAAGCCGCATGCGCTTCATGGTGTTCGATCGCATGGAAAGGCTTGCCAGCGAGCGCGCCTTCCGGCTTGCGGCGCGGGCGCAGCGCGCGCACGTAGCGCTCGAACTGGTGCTTCCAGTAGAACTTGCGTAATTCACTATCCTGCTTGCCGAGCTGCCAGACGCGCGCAAACAGCTTGTCCAGATAGGGCTTCTGCTCGCGCCGCCCCAGACCGGCCTGCGCGACGATGTCGACTTCGGCAGCCGAGATTCCCGCGATCCGCAGCACCTCTGCGATCGCTCCGGCCGGATAGGCGTTGTCGCCCTTGATGCGGGAAATACGCTCCTCCTCGACCGAGGCAACCAGCTTGCCATCTATCAGGAGAGCCGCGGCGGAATTGTGCTCGCGCCGGTTGCCGTTGATGCCGAGTATGATCATAAAAAGTCCGTCAAGAATTGAATCGCGCGCTAACCGCCGCGTTTTTTTCCGGCAGCCGCATCCAGTACCTTCAGATGCGCCAGCTTCTCCGATATCTTCGCTTCCAGCCCACGGTCTGTGGGCTCGTAGAAGCTCACCTCCGGCATGCCGTCCGGGAAATAGTTTTCGCCCGCCGCATAGCCGCCCGCCTCGTCATGCGCATAGCGATAGTCGCGGCCATAGTCCAATTGCTTCATCAATTTGGTCGGCGCGTTGCGCAAGTGCAGCGGCACTTCGCGCGAACCGTCCTTCGCCACGAAAGCGCGGGCGGCATTATACGCGACGTATCCGGCGTTCGACTTCGCCGCGACCGCGAGATACAGCACCGCCTGCGCCAGCGCCAGCTCGCCCTCCGGGGAGCCCAGGCGCTCGTAGGTCGCGGCCGCCTCGTTGCACAACTGGATCGCGCGCGGATCGGCCAGGCCGATGTCCTCCCAGGCCATGCGCACGATGCGCCGCGCGAGGTAGCGCGGGTCGGCGCCGCCGTCCAGCATGCGCACCAGCCAGTACAGCGCGGCATCGGGGTTGGAGCCGCGCACCGACTTGTGCAGCGCGGAGATCTGGTCGTAGAACGCCTCGCCGCCCTTGTCGAAGCGGCGCAGCTTCTGCGCCAGCGTGGCGTCGAGGAACTTCGTGTCAACCTTGCCGACCCCGGCCGCCTCGGCGGCGGTCTGCAACTGTTCCAGCACGTTCAGCAGGCGGCGCGCGTCGCCGTCGGCGTAGCCGATCACGCGCTCCCTCGCCGCCGCGTCGAACTCCAGTCCGCGCAAGGCGACCTGCTGCGCGCGCTCGAACAGCTGGCCCATCTCGGCCTCGGACAAGGATTGCAGCACGTAAACCTGCGCGCGAGACAGCAGCGCGTTGTTCAGTTCGAACGACGGGTTCTCCGTGGTCGCGCCGATGAAGGTGACCAGTCCCTGCTCCACATACGGCAGGAACGCGTCCTGCTGCGACTTGTTGAAGCGATGCACCTCGTCGACGAACAGTATCGTGTGGCGGCCGCTCTGCTGCAGCGTCAGCTCGGCCTGCGCGATCGCCTCGCGGATATCCTTCACACCGGACAGCACGGCCGACAGCGGCACGAACTCGGCATCGAATGCCGATGCCATGAGTCTTGCAAGGGTGGTCTTGCCCACGCCGGGCGGGCCCCACAGGATCATCGAATGCAGCTTGCCGGACTGGAACGCGAGCCGCAGCGGCTTGCCTTCGCCCAGCAGGTGCGACTGCCCGATGACCTCGTCGATATGCTTCGGGCGCAGCCGCTCGGCGAGCGGCGCGGCAGGCTGGTTGGCCGCGAACAGATCGCTCATCACTCGCTCAGCACATCCGCGCCCTTCGGCGGCACGAACTTGAACAGGGATGGCGAAAGCTGCGGATTGCGCTTCAGTCCGGAGAAGCGCAATACGGTCTTGTGGCCGAACTGGTCGTTCAGTTCCATGACCACCAGTTCCGCCTGTGCGTTGAACGCCATCAGGATGCCGCTGAAGCTGCTGTCCTGTGCCTTCGGCGTGGCCTGCAGCCAGTCCAGCCCGTCCTGCGTGCCGCTCTCCTTCAGGACAAAACCGCGCTCGATCTCGTTGCTGCCGGACAGCAACGCGGCCGGACTGCTGCCCAGCGCAGCGTCCAGCTTGCGCACCGTGACCTGGTTCAGGTCGGCGTCGTACAGCCAGAACTTCGCACCGTCGCCGACGATGAGCTGCTCGTAAGGTTTCTGGTAGGTCCAGCGGAACTTGCCGGGGCGCACGAACTGCATCGTGCCGGACGCGCTCTGGATGCGCTTGCCGTTCTGATCCAGCACCACCTGGGTGAAGTCGGCCTGCGCGGAACGCGTAGAGGCGATGAACTCCTTGAGCTTGTCTATGCCACCGGCATTGGCGAGCGGTACAAGGCACAACAGCAAGATGGCGACGATGGATTTCATTTCTTCTCTCAAGTAAGGTTCTGGGGCGGGGAGAGCGTAGCGAGGGGTGGGGGATTGAGTCGAGGCAAGAGCCGCAGTTCCCTCAATCCCCAATCCTCAATCCTGCCGGTTCGGCGCAATCACCTCGCGGTTGCCGTTGCTCTGCATCGCGGTCACTATCCCCGCCGCCTCCATCTGCTCGATCAGGCGCGCGGCGCGGTTGTAGCCGATGCGCAGCTGGCGCTGCACCGAGGAGATCGACGCGCGGCGCGACTTCAGCACGATGTCCACCGCCTGGTCGTACAAGGGATCGGCCTCTGCGTCCAGCGCGGGACCGCCTTCGCCGTCCTCGCCGCTGCCCTCTTCCAGCGAGCTCAGCACGCCGTCGATGTACTGCGGCATGCCCTGCGCCTTGAGGTATTCGGTGACGCGGTGCACTTCCTGGTCCGACACGAACGCGCCGTGCACGCGCTGCGGATAGCCGGTGCCCGGCGGCAGGTAGAGCATGTCGCCCTGCCCCAGCAGCGCCTCCGCCCCCATCTGATCGAGGATGGTGCGCGAGTCTATCTTGCTTGATACCTGGAACGCGACACGCGTCGGCACGTTGGCCTTGATCAGGCCGGTGATCACGTCTACCGACGGGCGTTGCGTCGCCAGCACCAGGTGGATGCCGGAAGCGCGCGCCTTCTGCGCCAGACGCGCGATCAGCTCCTCGATCTTCTTGCCGACCACCATCATCAGGTCGGCCAGTTCGTCGATGAACACGACGATCAGCGGCAGTTCTTCCAGCGGCTCCGGGCTCTCCGGCGTGATCGTGAACGGGTTGGTCAGCGGCTTGCCGCTCTTCTCCGCCTCGCGCACCTTCTGGTTATAGCCGGCGATGTTGCGCACGCCCAGCGCGGACATCAGCTTGTAGCGGCGATCCATTTCCTGCACGCACCAGTTCAGGCCGGACGCGGCCTGGCGCATGTCGGTGACCACCGGACAGAGCAGGTGCGGAATGCCCTCGTAGACGGACAGTTCCAGCATCTTCGGGTCGACCAGCAGCAAACGCACCTGCTGCGGCGTAGCCTTGTACAGCAGCGACAATATCATCGCGTTGATCGCGACCGACTTGCCGGAGCCGGTGGTGCCGGCGACCAGCACATGCGGCATCTTCGCGAGATCGGCGACCACCGCCTTGCCGGAAATATCCTTGCCCATCGCCATCGTCAGCACGGAATGCATGTCGGCATATACCTGCGAGCCGAGGATTTCGGATAGTTGCACCATCTGGCGCTTCGGGTTCGGCAGTTCCAGCGCCATGTAGGCCTTGCCGGGGATGGTCTCGACCACGCGGATGCTGACCACGGACAGCGCGCGCGCGAGGTCCTTGATCAGGTTGACGATCTGGCTGCCCTTCACGCCGACCGCCGGCTCGATCTCGTAGCGCGTGATCACGGGGCCGGGATAGGCGCCGACCACCTTGACCTCGACGCCGAATTCCTTGAGCTTGCGCTCGATCAGGCGCGAGGTGAATTCCAGCGTGTCGACCGACACCGTCTCGACCTGCTGCGTCGGCTGGTCCAGCAGGTGCAGCGGCGGCAACGGAGAATCCGGCATCTCGGAGAACAGCGGCGCCTGCTTCTCCTCGATCACCCGCGCGGACTTCACCACCTCCACGACCGGCATCTCGATGTGGATAGGCCGGTGTTCGACGACGCGCTTCTTCTCTTCCTCGATGACTGCGCTGCGCTCTTGTATCGCCTGTGCTCCTATGCGCTTGTCGCGGCGGGTCTGCCAAGTGCGCCACGCCCATACCCAGCCGTTCTCCAGCGCCGCGCCCAGCCAGTCCATGAACCGCAGCCAGGACAGGCCGCTGAACACGCTGAACCCCGTTGCAATCAGCGCCAGCAGCAGCAGCGTCGCGCCTGTAAAACCGAGTAGGCTGCTCAACGCGTCGCCGAGCAGCGCGCCGAACATCCCGCCCGGCGCCAGCGGCAGCGCGGCCTGCAGCGTGTACAGGCGGATCGCCTCCAGCGCGCTGGAGGCCAGCAACAGCACCACGAAGCCGGCGACGGACACCTGGAAAGTGCGCCTGCAGAACACGCTATCCGCGCGCAGTTCGCGGTACCCCGCCCACACGCGCTGCAGCATGAACACCACCCACCACCACGCGGAAACGCCGAACAGATAGAACAGCAGGTCGGAAAGGTATGCCCCCAGCACGCCGCCGGGATTGGAAGTCAGCGCGCCGCTGGCGCTGTGCGACCAGGCGGGGTCGGCGGGGTCGTAGCCGTACAAGGCCACGGCGAAATAGGCCGCGAGCGCGGCCAGCAGCAGCCAGCGCGACTCGCGCAGCAGCATGAACAGCTTGTTGCCCGGCGATTCGCCGCGCATATCAGCCATGGCTGACACCGATCAATCCCATCTGCTCTGCCAGGCGCACCGCTTCCATGCGGTTGCTAACGCGCAATGTCTGGTAGGTGGACGCGACGTGGATCTTGACCGTACCCTCGGCCAGATTCAGCTTGTCGGCGATCTCCTTGTTGGACAGGCCGTCGGCGATGCATTGCAGCACCTGCATCTGCCGCGCGGTCAGGCCGAATTCGTTGGTGCGAGTACTGCGACGGTCGATGCGCGGCTCCTGGCGGACGGTTTCGTCGTTGGCGCGCAGCAATTGCGGCGGCACGTACACGCCGCCCGACAGCACCAGGCTCAGCGCGCCCAGCATCACCGGCGCGCTGGAGTTCTTGCAGACGAAACCCAGCGCGCCCGATGCCATGACTCTTTCCATGATCGTGCGGCTCTCCTCGCCCGACACCACCATCACCGGGATATGCGGATAGCGCCGGTTGAAATAGCGTATCGATGGCGGCCCGTCGCTGCCGGGCATGTTCAGATCCAGCAGCGCCAGGTCCAGGTCCGGATTGTCCTCCGCCAGTTTCAGCGCCTCGTTGAAGCTCTCCGCTTCGAGGATCTCGGTCACATCGGGGAGTTGCTGCAGCACCAGGCGCAGTCCCTCGCGAAACAGCGCGTGATCGTCCACCAACATCAGTCTCATCGTAATCTCCCTGTCCGGGCTATGCCCCCCGGATCGCTTGCCATCATAACATCCGGTCCGCTCGCCGGAATCGTGAAGCCGAAACAGCTGCCCTCGCCCGCGACCGAACGCACTTCAACCCTGCACCCCAGCAGCCGCGCCAGCCGCTCGACGATGGACAGGCCGAGGCCCAGGCCCTTGCTGCGGTCGCGCTGCCGGTTGTTCGCCTGGTAGTATTCCTCGAAGATATGCGGCAGGTGTTCGGGCGGAATGCCGATGCCCGTGTCGGACACTTCTATCCTCGCCCCTCCGTCCGCCAGACGGCAGGTGACCCTCACGCTGCCCCGCTCGGTGTAACGCAGCGCGTTCGACAACAGATTGCGCAGGATGCGCTCCAGCAGCATGGGATCGCTGCAGATGGTCTCGGTGCATGATTCCATCTCCAGCCTCACCCCCTTGTCCCGCGCCAGCATCGAGAACTCCCTGTGCAGCTTGTCGAGCAGGGGGCCGAGCGGGAAGCGCTCGAAGTTCGGCTGCACCACGCCCGCATCCAGGCTGGAAATTTCCAGCAGCACGTCGAACATCTCGCGCATCACATCGACAGATTTCTCCAGTTGCATCACCGTCGCCTTCGTCTGCCCGTCCAGCCTCCCGCTTTTCAGCACCTCCACATACATCGACAGCGCATGCATGGGCTGGCGCAGGTCATGGTTGGCTGCGGCGAAAAACTGCGACTTCATCCGGCTGGCCAGTTCCGCATCGCGCTGCGACTGTTCGGCGCGCTCCTTCTGCTGCACCAGTTGGCCAACCAGCCGGGCGTTCTCCCATTCGCCGCGCAGCGACTGCTCGAAAGTGCGGCTCAAGCCCCGCCCGGCGTTCAGCACAAAGACCAGATAAACCGCCAGCATCGCCGCCAGGATCAGGTGCACGCGGTCGCCGACCGCGAGGCTGGCGAACAGGATGGGCAGGATCAGCAGCCCGACGAAGATGAACAGCGAAGGCGGGAACACCGGGTTGAGCGTCACCGCCCCCGCGGCCACCCCCAGGATCACGCAGATCAGCAGCGTCTGGTAAGCCAGGTCATCGGGCACGAACATCAGCACGCCGCCAGCCCCCCAGGCCGCACCGACCAGGGTGACGAACAGGATGAAGCGGGTGCGCCATACCTTGCATTCTTCCAGGTCATGCAGGCGATCCCGGTAGCGCCACCAGTGCCACGCCTCGACCACATGCAGGGAATACAGCGTTCCCAGCCAGCCCAGCAGCACATGATGCGAAACCGCATCCCACATCATCGCGCACAGCAAGCCCGCCACCAGCAACTGGCTGCCTATCATCAGCGGGTAATTGTCCAGACGCGCGCGCAACTGGCCGGCGCGTATCGGCAGGTTCTCCGCATTCAGGTCGCTGGAAGTCCAGGCGTAAAACCTGTCGATGATCGTCATCGCGCCCCCCGATCCAGCGCCAGCAATAGCCGGAGATCGGCCGCCAGCCATTCGGCGCGTTGGCCGTAGGGGGCAAGCAGGCGCACCCGCCCGGCGGGATCGATCAGGTACGTCCCGGCGCTATGATCCATGTTGTAACCGGAACTGGTCGGCTGCTTCTGGTAAACCACGCCGAACGCCTGGGCGACCTGTGCGGTCTGCTGCGCATCGCCGCGCAACGCGAGGAAAGACGGATCGAACGCCGGAACGTATTGCGCCAGCATCTCCGCCGCGTCGCGCTCCGGATCGACCGTGACGAACAGCACCTGCACCCGCTCCGCATCCTTGCCCAGCAGCCCCATCGCCTGCGCCAGGTCGGCCAGCGTGGTCGGGCACACGTCAGGGCAATGGGTATAGCCGAAGAACAGCACCACCGCCTTGCCGCGAAAATCGGCCAGCGTGCGCGGCTTGCCGTTGTGGTCGGTCAGCCGGAAATCGGCCTGGGCCAGTTTCGCGCCGACTTCGCTGGCATGGAACGGCGACGGCAGCGTGGGCTCGCCGCAGCCGGCCAGCAGGCCGATCAGCAGCAGGAACCACAGATTACGCAGCAACATGACAACTCCCGCTCCAGCCATAGAAATAGAACGTGTAACCGACCTTGACCAGGCCGTACACCCCGAACCCTGCGACCGCGATCCCCGCCGCCTGGCGCACCCGCGGCGACTGCACCCAGCTCCGGACGCGTTCCCAGAACAGGCCTATCGCCAGCAAGTTGGGCAGCGTGCCCAGACCGAACGCCAGCATGATCGCCGCACCGCCCTGCGCGCTGCCGCTGGCCAGCGCGGTCAGCAGCACGCTGTAAACCAGCCCGCAGGGCATCCAGCCCCACAGCATGCCCAGCAGCAATGCGCGCTGCGGCGTGCTGACCGGCAACAGCCGCCTGGTCAGCGGCTGGATGCGCCGCCACAAGCCGCCGCCCAGCCGCTCGATGCGCCGCACCAATGCGCCGCCGCCGGCCAGATACATCCCCAGCGCGACCAGCATCAGGCTGGACATCGCGAACAGCAAGTGCTGCACCGGCACCTCGTCGCGGAACAGCAGCCCCGCCTGCCCGACCATGCCGACCAGCGCGCCGGCGGCGGCATAGCTCGCCAACCGCCCGCCATTGTAGGCCAGATGGAACGGCCAGCGCGCCCCGGCCTGCGGAAGCTGTGCCGTGACGATGCCGACGATGCTGCCGCACATGCCGAGACAATGCACACCGCCCAGCAAGCCGACGAAGAACACCGCGACGATGCCGAACTCGGTCATGCGCCCGGCTCCAGCAAGTCCGTATCCAGCAGCGCGGCGACTGCACGCGCGTCCGGCTGCTCCTGATGAGGCACGACGCCCAGCAGCGGCGCTTCAATGCGCTGCTTCAGTGCGGCGATATTCTCGTCCAGCATCACCATCCGGGGATCGACCGCGTTCGCGACCCAGCCAGCCAGCATCAGGCCGCGCGCGGCGATGGATTCCACGGTCAGCAGCGCATGGTTCAGGCAGCCCAGCCGCATCCCGACCACCAGCACGATCGGGATGTTCATCCGCCGCACCAGATCCGCGCTGTCCTGCTCGTCGTTCAGCGGCACGCGAAAGCCGCCCGCGCCCTCGACAATCACCGTGTCGGCCTGGGCGGACAGTTCCGAATATGCCTCCAGTATCCGGTCGAGATTGATGCGGACGCCAGCAAAGCGCGCGGCCAGATGCGGCGCGACCGGATGGACGAAGCTGTAGGGGTTGATCTGACCGAGACCGGCCAGCATGTTGCTCGCCGCGCGCAGCCGGCGCACGTCCTCGTGCATGCCGTCGTCCCTCGCAAGGAGGGCGCCGGTGGGTGCCCCGCCGCTGCTCAGCGACCCTTCCGCAGCGCAGCCGGCCGCGACCGGTTTCATGCCGACCACGCTGCGGCCGCGCGCCGCAAAGGCATGCAGCAGCGCGCAGCTGACCAGCGTCTTGCCGACGCCGGTATCGGTTCCGGTGACGAAGTAGTTCATTTCAGTTTGAAGGGTGTCTGGATGATGGCTGCGCCGTCGCGCGTGGTGCGCGGTTGCGGCTTCCATGCGTGACCGTACACCACTTCGTAGGTCGCGGGCAACTTGCCGTCACGGCGCAGCGACTCGTAGTTGCCGACCAGCCGCGCCCAGGCCTGTTTGCCCATCAGGCCGTGGCCGCGCCCGGCGGTCGCGTTGTGCGCGCCTATGCCCTTGAGATCGTTCAGCAGGCCGCGCAAATCGTCATAGGTCAGCGTGAGGTATTCCATCTCCATCACCGGATCGGCGAAGCCGCCGTGCACCAGCATGTCGCCGATGTCGTGCATGTCGGTGAAGCGGTTCAGGTGGTTGTGGCCGTCCACGCCGTCGAACGCCTGGCGCAATTCCTTCAGCGTATCCGGCCCGAAGGTGGAGAACATCAGCAGCCCGTCGGTCCTCAGCACGCGATGCAGTTCGACGAGGGTCGCCGGCAGGTCGTTGCACCATTGCAGCGCGAGGTTGGACCACACCATGTCGACGCTGGCCGATGCGATCGGCAGCGCCTCGACGTCGCCGCAGACATAGCCCTGCTTCGTGCCGCCGAACAGCTTGCGCCACCAGCTCGAGTGGCCGCGCGCGTTCTGCAGCATGCCGATCGCGATGTCCAGCGCGGCCAGTTGCGCCGCCGGATAGCGCTCGCCCAGCTGGCGCGTGCCCCAGCCGGTACCGCTGCCGACGTCGAGGATGCGCGAAGGCTGCAACCTGATGCAGTCCAGCCGCTCCAGCATGCGCGAGCACACCTCGCGCTGCATCACCGCGGTCGCATCGTAATCGGCCGCCGCACGGCTGAAGGCGCGGCGCACCTGGCGCTTGTCGATCTCGAATTCGTTCATATCCGTTCTTCCAGAAAACCCTTGATGCATGCGACGAAACGATCCGGATGGGACAGGAACAGCGCATGCGCGGCCCCCAGCATCAGCGCCAGCCGCGCATTCGGCATCCTCTCCGCCAGATGCCGCGAGGCGTCGGGCGGGGTCAGCGTATCGCGCTCCCCGGCGATCACCAGCGCGGGCTGCGCGATCCGCGGCAACGCCTCGCGCAGGTCGCAGTCGCGCAGGATATCCAGGCCAGCGCGCAACGCGTCCGGTTCCGGCTCGCCGCGGCTGAACAGCGCGTTGCGCAGCCCGGCCAGCAACTCGCGCTCGTTCTCGCTGCCGCGCACCTGCAGCGAGAGGAAACGGCGCAGCGTCAACGCATGGTTCTGCTCCAGCGCGGCGGCGAACTCCGCCAGCGTCTGTTCTGCCATCGCGCAATCCCAGCCTTCGCGGCGCACGAAGCAGGGCGTGCTCGCCACCAGCGCCAAGCGCCGAACCTGCTGCGGATAAAGCTGCGCCCAGCGCAACGCGACCTGGCCGCCCAGCGACCAGCCGCAGAGGTTCAGCGGTTCGTCGAACTGAGCGCTCAACGCATCGACGATGGCATCCAATGGTAGGTCGGGATTTATCCCGACATCACCGCTGTGTCGGGATAAATCCCGACCTACGCTAAACCCGTGCCCCGGCAGGTCCACCGCGATCACGCGGAAGTCCTGCGCCAGCCGTTCGACCACGCTCCCCCACATGCCGCCGTGCATGCCCCAGCCGTGAATCAGCAGCAGCGGTTCGCCGCTGCCGAACGCGTCAACATGCAAGCTCATGCAGCGCCTCGATGAGTCGATCGATGTCATTATCGGTATGTGCGGCGGACAAGGTGATGCGCAGCCGCGCGGTGCCGGCAGGCACGGTCGGCGGACGGATCGCCGCGACCCAGATGCCGCGCTCGCGCAGTCCGTCGCTCAATTCGAGCACCTTGAGGTTGTCGCCGACCAGCAGCGGCTGGATCGCGGTATCGGACGGCATCAGTTGCCAGGGCAGGTCGGCCAGTCCGGCACGCAACCGTTCGATCAGCTTGTGCAGATGGTCGCGCAGCGCGTCGCCCTGCTCGATGAGGTTCACGCTCTCCAGCAGCGCGACCGACAGCGCCGGCGGCGTAGCGGTGGTGTAGACGTAGCTGTTCGCATGGTTGACCAATGTGTCGATGACCGCCTGCTCAGCGGCGACCACGGCGCCGAACACGCCCGCCGCCTTGCCCAGCGTCGCCATATAGACGATGCGCGGCGAAGAAATCCCGAAATGAGACAGCGAACCACGCCCCTGCTCGCCCAGCACGCCGAAGCCGTGCGCGTCGTCCACATACATCCATGCGTCGTGCTTCTCGCACAGCGCCAGCAGTTCCGGCAACGGCGCGATGTCGCCGTCCATGCTGAACACCGAGTCGGTGACGACGAGCTTGCGCCCACTCTTCGTCTGTTCCAGCAACTGTTCCAGTTGCGCCATGTCGCCGTGGCGGTAGCGCTTCACCGCGGCACGGCACAGCAGCATCGCATCGTTCAGCGAAGCATGGTTGAGCTTGTCGGCGAACACCGTATCGCCCCGCCCGACCAGCGCCTGCACCGTGCCGAGATTCGCCATGTAGCCGGTGGAGAACAGCAGCCCGGCAGGCTTGCCGACGAATGCGGCGATGCGCTGTTCGAGTTCGTGATGTGCCGTGCTGTGGCCGCTGACCAGATGGGCCGCCCCCGCGCCCAGCCCGTGCTTCAGCGCGCCGACCTGCAACACCCTGATGAGCTCGGGACGGTTAGCCAGCCCTAAGTAATCGTTGCTGCTGAACGAGAGCAGCAGCTTGCCATCGACCTCGACATGCGGCGACTGCGGACCGGCGACCACGCGCCGCCGGCGCAACAGCCCCTGCGCGGCACGCTCGTCGAGTTCTTTCTGGAGTGCTTTAAACGGCATCTATTCCGCCTGTGCGCTATCGGATTTTTCAAGCAATCCTGTTACGTAATTCCTGCCTACCAGCACAAAAGCAATCATTGCCCCCCACTGTTTAAAATCGATTCTGAAGAGCGGGATTGCTGCTGCAATCAGCAACAGTGCACAACCAAAAATCAGATTCATTACTGCCGCATTCTTCAAAAAACGTTGCGGATTTGAAAATTGCTTCCCATCTGCCCTCACAAGCCTCGTTGCATCTCTACGTACACCGAAGACGTATGCCAACCAGAGGAAATATGACCCACCTAGCCAGATTAACGAATACACAACCAGAACCAAACCGGGAACCCATGAAACACTCCCGCTTTGCATTAACCACGCCAAGAAGCAGCCGATAGCAAGTCCGCCGTAGACTGCCCAGAGAATCCTTTTCTTAACACTTCGCTGCTCCTCTTTCGGCCTCTGCTGAAATTCCTGCGTCTTTGACAAGTAATTCACGAGATACCAGAACATCACTGCAAGCAAAATGGCAAAGAGATAAACCATAAGCTCAATGTTTTTCCGCAAACGGATACATGCCAAGTTTGTCCAGCAAAGCGCGGTCGCGTTCCACGTCCGGATTGCCGGTGGTCAGCAACTGGTCGCCGTAGAAAATGGAGTTCGCGCCGGCCAGGAAGCACAAGGCCTGTATCGCTTCAGACATCTGCTGGCGGCCCGCAGACAAGCGCACGCGCGCGGTCGGCATGGTGATGCGCGCGACGGCGATGGTGCGCACGAAATCCAGCGGATCCAGGTCTTCCTGGTCGGCCAGTGGCGTGCCCTCGACCTTGACCAGATTGTTGATCGGCACGCTCTCGGGATACGGGTTCATGTTCGCCAGTTGCGCGACCAGTCCGGCGCGCTGAGTCAGGTTCTCGCCCATGCCGACGATGCCGCCGCTGCAGACATGCATGCCGGCGCGGCGCACGCGCTCCAGCGTGTCGAGGCGGTCCTGGTAGTCGCGCGTGCTGATGATGTTGCCGTAGAACTCCGGCGTGGTGTCGAGGTTGTGGTTGTAATAGTCGAGGCCTGCAGCGCGCAACTGCTCGGTCTGCTCGTCGTTCAGCATGCCCAGCGTCGCGCAGGTCTCCATGCCCAGCGCGCGCACTTCCTTCACCATCTCGATGACCGCCGTCATATCTTCCTCGGTCGGCTCGCGCCAGGCCGCGCCCATGCAGAAGCGATCCGCGCCGGCTGCCTGCGCGGCCTTGGCGGCCTTCACGACTTCGCTCACGTCCAGCATCTTGCGGTTCTCGACGCCCGCGTTGTGGAACGCCGATTGCGGGCAGTAGCCGCAATCCTCGGAACAGCCGCCGGTCTTGATCGACAGCAGCGTCGAGAGCTGCACCGCGTTCGGGTCGAAATGCTCGCGATGGATTTGCTGCGCGCGGAACATCAGGTCGGCAAACGGCAGCCTGAACAACGCCTCGATGTCGGCGACGCTCCAGCGCTGCGGTTCGGTCTTGGGTTGGGAGGGGCGGACAAATTCGACGGTCTGGGTGTTCATGGGAGCTCGTATCGGTATGATGGGCATTGAAAAATGCGGCGGCGCATCATCCCGGAAAGGGCGACGGCTTGTCAATTTTACACGACACCCTGCTGAACATCGGCGCAAAAATCGGGCAGGTCATGCCCGACCAGCCCTGCGCGCTGTGCGGCCACATGAGCCACGACGGCCTGTGGTGCGCCGCGTGCGACCGCTCGCTGCCCCGCCTTCCTGCGGGGCGATGCCCGGGTTGCGCGCTGCCGACGCCTGCCGGCGAACGCTGCGGCCATTGCCTGAAACACCCTCCGCTGTTCGACCGCGCCGTGGCGGCCTATGCCTACGCCTACCCGCTGGACCGGCTGATCCAGGCGATGAAATACCGGGAGAAACTCGCCCTGGCCGACGCCTTCGCCGCGAAACTGGCTCCGCTGATAGATAGCCGGCCCGACTGCGCGATCGCGATGCCGCTGCACCCGGCCAAGCTGCGCGAACGCGGCTTCAATCAATCCTTGCTGCTCGCCTCGGCGATCTCCAGCAAACTCAAGGTCGAACTGCTGCCGCACGCCTGCCGCCGGGTGCGCGACACGCCGCCGCAGTCGACATTGCCCTGGAAGGAACGCAAGAAAAATGTCCGCGACGCGTTTTGCTGCGAACAGGATCTCGCCGGCCTGCATGTCGCGCTGGTGGACGACGTGCTGACCACCGGGGCCAGCCTGAACGCGCTGGCCTCGGCAGCGAAGGCTCGGGGTGCGGCAGAAGTATCGGTATGGGTGGTGGCGCGAACGCTGCCGCACAAATAAGAACGTATTGAAACCCGCTGAAATTGGCCCTAACTACAGACTCTTGAGTTTGCGCTCGATGAATACTTTCAACTCCGGGCTGAGCGCCTTGCTCTCCAGCGCCTGCCGATATGCGGCCCTGGCCTCTTCGGTGCGCCGCAGCGCCTGCAGCGAGATCCCGTAACCCATCAGCCAGGGGCCGTTGCCCGGTTGCAATTTCAACGCGGCCTGATAATGCTCGACCGCCTCCGCATGCAGGTTGTTGCGTTGCTGCAAGGCAGCCAGGAAAGCCAGATAGTCCGGATTCGTCCCGGCATGGGGCAGCGAACGCTCCAGCGTGACCAGCGCCTCGCCCGTCGCGGAGCGCTCCACCTGCAGGCGCGCCAGCAGCATCGCGAAACCGGTGTGCTCCGGCCGCCCTTCCAGCCGTTCCTGCAGCAACCGCTCGGCCTCGTCGTTGCGCTTCTCGTCCAGCAGCAACGCCACCAGGGCCTGCCGCGCCCCGTCATGGGCGGCATCGAGCTGCAGCGCCTCCCGGTAGCTCGCGGCCGCCTCTTCGCCGCGCCCTTGCTGCATCGCCATTGCCCCCTTGCGGAACTCGGCTTCGGCCTGCTGCGCGCGGCTGACCTGCTTCATCGGCATGCCCGCGATGGCCGTTGCGGCCGTTTTCTGCTCGGGGCGTGATTTCGGTACGGCAGCCTGTCTTGCCGGCGTTGCGGGCGGTTTGCTCACCGTCTTGGGCGCAACAGCTGCCGGTTTGGATGCAACAGCCACTGGCTTGGGAACCGCGACCGCAACAGGCTTCGGCGCCGCCGGTTTCGACGGAGCAACCGCGTCCGCCTTGGGCTGCGGCGCGGGCTTAGGCGCTGCCGCCAAGGGTTCGGGTTTCGATGCCGACGCTATCGTCGAAGCCGCGGCCGATGCGGCCGGCACGCCGGACGATGCATCGAGGGCGACTGCCGCGACCGCCCCGGACTGCGGCTGGGGTGAAACACCCTCGGGCTGCGGCTTGGGCTTGACGACCTCGGGCGGCCTCGGTGCGGCCGAAAGCACGGCCGGAGCCGGTTCTCGCTCAATGCCGCCCAGCCACCACCATGCGGCCAGCGCCGATACCGCCAACAGCAGCAGCGGCAATCGTCCTTCCGGACTTCGCGGCGGCACTGCACGCACCATGTCCGGATCCTGCTCGATGCGCACGCCGCGCCGTTCGAGCTGGCTGAGCACCCGGTTGATGACGCTCATCGCAACACGAACCAGCCAACACCCAGCGACACGGCTATCGCTGTCGCGGTCAGCGCCACCGCCCAGGGCAGCCAGTCGCGATACACCTCCGGCGTATCGGCCGCGGCGTCGCGGATGTGCCGCGCATGCACCTGCGGCTTGCCCTCGCCGTAGGCCAGCATCAGCGCCTTGTGCGCGACGATGTTGACCAGCCTGGGCGTGCCTCGGGTGAGGCGACGCAGCTTGGACACCGCCGCCCGCCGGAACAGCGGATCGCCGCCGGAATGCCCGGCGATGGACAGGCGATGCTTCAGGTAGCGATCGAGTTCGTCGCGATCCAGTCCGCGCAGTTCGTACTGAAAGCTGATGCGCTGGCGCAACTGGCGCACCGAATGGTGCTGCAGGCGCTCGTCCAGCTCGGGCTGGCCGAACAGCACCACCTGCAGCAGCTTGCGCTTCTCGGTCTCCAGATTGGTCAGCAGGCGCAACACCTCCAGACTCTCCAGCGGCATCGCCTGCGCCTCGTCCAGGCACACCAGCGCATGCTGCCCCTTGCTGGCGCACTCCAGCAAGGCATAGGTCAGCCCCTTCAGCAACTGGTGTTGGTCGGCGTCCTTCTCCAGCGGCACGCGAAATTCGTCGGCCAGTGCGAGCAGCAGGCTGCGCGGCTCAAGATAGGGATTGGGCACATAGGCCGTGACAAAACGCCCGGAGGCGCTCGCCGGCGCATCGTGATCCTGCGTGCCTATCGCCGTGGTGGGGCGGGTGTCCTGATTGAGCACGGCGAGGAAACGGCGACACAACAGCGTCTTGCCGTAACCAACCTCGCCGGTGATCTTGATGAAGCCCTCGCCGCTGCGAGCCGCCACCAGCAGCGTATTGAGCGCCTCCTGATAGCTGCTGCAGGTGAAGAAAAAACTGGTGTCCGGGGTCAGGCTGAACGGCGGCTGGCGCAGCCCGAAGTGTTCAAGATACATGTCAGGGCCTGCCGCCCTGCCCGGCCATGCCGTCGAAGCGGTCGCGACTGCGGGTGATGTCCTGCGACCAGTCCTTGTCGCTGTCGATCACGGTCGGCTTCAGCAGGATCACCAGCTCGCGCTTCTCGTTGCGCTTGCTGGTCTGCCCGAATATCGGCTTGGGCATGCCGGGCAGGCCGGACTGGTCGTCGAATGTCGCCTGGCGCATCAGGCCGCCGATCGCGACGATCTGGCCGTCGCGAACGCGCACGATGCTGTCGGTTTCGGAAATGGAACTGGAGGCCAGCGGCAGATTCAGCGTGCCGCCGACGCCGCCGACGTTCACGGTCTTGTTGACGGTGCTGACCTGGCTCACCGAGGGATGGACATGCAGAATGATTTCGTTGTTCTGGTCGATGCGCGGCGTCACATCCAGCGCAATGCCGGAGAAGAACGGCTGCAGCGTCACGCTGGGCGTGGTGGTGGTCGCGGTGCCGGTCGTCGTCGTCGATGTCACGTTGGTGACGAAGAACTCGTCGGTGCCAACCTTCAGCACCGCCTTCTGGTTGTTCAGCGTCGCGATGCGCGGACTGGACAGCACATGCACGTTGCCTTGCGACTCCAAGAAATTCAGCAGCGCCGCAAAATTGCTGGTTTGGAACGCCATGCCGAACAAGGTGCCCGCCGCCGCCCCGGCGGGCAGCGCACTCGCCGCCAGCGGCAACAGGCTCGAGCCGGGAGTCGCATTAAGGACGGAATTCGACAATGCACTCGCCGTCGCGCCGCCCGGCGTCAGGATGCTGCCCGCCCCCGCCTGACCAACGGTCAAGTGGCTGTTCGGGCCGTTCTTGAACACCCCCCAATTCACGCCGGACTGGTACGCGTCGTTCAGCTGAACCTCGACGATCTTTGCCTCAAGGATCACCTGGCGCTCGATGGAAACCTGGGAAGCCTTGAGATAAGCCGCGACATTCTTCAGTTCGTCGGGCATCGCGCGCACCACGATCACGCCGGACATCGGGCTGACCACCACGCTGCGGCCGTCCGCGCTGCCGACGATGGCCTGCAGCGAACGACTCAGTTCGTCCCAGAAATCCGTGCTGCTGGTCATGCTGACCTTGCTGCTGTCCATCCCTCGCGGAGACTGCCCCGAAGTCGACGTGGATGTCGTGCCGGCCACACCGGTAGTCGTTCCGGGCGGAGTGTCGGACACCGATCCGGAGGTCACGCGCAGCGAAGAGTTACCCGAACGCAATCCGGTCAGGTAATTCACCTGGAAGATGCGCGTCTGTATCGTCAGCGGCTGGATGTAGATGCGCGCCCCGTCGACCTTGTAGTCGTAGCCGTACATCTCCCGTATCGCTTCCAGCGCCTCGAATACGGTGACGTCTTTCAGGTTCAGGGAGATGCTGCCAGCGACTTCGGGATGGACCAGCATGCTGTAGCGCGTGCCGGAAACGATGGCCATGAACACCTGCTGCACCGGCGTCGCGCTGACCACCAGATCGAAGCGCGGCTCGACCGGCTTGTCCTCCACCGCCGGCATCTCGACGCTGAGCGGCGGCAGCAGCGCATCGCTAACCTCGGGCGGCTGGATGCTCTGTTGCACGGCCTGATTCATCTCACGCTGGATGGCGTCTCCGGTGGTGTTGCGGCCATTGGGCGCAGCGCAACCCGCCAACAGCAGCAATGCGCTCAACACCCCCAGCGAAACTCTCATCAACACTCCCCAGATTCGGACGGCCTGCATGTACCCGACCCTCCGCCACTGCGGCGTCACGGCCCGGTATTGCCTTCCTTTTTTGCAATGGACACGTCGGGGAACAGCGTCATGACCTGCCTCTTCCCCCGCGCGCCTTGCAAAATTACACCAGTGTCGCTCACTTCGATCAGCCTAACATCGCCGTATTTCCCCCCCAATTCGACGGTTTGCCCGTCGATGATCGCGGCGCTGCGGCTTCTGGAAATGATCACGGACTGCAGCCCGGCCGGCCTCGGCGGCGCAACCGCGGCCGCATCGCCAGGCGCCATCACGGCAGCAGGCGGACGGGTCGGGTCCGGCAATTCCTCGGCAAAGGCGACGGGAGCCAGCATGAGGGTCGCCAGCACGGCAACCCGGCCATGCAGGTGGGCTAGATGGTCAGCCATGTCTGATCCAGACTCAACGTATACATCGTCAGGGTCAGCACCGCGTCCGGATAGCGCTCTACGCTCAGGGAGGCATCCCCCCAGTACATCTGCGTCGGCAGCTTTTCCAGCGCGTTGGCGTAGGCCAGCAAATCCAGGTAGCCGCCGCGCACCGTGATCTGCACCCCATGCTTGAATATCCGGCTTCCGCCGGCAGCGGCCGGTTGAACGGCGGACTCCGGCTTTTCGATCAGCGGACTGACCGGCAGGGTCTTGAGCTCGACCAGTTGCACCCGCCGGTTCTCGTGCAGCACCCGCCCGAGCACCTCGGCCATCTTGCCCGGAGCGACAAGGTGCTCGCGACGCTCGTCCAGATGTTCCGCCTGTTCCTGCAATTGCTGTCTGAGCTGATCCAGGCGCTGCCGCAACGGCGAGCGCTCGTCGTCGCGCCTGGCCTGGATCAGGTTCTGCAACTGCGCCTGCAACGCCTTGGTCTGTTCCTGCTGCTGCACCACCTGGGCGGACAGCACCTTCCGCTTCGCCTGCAGCGGCGCCAGCAGCACCTCGCTGAACAGCGACACCACCATCATCGCGACGGCGGCGAAAACGATGGCGCGCTCGCGCAGCGACAGTGCGTCCACCTTGTGCCGCGCCATGATCCAGTAGTGCTTCATTCCTTGACCTCCGCCGCGACCGAGCGCAGTTCGAACTCCACGTATCGCGGCGCCGCGCCGGGCTCTTCCGCCCTGGCTTGCTGCATCTGCAGCGCGGCGAAAGTCTTGCCCTGCATGACCCCTTCCCGGCGCAGGCGCTGGATATATTCGGGCAGCAGATCGGGATGCGTCACCCCTCCGCTCAGGCTGAGCTGCGCACCGCCGCCGCTGACATTGAAGCCGGTCAGCCACAATCCCGGCACCACCTGGCGCGAGAAGGCGCGCATGTATCCGGAGTAGCCCCCGCTGTTGCCCAGCGCACCGGACTCCAGCACGCCCAGCAGCTCGGCCTGCTCGCCCACCTGTCGCTCCAGTTCCCTCACCTCTTCCTGAAGCTTCTCGTTGCTGCGCTGGGGAGAAAACTCTGCAGCCAGCCCCCCCAGCTTCAATTGCTCCGCATTGAAACGCCGTGCGCTTTCGGCGACCTGATGCTCAAGCTGCCGAACCTGGTAATCCGCATAAGCGTACATGGCCGCCCCTCCCGCCACGACCAACCCCAAGCCCTGCAGCATCGCCGCCAGGGAGAACGGCTGGCGGCGCTGGACGAATGCCGGATTGAACAGGTTGATCTGCTGACTCATTGCCGCCCCTCTTCCTGACGCAAGGCCGCCCCCAGCGTCGGCAGCGCCCTTGCAACGAACTCGCTGTCCTCCATGGCCTCAATCGCGCTGATGTCGATCGCCTGCGACAGGTCCAGCCGCTCCACGCCGGCATCGCTGACCGACGCCAGGAATTCGACCAGGCCGGTGTCGTCCGGCACGCTCACCAGCACGCGATTCACCGGCAAGTGATTGAACTGCCGGTCGAAATAGTCCAGCGAACGCTGCAATTCCAGCTCGATCCGCCCGCGGTACTGATCCCGCAATTGCTCGTTGGCGTCGCGCAACTGGCCGATGCTGACCTCGATGCGCCGCGCCAGGAACAGCTCTCCGCCCGCGGTGAACGTCAGCAACCCGCCGTAATCGTCGAACGCCAGCAGCGCCAGCGCCCTTCCCTCCTGCTCGAACGGCGTCGCGATGTTGCGCTGCGCCATTTCCGGGATGTCGATCACCGCCAGTTCCATCCCGGCCTGCTGAAACAATTCGATGCGGCTCCTGACGATGTCGTTGGCCGCGCTCACCGCATAAACGGACTGCGCCCGCTCGATCCCCCCGAACTTACTGGACGGTATCTGCAACACATCGAGCGTCGCCTCGTCGGCGGGATACAGCAGGTTATCCTTGATCTTCCAGCGTATCGCCGTCTTCATTTCCTCCGGCGGGACATTCGGCGCATCCACCAGCGACAACTGGTATTCGCCCGGCGTCAACAGCGTGGCACAATTCCGCCCATCCAGCTGCGCGGTGCGGCGCAGCTTGTCCAGCGCCTCGGACGAAATGGAGCCCGTCTCGTGATACTCGCAGCGCAACACGCAGGGCATGCCGCCCACATGCTTGACCTTCGCCAGATAAAAACCGCTCTTGCCCAAGCCAATGGCAAGCCGGCCATCGACGTGGTTTTTTGGTTTGAACAGCCTGGAGATAAGCGGGATTCCCATAATTGGCGCGAAGTTAATGCAACAACCTATTGTTGTCAATGGATATTTTAATTAACCTCCGATCTAAACCATTCCGGATAGTTGCCGATAACCCGCAGTTCCCGACGGCAAAGCCCAATGGAATCAAAAACAAAGCCGCAGATGCGCTCAGGCATCTGCGGCTTTGCTTGCTGCCCCCCCTGCATTGCAGGTCGAGAGGCCAGGCTGATATCGAAATTACTGACGCAGTTTGTAAATTAGTAATTCTCTCGCAAATAGATAAACTCGTCGTTCCCCCTGTACACGCCGAAGGTCGCACGCGCGGTAGGGTTCGTTCCTGCCGGGAATTGCAGCCACGGGCGGTTGGCTGTTGTCGAAACAGCGCCCGCCCCCCCCACTGCAGTGCATCGATTCCCGACTGCTGTCGCTCCCAGGTTCAACGTCAGGTTGGTCCAACCGTCATCGCCATTGCCCGGCGCGCTTAAATTAATCGCAAACGCTGGCGAAATCCCCGTGATGCTCACCGCGGTCTCGCATGCCGCAAGGTTGTTCGGTTTGCTCGCCGTCCCGGCGGGAAAAGCCAGCGCTACATCCGATGCTCCCAGCGCCGTAACCGTATCTGTATCGCTACGCACCCAGGCTGTCCCGTTGAAATACTGCACCGTTGCGGCCAACGGCAACCTCAACAGTTCGGAACCATGTCCATTGGCAAGCCTGATGCGCCCGCTCGCCACCATGACCCCGCCCTCGACCGAAGTCGCCGGCACGGCACGCAGCGAGGTGACGCCATCCGTGTCCGTTGCCCGCATGAAGACGCTGGTCGGTGCAGTCGTCGCCGCAAAGGTATAAGTCGGCGTCGCCACTACGGCGACACCTGCAGCGAAGTCCGCCGCCGCGACCGCATTGTTCGCCAGTACGCCGGAGCCCGGATTTTGCGTCGCCATGCTGCCCAAGGCATCCCATGCAGTCAGGATCGCCGCCTTGGCGAGTGCGCCTGCATAGTTGGCCGTCGTGCCGCCCGTCAGACTCCTTGCGGTCACTTGCACGCTGAACGGCTGGCCGGAATAGACGAAGCCGTCATACTGCGCAGGACAGGACACGCCCGCAGGACAGGGCATAGGCGTCGTAGCCGTCGCCACCACCGCCGTGTCGAAATGGGCCGGCCTGAACCGCCCCACCCCCGTCTGGCTTCCGCTTATCGAGAGAGTCGAGCCAAGATAATTCGACAGGCTTGCATCCAGATCTATCGTGCCCACCTCGTTCCAGGTCAGGCTGGTGCTTCCTGTCCCGCTCGTGGCAGTCAGGGACGCATTGATCGCCGTCGCATTGCCGATGCCCGGCTGCGGATTGCTCGACGCGATCGCCACCGTCTGACCGGTGAAGTTCGGCGTCGTCGCCGGCGTCGCACAGGCGTTCATCGCCGTCACGGTCGCATTGAACGCCTGCCCCGCGACGAGCGGCGCGGCCGGAATGCCGCTGAACGCGAACGAGGCGGGCGCGACCACAAAGGTATCGCTGCCGGTCATCGCCTTGCCGGTAGGCGCGGTATCGCTGGCGATCAACGTAAGCTGCCCGGCATCGGGATAACTCAAGGAAATTGTCGCCGTACCGTTGCCATCGAATGACAAGGTCGGACTCTGGCCCGTCCCGTCACAGGCTGCACTCGCATCGTTCGTCGAATTCAACGCCACACCAGCCGCAGTTATTGGCAATGTGCCGGTGGCGGGACTTGCGTACGCGCACTTCAGGTTCACCGCCCGCGTGACGTTCTCGTACGCAGGCACGCAACGCCCCGTGCCGGGTGCGGTTTCCACCGCCTCGATGGTGACCGACGCGTTGTTGCAGGAGACATGATCCGGCGCCGTCACGATGAAGCCGGAGTCGCTGAACGTCATATCGCAACTCGCCGTCGAGGTTGCCGTATTCCAGCAGGTCGTCGGCGTCGCACTGGTCGCCGCCGGAACCGAGACTGCGCTTAACGTTACCGGCGATCCAGGGAGAGTTGCCGTAGATTGCTGCACGCTGGCCGCGCTGTTGATGCCCGTGGCATCTATCGCAAAGGACTGACCGCCCGGCGTGAGGGTGACGCTCAAGTCTCCCGCCGTATAGAGCGTATTGCATGGCACGGCCGCATCGACGCATGCGCGGATGGTCACGGTATCGGCGCTGCAGGTCAGCCCGCTCCCGTCATGCTGGATTTCGATGTGATCCGGCCCGTAGGAAGAACAGGTCCGCGCGGTGCCGTCCCAGTTTTTCCCGGCATTCTCATTGGCATAGCCCGTCGAGACCTGCGTCGCCGTCAGCGCGGCGTTGAATATCTTGACCTCATCGATCATTCCGTCGAACCGGCGCGTGCCGCCGCCGAACGCCTGATCGTCGCCGATCTGGAGCGGCAACGCGTTAACCGGCAGCACGCCGGCGAATGTCGCCGTGCCGCTGGCCACCCCGTTGATGTAGATGGTCTGGCTGCCGCTCGCATACACCAGCGCGACGTGGGTCCACGAGCCGATGGGAACTGTGGCTGTCGAGGTCATGCTGCCCGTCCCCCACCACCAGAAGACATGACCGGTGCTGTCGATGTGCGCCTCGTAATTGGTGTCCTTGGAAAGGAAGGTCATCAACGCATCCATGCCCGGCGCTCCACCCCATCGAGAGGGCTTGATCCAGGCCGCCACCGTCAACGAGTCGGAAATGTCGAGCAACGGACTGTCCGCCACTTCCACATAATTGGCCGACAGGTTTGCGCCGTTGCACATCTTGGCCGCCGCTGTGGTCGCATTCAATTGCGCCGTGCCGTGCAGGGCATTGACGCTGCTATCCGCCACCTCGTTCGCGACACCCGCCCAGCCCGACTCGTCCATGCGATATTCGGCGACCGGCGTCGATGGCAGGGTGTAGTCGATGGTGATCGGCATCGCATCGACGCCCACCGTTTGCACGGTATTGAAAGTGCCGCGTTGCGCGGCGAATGCCGCGCCAAATGTGGGAGAGTTGATGTCGTCAACCGTCCAGGTGTTCCCCCACAGGTTGGCCGCGCCTCCGAACAGCAACTGAGTCGGGGCCGGCAGCATCGAGCCGCCGCCGTTCGGGATAGTCGTGCCGGCAGCAAGGTTGGTCGCCTGGATCACATCTCCCTTGACCAGCTGCATGGCATTGACCGTAAACGTGCGCGTGGCATTCACCCACGGCCCGACGGTGATGCCGGTAATGGTTGCGCCTGCCGGAATGGAGAAGCCATATCCGGTGCACTTCAGGTAGTTGGTGATCTGGCTGTTCGTGGCAGTTGCCGTCGCATAGACATTGTCCTGCGCCGTAACGTTGGTGAGCCCCGTCCAGGGCTGCGTTCCGATGCCCGTGTCGTTGACGCACAGGGTGGGATTGGACGTGACCGATCCTGCGCCACCCGAGGCAGGGGTATAAGTGATGGTCACCATGCCAGGGGCGCCGTCGCCACCCAGCGTGTTCCGTTCCGCGCCGCCGCCGCCGCCGCCGCCGTTGCCGGAAGCGGGCGGCAGACCGTCCGCCCCGTTGGCATTACCGCCGTCACCGCCGATGCCGCCGCCTGCCGGGGGGGCCGCCGCCGTCGCGGTCGCCCACACCGCGGCGCCGCTGGTGCCGTCGGCTGCCGTCCCTGCCGAAGAACCGCCGGGCCCGCCCCGACCGGTATTGCTGTTGCGCCCTGTGCCGCCATTGCCGCCGGAAAACTTGATCGAGCCCACGCCTGATGCGGCAGCACCGCCCGCGCCCGCCACACCGCCCGCCCCTCCCGCCGGCGCGGCCCCACCCGCACCTCCCTTGGCCAGGATGGTGGCTGCCGAAGAAAACCAGGAGTCTCCGCCCGCGCCGCCGGTACCCGTGCCGCCGACACCACCCGCCCCCACGGTGACGGTATAGGTGTTTCCCGGAACGACGGGTATGGCGACCGTCTTTGAATACGCGCCGCCGCCGCCGCCGCCGCCGCCATCCGAATTTGTGGCATTACCGCCACCCGCGCCGCCGCCGCCCCAGACCTCGACATCGACCGACGTCACGCCCGCCGGCGCCGTCCAGGTACCGGAAGCGGTAAAGATGTCGGTGACGGCCGCGGCGTTTCCCGCGAACAAGGCCAAGACTAATAGGAACGCCCTTACCATGTTGCTCTCCCGATGCGATTAGGCTACCGATATCCTCGCGAACTTGCGCTTGCCGACCTGCGCCACCACCGTCCGGCCTGCTTCCACGACCGCCGCCTTGTCGTTGACGCGCTCGCCGTCAAGTTTAACAGCCCCCTGCTGGATCATGCGCATCGCCTCGGAGGTGCTGTCGACCAGCCCGGCCTGCTTCAGCAGGTGCGGCACACCGATGCGGCCGTCCTGCGCGGCAACGTTGGCCTCCGGCATGTCGTCCGGCAGCACGCCCTGTTTGAAACGTGCCTCGAATTCGGCCAGCGCGTCCTCGGCCGCCTTGCGGGAATGGAAGCGCGCGACGATCTCCTGCGCGAAAATCACCTTGATGTCGCGCGGATTGCGACCGCCCTCGACCTCTTCGCGCCACTTCGCGATGGTCTGGATCGACTCGAACGACAGCAGTTCCAGATAGCGCCACATTAGCGTATCGGAGATCGACATCAGCTTGCCGAACATATCGGACGGCGCGTCGGTGATGCCGACGTAGTTGCCCAGCGACTTGGACATCTTGTTGACGCCGTCCAGCCCTTCCAGCAGCGGCATGGTGAGCACGCACTGCTGCGGCTGGCCGTGATGGCGCTGCAATTCGCGCCCCATCAGCAGGTTGAATTTCTGGTCGGTGCCGCCCAGCTCGATGTCGGCTTTGAGCGCGACGGAGTCGTAGCCCTGCACCAGCGGATAGACGAACTCGTGGATCGCGATCGGCTGGTTGCCCTTGTAGCGCTTGGAGAAGTCGTCGCGTTCCAGCATCTGCGCGACGGTGTGGGTCGCGGCGAGGCGGATCAGGTCGACCGCACTGAACTTGTCCATCCAGGTCGAGTTGAACACGATCTCGGTCTTTTCCGGATCGAGCACCTTGAACACCTGTTCGCGATAGGACTGGGCGTTTTCCAGCACCTGTTCGCGCGACAGCGGCGGGCGGGTGGCGTTCTTGCCGGTCGGATCGCCGATCATGCCGGTGAAGTCGCCGATCAGGAACAGCGCGTGGTGGCCGAGGTCCTGCAGCTGGCGCATCTTGTTCAGCAGCACGGTGTGGCCGAGGTGCAGATCGGGCGCGGTGGGGTCGAAACCGGCCTTGACGCGCAGCGGGCGGCCCAGCGCCAGCTTCTGTTTCAGTTCGTGCTCCAGCAGCAGCTCGTGCGCGCCGCGCTTGATCGTTGCCAGCGCATCGGCCGCATCCATGTTGTTTGTCTCGCTCATATCCATTGCAATTCCAGTTTGATCGGGCGCCGCCCGTTCCTTTTTCCCTGCCGTTCGTCGGCCGGCAGCTACCGCCCGATTTTCGCCTTCTCCTCCGGTCAGTTCGGGTTTTAGGGGAGTCCGGTTTCTGTTAAAGTGCGCGCCAGTCTGAAAACAATAAAGAATTAAAAGAAAAACGCTGCGACTTCAGGAGGCGCGAATGTTAACCCAAAACCAGCTCTACTCAGAGCGCAAAACGCCAAATCACAGGGCTCCGGCAGACAAATCGAGGCTGCGCTGGCTCGTCGCAATGTCGACGATGCCGCTGTTGGGCGTCGTCACCGCCTTCGGCCTGGTGCCGGAAAGCGAACTGGGCCTGGATACCGGCAAGGTCGCCATCGAAGAAATCGCCCTGCCCAGCGTCGCCCCGGCGGCACTGACCGAGAACCACTTCTGGCGCAACGAGAAGATGCAGCGCGGCGACACCGTCGCCGAACTGCTGCGCCGCCTGAACGTATCGGATGAACCGGCCAGCGCATACCTGCGCACTGCCGCCGAGGCCGAACCCTTCCGCAAGCTGCCCGTCGGGCGCGAGGTTCAGGCCGAGACCGACGCCACCGGGAAGCTGGTTTCCCTGCGGTTCCTGGGCCAGGACAATGCCCAGGTAACGGTCGAAGTGCTGGGCGAGGGCTTCGTGACCCGAATCCAGCCGGCGCAGCTCGAAAAGCGCTTGTTCGTCCGCACCGGCGAGATCAGGACCAGCCTGTACGCCGCGACCGACGCCGCCGGCGTACCCGAAGGGGCGGCCAACCAGCTTGCCGAAATCTTCAGCGGCGACATCGACTTCCACCACGACCTGCGCCGCGGCGACAAGTTCACGGTGATCTACGAGATGACCTACAGCAACGGCGCGCTGGTCAACACCGGCCGCATCCAGGCCGCAGAGTTCATCAACCACGGCGAAAGCTACCGCGCGATCTATTTCGAGGGCGCAGGCGAATCGAAAGGGGACTACTACACGCCTGAAGGCAAGAGCGTGCGCAAGACCTTTTTGCGCTCGCCGATCGCCTTCTCGCGCATCAGCTCCGGCTTCAGCAACTCGCGCTACCACCCGGTGCTGAACAAATGGCGCGCACACAAGGGCGTCGATTTCGCCGCCCCGACCGGCACCCCGGTGAAGGCCACCTCGGACGGCATCGTATCCAGCTTCGGCCGGCAGAACGGTTACGGCAACGTGGTCATGCTCAAGCATCAGGGCGGCTACTCCACGGTGTACGGCCACCTGTCGCGCTTCGCCAAGGGACTGAAACGCGGGCAGCGCGTGAACCAGGGCGACGTAATCGGCTACGTCGGCATGACCGGCATCGCCAGCGGGCCGCACCTGCATTACGAATTCAAGATCGACGGCAAGCAGCGCGATCCGCTGCGTGTCGCGCTGCCGAACGCACAGCCGGTCAAGGCGGCCGATCGCGAAGCTTTCCGGATGCTGGCCGACAACCTCGTGGCTCGCATCGAACAGCTGCGCAACACCAATCTCGCCAAGCTCGACTGATCCGTCCGTGCACCGGCCTGAGCTCTATGTCGGGCTGATGTCCGGCACCAGCCTGGACGGCGTCGACGCCGTCCTCGCGGATCTGGGCGATTCCAGACCTCGACTGATTTCCAGCCACTATCTGCCGTTCGGCGACGAACTCAGGCAGGAACTGCTGGCGCTGCACCATCCCGATCACGACGAACTCCATCGCAGCCAGTTGGCCGCAAACCGGCTGGCCCGGCTGTATGCGCAAAGCGTATCCGAACTGCTGGCTCAGACGGGCGTCACAGCATCGGACATACAGGCGATCGGCTGTCACGGCCAAACCCTGCGCCACTGCCCGGAACAAGGCTACACGCTGCAAATCGGCAATTCGGCGCTGCTGGCGGAACTCGCTGGCATCCGCGTGGTGAGCGATTTCCGCAGCCGCGACATCGCCGCCGGCGGACAGGGTGCGCCGCTGGTGCCGGCCTTCCACGACAAGGTGCTGCGCGATCCGTCCCGTCACCGCGTGGTGGTCAACATCGGCGGCATCGCCAACCTGACCGACCTGCCTCCGGATGCGCCCACGTCCGGCTTCGACTGCGGCCCGGGAGGCCTGCTGATGGATGCCTGGTGCATGCGCCACCTCGGCCAGCCCTACGATGCCGACGGCATCTGGGCGGCCTCCGGGAAGGTGCTGCCTGCGCTGCTGGAACGGATGCTGGACGAACCCTTCTTCGCCATGCCGCCGCCCAAGAGCAGCGGCCGCGACCTGTTCAACATGGCATGGCTGGAGGGCCGGCTGAAGGGTGACGAAACGGGAGCGGACGTGCAGGCGACGCTGCTGGAGCTGACCTGCCAGGGCATTGCCCGCGCAATCCGGCAACACTGCCGCGGCGCACAGGACATCTATCTGTGCGGCGGCGGCGCCCACAACAGCGCCCTGCGCGCGCGCCTCGCCGAATTGCTGCCGGGCTGTACGATAGGCAAAACAGACAATCTGGATGTGAGCGGCGATTTCCTGGAAGCCGTCGCCTTCGCCTGGCTGGCCCAGCAGACGCTGCGGGGCCAGGCCGCCAACCTGCCGGCAGTCACCGGTGCAAGACACCCCTGCGTGCTCGGCGCAATCTATCCGGCATGAAAAAGGCGAGGGACTCGCGCCCCTCGCCTTTTAACTACGTCCGCCCGGTCAGGCCGAGAACGACGAGCCGCAACCGCAGGTGGTCGTGGCGTTCGGATTCTTGATCACGAACTGCGAACCTTCCAGCCCCTCGGAATAGTCGATCTCCGCGCCGACCAGATACTGGAAGCTCATCGGATCGATCAGCAGTTGTACGCCGTTCTTGCTCATCACGGTGTCGTCGTCGTTGGCCACTTCGTCAAAAGTGAAGCCGTACTGGAAGCCCGAGCAACCGCCGCCGCTGACAAACACGCGCAGCTTGAGGTCGGCATTGCCTTCCTCCTCGATCAGTTGCTTCACCTTGTTGGCCGCGCTGTCGGTAAAAATCAGCGGATCCTGCATTTCAGTTGCTGCGTTCATATTGCTCTCCTAATGGTTGTTTATTCCCCGGCGCTCACCTTGAGCGCCACGACCTTTTCCTGGGCTACAGCGGCATCCCCGTGTATGAACCGCCCCTCGACAAGAGCGCCCAGATGAATCTCCAGCGTCTTGTAGTGCACATCTCCAGCGACCTTCGCCTTGCCCTGAAGTTCCAGATATTCGCTCGCGGTCACGGGGCCGCTGATCGCGCCGTTCACCACCAGATGCGTCACCCTCACTTCTCCGGTGATCCTCGCGTGTTCGCTCAGCACCAGCGTTGCGGGCTTGCCCTGCACGGCGATGACATTGCCGACCACCTGCCCGTCGATGCGCATCCCGCCGCTGAAACTGATGTCGCCATCGATGCTGGTGCCCGCGCCGATCAGCGTATCGATCTGGCTCAGCGGCTTGGTGTGCTTTTTATTGAACATCGTTCCCTCCCCGGCCTTTGCGGCCCCAAGACTCCTTCATCCTCACGACAGGCTCACATTCTGGCGCAGCTTCGGTTCACGCAAGCCCCGTTCGAATATGCGAACCTGTATGCTTTCCAGTTCCGTCCCCGGCGGCAACTGCAGGCTTTTCTCCACCCGCTGATAATACTTGAAACCAAGCTGGAATTGGGCATTCCCGGACTCTTCCTGGGGGAATAGATAGGTGGCGCGCCGCCCCTCTTCCACCACCGTGGCAATCAACTGATAGCTGCCGACGAACTCCTTCGCCCGCTGGCCGCCCTGCACCAGCAACATGCGCAAGCGATATTCTCCGGGCAGGCTGTCGCGCACCAGCTTCAGTCTGTGCACCGCCAGCTCACCCTCCTTGCCGCGCACCGCGGTCAGATTCTGGAAGAACGCCAGATCCTCCTGCAGCGAAATGTTCTCGTCGGACAGTGCCTTCAGTTGCTTCGCGCTCTCCTGGTTACTGGACTGCTCGATCTGCACCAACCGTTCGTACTCGACCAACCGGCTTTTCAGGTTGTCATTTTCGGCGCTCAAGGCATCCACCCGCTCGCGCAACTGCACCAGTTCCTGTTCGGCCTGACTGCGATGAAAGCCCGCCAACTCCAGGCCACTGCCATATGCCCACCATGCCAGCCCCAGCGCGCCGATCAGGAAGGGCACCAGCATGCTCCAGCGCAAATACCAGGGCATGTGCAACCGCACCGTCAGGCGGGGAGCCGCGATGCCGAACCTGCGCTTGACGCGACGCCAGAACATCAGGGCAGCAAGGGAACGTTATCGAGCGCGACGCTCTCCGGCAATCCGAACATGATGTTCATGTTCTGCACCGCCTGTCCGGCCGCACCCTTGACCAGGTTGTCGATCGCCGACAGCACCACCACGGTGTCGCCGCCCTGCGGCCTGTGCACCGCGATGCGGCAACGGTTCGCGCCGCGCACCGAGCGCGTCTCGGGATGGCTGCCGGCCGGCATCACGTCAACGAACGGCTCGTTCGCGTAGCGCTGCTCGAACAGCGTCTGCAGATCGACTTCGCGCGTCAGCCTGCCGTACAGCGTCGCGTGGATACCGCGTATCATCGGCGTCAGGTGCGGCACAAAGGTCAGTCCGACCGGACTGCCCTTCACCCGCGCCAGCCCCTGCCTGATTTCCGGCAGGTGGCGATGCCCGGCCACGCCATAGGCCTTGAAGTTGTCGGAGGCCTCGGAGAACAGCGTGGGGATCTCCGCCTTGCGCCCCGCACCGGAGACGCCCGACTTGGCGTCGGCGATCAGGCTGCCGGTTTCGATCGCTCCGGCCTCCAGCAGCGGAATGAAGCCCAGTTGCACCGCAGTGGGATAGCAGCCGGGATTGGCGACCAGCCGCGCCTTTTCGATCTGCGCGCGATTCACCTCGGGCAGGCCGTACACCGCCTCGGCCACCAGATCCGGGCAGGCATGGGCCATGCCATACCACTTTTCCCACTCGGCGATGTCCTTGATACGGAAGTCCGCCGCGAGGTCGATCACCTTCACGCCGGCATCCAGCAGCGCACGCGTCTGCTGCATCGCGATGCCGTTCGGCGTGGCGAAGAACACCAGGTCGCACTGTTCCAGCTTCGCCTCGTCGGGATGGGTGAACGGCAGGTCGACGTAGCCGCGCAGGCTGGGGAACATCTGGCTGACCGGGGTGCCCGCGTCGGCGCGCGAGGTGATCACCTGCAACGCAACCTGCGGATGCGCCGCCAGCAGGCGCAGCAACTCCACGCCGGTGTAGCCTGTGCCGCCAACTATGCCAACTTTAATCATCTTGAATCATCCCTGAAAACGTTCCGCATGATACAACAAACCCCAAAGCAAAAGCCGCCCGGAGGCGGCTTTGCGGATACTGCATCCAGCGATTAACGCTTGGAGAACTGCTTGCGACGGCGGGCCTTGCGCAGACCGACCTTCTTACGCTCGACTTCACGTGCATCGCGGGTCACCAGACCTGCCGCTTTCAGCGCCGGCTTGAACTCGGCGTTGTAGTCGATCAGCGCGCGGGTGATGCCGTGACGAACCGCACCAGCCTGGCCGGCTTCGCCGCCGCCGGTGACGTTCACCAGAATGTCGAACTTGCCCAGCGTCTCGGTCAGCGCCAGCGGCTGACGCACGATCATGCGGCCGGTTTCGCGGGAGAAGAACACATCCACCGGCTTGTCGTTGACGACGATGTCGCCCTTGCCCGGCTTGATGAATACACGTGCCACCGCGCTCTTGCGACGACCGGTTCCGTAGTTGTAATTTGCGCTCATGATTAAGCCTTCAACAGATTGACGGGTTTCGGCTGCTGCGCGGCGTGCGGATGATCCGCGCCGGCATAGACCTTCATCTTGCGCAGCATCGCGTAGCCCAGCGGGCCCTTCGGCAGCATGCCCTTGACGGCCTTCTCCAGCACGCGCTGCGGATGACGCTGCTGCAGCTTGGTGAAGTTGGTCGTGTACAGGCCGCCCGGGTAGGTGGTGTGGCGATGGTACAACTTGGCTTCCGCCTTGTTGCCGGTCACGCGCAGCTTGTCCGCGTTGACCACGACGACGAAATCGCCGGTGTCCACGTGCGGGGTGTAGATCGCCTTGTGCTTGCCGCGCAGACGCGAAGCGATTTGGGCAGCCAAACGGCCCAGCACTTGATCTGCTGCGTCAACCAGAAGCCAGTCGTGCTGGACTTCCTGGGGCTTAGCGGAAAATGTTTTCATAGCCACTGTTCCTGAAAATTCAATAAGTAAACCTCGAAGGGCGCGCATTCTATGTCAGCCCTCCCGCCGATGTCAAACGAAAATTGGCCATAACCGCAAAACGGCGGGCCCGGCACTCCGGATCAACGGACTCAGGTGCGCAACAGGCCGTCCAGCCAGGCTTTCCAGCGCACATATTTCGCAGCCAGTTCAGGCGCGGGCGGGTTCGCATCTATCTTCCCGGCGCGCCCGGCGGAGACCGGCGGCATTCCGGCGGCAAGGCGCGCAGCGCCGGACAGTCCCGCATCGGGATGAACGAGATTATAGACATCCGCAAACGGCGCACATTGGGCGATCCCCTGTTGCAAAACAGGCAGATTGGACAAGCCGCCCGAAAGATAGACGCGCTCGATGCCGAATTCGCAATGCAGGTCCTCCAGCATGCGCGCGACGCGGAACACGACGCCCTCGACCAACAGCGCCGCAACGCATCGCGGCGACAAATTATCGACCGGAGCGGAGAACGTCAATCCCAGGTCCTTCCTGAAATACGGCGCACCCAGCCCGCTCGGTTCGGCGAGACAGAAGATGTCATCCCGCGCGAGGTCCTCAATGGCGCATCCGGCCGCGGGATATGGCGCCAGCGCCGAGCCAATGGAATTGAGCGTGCCTTCGCAGGCGAAATAGACAGGACCGTCGCCCTCCTGCCAAACCAGGGTGCGCAAATAATCCTCGGGACCTTCACCTCCATCGGGCAGATAACGAATGACGAAGCCGCCGGTTCCGAGATTGACCAGGGCATCCGGCGAGCCGGCAGCGATGCTCGCGGCCAGCGCTGCCGACTGGTCGGCCAGGCTCGCCCGCAACGTCAGTCCATTGTTCAGCGGCAACGACCATCCGGCGGAAGCGCATATTTCCGGCAGGGCCACGCGCGTGATACCGAACAATTCGCACAGTCGCGGCGACCACTGCCTTTCGCGAACATCCATCAACAAGGTGCGGGCTGCCATTGATGCATCGGTCCGATAATGCGCGCCATCGGTCCAGCGCCAGATCAGGAAAGTATCCAGCGTGCCCACCAGCCACTCGCCGTTCGCCAATCGCTCGCGCCACGCGGGATGCTCATGCAGCAACGCGCGCAGCTTGGGCGCGAGGAAATAAGGCGTGAGCGGCAATCCGGCGAGCGCGCGTATCCCGGCCGCCGCATCGCGCAACTCCTCGCAGACGGCAGCGCCGCGATCATCCTGCCAGGAGATCAGCGGCGTCACCGGCTGGCCGGTGGCGCGCTCCCATATAAGGAAAGAAGAACGCTGGCAGCAAAGACCGAGTGGCGGATGAGCATCCGTCTGCGCCATACATTCCGCCAGTACGGTCTCGACCGCCCCTACATAGGCCAGCGCGTCGCTCTCGTAGCGTCCGCCGTCGGCATGCACCTCGGGCGCCGGACGCGCGACGACGCCATGCGGCTTGCCGTCTGCCGACAGCAAGCCGGCCTTGATCGAGGTCGTGCCCAGGTCGAGCGCGATGGCTACAGCCAGCACGCCACGACCTCTTGCGCGATCCGCTCCTCGTTCCAGCCCAGCACGGGCGCAACCAGCACGGCGAGGCGGCGCAATTCGTCTTCGTCGAGGCGCGCCAGAATCAACAGCGGCATCCGGCGACGCAACAGATCGGACAGATGCACCACCATTTCGTCGGTCGCGCAAAACAGCAGGTCGGCCAGGATCAACGGCAGGTCGGAAACGATGCGCTGCGCCAATTCCGACCTCTTCTCGATCAGGCGGAACACCTGCCCGCAACGCCTACCATGCCGGCGCAACAACCACATCGCACTCTCGGCATCGATACCCAGGCGCTGCGCTGCGCCAAGCACGGCGGCATCCTGCGCCGGCTTCCAGGGCAGGTCGCGCTCCCCTGTCGTACAACTGGCCCCGATGCCCAGCGTTGCGGACAACGCATCGACGATGCTGCACGCATCCTCGCGCGCCGAGGTGATCTTGCCGCCGATCGAGCAATGCAGGCCGTTGCCCAGCGTCTTCAGTTCCCAATCCCGGCTGGCTGCAGAAGGCGACGCGTCGTCGCTGCGCTTCATCACGCGCAGCCCGGCATAACTGCCGATCACATCCTTCCTGCACCAGGCCGTCTTCAGGTATCGGTTCGCCGCATCCAGCAGATATTCCACGTCCGCCTCCTCGATGTCCACCTTGTCGAGGTCGCCGCGATAATCGGTATCGGTCGTGCCGAGCAGCGTGCGCCCGTACCACGGAATCACGAAGAACACGCGTCCATCGGACTTCGCCGTCAACAGCAGCGCCTCGCTCGCGCCCAGCCCCGGCAGCACCAGGTGCACACCCTTGGTCAGCCGGCACCACGCACTCCCGGTCGCGTCCGCAGCCAGCCACTGCCCGGAAGTGCTGACGCATTGCCGAGCCCGCACCCGCACCGTCGCATCGCCGGTTTCGTCTCGCACCGTCGCGCCGCATACCCGCCCGCCCTCTTCGTTCCACTCGACCAGCTTCGCATAGTTGACGCACACCGCGCCGTGCGCGATCGCGCCCGCGACCACCTCCAGCACCAGCCGCGCATCGTCGGTCTGCGCGTCGCCGTAGGTGAAGCCGCCCTTCAGATTCGCCGCATCCAGCCAGGGAAAATGTTCCGCGAAATGCGCGCGATCGAGACGGAGGTGCCGCATCTGCTCGTCCGGCATGCGGGCAAGCAGGTCGTACAGCGTCAACCCGGCCTCCAGCTTCAGCATGCCGTTGCGGCTGTCGGCATACACCGGCACGCCGAAGCGCAACGGCCACACCCGGTGCGGCGCGATGCGCAGCAAATGCTCCCGCTCCGCGAGCGCCTTTTTCACCAGCTTGAAATCGTAGGTCTCCAGATAGCGCAGGCCGCCGTGGATCAGCTTGCTCGACGCCGAAGAAGTCGCCCCCGCCCAGTCGCCCTGCTCGACCAGTGCGACCCTCAACCCGCGCTGCGCCGCATCATAAGCCGTCCATGCGCCATAAATGCCGCCGCCACAGATCAGCAGATCGAATTCGTCTTGCAGCGCTGCAAAGTCTCGTTTCATCCTCCTCTCCTCTGAAGCGCATGTTGCGGCACATCGCTGATCAGGATGTCCACGCCCAGCGCCAGCGCGCGACCTATCTGCTCGTCACTGTTGCAGGTGTAGACCGCGAGACTCTTTCCGCGCTCGCGCACCGCAGCGACCATGGGTTCGTGCAGCGTATCGATGTTTACGCACAGGCCGTGCAGGAACGGATGCGCGTCGAGTGTCTCGGCTGCGAATGCCGCATCGTGTTCCGGTTCGAGGTTGAACACCAGCGGGAATTGCGGAGCTATGCGATGCGCGTAGACCAGGCTGCCGAGATTGAACGACGACACCAGCACCCGGTCGCCGCTCGCAGCACCCGCCAGTTCCAGCGCCTGCCCGACCTTGGCTTCATGCCGCTCCCGCGTTTCCCATTCGCGGTTCTTGATTTCCAGCAACAATCGGCAGCGCGTGCGGTACGCATCGAGAAATTCGCGCAGCGTGGTTATGCCCTCCTTCGTCGCACCACCGAAGTGCGCCGCAAAATCCATCGCCCGCAACTCGGCGAGATCGAAGTCGTCGATGCGCTTGTCCTTCATCCCCAGCTTGTCGAGGAAGCGGTCGTGCCACAGCACCGCGACGCCGTCGCGCGTGAGCTGGATGTCGGTCTCGATGCCGTCTATGGGATAGGTGAGCGCGCGGTCGAATGCGGTGCGCGTATTCTCCGCCGCCTCGCGGTTCGCGCCGCGATGGGCGTATACAAGGGTTGTTCCGGAACGATGCATATCGGGCGTTCTTGATTTTATGTGCGCACACCTTAGCAGGAATGGGGGCGGCTGCAATATCCGGCGCCGCACTATCGCCGTAGAATGGCAGAAATACTCATGACCGCCATTCGCGATGTCTGAAATCGATCCCTCTACCGCCCAAGCCTATCTGGAAACGGACTATTGCGTGGATGCGCCGGAGCCGTTCATATTGCGGATTGGCATCCCCTGCATGCAGTTGGCGCAACTCCACGCCCGGCATCGCACCGATTGCAGCGTCTTCGTCACCGCATGCAATCCGCGCAGTCGCATCGTCGAAGACCGTGAAAACGCCAGGCGCCAGGCCGAACTGGCGGCGGAGCTGGGGCGTCGCGGACTGACCTTCTTCGGCGGCGTCGGCCGGCATCCAACGGGAGGCTGGCCCGCCGAACACAGCTACCTGGTTCTGGGGCTGCCGCTCGCCGAGGCGAAGGAGCTGGGCGAGCGATACGCCCAGAATGCCATCGTCTGGTGCGGCGCTGATGCGGTGCCGCAACTGGTTTTGCTGCAATGATTCCCGTCCCGCCCTAAAGATTCGCCGGTCGCGGCCGAAAAGGACGGAATGAGCAGCCATCTCCAATCAGAGAACTACTCCCTGCGCCAGCAGCTGGAAAGCCTGCTGCACGAGGCGCGGCGCAACGAGGACAAGATGCGCCGCTTCGACCAGCTCCAGCGCCGGTTGATCGGCGCGGACTCGCTGCCGGAACTGGTCGGCCTGCTGCTGTCGGAATACAAGCTGGCATTCGGCGTCGAGTGCGTCGCCCTCGCGCTGGTCGACGAGGAGTACGAAATCTCCCGGATACTGGAAGGCTGCCCGGACAAGAATGCGGCCTGCAGCGGCCTGACCCTGCTGCAATCGGCTTCCGTGCTCGAGCCTCTATACCCGGAACAGCCCAAACCCAGGCTGGGCGCCTTCGACCCCGACCTGCACCAGTCGCTGTTCGGCCAGCCTTCCGTTCCCGTCGCCTCGGTCGCCCTGCTGCCGCTGATGCGCCACGGCGAGCTGATCGGCAGCCTGCATTTCGGCAGCAGCGATCCCGGAAGGTATGTCGCGGGTTGCGGCACGGATTTCCTCGAACGGCTGACCGAGATCATCGGCGTCTGCCTGGAGAACGCGCTGTCGCAGGAGCGATTGAAACTGCTGGGACTGACCGATGCGCTGACCGGCGTGCAGAACCGCCGCTACTTCGACCACCGCTGCCAGATCGAGGTCAGCCAGGCGCGCCGGCATCGCCACCCGCTGGCCTGTTTGCTGCTCGACCTCGACAAATTCAAGCGCATCAACGACACCTACGGCCACCAGACCGGCGACGAGGTGCTGATGGGCGCGGCCCGCGCCATCCAGGAGCAGTTGCGGGTGGGCGACACGCTGGCCCGCTTCGGCGGAGAGGAATTCGTCGCCTTGCTGCCGCAGACCGACCCCTACCACGCGCGCCAGATCGCGGAACGGATACGCCGCTGCATCGAGGAAACGGAAATACGGACGCCGACCGGCCAGCCCATCCCCCTGACGATTTCGATCGGCCTGTCCATGCTGCCCACAGTGGATGCCTCGATCGCACCGCAGGCGATGGCCGAGCGCATGCTTGCAATCGCCGACAAGGCGCTATACCGCGCCAAGCACGAAGGGCGCAACCGCGTCGTCTGCGCCGAACGCCAGCCCGACATCCCGACCGCTCGCGCAGCCGCCGTGCCAGCCCTGCTGAAAAACCTGCAAAGAAACCTGAACTCGGCGCTCGGCTTCCTGAAACGCTCCTTCGCGCCGTCGAAATAGCCTTGCCCCGAATAGCACGCTCAGTGCAGCTTCTGCCCAAGAAACGCGCCGACCGCCGCATAGAACTCGGCCGGCGGGATCTCGACGCCGTCGCAGAAGAAGTGGAACGGATAGGCCCGGTACAAGTGTCCGTTGATTGTGTAAGCCTCGCTCATGATAGCCACCTCTGAATTCTTTACCGGCGGCTTGCGCGCCCTGTGAGGTCTTGCGTCCGCCCGTGGTAAGAATATCGGCAGATACCGTGGGATAGCTTAGCCCGATTATTCGGACTGCTCCTCCGCCGTTCCCGGCGCGAGATCCGGCTCGCCGCAGCGGCGCGCAATTTCCGCGCGCGCCCGGTTGCGCAGGCGGATGGCGGCGTCCCAGCCCTTGCCTTCCGGCATGATCGGCTCGCCTATCGTCACGGTGATCGCGCCGCGGTGCGGGAACCAGCTGCCGTCGCGCAATATCGAGCGAGTGCCGCGCAGGCTCACCGGCACGACAGTCGCGCCGGCCTCGGCGGCGACGACGAATGCGCCCATGCGGAATGGCATCAGGCCGGGGATGCGGCTGAACGTGCCTTCCGGGAAGAACACCGGGCTGCGGCCCGACTGCAGCGAGCGCGCGACCTGCTTCACGTCTTCCAGGCTGCGCTGCGACTCGTAACGCTCGACGAAATCCGTGCCGATGTGCCGCAAATAGATGCGCGAGACGAAGCTGTCCAGCAGCTCGCGCTTGGCGACGAAACTGAAATGCCCAGCGCCGGCCAGCCGCCCCGGCAGCGCGGCGACCAGCACGATGCCGTCCAGGTAGCTCGCGTGGTTGGCCACCAGCACGCAAGGCTCTTGCGGCAGGTTCTCCAGTCCGCGCACGACCAGCGGCGTGCCGGTCAATCGCGCATACAGCCGCGCACCGATGCGGCTGGCCGCCCAGCCCCACGCGGGACGAGGCAACAGCGCGGCGACCAGCCAGGTCAGCGGCGCGAGCAGCCAGAACAGCGCCCAGACCCAGGCGGCGTAGCCGTAGTCGGTTGCGACACGGATGCCGCGGCGCAACTGCGGCAGCATGCCGCTCCACGCCAGCCGGACGACCTGCCACCACACCGCGCGCACCGGCTGCGCACCCCGCTCGAACTGTTCGCGGCAGGCCGCACGACGGATCTTGCCGCTCGATGTCTTGAGCACGCTGTGGACGGGCGCCAGCACGATGTTGTCGGGCGGCATGCCCAGCAGGTCCAGCGCCAGCTCGTTGATCCTGCCGCGCAGTGCTTCCAGCCGGTCGGGCGCGGTCTCGCGCGTCTCGGCCATCACCACCAATCGCTCGGTGCCGGTGGCCGGATCGGGGCTGCCGAACACCGCGACGCAACCCTTGCGGATGCCGGGAATGTCGCCGACCGCCTCCTCCAGCTCGTAGGGATAGATATTGCGCCCGGCACGGATGATGATGTCTTTGGAGCGCCCGGTCAGGTAGAGCTCGCCCTCGGCGAGATAGGCGTAGTCGCCGGAATCCAGCCAGTCGCCGTGGAACAGCACCCGCGTCTGCTCCGGGTTGCGGTAATAGCCGGCGGTGGCGGACGGCCCTTTGAATTCAAGATGCCCTTCCATGCGCTCGCCCAGCTCGCGGCCCGTTGCATCGACGATCCTGATCTCGTGACCGGCAAGCGGCCGACCGCAAGCAACGACGCGCAGCGCATCCGACGCGTCGTCGCCGACCGGTTCGGCGCGGCCCGTGCGCATGAAACGCTCGCGGTCTATGCGGTCGATCAACGGCCCGCGTCCCGGCGGCGGGAAGGCCAGCCCCACCGAACACTCGGCCAGCCCGTACACCGGCGACATCGCCTGCGGGCGCAGCCCGTAGCGGCCGAAGCGTTGCGCGAAATTCGCGAGCGTCTCCGGGCTGACCGGCTCCGCGCCGTTGAATGCCATGCGCCAGCTCGACAGGTCCAGCCCTTCCAGCGCGGCATCCGGGATCTTGCGCAAACACAGTTCGTAACCGAAGTTGGGCGAAGCCGACAGCGTGCCGCGATACTCGTGGATCGCCCACAGCCAGCGCTCGGGGCGCGCGAGAAAAGTCAGCGGCGACATCGCCACCAGCGGGAACGCGTGGTACAGGCTGCACAGCCACGCGCCTATCAGCCCCATGTCGTGATACAGCGGCAGCCAGCTGACGAACACGTCGGTGGAATCGGCCCGCACCGCCTGCCCCATCGCGCGGATGTTGGCCAGCAGGTTCGCATGGGTCAGCACGGTGCCCTTGGGGTTGCCGGTGCTGCCCGAGGTGTATTGCAGCAGTGCGATGTCCTCGGGACTGTGCGGAATGTCGCTCGCGCGCCCGTTGCCGCAGAGTTCGTCCACGGTGACCACGCTGCGCAACGACTCCACCTGCGCCTGCAGCAGCCGCGCCACCGGCTTCGCCTCGGGCACGGTGACCAGCATCGCGGCGAGCGCGTTGGCGAGTATGCCCGCATGCCGCCGCAGGTGATCCTCGATCTGCGAAGGGCGGGCCGGCGGATAGATGGGAACGGGAATGCCGCCCGCGAGCAGCACGCCCATGAAGCAGCAGAAATAGTCTCGCCCCGTCGGCAACATCATCGCGACCGACTGACCGGGCTGCAGGCCGCGTTCCAGCAGCCCCGCCGCAACCTGTTGCGCGGCATAGCTCAGCGCGGCATAGCTCAGCGCGGTTTCGCCGCCCTCCGCATCCAGCAAGGTGATATGCGTCCGCTCCGGATGCATGCGCACATGCCAGTCCAGCACCTCGGTCAGCGTCAGCGCATCCACCGGCATCGCCTGCACCGGAGTCGGCGCTTCTTCGCGCCGCTCGCCCGAGTGCTTCGCCATTGAAGGGGCTGCGGCCAGCACCGCCTGCAACAGGTCGCGCGGCGTCTCGGCGCTGGCGAACACCCGCTCCGGCAGGGTGATGCCGAACGCCTGCTCGATGCGCGCGAGCAACTCGACCCGCCCGAGGCTGTCTATGCCCAGGTCGCGTTCCAGCGCGCTGTCCAGCGTGACCTGAATGGCATCTTCAGGGCGCGAGTGCAACTCGGCGGCGAGCCGCCGGACGATCGCCAGCAATGTGGTGGAGGTGTCGCTCATCGCATCGACTCCCGGCCGGCCCGCCACGGACATCGGCCGCGTATTCGTTTTACATTGACCGCAACAATGACCGGCAATATCCTCCCGGTCGCCCGTCACCGTCAATACGGAACCATGCGTACCTCACTGAACATAACCGTCACACGCCGCGAGGTCTGGGCCTGGGCCATGTACGACTTCGCCAACTCCGGCTACACCACGGTGGTCATCACCGCGATTTTCAACGCGTATTTCGTCTCCGTCGTCGCGGGCGATACGCCCTGGGCGACGTTCGCATGGACGGCCGCGCTGGCGCTCTCCTATGCCGCGATCATGCTCACCGCGCCGCTGCTCGGCGCTTATGCCGACGCCTGGGCCGCGAAGAAACGGCTGCTGATCCTGACCACCGCAGGCTGCGTGACGTTCACCGCACTGCTGGCGTTTTCCGGGCCTGAAAGCCTGTGGCTGACCATCGCACTGATCGTGCTGTCGAACTTCTTTTTCGGCAGCGGAGAGAACCTGATCGCGGCCTTCCTGCCCGAACTGGCGCGCGGCAACGCGCTCGGCAGGGTATCCGGATGGGGCTGGAGCCTGGGTTATGTCGGCGGGCTGGTCAGCCTCGGCGCCAGCCTCGCCTGGGTGACCTGGGCGCAGGCGCAAGGCCAGCAGGCGACGGACTTCGTGCCGATGACCATGCTGATCACCGCCGCGCTGTTCGCGCTGTCCAGCCTGCCCACCTTTTTGTTCCTGAAGGAGCGCGCCCTGCCGCAGCCGCACCTGCAAGGAAAAAATCTGGTGCAGGAATCCTACGCGCGGCTGCGGCAGACGCTGGCGCGCGCCGGGGACTACCGCGACCTGTGCCGCTTCCTGGTCTGCACGGTGTTCTACCAGGCAGGCATACAGGCGGTCATCACGCTCGCCGCGATCTACGCGCAGCAGGCGATGCATTTCACCACCCAGCAGACCATCGCATTGATCTTCGTGGTCAACATCACCGCCGCTGCCGGCGCATTTTTATTCGGCCACCTGCAGGACCGCATCGGCCATGTCCCGGCGATCGCGCTGACGCTGATCGGCTGGATCGTGATGATATTGCTGGCCTGGGCCGCCGAAGGCCCGGACATGTTCTGGGCCGCCGCCAACCTCGCCGGCCTGTGCATGGGGGCGAGCCAGTCTGCCGGACGGGCGCTGGTCGGCCTGCTGAGCCCGGCCGCGCGCCGCGCCGAATTCTTCGGGCTGTGGGGGCTGGCGGTGAAACTCTCCGCAATACTCGGGCCGCTGACCTACGGCCTGGTGAGCTGGCTGTCGCAGGGCGACCACAGGCTCGCGATCCTGATCACCGGCAGCTACTTCCTCGTCGGGCTGGCGATACTGGTCGGGGTGGATGTCAGAAGAGGCAGGCGCGCCGCGCTGCAATCAAAGTCTTAAGACGAATGCGCTTTGTAGGGGCGAGATTCATCGCGCCCCTACAGAATGAACTGTCCATCGAAAAAATAGTTCACGGTAACGCATCGATGAACCGCTGCATCGAGACCTTGAGCGCCGCGAAGTTGGGGTTGTACATCAGGCGCCGCAGGATGCCGGCCCTGAGATTGGCCTCGGTGACCTCCCCCAGCACCACGCCCGCGTGCCCGTTGTGGCAGGCCTCGTATTTCTCCATGTCGCCGGGGTAGTAGTGGATGGCATTGCAGTAATCCCCGTTTGCGCCGTAGTGGGGATCGTCCGGCAGCAGCACGATGGCGGTATGCGACGAGCTCAATATCTTCTGTTCCGGCAGCGCGCTGTTCACCAGCTCCACCTTCGCCGCCGGTATGCCGGGCGGGATGTTCTTCGTATCGGTGGTGTACAGCACCAGCCTGTTCAGCGGGTGCGGCGCATGCGCAATGAATTCCAGCGTCGCCGGCGTATGCGCGGTTGTGTCATCCCGGCTGGCGGCGGCGAACACCGGAACGGCAACTTCATGTTCCCGACGCAGCGCATTCAATTTCCGTATCAGCGCATGCATCTGGGCTGCGGCGTTCTTCGGCAGCGACTCGTACTTGTACAGACTGCGATCCGGCCTGATCCCCACCCAGGCGGCCTCCGGCAGCAGCCAACTGTAGAGCCTGTGCAGATTGGCCCAGCGCGCGCGGGCACTGATCTCCAGCGCCGGCGAGTACAGGAACAGCCCGCGCACGCGGCTGTCGCGCAGACTCTGGCAGACGCTCAACGTGCCGCCGGCAGAGAACCCGGCGAGATGGATTTCGTCGGCCTCCTCGGCCAGCCGGTCCGCGCCGTAGGCCACCGCTTTCGCCCATTCCTGCCAGCGCACGCGCAGCAGGTCGCCCGGCCTCGTGCCGTGCCCCGGCAGCAGGATCGCCATCACGCGAAAACCGTTCTGCGCGAAGAACTCCGCCAATGGCCGCATGAAATACGGCGAGTCGGTCAGACCGTGTACCAGCAGCACGCCGCGGCGGTAAGGCCTGTTCCGTCCGCGGCAGTCGTCGCCGTCGGGGCGCAGTTCGAACGGCGCATTGCCGGCGACGATCTTCTCGGCATCGTCAGCCCCCGCATGCACGCGCCGCAGCATGTCCGTCGTGCGCCGCACATACTCGTCGAACGGCAGCCCGTCGCCGGCGAAATGCGAATTCTCGCCGGATGGGCGATGCCTAGCCTCCAGTCGCACTGCGTATCCGTTTGCCGTCGTCTTCATGCCTGCATTCTAACCGCTCGATGCATCGGGCCGGGGACGCGGCGTGCGATAATGTCGCCGTTTTTCCATCCTGTGAATGCTCCATGTCCTGGCTCCTCACCAACGCCATCGCCGCCCTGCTGTTGCCGCCGCTGAGCCTGTTGCTGCTGCTGGCGCTCGGCCTGTTCCTGCTGTATCGCCGCCGCAGATACGCGTGGCCGCTGATCGCCGCAGCCTTCGCGCTGCTGTGGCTTGCAGCCACGCCCTATGTCGCGGAAGGCGGACTGCGCCTGCTTGAAGCGCGCACCGCACCGCTCGGAAAACAGCCGGCCGACGCAATCGTGATCCTGGGGGGAGGCAGCTATTTCCAAGCGCCGGAATACGGCGGCCAGGATACGGTAAGCAGGCATACCCTGGAACGCCTGCGCTACGGCACGAGGCTGCATCGCGAGACCGGCAAGCCTGTGCTGGTCACCGGCGGCAGGCCGCGTGGCAATGCGCTGTCCGAGGCGCGACAGATGAAGACGGCGCTGGAACAGGACTTCGGCGTCAAGGCGCACTGGATCGAAGACTCGTCCGACAACACCTACGAGAATGCCTACCGCTCGCGGCAAATGCTGCAGGCGCAGGGCGTGCGCCGTATCTACCTGGTGACCCATGCCTGGCATATGCCTCGCGCCGCCGAAGTGTTCCGTCGCGCCGGCTTCGAGGTCGTCGAGGCGCCGACCGGCTTCACCACCCGCTACCGAAGCGACCTGCTCGACTTCCTGCCGGATGCCGACAGCCTGCTCGACAGCAAGATTCTTGTCCACGAGGCCATCGGCCTGCTGTGGTACCGGGTAAGATCAACCATCCAGAACTGAGGAGAACGACATGAAAGCTCGCGTCAAATGGGTCGAAGGCATCGCCTTCATGGGAGAAACCGAAAGCGGCCACGCCGTGGTGATGGACGGCGCGCCGACCGTCGGCGGGCGCAACCTCGGCCCGCGGCCGATGGAAATGCTGCTGCTGGGCGCTGGCGGCTGTTCCAGCATAGACGTGATCATGATCCTGAAGAAGAGCCGCCAGGCGGTGTCGGACTGCTACGTGGAGCTCTCGGCGGAGCGCGCCGAAACCGAACCCAAGGTGTTCACGAAAATCCACATGCACTTCGTCGTGAAGGGCAAGGATATCAAGCCGGAAGCCGTCGAAAAGGCGGTAAAACTCTCCGCGGAGAAATACTGCTCGGCGTCCATCATGCTCGGCGCGACCGCCGAGATGACGCACGATTTCGAGGTGGTGCAGGAATAGTTAGTGGGAAGTGGGAAGTGGGAAGTGGGTTTCCCACTGAGGCGCGCAGCGCCGCCCCACCCACCAGTCAAATCCTGTAAGCAGTGTGCGTCAGGACTTTCGACGTCATCTGCATCGCGAACTTCACCGGCTCGGGCAATTCGGCTCCGCCCATGCGTTTGGCCATGTCGGAATGCTTGGTCTCGTCGACATACATCTGCTGCACGATCGCGCGGCTTTTCGCATCGTGCTCTGGCAGCTTCGCCAGATGGCTCTGCAGGTGGCCGCCGACCTGATGCTCGGTCTCCGAGAGGAAGCCCAGGTTCCACTTGTCGCCCAGCAGCCCGGCGAATGCGCCCAGCGTCAGCGAACCGGTGTACCACAGCGGGTTGAGCACGCTGAGGTGCCCGCCCAGCTCATGCACGCGCCTGGACGTCCACGCCAGGTGCTCGGTCTCCTCCTGAGCCGCCTGCTTCAGTTCCTCCTGCACCTTGGGATCGCGCGCGGTCAGCGCCTGCCCCTGGTACAGCGCCTGCGCGCAGATTTCGCCGCTGTGGTTGATGCGCATCAGCCCGGCCGCATGCTTGCGTTCGGCCTCGTCCAGCGGCGCATCCGGCATGTTCGCATCGGGATGCGGTCGGGCGCTGTGCGCCTGGCTGAACAGCGTGCGCAGGCCCTTGTCGAATTCGACGATCAAACGATCCAGATTCAGCATGACTTCCTCCCCTACGCAAACACCTTGGTCAATTCTACACCCGGCTCTTCCGCGCGCATGAACGCCTCGCCGACCAGGAAGGAATGCACATCGTGGTCGCGCATCAGCTTCACGTCCTCCGCGGTGAAGATGCCGCTCTCGGTGACGACGATGCGGCCCTCGCCCTTTTCGGACGCGGCGATGCGCGGCAGCAGGTTCAGCGTGGTCTGCAGCGTGACATCGAAGGTCCGCAGGTTGCGGTTGTTGATGCCGATCAGCGGCGTCGCCAGCTTCAGCGCGGAATCCAGTTCGCGGGCGTTGTGCACTTCGACCAGCACCGCCATGCCGAGCTGGTGCGCCAGCACCTCCAGCTTGCGCATCTGCCCCAGCGTCAGCGCCGCGGCGATCAGCAGGATGGCATCGGCGCCCATCGCGCGCGCCTGCCACACCTGGTATTCGTCGATCATGAAATCCTTGCGCAGCACCGGCAGCGAGCAGGCCGCTCGCGCCTGCTGCAGGTATTCGGTGCAGCCCTGGAAGAACTGCTCGTCCGTCAGCACCGAAAGGCAGGCCGCACCGTGCTTCTCGTAGCTCTGCGCGATCTCGGCAGGGCGGAAGTCCTCCCGGATCACACCCTTGCTCGGGCTGGCCTTCTTGATTTCGGCGATCACCGCCGGGCGGCCGGCGGCAATCCTGCCGCGTATGCTGCCGA